>Ga0302325_10021391_pt1 | contig 13543 bp, 9 predicted proteins | sample Palsa_T0_2_FD_201948 | JGI IMG/M metagenome (GOLD analysis project Ga0302325, IMG submission 201948) | Peat permafrost microbial communities from Stordalen Mire near Abisko, Sweden - Palsa_T0_2 | ecosystem: Environmental > Terrestrial > Soil > Palsa > Peat permafrost | place: Sweden: Abisko... | reverse complement strand
TGCATACCTTCAATCAGCTGCCAAATCTATCGTACATCGGACATGTCGATGGGGAAAAAGCAGTCGCGGCCTTTAAGGAAAAATTCGGTGATAAGATCAGCAATGTATACCGGTATAGCAGCTATAACAGAAAGAAAAAGGAGTATAACTTCGACACGACCATTGTACTCACTCATCATCACTTTCTGCTGGAATTTTACCAATCGTATTGCGAAATCTGGCACGACGATAAGCAGGTGGAATTCCTGGCAGCTATCACGGAGATGCTGACGTCGCTGAAAGAAAGGCAGAGACGCCAGCCGATGGAGATCAATCTCGTGGTTCGGGACCATAGTAAGCTCCAACTGAAACCAATGGAGATCAAACGGACCCGCCTGGACCTGGATCTTTTCTATGGGGAAGAGTTTAAGGAAACGGATGAACTGATCCGGCAACGGCTCAATAAAAACAAGGATAAGGGCATCGTGTTGCTACATGGATTACCGGGATCGGGAAAGACCACGTATCTGCGCTACCTGATCGGAAGGATAAAAAAGCGGGTATTGTTCTTATCCCCTTCAGTAGCCGGTAATTTGATGAATCCGGACTTCATGGAGATGCTGATCGGCAATCCGAATGCAGTATTGGTCATCGAGGACGCGGAGAATGTCATCATGGACCGGAAGATCAACCAGGGGTCTTCGGTATCCAATCTGCTGAATATCTCGGATGGATTATTGGCGGATTTCCTGAATGTGCAGCTGATATGCACGTTCAATAATTCACTGACACTGATCGACACTGCCCTGACGCGAAAAGGACGGCTGATCGCCAAGCATGAATTCGGCAGGCTCACCACCGGTCAGTCTCAACGGTTAAGCGATCATCTGGGTTTTCATTCCAGGATCACCAGGCCGATGACCATTGCGGAGATAGCCAATCAGCATGAAAGGCAGGCTGAATCAGATCGGATTGAGGTCATCGGATTCAGGCGGCACGAACTGATCAATTAAGAGAAAAGACCAAAAATATTCCCAATAGGGAACAATGAGGTGAATATCCGACCTTCTCAACCCGGGTGAGGGCTTACAACAGCTCCGCAGTGCAGGTGTAGTAACTTCCTGTATGCTGTTGACGAATGAAGGTATTTATCACTACGCTATAGCTGAAGGTTCGATCCCTTCTCCCCCTAGGGGGATAGCTCAACGGTAGAGCAATAGCACCTGGATACGTGGGTTCGAATCCCACTTCGCCTGTAACGCGAATAGCTCAGATGGTTAGAGCCTGTTAACAAAAAAAAGCCTGGCGTCACCGGCCGGCGAGGTGAATGCTCCCGGTATCCGGGACATGATCCGCGCAACCTGGTATACGCTCTGCGACCGGTTCGGTAAAGATGGGGACCTGCTGCTCTTCGACTGATGAAAGCCTGTACAAACACTAATGCGTGCAGGCTGCAGCCAGAACAAGCCAGCCAGCGACCAACTCTTGAAAGACAGGCCCCGCGAATAGCGGGTGGTCAGTGCCGCGGGCTTTTTAAAACAAGATTTAAAAAAGATTAAATAGTAGAAAAATGAAACGCGTAGTTATCAACACCTACCAGATCGGTTTGGTGTTCAAAAAAGGAGCCTACCAGCGGATGTTGAAAGAAGGCACCTACTGGTTATGGACAACCGAGACCGCTGTAGAAGTGTATGACGTTACAAAGCCGTTCACACCGGCATATGAACTGAATATTCTCTTGCAGGATACCCAACTGGCAGAGGCACTGCATGTCATCCAGGTTAAAGATAATGAGATCGCCCTCCTGTATGAAAATGGATTGTTCAAACAGGTGCTGACGCCGGGCCGTTACACATACTGGAAGGCTGTCGTCGACTATGCCTTCGTCCGGGCCGATCTTAGCAAGATTGAGATCACGGAGAGTATCGACCGTGCTACCTTGCTGAGCAAAGGCGTAACGTCTTACGTCCGTACTGCAAGCGTCGAGAGCTACGAAAAAGCAGTGCTGTTCATCGACGGCCGGTATAAGCAGATCCTCGATAATGGGGTATATTACTGGTGGAAGAACAATATCGCTGTTCATGTCGGTAAGGTCGATACCCGCCAGCAGCAGCTGGAGATCAATGGTCAGGAAATTCTGACCAGGGATAAGGCGGCGTTGCGGATCAATGCCTGGGCACAGTACCGGGTCTTAGATATCGAAAAGGCCCTGTTGCAGAACAAGGAGTACGAAAAGCAGCTGTATGTTACCCTCCAGCTGGCTATCCGGGAATATGTCGGCGGCCTGCTCTTCGATGAGATCCTGGAAAAAAAGGACCAGATGGTTCCGTTTATCCTGGAAAAGGTCAGCGCTGCTGCGACTGGCTTGGGTGTCGCTGTAGTCGGTTTCGGTATCCGTGATATCATCCTACCGGGCGATGTCAAAGAGATCATGAACCAGGTACTGATTGCAGAAAAGAAGGCGCAGGCGAACATCATCCTGCGCCGGGAAGAAACAGCCAGCACCCGAAGCTTGCTGAACACAGCTAAGTTGATCGAGGACAACCCGATGTTGTACAAGTTGAAAGAAATGGAGTATGTGGAGAAGATCGCCGAAAAGATCAATAGCATCAGTGTCAGCGGTAACGGGGTACTGATCGATCAGTTGCGCCAGATCTTCATCCCGCAGAAATAACAACAAAGATGGATGACTGTTACGGTCGTCCATCTTTTAATCGCTTATAAAATGGCCAAATTAAAATTACGCGGCAAAGATTTACGGGCTATAGGCTACCCGGAAGGACCGGTGATCAGCATAGCCATGAATATAATGGAAAAGAACTATAAGTTCGACAAAGAGGAGGACGTGATGAATTTATTGAAAGCAATCCTGGCCTCGCCGGTGGAATATACCGACGACGCCATACTGGGTTTGATCGCACAACAATTGATGCCCAAGCCCCAAAAGGAAGGGGCGTCGATCGACCTGAACGAAAAAGGCATCGACTTTAATGTATTCGGCAGCGATCATATCGAGGCCGGCGCAATGCACCAGATGCATCAGGCGGCCAAATTACCCATCGCCGTCGCCGGCGCGCTGATGCCGGATGCCCACAGCGGGTACGGATTACCCATCGGCGGAGTATTGGCGACAGAAGGCGCGGTGATCCCGTATGGGGTAGGGGTGGACATCGGCTGCCGGATGTGTTTGTCCGTATTCGACATCGACCCCAAAGACCTCGTGCAGAAAGAGGCCTGGTTCGCCAGGGAATTGAAGGAGGCAACCTTATTCGGCAGCGGCCGGCAGTTCGACCAGTCGACATCCCATGAGGTCATGGACCGGGCTGAATTTAAAGAGATCTCCATCCTGAAAGGATTACAGGGCCGGGCCGCAAAACAATTGGGCTCTTCGGGATCGGGTAACCACTTCGCGGAATTCGGGACCGTAACGATCGGTGAGGAGGATGAGATCCTCGGCCTCGCGCCAGGAAAATACCTGGGACTGCTGTCCCACTCCGGATCGCGGGCATTAGGCGCCAACATCGCAGATCACTACACCCGTATCGCTAAAGAAAAGCGCCTGTTACCCGGAGAAGCCAAAAACCTCGCATGGCTGGATCTCAAAGAACAGGAAGGCGTCGAATACTGGCTGGCCATGAACCTCGCCGGTGACTATGCCGCGGCCTGTCATCATGTGATCCACACAAAGATCGCCCGGCAACTGGGCCGGCAGCCGCTACAAAGGGTGGAGAACCATCACAACTTCGCCTGGAAGGAGATCCATGAAGGGCGTGAATTGATCGTTCACCGGAAAGGCGCGACACCGGCGGCAAAAGACGTCCTGGGCATCATCCCCGGATCTATGACGGCGCCGGGATATATCGTCAAAGGGAAGGGCGAACCTGCTTCTCTGTCTTCCGCCGCCCACGGCGCAGGCAGGAAGATGAGCCGGTCGGCAGCGATCAAATCCATTACCCACGAGTGGTTGAAAGAAACCCTGCAGGAGCACGGTGTTCGGCTGCTGGGCGGTGGGCTCGATGAAGCGCCCCAGGCATATAAGGATATAGAAGAAGTGATGCGGAGCCAACGGCAACTGGTAGAAGTGGTAGGACAGTTCACGCCGAAGATCGTCAGAATGGACGGATGATGCCGAGCGCCTCGCGCCTGCAAAGCCGGACGCCGCCTCAGCGCCGCCGCTCAACTGTATCTATCATGTCGAGGATAGCCCTCTCCACCCTGTCCTTTTCATCAAAAGCAATCAGGTGTCCCCTTCCAGGTATCATCCGGATATTCAGGGAGGGGACATTCGTTAAATGCTGTCTCGCGAAAGTCTCATTCGACGTATCCACCAAATGATCGTCCTGCCCCTGCATATAGATAACGGGGACGTGAATGCGCTGCCACAACGGTAACATCTTTGTCAATTCCTCCCGGTGATGGACCTTTTCCCGGTTGGCCGTCCTCAGCATCCGCGGCACTACCCATTGGACCAACGGGCTCTCGACAGGTTGCGTAAACCAGAAATACTCCTCCCGGCCCGGCCCCAGTGGCGGCGCCATCAGGATCAGTCCGTCTACCAGCTCAGGGTAATCCATCGTCAGCCGGGCCGCAATCGGTGACCCATAGCTGACACCCACGACGATTATAGGATGATGCGCCTTGTTCAGGCTGTCCAGGATCAGCCGGATGATGCTGGCCTGAGCGGCAAGATCCGGTAACGGGTCCGCCAGCCCTGAATACCCATAGCCTGGCCTGTCCACCGCATACAGTGTCGCCCTCGACAACAGCACACTGTCCGATAAGTAGCTTTTCCAATAACTCAGACTGCTGGGGGCCCCATGGATGAAAAGGACAGTCGCAGCGGTGTCATCCCCTACCCGGATATAACGCACTTTGCGCCCTTTGGCCTCATAATAAGCGAGATGCGGCTCGATCTGACGAGAATGAAACCAATCGGTAAGGTCTTTATCATTCATCCTGAATTGTACCAGCCGGTCAAAGACAAGACAAATAACGATCAGGAGTATTAATATGCCCAGCACTATTCTGATAAAGATCCTGCCGATTCTTGCCATCATACAGTAGAAATAACGGTTATACCTTATCCGGTCTTACTATATTAAAATTAAGCAAAAGCCCCCTTACATACTATATTTTTTACATAATCGTTTCATTTTAGATTAATCGCTTCATGGCATGAATAAACCTCATCTCATTCTGTTGGCCATCCTTATATCCGGGGCGGCTTACTCAACCCCTTTGTCCCCGTCCACATCCCCGGCCGGAGACAGCAATATTGTCATCAGCAACAAGACAGAACGCTATGTTTTCGACGAAGGATCAAAAGAGCATCCCGTCATCATACACCAGCAAGACAAAACCACTTACTATTGCAGTGAATTACGAACCGAGATACCGTGGTCGGAATTCTATGATGATCAATCGAGTATAGATGAGCTTAAGATTTATCTCAACGGCTCGCGGGATAAAACGATCCAACCCAAAAATGAATTTTATTCCTCGGGAGAATTCTTTTTCTCAGACGAGAAAGTCTGTTATTTCTCGCTTCCTTTCAGCAAGAAAGGAACCTCCGATGAAGTTCAGCTGGAAAAGACAACCCTGGACCCACGCTATTTCAACAACATTTTTTTCACCGAAGATCATGCCGTCCGCCAAAAGAGCGTGGAGATCGTAGTCCCGAAGTGGATGCATGTAGAGCTGAAAGAAATGAATTTCGCTGGTTATGCTATTCAAAAGACCCATACCTATGATACGCATAAGGATGCCGACGTATATGTGTATACCATGTCCGATTTGCCCGCCTACAGCGAAGAATCCAACAGCCCTGGACCGACCTATATCTACCCCCATTTACTGGTCCTGAGTAAATATGCAGACCTCAAAAATGGCCGCCTGCAATATTTTAACGACGTGAAAGACCAGTATGCCTGGTACCGCAGCCTGGTCCTCCGTATCGGCAATGACCCGGCAGTCATGAAGGCAAAGGCCGTGGAAATAACCAAAGGCATCACCGGCGATCTCGACAAGGTAAAAGCAGTCTATCAATGGGTGCAGGAAAATATCCGCTATATCGCCTTCGAGAACGGAATAGCCGGTTTCTGCCCGGATAAAGCGCAGAGCGTACTCTCCAAGCGATACGGCGACTGTAAAGGCATGGCTAACCTGACCAAAAACCTGCTGACCGCCCTCGGATTCGACGCCCGTCTCTGCTGGATCGGCACCGATCATATCGCCTACGATTACTCTACCCCTTCCCTGGCCGTTGATAACCATATGATATGCGCCCTTAACTATCACGATAAGATCTACTTCCTCGACGCTACCGAATCCTATATCGGCTTCGGGCAATATGCTCAGCGTATCCAGGGCAGACAGGTACTTATAGAGAACGGAGATAATTTCCTTTTACAACGGGTGCCCGTGACAGGCTACGAACAGAATGAGATCACCCATCAGTACGACCTGCATATCGAGGGTTCCGCGCTGGCCGGCAAGGTCCATCACTGCTGGAAAGGTGAGAATAAAGAAGATGTGATCTTCGCGGCCAATTCCATCCATAAGGACAAGTTGGAAGAGGCTATGCAGAATTTTCTTTCCCGGGGTAATGCCAATTATAAAATGACGGATGTCCTCCAGCAAGGCCTGGACAATCGGAATGAAGACCTGAATATTCGTTATAACCTGGTATATGCCGATGCGGCAACGGCTTTCGATAAGGACATCTATGTCGACATGGACTTCCGGAAAGAGTTTTCCGGCGCCGACATCGACAGCTCCCGGCAGCACGACTTCCTGTTCGAATGCAAACAGGATGTCAACACGGAATGCAATCTCGCCATCCCTGCCGGTTACAAGGTACAGGATTTGCCGCCCGCACTCACCATTCAACGCAGCGGTTATAGCTTCTATCTTGCCTACCAGCTTCAGGGGAATGTCTTGAAATACCGGAAGACCCTCATCATCAAAGACGTTCATTTGAGCAAGTCCGCCTTCCGCCAATGGAATGCCGATATCGCAGCGTTGAAGAAGGCCTACCAGCAGCAAGTCACCCTTACACAAAAATAAAATACCTCTGCAAAAATACCGCTTACCATGAACGCTAAGCTCTTCACCACACTTTGGACCATACTGATCCTTGCCTCCGGCTATTCCCTCTATGCCCAGGCCGATACCTCGAAATACAAAGAAAGGGCCGCCGCCGTCGACCAGCAGGTCTGGGCCTGGAATGTACCGGCTTTTAACAATTATAAGGTTCCTGCCGAATACGCCAACGAATCCAGTGTCATCATGGCCCGCAGGGCAGAGATCCAGGCCAATTCCAAAAGAAGGATCAATGGATGGGGCACTATCAACCGAAATTTCTACTATAATAGCACTGTCAGGGAATTAGTCAAAATCAATGATAAGGTTTCCCTCGACGAATATTCCCAGTTGAGCTATCACCAGTTTAAAAAATTAAACCGTTGGATGTCGGCCACAGCGACCACCTTCGTCGGCGCACGGATCATCAAGCCCGATGGCTCCGTCCGGCATGTCGGTATCGACGAGACGGTACTGCTGCAGACGCCTGGCGACGGGCCAGAGCGTAAGCTGGCCATCAGTGGCCTGCAGGTGGGCGATTTCCTGGACATGTATATCTGCGTGGAAGAATACTCCGTTAATTTTCGCGAGCCTGAACGGCTGATCTTCGAATTCGGCGACGAGCACCCGATCCTCGACTATTCCATCCATTGCAACATCGGGGATAAATACGCCGTCGAATACCGTAGCATGAACCATGCCCCGGATGCCCGACAGACCACCAATGACGACAAAGACCTGATCCTCGATATCGATATGAAGAACCTCGCCGCCGCGCCCACCGGCTTGTGGATGTCTTCCCTCCGCGAACTGCCTGCCTTCCGGATCAATGTCCTCGCCGGCAACAAGGAAATGACAGGCCGGTCTACGGGAGAAGTGGTCAAAGATGTGCCCCTGCTCGATGTGCTCAACAGGACCTGGCCGGAATCAAACCAGGCCCTCAATATAATTATCGGAAATACAGCCCATAAGATCCTCATAGATTACGACTCGCACTTTAAAAGAATTCCCAAAGATAGCCTGGCCCGGCTCATTTACTATGCATACCGCTTTTCATTATACTACAACCAGGTGGAAGACAGTAAAACCATGGAAGTGGGGGAAGCACGCAATCATATGGAACTCAACACCAGCCTGTATCTGTCCTGCCTGCGGGCCCTCCTGAACAGCTATGCCATCGATGCAGAATACACCGTCATGCCCTCCCGCTACGGACCCTCCATCAACGACGTCATGACACCCGGTGATCTGATGCTGATGCTGAAGGTTAACGTGGAGAGACCCTTTTACGTCAGCTGTGGCAACATGTTCACTTGTCCCGATTATATCCCCGACTATCTCGAAGGACAGCCATATGTAGAGCTCAACCGGACATTCCGCAAAAACCAGCTGCCGGACATGAACGTGTCGACACCCATCAGCAGCGCTGAAGAAAATGCCCACAAGGAAAACATCCAGATCGACATCACTTCAGACCTGCAGCTGCTGCACTTTAAAAGACAGACTACTCTTACCGGTAAAATGAAAGAGGACGAACAGCTGCATCTGCTGAATTTCGAAGACTGCTATAACTCCGAACAGCAGGCCCTGCACGTGGAAAAATCCGTCATGGACGAGCTGAAGAAAGCCCGCAGGAAAAACAATGTGTCAGAAGACTATGCCGCTGCCCTTCAGCATGCCAGGTCATCGCTCAAAGATCGGTTCAAGGAGGAAGTCGCCTCCGAATTCATAGAAGACCCGAAAGATATGCTCGCCTGGAAAGTAGACAATCCCGGAATCCGCGACTATGCGCCGGACTTCGTCTATTCTACCGAATTTACCATGGACGGTCTTCTTCAACACGCAGGCAACAACCTCCTGCTCAACGTCGGCAAAGCCATCAATTCACCCCTGAAGATGACCGCCTCACAACGCGACCGTAAGGTGGACATCTATATGCCCTACGCCAGGACACTCGACTGCTCCGTATCGTTCGCCATCCCCCCGGGATATACCGTCATGGGAGTGGAAAAACTCAACGGAAAGGTGGCTAACGCCTGCGGCAGCCTGACCACCACCGCCCGCATCCAGGGCAACCAGCTCATCGTTCAGTACAAACGGGTCTACAAACACAATTTCGAGGGTGCCGCCCAATGGCCTGAACTGCTGGCCATCATCGACGCCAGTAATGACTTTTCAGGGCAGAAAGTGCTGCTGAAAAGAGGCTGATAGCGCGCCCTCGCGCGTCCTCTCGCCGCGTTTCAGGGAGATTCGTCATGGCAATCGCCGGATTGAGGTAAAGTTTCACCGGGACAGGCCGAATTATGTTTATTTTGCTCCATGATTATTAAACTATTATCCCATCAATGGCGGGCCTTTTGGCGAAGTCGAAGCGCCGGCAAAAACCTGGCCGCACAGATCTTCATCGGATTTGTGGTCCTTTATCTGTTAGCGTGTGCCCTTTTTCTGGGCTTATCCCTTCAGCATTTCCTGCCCCAATTTTTTCCCGGCCAGGATATCGTCCGGGTCTTCTGCGGCCTCATTCTGTATTATTTTTCGATAGACATCCTGATGCGTTTTCTGCTGCAGGAACTGCCGGTCCTTTCCATCCAGCCCTACCTGGGCCAGAATATCCGGCGGCGTCAATTGGTGCGTTTCCTCAACGTTCGTTCGCTTTTCCAATTCTTCAACCTGCTGCCGCTGTTCATCTTCATACCCTTCATCGTCACCGTCATCGGCCATGCACACGGTCCGCTGGTAGCCGCGTGCTTTGCCATCAGTATCCTGGCCATCACCCTTTTCAATCATTTTCTGATCCTGTATATCAAGCGTAAGATCATCATCAACAGCTGGTGGCTCGTCGGTTTCCTTGGAGCCATCGGCATTCTCATCGCACTGGACTATTTTCATGTTTTTTCCTTTCGCGCCCTGTCTACTTCCCTGTTCACCTTGTTGCTGCAATCTCCCTGGCTCACAGTCGTTTTTGTGGCACTCGGCATCGCCTCCCTGGTGAACAACAGCAGGTTCCTGCGACAGAACCTCTACTTCGAAGAGATCGCCCGAAGAGGCCGCCAGCGCCAGACGACCGAATATACCTGGTTGCAGCAATGGGGACTGACCGGCGAATTGGTGGCCCTCAACCTCCGGCTGATGCTCCGCAACAAACGCACCAAGGCCTTGGTGATGATGACTTTTGTCATCCTGCTCTATGGGTTTATCTTTTACAAACCGGTCTATCTGAAATCCGAACATACTCCTATGATCCTGATGGGGGCGCTGTTCATCACCGGCATCTTCATCATGGGCTATGGCCAGTTCCTCTTCGCCTGGCACAGCGGTTATTTCGATGCACTCATGTCATTGCCAATTAGTATCAGGGAATTCATCCGCGCTCAGTTTATGATGTTTATCGCCATCGGCACGCTGACCTTCGTGGTTAGCTCCTTATATGGCCTGATCAGCTGGAAGATCATCCCCTTCCAGATCGCAGCCTTTCTTTATAACATCGGGATCAATAGCGTGGTCGTCATTTATTTTGCTACCCGAAGCTATAAGGCTATCGATCTGACCCGCAGCGCCACCTTCAATTACCAGGGCACCGGTATGTCGCAATGGATCAACATGCTGGTAGTCCTGCTGGCCCCCGTATTGCTGTATTGGGGCCTGGCCTGGGCATTCAATAGCTGGGTCGCCTTAACCGTCCTCGGTTTGCTCGGGTTGGTCAGCCTGCTGTTGCAGAATTGGTGGATCAACTGGCTCACCGGCCAGTTCCAGGCCAGGAAACATACCATCCTCGCAGGCTTTCGCGAAAAATAACCCTCATAGCCGACAACAAAACAACCCATCGCAAAACTTATTTTTATGATCACTGTTAATAATATCCTCAAATCTTACAATGGCAATACCGTCGTCAATATCCCGCAACTTACGTCCCGGCAAGGTGAAATGGTAGGACTGGTGGGAAATAACGGGGCCGGCAAAACGACTTTCTTCCGCCTCCTGCTCGACCTCGTCCGCGCTGATAAAGGCGAGATCACCTCCAACGATAAGAACGTTGCTACTACCGAGGACTGGAAACAGTATACTGCCGCCTACCTCGACGAAGGCTTTCTGATCCACTATCTCACCCCTGAAGAATATTTCTATTTCGTAGGTAGCCTGGACAATCGCTCCCGCAGCAATGTAGATGAATTTCTGAAGAACTTCGAACCCTTCTTCGACGGTAGTATCCTCCGCAGCGGAAAGTATATCCGGGACCTCTCGAAAGGCAACCAGTTCAAAGTCGGAATCGCCGCCTGCCTGCTGCGTGAACCGCAGGTCCTTATCCTCGACGAACCATTCGCGAACCTCGACCCGTCCTCCCAGCTGCGCCTGATAAAAATGCTGAAAGAATGGCAGGACCGGCATCCGATGACCGTCTTCATCAGCAGCCATGATATTAACCATATCACCGATGTCTGCACCCGTATCCTGCTCATGGAGAAAGGCCGGATCATCAAGGATTTTGATACGACTGCCGATACGCTCCAGGAGTTGGAGTCCTATTTCAAAGTCTAGCCTATGCACAAAAAGTACAGGTATTCCTTTGGAAAAGTTTGCTTTTGGGTGGTAGTGCTCAATATCGTTTTGGCTGTATTCATCCTTTCGATGCTCTATTTTGTCAGGCAGCCCTATCAGACGGTGGATATGCGTACCTTCAGTATACCACGCTTTATAGGCCGCATGGCTCTGGGTACGGCCTTCCAGGTTGTATTTTTTTATATTGGGCTCAATTGGTATTACCATTTGCTTGCCCGTGCAGCATCATGGAAAAGTTACCTGTTGCCTGTACTGGTCATTGCGGTCAGTTACATTGTCTACTTTTACCTCTGTGATGTCACGACCAAAAAATACGAGTTCAAAATTTCGTTAGACATTAGCATGAAGCTGTTTTCTTATAGCCTGTCATTAGTCTTTCAGATCTTTATTCCCCTCGTGATCGCAGTGGTGACGCGTCAGCTGGATGAAAAAAAATGGCAGGCCCAAAACCAGAAGGTCCTCGAACAGCGGACCTTTCAGCTCGAAAAAGAAAAGATGCAGGCCGACTATCTCTTCCTCAAGGCGCAGATCAATCCTCATTTCCTCCATAATACCCTCAATTTCCTCTATTCCCTGGCGCTCGACTATTCCACGGATCTGTCGGAAGGTATCCTCACGCTCTCCGCGATCATGCGCTATTCCCTCGACAAGACAGAGGATGCAGACGGGAAAGTCACACTGTCCAAGGAGATTCAGCACGTGTATCATGTGTTGAAGATCCAGCAGCTCCGTTTTGACAATAGCCTGCAGGTTAGCTTTATTATCCGGGGCGAGCCGGCAGAGCATCGCATCCTGCCTTTTGTCCTCATCACCCTGGTGGAGAATGCCTTCAAACACGGAGACCTGCAATGCACCGACAACCCGGTCCGGCTGGAATTGGATATCAGCGCGGAAGGGCATCTGCATTTCTTCTGCTGCAACAGGAAGAAGACAGGGCCCAAAGAACTGTCCACAGGTATTGGCCTGGACAATACCCGCAAACGGCTGGAATTGGCCTATGGAGAAAATTATTCTTTGTATATTAAGGACCAGCGGGAACTATTCACCGTCGACCTTATTATAACTTTGTAACATGACCACCTGCATCATCATTGACGACGAACGGCATGCCATTAATGTGTTGACGCATTACGTCAACCGGATCCCCTCCCTGGAAATAGTGGCATCCTTTACCAATCCTTTGCAGGCATTACAGTTCCTCAATGAGCAACCCGTCGACCTCCTGTTCCTCGACATCCAGATGCCGGAGATTTCGGGTATCGATCTCGTCCGTGCGATCCGGGGACGCCCCAAGGTCATACTCACCACTGCCTATAGTGAATTCGTGTCGGATGGGTTCGAGCTGGAAGTGACGGATTACCTGCTGAAGCCCGTGTCCTTCCCGCGTTTTTTGAAGGCTGTTCAACGAGCTCTGCCGGGCCAGGATCCCGGACAACAAGAAGCAGGGGCCGCCGTGCACCCGACGGCTTCAACACCAGGTCCGACTCCCGAAGGCGCCGATCCCGCAGACGATTATTTCTTCGTCAAAACAGAGTTGAAAGGAAAGATGCTGAAGATCAACTTCAAGGATATAGACTATATAGAAGCCATGAAAAACTATGTGGCGATCTATCACGATGGTACCAAAACCCTCGCCTACCTTAATATGAAAGATCTCGAGGACCGCCTCCCCTCCCGTTATTTTATGCGCATCCACCGGTCCTATATCATTGCCCTCGAAAAGATCGTTGCTATCGAAGGCAATACCGTTCAACTCCGGAAGATCAAAGAAGAGATCCTGCTGGGCGAAACCTACAAAGCATTCTTTTTAGAGCGAATGAAGGGGAAGATGATGGAATAGCCGTACACCCGGGGATGGCTTTCGAGTATAATTACCTGGACGAAGACTACCAGCGCCTCTATGCTTCGGAGATCAGGATAGGAATTC
>Ga0302325_10021389_pt1 | contig 13544 bp, 14 predicted proteins | sample Palsa_T0_2_FD_201948 | JGI IMG/M metagenome (GOLD analysis project Ga0302325, IMG submission 201948) | Peat permafrost microbial communities from Stordalen Mire near Abisko, Sweden - Palsa_T0_2 | ecosystem: Environmental > Terrestrial > Soil > Palsa > Peat permafrost | place: Sweden: Abisko... | reverse complement strand
AGGCAAGGCGGCGATCACCGGAGCCGCGGCGTGGGAGGGGCTGGCGTAGACAGGACGGATGATCTGGCGGCGAAAGAGAACACCCGGGCGGTAGTCGATCTCCTCGGTGATCTCCTCGCGGATGACGACCATGGGGGTGCCATCGGGAGCCGTGCGCTCTTCGAGGGGCGGCTCCAAGCGGACCGTCTCCAGGATCGGCAGATCCTCAATCCTGCGCTGCCTGCGCTCGGAGGGGCTGCGGGGCTTGGAGGGGACGGGGGAAACCTCCTCGGCCAGTGCGTCGTCGGCCATGACCGAGCCGAGGGCGAGCTTGAGTTGGTTGGGGTCGAGTTGCTCCGAGCTGCGCCCGAAGTACTGCTGCATGAGCGCCTGAACCTTGGCCTCCATCTTGCGCAGCTGGAGGGTGAGGATGCGGTACTGTTCCTCGGCTGCCTTCCTCTTCGCCAGGATCATCGCCTGGAGCTCTGCGGGGTCGTTGGGCAGGTCGTCGCTCATGTATCCGTATATAGGATACCAATCGCCACGATAGTCAACAACCTTTTTACCTCAGCCAGTGTTTTTTCCAGCCGCGGATCTCGAGTCCCGCCACGAGCGCCCAGAGCTGGGCCGCGCTCAGCGTGTCCACGGGGCCGTCGCCCGGCCAGGTGAAGCGTCCCTGCTCCAGGCGCTTCGAGCAAAGCCAGAGCCCGGAACCGTCCCAAGTCAGCAACTTGAGGCGGGTCTTTGACTGGTTGCAGAAGGCGAACACGTGGCCGGAGAGGGGATCCTGGTCGAGCTTGGTGCGCACCAGTTGGTAAAGCCCCTCGTATCCAAGCCGCAAATCGGTCGGTCCGGGTCTCACAAAGACCTTGGTCGTGGGCCCGATGCTCAGCATTGGTTAAGCTCGCGGATCAGCGCTGCGGCCCAGATCGGAGAAACCGACGCCGAGAGCCGCACCGGGCCCGCTTTGCTCGCGATCTCCGCGTCCCAGACCCCTTCCCCGATCGCCGGCAACTCGATAAACGGCGTTGTCTCCCGCATCGGGACCGCTTCGCGTCCCCAGCGGCAGAGCGTGCCCACGTTTATCCCGCTCTTCTCGGCATACTCTGACGCGCTCAACCCCGTTCGCCTCCACTTCTCCACGATCTTGAGCCGCTCCCCGCGCCTCGTGTACCGCTTCGCTACCACCAGCTGGCAATCCTCGCTCTTGTCCATCCGCACAGCGTATCCGCTGAGCGCGCTATCGCCTAGGCTGTGCTCCGGTTACCGCTTACACTGTAGCTGGACACCCAGTTGCCTGGTGGTGTTCGCAACCAGTTGATCCTTCGCTTGAACCCTAAATAATGAATCTTGGGGTCGCGGGCTCGAGTCCCGTTGGCCGCCCCATTTTTGAGATCCCTTCGGAGAAAATGGGATTTTTTTGCTCCTCTTAACTCTGCATAGAAGTCTCCGTCTGTCTTGTGGGGTCATTGTCTTCGCCCAAGATGATGCTTAAGTCGCTCACTTTTAGATGAAAGCCATCATCATCGGCGGAGGAATCGGCGGTCTTTCCGCGGCCATCGCGCTTGAACGTGTGGGGGTCACGACGTTGGTATTTGAGCAGGCCGATCGGCTGCGCGAGGTCGGGTTGGGCGTGACTCTCTGGGTCAACGCCGTCAGGGCCCTGGAGAAAATGGGGGCGGACGGCGGCTTGCTCGCATGCGGTTCCGCTGAGGCGCGGTTTGAGGTGCGCAGTTGGCGCGGGGAATTGCTCTCGGTGACGCCCTTCGCAGAGCTCAAGAGGAGACTGGGAGCAACGGTGAATATTTGCGTCCATCGCGGGGAGCTTCTGGAGCAACTCGCCGGGTTAGTTGACCCCCAGAGAATCCACTGCGGTGCCAGATGCGTTGGCTTCGATCAGGACGACGCCGGGGTCAAGGTCCGCTTCGCCGATGGCAGGGAGGAGCGTGGAGACCTCGTTGTGGGCGCGGACGGGCTCCATTCTGTCGTTCGGGCGCTCCTTCATGGCGAATCGAAGCCGCGTTACGCAGGTTACACCTGCTGGCGGGGCCTTGCCCGATTCGCGCACAAGGCGCTGCCCACGGATCTGGCATTTGAGGTTTGGGGCCCGGGAAAGCGGTTTTCGATCCATCACTGCGGCCACGGTCGGATTTTCTGGTATGGCACAAAAAACACCCTGGAGGGGACGGCCGACGCTCCCGACGGCCGCAAGGCCGAAGCACTGCAATGCTTTCGGAACTGGATGTCTCCGATCCCAGAGGTGATCGAGGCCACCGAGGAGGGCATCCTACGCAACGACATCGTCGACCGAAGGCCGATCAATTCCTGGGGCCGGGGCCGCGTGACATTGCTGGGAGACGCGGCTCACCCGACCACGCCCAACCTCGGCCAAGGCGCCTGCCAGGCGATTGAGGATGCCGTCGAATTGGCCCATTACCTTGGCCAGGGAGGCGAGGTGCCCGCCCTCCTGCGTAGGTACGAATCCGGGCGCATTCCAAGGACAACCTCCATTACAAAACAGTCGCTGCGCTTGGGTATCTTGGGTCAGTTGGAAAACCCTTTGGCTTGCACGCTGAGGGACGCCATCATCCGAATCATCCCTCCCGCGATATCCTTGAGGTTTATGGAAAGCATCCTACGCCACGAGGTGCCGGACATTTAGTGAATCGCCCTGAGCTCCGGAAATTCGAAATTGACACAGGACCCAATGCCTTTGACCTGAGCTCAACCATGAGACGCTCCCTCCTCGCCGTTCCGCTGATCTTGGCTCTGTCGCTCACGTGTTTCGGCCAGGCGAGCGGCAGCCCTCAGGCAGCCGCGGCGAGCACCAAGGTTGAAGATGGGATCAGCAGGGTGCTGTCTGATTTCGAGGCAGCTTGGAACGTGCATGACCCCAAGGCTTTCTCGATGGCTTTTGCCGAGGACGCCGACTTCACGAACGTGCGCGGGAAGGGCGCCACGGGCAGGGCTGCGGTCGAAAAATTCCACACGGAGCCTTTCGCCACATATTTCAGCCACTCCCGCCTGAAAATCAATGAGACCAAGATCAGGTTCATAAAGCCGGACGTGGCAGCGGTCGACGCGCGATGGGAAATGACCGGCGCGGTGGGCCCGGATGGAAAAGAGATCCCCCTGAGACTGGGACTGTTGAATTTTGTCATGACGGAAGCCAACGGCGCGTGGTTCATAACTGTCATGCATAACATGGATCTGCCCGTCCCGCAGTAGCGCGGACGATGGCGCTGCAGATCGCGAACCGGCGACCCATGGCGCGCACCTCAAAACGCGCCGCGACCTTCGCCAAATCGGTTATCCGCGAGATGACGCCGGTGGCGCAAAGCCATGCCGCGATCAATATCTCCCAGGGACTCCCCGACTCTAGCCGCCGCCAGAGCTGATCCATGCCGGTAAGGATGCGATCGGCGCCAGGCGCCACTAGTACGCCATCGCGTAGGGGGACGCCCTCAAATTTCCGTTTTCAGTCTCGCATTCCCAGACGCCCTTATGCGCTCTTCGGCGTACCTCTGCGCAACAGAATAGCTTTTTTGCAACGAGTAGGATTTGTTGTACCTGCCGGAGCAGCAGGTTCTCACCTAACTGCGCGTTTTCGCTTTGGAGTCCCGTTGGCCACCCCATTCTGACTTCGGGAGTCGGGAGACGGCTCGTAAAAGGATAATCGGGATTCAACCCCGGCCTGGCGCTATGATCGGGACCGGAGTTCCATCGGCTCGCCGGTAAATTGTGAAATCCCGTACATCAAGAGTCACTAGCCTAGCCTTTGGATACAGTTCAGAGAGCGCCACAAGTGTGGCGTCCCAAAGATCCATCTCAGCATAGTCTGCCAATAACCGACCAATCCGCGCTGCTCGTCGTTGAACAACGGTTCCAATACCAAAGCGCCTGCGTCAATCATCCTGAGAATCGCGGACAACGCAGGCCGGTGGTTGCGCAGATGATAGCACGCTTCGGCTACAGCGGTCTCGGTGGTTCGCAGGGCCCCGGGAATCGCAGCAAGAGTCTTTCTGCTCCATTCGTGCCACTGGTCGTCCGCGTCAAGTAGCCCAACAAGTGGGCCAGCGTCCAGGAGGTGGCTAGGCGCCGAAACCTTCACGCTGGGAAAGGTCGCTACGGCCCGATTTTACTATTCCAGCGAACCTATCAGCCCAGGTCCCGAACGAAGCGGTTTCGCGCTCCACCGATTGTTCGGCTGCGGCACGAAGGAACTTGGAAACAGGAACACCTTGTTTCTTCGACGCGGCGCGAATGCGTTTTACGACTGAACTGGGTGCATGAAATGATACGGTAGGCATATCTTTAGGTTTCTATAGATCTCCATTTTGTCAACTGAAACGAGTGCCATACTCCTCATTCGCGCGAAACAAACTCCCCCTCTTGGTGCCACTATTCGCGCCACATCGTGCCACATTGCTTCCCTCTGGTCCCTCTTTACGAAACCACGAGGGCCTCGCGTAAGTCATTGATTCATAGCTGGAGCACAATTTTGTGAATCTTGGGGTCGCGGGTTCGAGTCCCGTTGGCCGCCCCATTTTGATAACAAGCCACTTACAAAAACCGATGGCGTTAGTGGCAACGCCTAGTGGCAACAAGGTCATAGAAATTCATCGACGTTCGCGGAGATTCATGGAGCGATAATGTCGCCTGGCCGGTCTCAAGCAAACGGGTATCCCGCCTCTAGGCGATGCTTCGATCGACCGGCCGGTAAGCGGTCGAGAGTCCAATGGTTGTGGGCAACACGTCCTCGGCATGCCATGGGGCTCAGCTCTGGACATTCCTTGATTGGACGCTCGCCTGCTGATAGGAATTTGAAACCGTAGGCGGCATCTCCTTTCCGGCTCCGATTCGCCCTACTGTTATGGCCCGAAATCCCAATCCCAATTGCGAGGAATATGCGAACCTCTGTTTCGCTACTGCGATTCAGCATCTGCCGTTGGAACGGTTCGTGCCGGATTTCAGCTCCAATTCGGATTCGGATATTGTGCGGTTGAAGTGGAATATCGTGCACACGGCACAATATCTCGCGGGGCAGTGCTACGCTCTTTCGATTGGGAAGGAAGGAATGAAGGAAGAACACATACAAAAGATAAGTGGCGTGTTTTTCGATGTCATGCCGCGATGCATTCCCTTCCTCATGCCCTGCGGTTTACAGGACCTTGCCAAGAGCCCAGGGATTCTGGACAGCGTGTTTAAGCACATGCTTGCCTTGGGAAGGCAAATTACACTGGACCAACTGCGCGCACATCGGCAATCGGCTGGCGCATGGTATAACCTGTGCGTGCCGGTCCAGTACATCGAGATTAAAGCGGGCTTTGATCGATTCGTCGCGAAAAAGAGCGCAGGCGAATACCAAGAATGGCCCGGACTCTCTGGATTTGGAGATGACTGGGCTTTATTTCTGATGAATGCTTGGCGGGGCGGGTATGACCCGAAGAACGCCGCGAGCCACGCCGAATTCATAGGTTTGACAAGAGTCTCTCCCTATTTGCTTGGGCCGATTGAAGGATTCGCCCGTCAGGAATTTGGCGACCCGAATCGGCCAATTGACAGTCCACCGGCCAAGGCGCCTTCTCAACCAGTGGAATCGGAAATTCGAAATTCGAATGGCGCCGCAGCAACGGAAGACCAGCGACGCGCCGAAACTGAACAATGGGATTGTACTCGGGAGATGGCTCTCCGCCTAATCGAGATTGAGAAAGCGACACCTCGAAGCGTCCGGATAGCTCCGAATTTGATGCTAACCTGGGCCGTTGCCGATCGCCTGAAGTCGATGGGCTTCACCAAGCCCTTCCTGGCTTCAAAGCAACAGTTTATCTACGACACAATTCTAACACACGAGAAGGCGCTTGAGGCGGTCCTTTCCACATGTCTGTTGTCGGGTCCTCTGGACTCAAATGGACAGCACCTGTGCTGGTTCGGCAGTGGACGGTTTGCCGGTACGCAGGGCGTTTTCCAATTGGGCGACTTTACGGGTGAAGTGACCAAGAACATTCCCCTAATCATCAATGTCGAACCACTAATGGCGAAATTGACAGGACTATTGGAACCGTCGCCAGCCACTCGACGCTGAACATGCTGCTCTTTCTCCTCGGCATTATCTCAGGAATTATCGCCGGCATCATCGGATTTTGGCGCCACACCTGCGTATTCTGGGAGACCCGCTTTCGCATGGGAAAGGCTTCCTACAACACGCCATTGGGATGGACGAAGCCAATGATACGCTATGGAACGCTTATAGCTGTTTGCGTCTTTTCCGTGGTCTTTGCCTCCTGCTGGGCACTCCTGATCATAAGCCAAGGCTACAAACTCCTTGGAGAGTTCTCTTGGGGTTCGCTCCTGTTCCTTCGGTGGGTGGTGTCCGGCGTAGTCGCTTCCGTTGTCAACCAGCGACTCCTGAGCAAATACCAATGGGAACAGGCTGAACGGGAGGCCAAACATCCACAACGATCAGCACAAAGTTGACCGATGCACTCACCGCATGTCCGGCTGCAACGCTCGGACGTCCTCTTTGGTTCGTATGTTTCCAGGAGGATCAGACACGTTGCCCGATGTTCTCCCTCTGCAAAAGACACTGCCGCTCATGGAAATCATTCTGGCAGGCGAGTCCGATCAATTTCCTAATTCGTGGGGAACGGCCTGGCACGCGCATGCCGTAAATGATACGCTCTTCCGCCACGTCCGCGGCGAGTTCGCGGTTGGCATCGCGGTTGATGTTCACATGCAGCGCCTCCTTGTCCGGGGTGAAGACTACGATCCGCTTCCGGCCGCGCGAAATGCTCACGTACCATTGCTGAGCGTTCGTCGCGGCTGCATTTCCTGCGTCGGCCAAAATCACCGTATCCGCGGTCTTTCCTTGGGAAGCGTAGGAGGTGACGGCGTAGCCACGAACAAACAGGCGCTCCGAGGGTGGCAGCGTCTTTGTTTCCCCACGTTCACCAGTGACGACAACCGCCCCAGTAGATTCGACCCGCGCAACCGTGACCAATTCACCGTTATGGAGTCGGGAACCCTCAATGCTGCGTCCGTTGGCCTTGAGTTGCAGCCTGTCGCCAGAGGCGACTTCCATTTCCATCGGAGCGGCGACCGCGATCCTGTCGCCATAGCGGTAGCTCACCGTGGATCGGCGGCCGTCCTTGATGAGGATTAAGCCGCGCTCGGTCGCTCCAGCGATCTCGCAACGCTCACCTTTCTTGAAACGACCGTATCCCCGGAGGAAGAATGCCGCCTGACCGGTCTCGAAAAACCGCGCATCCCGCCTCTGGGCGATGCTTCGATCAATCGGCCGGTATGCGGTCAAAAATGTTCCGACGCCCAGCCTGCCCGCCTCGCGCAACGCCGAGCGGATTGCGTCGTTGACGGCATGAACCTCGGCCCACGTCTGAGCGACGACCAGGGTCTGCTCGCCACGGTCGATGGCCGCCAGATATTCCTGGGCGAGGGCTGCGCGGCGCTCGCCGTCGGGCAGTTCGTGGAAGACACCGATCCGATCCAGCCAGTAGAAAGACATCCCTATGTTGCCGTCGGCCGCCTCCTTCACGGCATGGCGGTATCGCCGGATGAAATCTCTTTCCTCATCTGACCGGCCGAGTGCTACATTTTGCCGGCGGATCGAGCGCAAGGTCGCCACGCGCGGAAAGGCGTGCTTTTCAATGGCCCGCAAGGCGTCCGAGGCGGCGACCGCGCCGTGCTGCCGCGTGTCGCCGGAAAGGATGAGCCGGCCGCCCTGGTCTTCGACGAGCCGGATCAGCGCCCTTAGATCGCGGCCCCCAACTTGGCCGGCCTCGTCAAGGATTACCACCGCCTCGTCTGGAATCCTCTTCACCGCAAGCACGTGGGCCAGCGTCTCGGCGGGAAGTCCTTCGGATAGCAAATCCGCGACCTGTTGGCGCTGGGGAGCGAGGACCACTACCGGGTGACGACCGGCGGCCACAATAGCCCGTTCGATTTCCCTGAGCGTGTGGGTCTTCCCGGTACCCGCTCCGCCCCGCAAGATGGTGATCAAATCCCGGCTCGACAGAATCCGCCTGGCCACCCGCGCTTGCTCCCCCGAAAGGTCCGGCGACGCTACATAATCGCGGACAAGATCAGGATAGCAATTGCGGCGGTCCTGGGCGATGCGGACAATTTCCCACTCGCAGCGGTGCAACTCGCGCGAGGTCAATTTCCGGCTTCCCTTCTCCCGCACGTACCCGCGCTCGTCGACTGCCTGGGAAAGGTCGGCCAGGTCGAAGTCCTGACCGCGTCCACGAGCGAGGGCGGCTGACATGAGTTCATAGTCGTTCACCACAGATCGCCGCTCAAAGAGATGTTCGTCCGCCCAGGCGACGATGGCGCGAACGTCGGCTTTTTCCGCTTCGGTCGCTGGACCGCCCAATCCCGCCAAGGCATGGCGCTCAGATGTGGAAAGCTGCTTTTCCCAATGGGACCGCAATTCGTCGGCCGTCGAATTCTTGATCTTTCGACGCCGGCGCTCGTGCGCGATCCGTGTCCGCAGTTCTCCCACATCTCCCTTGAAGCCCTCGGCAATCTGATGCTCAGCTTCGGCCTCGATCTGCTTGTGTCGTTTGGAGAAGCTGGCGATGACACTCGCCGGCACGCCCCTGATCTCGAAATTGCGGGCGTTGTTTTCGATCTGGTAGCCCAGGGTTCTCAAGCCCTTGGCCAGCTCATGAAAGTAGAGGTTTTCCGCGAGCTTCTGTGCCCGGTACATGCCCGCCGTTTGCATGGCCTTCCACCGACCCTCAACGGGGTCGAAAGTCGCGTTAAAGACGACGCAATGCGTGTGTAAATGCGGGTCCAGCTCCCGACTCGTCTCATGCTGAAAGCAGGCCGCTACCATGTTTCCCGTAACCCGGTCGCCCAGTTGCTTCCCCTTTCGGACCCGGGTCTCGGCCAGCTTCTCCAATTCCGTCATGGCGACGACCACGGCTCGCCGATGCAATTCCACAATCCGGGGGTCCTGGTAAAGCGCCACGACCGAGACGCTCTTCGGCAGACTGATCGCAAAATCGTGAAAAATTCGACGATTTGCCGTCATCCGATCTTTTTTCCGGCGGACCGTATTATGCCGCTGCGTCAGCCACTCCCCAGTCTTCGGATGCCGCCCTTCGCACAGTGCGAGGAACGCTTTCTCCCCGACCGCCCCGGATAGACCCAGGTCGTAGGCTCCCTGGCCGAGCCATTCGCCGACTACCTTTTGTCCCTCAGCGTAGTATTCCCCGATGCAAAGGTGCTCCCGAAAATACTCCCGGGCGTTTCTGAGGTTCAACTGAGGTCTGGGTCTCAACATGCGGTGTCTGCGCCTATGCGACACAACCGCGTGGCGTCCCGCCAGCGCTGGCCCCTACTGAATTCGCGGTAGACCGCGCACCCGTTGACCTATTGTCAGCCCCAATGCTCCCCAATCCGAAACGCATTCGCGTTTCATTCTTTAGATGCAGGACACAATACCCCTTGTCGTTTCGACAACGAACCCGGCTGTTGGATACGTCACCAGTAAACAATAGGATCAGGCGCGACAAACCGACCGGAACGCGGCCATCGCCGCCCCGTCCTTGGCCCGCTCCACCGCATACCGTAAAAGCCGTAGACGACCTACCCCAATTTCAGGTAGAGGCCCGCCGTTGCGGGGCCGAATCGGCGAGACATAGGTGAACTGCAGTAACAAAGGACCCAATGATGAATTCCACCGAACTGAACCTCCCCGCTCCGCCGACATCCCATCACGTCGAATTCTTCCGACTGCCGGCCCCCGGCAAGCGCGACCCGTATTTCGGGCTATCACGCGGCTGGTACTACAAGACCGCCGCCTTGGGCGAAATCAAGATGATTGCCGTCCGCCAGCGCGGCGCACTACGCGGGGTGCGGCTCGTGGTCTATGACTCTGTCGCAGCCTATGTCAGGCGGGCGGAGTCGGAGGTTTCGACCGTGCAGCAGGAAAATTGACCCCGATTTCATTCTGGGCTGCTGCTTTTCTCGTGATAGCATCGGGCGAGCGATGAAAAATACAGCCGATCATCTGTTTTACCATATTCATCCGTATCGCGGCTTAGCTTCGTTCAATTTCCGGCACGACGCTGTCGCAGATCTGGAATCGTACGCCGCCGGCTACCACCGAGCGGCAAAGGTGCTGGCAGCCAGGATGAGACGAGCCGTCAAGTCGCTACACTACGACGGCTTTCCGGTGCTCTTTCTCTATCGGCATGCGCTTGAACTATACCTCAAGGCAGCGGTTCACCTGGGATCGAAATTGGTAATGCTCCGAGGGGACAAGGAGCCAAATTTGGAATGGCTCTTAAATGGCCACGACTTGCAGCGATGTGTTTCCGAGCTAAAGCGGATACTGACCGCTTTGGGCTGGTTGGAGGGATTTCGCCAACGAGGCGCCCCGGGATTTGCTGCGTTTGAGAATTTGGTGGCAGAGGTGTCGAAGCTTGATGCTGGCTCATTCGCCTTCCGCTATCCCGTGAATACGCGGGGTCGGCGTGTCTTCTCCCGGACCCGGTCGGTCAATGTCTTGAACTTCGCGAAGATGTTGAACCCGTTTCTGGATCTACTCGATACAGGCCTTCTCGCGATGAATGCGGAAATCGACCAACGCCTCGACCCCGAACTGTACGGCGTGGCGTGATTGCCCTTTGAACGCATGCTACCGCATCCCTCAGTACTGTACAAGTATCTCAACCCTCTCGGCGCGGCGGATTTTCTGAAAGCGCCACAGCTTCGGTTTCGGGACTTTCGAGAGCTTGACGACCTGATGGAGGTGTTGCCCGGCCATCGCCCTTTGACTGAAGCCGAAGTGCAACGAGATGCGGAGGAGCGACACCATTGGCTGAAGGAACGCGGTAAAGTTATCTCGGTCGAAAAATGCGCCATCTTTGTGCGGGCGCTATCTTCGTTAAAGGGTACCACTTGGGAGGACGGGATGCGCGAACTGCTCGTGGATGCTCCCGGCACGCTCTTCATCTGCTCGCTCACAGAACGGTGGAACTCTGGGGCCATGTGGGGGACGTACGCGGAGCGCCATGGTGGCATCGTCTTCGGCATTTCGGGCGCTATTGACCGGGTGTGCCAAACGCGGGCCTACTTGGCTGAGGTCGTCTACGACGAAGAGTGCCCACAAATGCCAAGCCCCGTAGTGGACCCGGGGGTGATGAAACAAGCGATTCGAACTAAGTCGCCAGATTGGTCGTATCAGAGAGAATGGCGACTTATCTCGAATTCCAACACGGCCGAACGGTTGTCGGGGCCTGAGGTTACCGAAATCGTGGTCGGCTATCGTGCCAGCAAGGAAATAAAGGCCGCAGCCTACGCCTTTCGCGAGCAGGGAACCGCCGTGTTCCAAGCTCATCCTGATCCCCAGCGGCACTCAACTGCACGACGAGAACTTGAAGCATCCGACTTCAAATAGAGTGCGTGGAATATCTGAATCACGCGGCCGATGTTGGATTGACCTGGCGGCCTCCAGAGCACATTCGACAGTTCCAATATGCTGCTTCGCGCTGTCATCGACACGAACGTAGTCTACGCCGGCCTGCGTTCCCGGAGCGGAGCCTCTTACCAGATTCTCGACGCGCTTGAGCGTCACTTATGGACGCTGGTCCTGAGCAACACCGTGTTAACCGAGTACGAGGAGATTCTAAAAAGAGAGGCTCCCGCCATTGGTATTACCAATGATCGCGCCGACCTGCTTCTCGACTCACTTTGCCTGCATGCCGACAAACGTCTTACCTCTGAAACTTGGATGCCGGTCTTGTCTGACCCCGATGACGAGGCGTTCGTGCAATTGGCGTTTGAATCCAAGGCCGATCATCTGGTCAGTTTCAACATCGCGCACCTTGCTCCGGCACGGGCACTTGGCATAAACCTCCTTGCGCCAAAGGAGTTTCTAAAGATACTGAGGGCATGACGACGATTCAGGCAAACGTGCCCGATTACCTTGCCAAGCTCGCGGCGGATGCCGCGGCAAAGGAAAAGACGTCGCTTGATCAGATCGTCTCCGCTGCGCTCTCTTCCCAATTGAGCGCGTGGAAGGTGCGCGACGACATGGAAACTCGCGCCCGCCGGGGGCGTCCGGAGGCCCTTCGCGAAATCCTGGACAAGGTGCCGAATAGGCCCCCGGAGCCGGGAGACGAGTTGTAAGTGGCTCGTGGCTTACCCTGGCTCAGAGTAGCTTGGGTAACTTCCGAAGAGCGGCCCGCTTGGTCGCAGCCTCGATGTGGGTGTACTGACGACTGATGGCCTCGCTCTCGTGGCCAATGATGTCCATCGCGACCGCCGCCGGCACCCCGGCGTTCTTGAGTAGGCTGGTTGCCGTATGGCGCAGGGAGTGAAAGGAAATCTCGCTGACCGTGCGTCGCTGGGAATGACCCATGCCGGTTTCTTCTTTGGTCCGCTCCTTAGCCATGCCGGCCGCCACCAGCACCGCGTGGAATTGCTGTGAGAGGCGGCCATCGCTGCCCTCCTTGGTGGCAAGGACATGCGCGTCGGGAAAGAGAGGGGCCGAGGGATCGTCTCCCGCAGGCATCGTCTGCACGTAGGCCAGAAGCGGCGAGGCCAGCGGAAGCGACATGCGCCGCCCGGTCTTGGCCGTGACGAAGCGCAATTCCTCGTTTTCAATGTCGATGTTCTGCCAGGTCAGCCGGGTGACGTCCTTGAGGCGCTGGCCGGTGTAAATGCCGAAAAGGATAATCCCCTTCCACTCGCCCGAGGCATGGGCCAGGACGTTTTTAAGCTCCTTCACCGTGAACGGCCGGCGCTCGGCCCGGTCGGCTTCCCGCCGCCGCAGGGTGTCGAGCTTCGAGGCGGGGTTCTCCTGGGCTACACCGTCCTTGTAGGCCGCCCCCAGCGCGACCCGGAGATACTTGAGCGACTTGTTGGCATTGGCGACCGAGGTCCGTTTCAGCACCTCATCGCGGTATTTGGCAACATCCGCCTTGGTCAGTTGGGAGATGTCGAGACCGGCGCGCTCCCCGAGGGATTTGACGAAATCCCGGACAACCTGGGTATAAGCTTGATAGGTGCGCAGCGCCGTGTCCACTTTCCGCGTCTCGGCCCACTTGAGCAGGAATTCCCTCGCGACCGCCGACCGTAGCGGCTCGTTGCTGATCGCCTGGTAGATGTCGGCCACCACCCGGCGCGCCTGGGCCTCTCCCAGCCGCTTCTCGGCGGCCAGCCGGGATGCCTTCTCCCACTCGTTTGCCACCGCCTGGGCCTGCTTGCGTTTGATCTGTTTGGTTGAGCGTTGGACCCGCCGGCCATCGGGGCCGGTGAAGCAGGCAAAGTAGTAATCCGAGCGCTCTTTTTTCCTTAAAGATGCCATGAATCTGCTGACAACAAAAGTGGCAACAAGTTCGTCTGTTCACCAGTGTTTCCTACTGTCATCTCCCTCTGGAGTAGACACTAAGAAACATGAAAAACGGTATCGCGGGTTCGAGTCCCGTTGGCCGCCCCATTTTTTAACGTGGTCAGTGCCCGGGCGCCCAGTTGCCAAGGAAACCTTCTATCTTGGTCGGAACGAATGCCTCTCCGTTGCCCAGCTGCGGGGCGGT
>Ga0302325_10021388_pt1 | contig 13545 bp, 14 predicted proteins | sample Palsa_T0_2_FD_201948 | JGI IMG/M metagenome (GOLD analysis project Ga0302325, IMG submission 201948) | Peat permafrost microbial communities from Stordalen Mire near Abisko, Sweden - Palsa_T0_2 | ecosystem: Environmental > Terrestrial > Soil > Palsa > Peat permafrost | place: Sweden: Abisko... | reverse complement strand
CTGATGGTGGCCGGCGATCTCGGCCGCCGTGCCCTGCGCGACCACCCGTCCGCCGCCCATGACCACCAGCCGGCTGCATTCTCCGGCCTCGTCCATGTAGTGCGTGGTAACCAGCACCCCGGCGCCCGCCGCGGCCGCGTCGCCGATCGTCTCCCAGAGCCGGGCGCGCGCCAGCGGATCCACGCCGGAGGTCGGCTCGTCCAGGACGAGCAGGTCGGGCCGGTGCGCCAGCGCCTCCGCGAAGGCCACCCGCCGCTGCAGGCCGAGGGGCAGCGCGCCGACGAGGGTAGCGCGGTAGGGGCCCAGCGCGGCCGGCAACCCGCCGCGCGTGCCGCCGCCGAACACCGCCGCCGAGAAGGCCAGGTTCTCGGCCGCGGTGAGGTCGTCATAGAGCCCCAGGGTCTGCGGAACGTAACCGATGCGCCGGCGGGTACCGCGGGACGGTGGCTCGCCGAACAGCCGCACCTCCCCGGCCGACACCGGCAGCAGGCCCAGCAGCATCCGGATGAGCGTGGTCTTCCCCGCGCCGTTCGCCCCGAGCAGCCCGATCACCTCACCGCGGCTCACCCGCAGATCCACATCGTCGACCGCGACGAACCGGCCGAACCTCCTCGTCACGCCCGCGCACTCCGCCAGCACGCCACTGGCCGTCCCGGCGGCGCTCACCGCGGGCTCCCGGCCATCGTGAGTTCCCGGGCCAGGGACGCGACCGTCACCGCGTCCTGCAGGTCGGGCGGGACTGGTTCGCCCGGCCCGGCCGTGGCGCCGTCGGGGGCCCAGACCTGCCATCGGGCGTTGCGCCGCCAGGCCCGCCGCGCCGCATCGCCCCCGGGCCGCGCGTCCATGGCCCGCACCGTGCCGGGCATCGCCGCGATGATCTGCCCGGGAGTCCCCGTGGCCAGTTCCCGGCCGGCCTCCAGGGCGAGCACTTGCGAGGCCCGCTCCGCCTCATCGAGATAGCTCGTGGCCATCACGACCGCCGCGCCGCCGGCGGCGGCATGCGCGATCAGCGACCACAACTCGACCCGGCTCACCGGGTCCACGCCGGTCGTCGGCTCGTCCAGGACGAGCAGCGCGGGCTGATGCAGCATCGCGGCGATGACGCCCAGCTTCTGGCGCATCCCGCCGGACAGGTGCCCGGCGAGCCGGTCCCGGGCGGCGCCCAGGCCGGCCCGCTCCAGGTACTGGACGCTGCGCTCCGGGGCGTGGACACCGTAGACCGCGGCGCGGAAGTCGAGGTTTTCCGTCACCGTGAGGTCCGGGTAGGTACCCGAGCCCGCCGGCAGGTACCCGATCCGGCCCGCGGCGGGCCGGCGGATGTCGCCCGCACTGGCCGCCAGCGCACCGGCCAGGCAGCGCAGCAGGGTCGTCCGGCCCGCACCGTCACCCCCGACCACCGCGCTGACCTGCCCCGGCACCGCCCGGAACGTGACCCGGTCAAGCGCGAGAACCTTTCCATACCAAACGGAAACGGCGTCCGTTCCCCACCATGGCCCGGTGACGTGGTCGCCGCCGCCGGTCGGGCCGCTCATCGCGCACCTCCCGAAGCGGCCGTCTCGGCCGCGGCGGACGTGATGGCCGCCGGATCGGGCCGGACGCGCCTGCCCCGCCTCGGCGTGGCCGGCGCCAGGAAAGTGCGGAAGCGCAGCGTCGCGAGGATGACGACCACGACACCAAGCAGGGCGAGGAACACGAATGGCGGCCAGAGCGGCCCGATGGGCTCGGCCCGCAGCATCACGCCGCGGGCAATCTCGTTGAAGTAGGTGAGCGGCAGCACGTACGAGATCCAGCGGACGCCCACCGCGATCGAGGCGAGCGGGAAGATCAGCCCGGACAGCAGCACCTGCGGCAGCAGGATCATGAAGGACAGCTGGATCGCCTGGCCCTGGTTCTGCGACACGCTGGAGATCAGGACTCCGATGCCGAGCGTCACGAACACGAACAGCAGCGCCCCGAGGGCGAAGACAGCCAGCGAGCCCCGGAACGGGACGCCGAAGATCGCCACGCCGACCGCCAGCACGATGGCCAGGTCCGCGGCGGCCACCGCGAAGTAGGGGACAACCTTGCCCAGGAAGACGTCCCGCGGGCGGAGCGGCATGACGGCGAGCTGCTCAAGGGTCCCGGTCTGCCGTTCACGCACCACGCCGAGGCTGGTGATCATGGTGCCGACAAAGACCAGGATGACTCCGGCCAGGCCGGGGATCATGACGTCCGACGTCTTGAGCCCGGGGTTGTAGAGGACCGTGACCTGGGGTGCCGGCGTGCCCGCCGACGTGGGAGCGCTCCGGGCCGCCGCGCTGGCCTGCCGCTGCGTGCTGGCCAGCGCGGCCAGGGCGGCCTTGGCCGTGAAAAGCTGGCTGCCGTCGATGAAAACCATGTTCCTGGGCCCGGTGACCATGGCGACCGCCGCCTGGCCGTCGCGCAGCTCGGTCCGGGCCCACGCGGCGCCTTCAGCCGGAGCCCGCCGCACCACGTCGAAAGGGCTCCCCAATGCCGTAGCCGCGGCCTTGGGCCCCGCGACCACGGTCGGGATCCTGGAGACGTCGAAACTCGCCGCATAGCCGAACACGATGAGCAGGATGACCGGCATCACGATCATCATGGCCAGCGTGCGCCGGTCCCGCCGCAGCTGCCGGAATTCCTTAACGATCATCGCCCACATCGGCGTCTCCTCACCTATGTCAACACGCGATGAATTCTACGCCCGATGAATTCTGAGTCGACCCCCGGGGACAGTCCGGCGGCCTCTGGAGGGTGGCCCGGCGGCCCCGGAATGGCCCGGCGGCGGTGAATCTGGTTCGGTGGGACCATGGGCACCACCACACGGCACACCGGCACGTGGACGCTGGATGATCGTTTCGCGTCGCCCTGGCACTACCTCCCGGTGGACGTACCGCCCGGTGCCTGCGCGGTGCGGGTTGACCTGGAGTACGACCGCTCATCCGCCGTGCTGGACCTGGGCTGCGCCGGCCCGGCCGGGTTCCGTGGCTGGTCCGGAGGGGCCCGGCGATCCTTCGTCATCACCGCCGAGGAGGCCACGCCGGGCTACCTGCCGGGCGACCTGGAAGCGGGCAGGTGGCAGGTGGTACTCGGCATCTACCGGCTGCCGCCGGAGGGGATCGAGTACCGCGTGACCGCCGAGGTGGCCACCGGGCGCGGCGCGCTGGCGCCCGATCCCAGGCCCGAGCCGCCGCCCCGGCTCACTGACCGGCCCGCCCGCCGCGACCTGCCGGCCCGGCCCGGGTATCGCTGGCTGGCCGGGGACCTGCACACGCACACGGTGCACTCCGACGGGGCGCAGACCGTTCCCGAACTGGCCCGCTTCGCGGCCGGGCGTGGCCTCGACTTCCTCGCCATCACCGATCACAACACGATCAGCCATCACGCGGAACTGCCGGGCGCGGCCGCCCGCTACGGCATCACGCTGATTCCGGGCCAGGAGATCACGACGGAAGACGGCCATGCCGGGGCGCTGGGTGACGTGGGCTGGATCGACTTCCGGGCCCCGGCGGATTCGTGGCTGGACGCGACCGAGCAGCACGGCGGCCTGCTGTCGGTCAACCACCCGATCGGCGGCCACGTCAGCTGGACCATCCCGATGCGCCGCCGCCCGCCGCTGGCCGAGATATGGCACTGGAGCTGGCTCGACCTGCACTGGACAACCCCGCTGGCCTGGTGGATGGCGTGGGACCCGACGGCGCTGCCGGTCGGCGGGAGCGACTTTCACCGGCCCGGTTCCGACGCCCTGCCCGGCCTGCCGACGACCTGGGTCGAGTCGGCCGACGACAGTCCCGAGGCGGTCCTCGACGGACTGCGGTCAGGGCATTCGGCGATATCGGCCCAGCGGGACGGACCGGTCCTGCTGCGCATAGACGGCGAGTTCGTCGCCGTCGGCGCCGAGGGCGCGACCCTGGCCGGCCCCGGCGGCCCCTGCGCCCTGGTGCGCAGCCCGCTCGCCACGTTCCCGGCCGCTGACGGCTTCCACCGCCTCCTCGGCCCCACCGGCGCCACCCTCGCCCTCACCCGCTAACTGGGAGCCCTTGGCCCGACGCTGGGTGACGCCGTGTTGTTATCACATCTGATATCATCAGTTTCATGGCGGGAAGGCTTCCGGACCAACAACCAGCGCGGCGAGACTCTCTTTCCGGGGCCAGCCCTGAACTGCTGGCCGTGCTGGAGTCCGCATCGCGTTTGCAGCAGATGGTTCCCGATGCGGTGCTCGTGGGTGGGTCGGCGGCAGCCCTGTACGCGGGTCATCGGGACTCCTACGATCATGATCACGTTCTCGCTGACCTGAGGGAACGGTTCGACGTCGTGCTGGAGGCTCTTGAATCCGACGGCGAGTGGGTAACCAACCGGGTGGTCCCCGGAAAGGTCATCCTCGGGCAACTGGGGGACATCGAGGCCGGCGTGCGCCAGATGATCCGCACCCGGCCGCTGGAAACCACGCATGTCATGCTGCCGTCGGGACGCGTGCTGACGGTTCCCACGGCAGAGGAGGCTCTACGGATCAAGGGGTTCCTGATCGTGCGGCGGAATCAGACCCGTGACTACCTGGATGTCGCCGCCCTGGCCGATCGTCAGGGCCTTCATGAAGCGGCGGGAATCCTGGCCAGGATCGATGACTACTACGAGGACCAGCACGGCGGCGGCCGGGGCGTCGCGGCGCAACTGGTCCGCCAGCTCGCCGATCCCCGCCCGAAAGACTCATCCGTAACGGGGCAACTCGCCGCCTACCGGAACCTGGCGCTCCGCTGGACCGACTGGGATGAGGTGCGCTCGGTGTGCCGGCAACTGGCCGCCGAGATGCTCGAAGCAGAGGTGTAGCCCATGACCCTGGCATTCCGCAACCTGACCATTAGCCCCGACGCTCCCGTCTCGTCCTGGCCCACCGAGGCCGTGCAGACCGCACTCGAACGGGGTGACCTCGCCGACTGGCACCGGATCGCTGCCGAGGTCCGGGCCGATCCCTGGGGCAAGACCGCGCGCCAGGTGGAAGAGGTGCTCAGCCACTCACGCCCATACGGTGTCGCCGAAGCCATGGAGACGGTGCTGTCCCGCGCCCGTGAACGAGCTGAGGCCGACGAACGCGCAGCGGTCGCCGCCGAAATCACGGAGGCTGTCAAGCGCGCAGGACTGAGCCGGGCGGGGTTCGCCTCCCGGATCGGGACCTCCGCCTCCCGGCTGTCCACCTATACCTCCGGCAAGGTAACCCCGTCCGCCACGCTCTTGCTCCGGATCCGCCGTGTAGCCGACCGGGAATCCGGGCGATGAGTGGCAAGTAGGAGACCGCCCCCCGATCAGCACCACGCCCTGGTCATCGACCGTCGCTGGCGCCTGTCTCCAGCAGCCCGGTCCAGTAGGCCAGAGCCACCGCTTCCGCCATCAAGCCGCGCGGCATCAAGCGGCCGTCCCGTCCTGATGAGCAGGACGATGAGCGCGACGACGCAGTACGCCTCACCGTGACCGGGCCATCAGCAGGCCGTTTCCGGGACGCGTCTTGACGGAGGGGCTGATCACCACCCTCGCGCCGCTCGGCTAGGCCGATGGGCGGATTACGCGAGTTTAGCGGCGGAGCCACAGGCGCAGGAGGGCCGTGTTGGCGAGGCAGACGAACGCCAGCACGGCGGCGGCGATGACCGCACCGGTGGCGGCGAGCAGGGCGACGCCGGCGGCGAACCAGGCGACCTCGAACGCTGCGCGGACCGTGCCGTGCAGTGGCCGGGCGGCCCGCGGGGAGGCGAAGACCCCCCAGGCCACTGCGAGCAGGACCGGAACGCCCAGGCCGGCCAGGAGGCGGACGGCCAGATCCGGGCCGGCCGTGAAGCCCCAGTACCCGGCCGAGCCGAGGACGGCGAGTTCGAGGAGGAAGGCGACCAGCAGGCAGAATCCCGTGATCGCGCCCTTGATCGAGCCCTTGGTCGAGTCATTGACCGGTGCGGACATCTGGCGCTCCTCAGGCCAGGCAGGCGAGGCGGCCCGCACCGCTAGCTGACCCGGAAGACCGGGAATCCAGGGGCGATGCCGAGCAGCTGCTCGTCGGTGGAGTCGGCGTTGATGCCCTCGAAGAACATGCCGACCTCCCACGCCCAGCGCTTGAGGTACGCCCGCAGCACCGGGGGCTTGTCCTGGTCGGCCAGTTCCGTGGCGGTGAACCGCTGCACGCGGCGGCCCACCCGGAGCTCACCCTCGCCGGCGGCGCGCAGGTTGCGCACCCACTGGGCCTGGCCGCGGGGAGCGACGAGGTAGGTCGCGCCGTCCAGGGTCAGCAGGTTCACCGGAGTGGTCCGCCACTCACCGCTCTTGCGGCCGCGCACAGCCAGCACGCGGGATCCCATGACGCTGATCCCGGCCTGGGTCAGGGCCTGGATGGTCCGGTTGAGGACGTGGACAGTGAAAGTACCCGGCTCGATGTAACGGGGTGCTGGGCTGGCGTTCATGACTCGCTCCTAATCGAGAGCAGTGCTCTTTTCTAAGAGCAGCGTTCCACAATAGGCCAGCGTTGTCAAGAGCAGTGCTCTCGTTTCCGATAGATGCCCGGATCTCAGCCGCTCAGGCCGTCAGCAGGCCGGTCAGGGCGCCCGGGCTCCGCCCAGGGCCCGGGGCTAGTCGCGGGGCAGCAGGGCGACCCGGGCGCGCAGGATGGCCCGGGTGGAGGAGACATTGCCGGTCTCGTCCGGCTGGCTGGGGCACTCACCGGCCGCGATCGCCCGCAGCGCCCGGGCACGCGCGTCCGCCGGGCTGATCATCTCGAAGACCATCCTGGGGTCCTCGTCCGCCATGGCCCGGGTCCGCTCGAGCACGTCTCCCGCGGCGCCGACCCACACGTCCTTGATGCCGCCGCCACACCCGTGATCAAGCAGCAGCGACACCACGTGGAACTCCGGACCGTAGCCGAAGCTCATCGTCACGGCTTCCTGAAGGCCCCGGTCATCGCCATAACGCCAGCACTCCCCCACGGCCGGCGCACCCAGCTGGGCCCCCCACGGCGGCTCGTCCAGGCCCCGGGCGGCCAGCCGGTCCGCGGCCGGCGCCGCCATCGAGCGCAGCTCCGGCCAGCCCACCGCGGCCAGCACGCGCAAGATGGCGAGTGCCTCCGCGCTGCCCGTCGCCTCGGCGGCGGGCACCATCGCGGCCGCGGCGTCGCCCCGGGACCCGCCGAGCGCGGCCAGGATGTCCGAGCCCCACAACTCCGCGTCGAACGGGCTGCCGATCTCGCCGAGCACCATCCGGGCCTCGGTGAGCACAGCGGCGAAGGCCTCAGCGGGCGACGAGCCGCCAAAGACGGCACCTAGATCAAGCTCACCAGACATAGGCACAAGCCTGCTCGTCAGCGGATTCCGCATCCATGCCGGGCATACTGCCACGGCCACCGGCCTTACTGCGGGCGTCTTCGGTGAAATATCACCCGCCCCCCAGCGTGCGCAGGCCGACCGGGCATGCCGTCCTGGCCAGGTATAGGCCATGATGAGCGGGAACCGAGGAAGGAATGACGCCATGGGACCAACAGCCCGGTGGGGTATCACGCTCCCGCTGCGCGGCATGCCCCTGACCGACCAGCGGGACATCGTCGCCGCCCTCCCCGACCTCGGGTACACCGACGCCTGGTCAGCCGAGACGAACGGATCGGACGCGTTCACCCCGCTGGCCCTGGCCGCCCAGTGGAGCAGCCAGCTGCGGCTGGGCACCGCCATCGCCGGCATCTACACCCGGGGACCGGCCCTGCTCGCGATGAGCGCCGCCACCCTGGCCAGTCTCGCCCCGGGCCGCTTCGTGCTGGGCATCGGCGTGTCGTCCGCGGTGATCGTGGAGCAGTGGAACGGCGTCCCGCTGACCCACCCCTACCAGCGCTCCCGCGACACGCTGCGATTCCTGCGGGCGGCTCTGGCCGGGGAGAAAGTGACCGAGGAATACCAAACGTTTAGTGTGCAAGGTTTCCGGTTGGAAGAGGCTCCCGAGCCGCCGCCCGCCCTCGCCCTGGCCGCTCTGCGCCCGGGCATGATCACGCTCGCCGCGGCGCTGGCCGACGGGGCCATCACGAACTGGCTCGCCCCAGGCGACGTGCCGGCCGTGCGCGCGGTGGCCGGGCCGGACTGCGAGCTGATCGCCCGGGTGTTCGTCTGCCCGACCGGCGACGCCGAGGCGGCCCGGGCGATCGGCCGCCGCCTCATCGCCGCCTACCTCACCGTGCCCGTCTATGCCGCGTTCCACGACTGGCTAGGCCGCGGCGAGGCGATGACGCCGATGCGGGAGGCGTGGGCGGCCGGTGACCGCCGGGGAGCCCTGGCCGCGATCCCCGATCAGCTGGTCGACGAGCTGTTCGTGCACGGGCCGCCCGAGGCCTGCCGGGAGCGCGTCGCGGAATACCAGGCCAAGGGCCTCGACACGCCGGTCATCATGATCGTGCCCGGTCCCGGGATGGACGAGGCCGACGCGGTCCGCAGGCTCGCGCCCGCCTGAGACCGGCCGACGTGAAACTGGCCGGCGGGCTCAGTGACCGCGGGGGAGCTTCTCGCCGTACCAGGATTCGATGATGTGGTACGCGATGGACACCGGGGGCGGCAGCAGCACCTCGTCCGCGGCCAGGGCACGGCGCAGCTCGTCCCGGCTGTACCAGCGCGCCTCGGCGATCTCGTCGTCGTCCACCTGGATGTCGAGGCCGCCCGAGGCCAGCGCGCGGAACCCCAGCATCAGGCTCTGCGGCATCGGCCACGGCTGGCTGCCCAGGTAGCGGACACCGCTGACGGTGATCCCGGTCTCCTCGGCCACTTCACGCACCACGGCCTGCTCGATGGACTCGCCCGGCTCGACGAAGCCGGCCAGGATCGACACCCGCCGGGGCGGCCATTGCCGGTTGCGGGCCAGCAGGCACCGGTCGTCGGGATCGGCCACCAGCATGATCACCGCGGGGTCGACCCGCGGGAAGTGCTCGCTGCCGTCCACCGGGCAGTGCCGGGCGTGGCCCGCGGCCACCACGTCCGTCAGTGCCCCGCAGCGCGGGCAGTGGGTGTGCGTGTCATGCCAGTTGGCCAGCGCGACGGCCTCCGTGAACAGCCCGGCGTCGCGGTCGCCGAGGGCCACCGCCGCCTGGCGCAGGCCAGCGGGCCGGACACCCGGCTCGATCGGGGCGTCCCAGCTGGACCCGCGCCCGGGCAGCGTGTCCGGGTCGGCGCCGAGCCAGCCCGCCGGGCCGGCCACGCCGAAGTACGCGACCCCCGCGGCGTCGGTGCCGAGCAGGAACCGGACCCCCTCCGGGGCCTCGGCCGGGGACACCAGGACCAGTTCGGCCCGCTCATCCCCGAACCGCACCAGCGCCTGGCCGCCGTCGAGGACCAGGACCCGGGTCCGCGGGTCCGCCCACGCCGCGGCGAGCCACCCGGTGTCGGTGCGGCGCGCGCCGTCCCGGTCCACCTCGCCGCGGGCCAGCAGCAGCCCATCCAGTTCCGCCCCTGAGCAACCCGGGCCTGATGTCCCCGTACCTGTGGTCACTGTGCCGCCGTGATCTCTGGGCCGGCCGCCGCCAGGCCCTCCCACAGGTAGGCGGCCGCTTCCGCCCCCTTGAGCAGGAGCGCCATCTCGACCTTCTCGTTCGGTGCGTGGATGTGGTCCTCGTCGAGGCCGACCGCCACGAACACCAGCGGCGCAGCCAGGATGTCGGCCAGGTCCGCCTCCGGCCCGCTGCCGCCTTCACGGGTGAAGAGGACTTCCCGCCCGAACGCGCGTTCCATGGCTCCCCGGGCCACCCGCACCGCGGCCGAGTCCAGGGCTGAGAAGGACGGGCGCACGCCGGGGCCGCCGAAGGTCACCGCGGCGTCGATGCCCGCTGGCGTGTGGCTGGCCACGTACTCGCGCAGCGCGGCGGCGACGGCCGCGGGCTCCTGGTGAGCGACCAGCCGGAACGAGACCTTGGCATGAGCTTCGCGGGGCACGATGGTCTTTCCCCCGGCCCCGGTGTGGCCGCCCCACATCCCGTTCACCTCCGCCGTCGGCCGCGCCCAGATCCGCTCGAGCGTCGTATACCCCGCCTCGCCGCTGGCCGCCAGGCTGTGCCCGGCGTCAGCGAGCCACGCCTTCTCGTCAAACGGCAGCCGCGCGAACAGCTCGCGCTCGGCCGCGGTCAGCGGCACCACGCTGTTGTAGAAGCCCGGCAGGGTGACCCGGCCGTCATCGTCGTGCAGGCCGGCCAGCAGCGCGGCCAGCGCGTGCAGCGGGTTCGGCACCCCGCCGCCGAACGAGCCGGAGTGCAGGTCGGTGTCGGGGCCGGTCAGGTCGATCTGGGCGTCGACCAGGCCGCGCATGCCGGTGCACATGGACGGCACGTCCGCGGCCCACATCGTGGTGTCGGAAATGACGATCAGGTCGCAGCCGAGCGCCTCCCGGCGGGCCCGGAGCAGGCTGGCGAAGTGCGGGGACCCGGACTCCTCCTCGCCCTCGATCAAGAACTTCAGCGAGACGGGAGGGGCCCCGCGCCGGCCGGCGGCCAGGCTGGCGCGCACGCCCAGGGCATGGAAGAGCACCTGGCCCTTGTCGTCGGAGGCGCCGCGGGCCAGCAGCCGGCCGTCCCGCTCGGCCGGCTCGAACGGCGGGGAGTGCCACTCACTGAGCGGCTCGACCGGCTGCACATCGTGGTGCCCGTAGACCAGCACGGTCGGTGCGCCGGGATCATCGGCCGGCCAGTGCGCGAACACGGCCGGCAGGCCAGGCTCACCGGGCTGGCCGTGCTCGCCGCCTTCGGCGGCGGCGCCAGTCTCCCAGATCTCCACCACCGGGAAACCCGTCTCACGCAGGTGCGCCGCGAGCCATCCGGCGGAGGCGCGGACGTCGCCCGCGTGAGCCGGATCGGCGGAAATCGACGGGATGGCCAGCCACTCTTTCAGTCCGTCGAAAAAATCCCCGGCGCTGCCCTCGATATAGTCCCGGATTTCCATGAACGCTGACTCTAGACCAGGGACGACTGGGCTCCGGCCCAAAGACCCGCTCACCTGCTGCACCCCGGCGGGCCGGGGTGCTGGCTGTGCTACATTCCGGTCGCGTGCCGATGACCTTGAGCGATATGTATCGCTACCCGGTGAAGTCGTGCCGGGGCGAGCGGCTGACCGGTGCGGCCGTCGAGCCGTGGGGCCTGGCCGGTGATCGCCGGTGGATGATCGTGGACACCAGCGGTGACGCGGTCACGGCGCGCGAGTACCCGCGGCTGGTGCTGGTCACTCCCCGTCCCGACGGCGATGGCATCCGCCTGACCAGACCCGGCGGGGCCGACCTGGCGGTGCGGGTCCCGCGCGGCGCTGGGCTGGTGCCGGTGAACGTCTGGGACAGCGCGCTGGCCGCCACGCCGGCCTGCGCCGCCGCCCACGACTGGTTCAGCGACGTGGTGGGTAAGCCGGTCCGGCTGGTCTACCTCGACGACCCGGCCCGCCGCCGCCCGAATCCGGCGTACAGCCGGGACGGCGATCGTGTCTCGTTCGCCGATGGCTACCCGGTCCTGCTGACCACTGAGGGCTCACTGGCTGCGCTCAACGAGCTGATCGCGGCCGGCCCGCGGGCGGGCGAGGGCCCGCTGCCGATGAGGCGGTTCCGGCCGAGCGTCGTCGTCTCCGGCCCCGCCGCGTGGGCCGAGGACCGGTGGCGGCGGCTGCGCATCGGCGACGTGGTGTTCCGCGCGGTCAAGGGGTGCGACCGGTGCGTGCTGACCACCGTTGACCCGGACACGGCGGTGAAGGGCAAGGAACCGATCGCCACGCTGGCCAGATACCGGCGCTGGGACGGCAGGACATGGTTCGGCGTCAACCTGATCCCCGACTCGCCCCGGCCCGGCGACACCATCCGGGTGGGTGACCCGGTCGAGATCCTGGAGGAGTCTGAAAACGGCGGCCCGCAGCGTTAAGCCTGCGGCCCGGACGTGAAGGAGTGACTCAGGTGCGCAGACGTGGAAGCGCTGAACTCGTGACGGCGCGGGCGAGGACGAGGGTGTGGCCCGACTTCCCTTCCGGGATGAAGCGGTGCCAGACCGGAGCCAGCCGGGCCGCCTCGAGCCAGCGGAGGTAGGTACCGGTGTCCGCGTGGTCCCAGAACATGTCGGCGCCCAGGTAGGGCTCGGTCCCGGTCCACCGGTCCGCGCCGACGATGGCCAGGAAATAGCCGCCCGGGCGGAGCCAGCCGCGAATCCGCGGAAACAGCGGCTGCTGGTCGGCCAGCGGCACGTGGATCAGCGCGTAGAACGACACCACCGCGTCCACGCTGGCCGGCGCCAGCTGAAACGCGGTCATGTCCGCCTGCACCAGGCTCACCCCGCCGGCCAGCTCCCGCGCGCGATGGAGTTGCACGGCCGAGAAGTCAACGCCCATGACCCGCAGCCCATGATCGTTAAGTTCGCGGGTGGCTGGTATTCCGGCGCCGCAGCCCAGGTCCACCACCCGGGCCCGCGGGGGCAGCAGGCGGACGAGATCGGCGACCCACCCCGCGTACCGGCTGGTGTCCTCCGCGGTCGACCCGTCCGACTGCCCGTCGTCCCGGCGGTACGCCCGCGAGATCACGTCGTAGCCCCGCCGGACCAGGTCGCGCTGCCGTTGCCGGGCCGCACAGTCGCCGCGCCGATCGTCTTCGTCCACCCACCGATCCTGCCTGACATGGGCGGATCAGGCCAGGTCCGGCATAGGCGGCCGGCCCGGGCCGGCATAGTCTCGCAGCATGAGCGAGACGCTCCCGTTGTTCCCGCTGGGCACCGTGCTCTACCCAGGCCTGCTGCTGCCGCTGCACATCTTCGAAGAGCGCTACCGGCAGCTCGTCCGTGACCTGCTGGAGACCTCCGGGCCGCAGCACTTCGGCGTGGTCGCGATCCGCAAAGGCCGCGAGACGGGCATCGACGGCATCTCCGCCCTGTATGAGATCGGCTGCACGGCGACGCTGCGCCAGGTCGCGAAGCACCCGGACGGCCGGTTCGACCTGGTCACCGTGGGCACGCAGCGGTTCCGGCTGGCTGAGCTCGACCACTCCCGGCCCTACCTTCAAGGCCAGGTGGACCTGCTCGCCGAGGACACCGGCGACCAGGGCGCGGCCCGGCTGGCGGCCCAGTCGGCGCGGGAGGCGTTCCGCGGCTATCTCGACGCGCTGGCCAGCCAGGGAGCGGGCCCGGTCCGGGAACCAGACCTGCCCGACGAGCCCACCGCGCTGTCCTATGCGATCGCCGCGACGATGATCATTGATCTGCGCGACCGGCAGGCCCTGCTGGCCGAGCCGGACGCCGCGGGCCGGCTGGCCGCCGAACGCGCGCTGCTGTCCCGGGAGACCACGATGCTGCGCTCGCTCACCTCGACTCCCGCGCCGGACCTCCGGAACACGCCCTACAACCCCAACTGAGCGGTCCCCACGGTGCCGTGGCAGCGGTGGATGCCCAGCCAGTGGGTAGTTTGAGTGGTATGAGCATCTGCTATCTCAGCGCCGCGGCCGGGACGCCGGAATGACGGCCGATCCCTACGCGGACGCGGCCGGCCTGGTCGCCCGGTCGGCGGCCAGTTATGCGGCCAGCGTTCCGGACGACCCGGCGGA
>Ga0302325_10021387_pt1 | contig 13545 bp, 12 predicted proteins | sample Palsa_T0_2_FD_201948 | JGI IMG/M metagenome (GOLD analysis project Ga0302325, IMG submission 201948) | Peat permafrost microbial communities from Stordalen Mire near Abisko, Sweden - Palsa_T0_2 | ecosystem: Environmental > Terrestrial > Soil > Palsa > Peat permafrost | place: Sweden: Abisko... | reverse complement strand
TGGCAGAAGTTCTGGCGCCTGGAGGCCCCGTACGGCGCGCCGGCGCTGATCTGGAACATGATGATGTCGATGGCCGGCGGCTGGTTCTTCGTCGTGCTCTCCGAATCGCTATCGGTGGGCGACACCACCGTCACCCTGCCCGGCGTCGGCTCCTACATCGCCGCGGCCAACGCCAAGGGCGACTACGGCGCGGTGGGGTGGGCGATCCTGGCCATGGGCGTCACCATCGTCATCTTCGACCAGCTGCTGTTTCGCCCGCTGGTGGCGTGGGCGGAGAAGTTCCACATCGAGCAGACCGCCTCGGCCGACCCGCCGCGCTCCTGGGTGCTCGACCTGATGCGCCGCACCCGGCTGATGGCGGCGGTGGGGCGCCCCATCGGCGCCGCCGCCCGGTGGGTCGCCTCGTTCCGGATCATGGGACGCCTGCCGCGGGCGCCGGCCCTGTCGCGGCAGGGCGAGCGCACCTTCGATGTCGTCTGGATCGCCCTGGTGCTGGCGCTGGCGGCGCTGGCGGCGAAGGCGATCTTCGACTTCGTGGCGAAAGAGCTGAGCTGGACCGACCTGCTGCACGCCGTGGGCCTTGCCTTCCTGACCCTGACCCGGGTGCTGGTGCTGGTGGCGCTGGCGGCAGCGGTGTGGACGCCGGTCGGGGTCTGGATCGGGCTGCGGCCCAAACTGGCCGAGCGAGTACAGCCGATCGCCCAGTTCCTGGCGGCGTTCCCGGCCAACCTCTTCTTCGGCGTGGCGGTTTCGCTGATCATGGCTTTCCGCCTCGATCCCAACATCTTCCTCAGCCCACTGATGATCCTGGGCACCCAGTGGTACATCCTGTTCAACGTCATCGCCGGCGCCTCGGCCTATCCCACCGACCTGAAGCAGGCGGCGCAGTCGTTCGGGGTGAAGGGCTGGCAGTGGTGGCGCCAGGTGATGGGCCCCGGCATCCTGCCCTACTTCGTCACCGGCGCGCTCACCGCCAGCGGCGGCGCCTGGAACGCCTCGGTGGTCTCCGAGATCGTGCCCTGGCAGGGCCATACGCTGCGCGCCGCCGGGCTCGGCTCGTACATCCAGGACGCTACCATCGCGGGCGACTTCCCGCGCGTGGCGCTGGGCGTGGCGGTGATGTCGGTGTTCGTGGTCGCTCTCAACCGCTCGGTGTGGCGCCCCCTCTACCGCCTGGCCGAGCGCCGGTTCCGCTTCGACTGACGGGAGGCATCGATGCCCAAGACCCCTGACGCCATTCGCCTGCTGCAAGTCGAGGACGTGCGCATGTCCTACGGCGTCGAGGGCAAGGGTCCGCTGGTGCTGGACGGGGTCAATGTCTCGATCGATGAGGGCGAGATCGTCTCCCTGCTCGGCCGGTCGGGCTCGGGCAAGTCGTCGCTGTTGCGGATCATCGCCGGGCTCCTGAAGCCCACCCAGGGGCGCGCCCTCTGGCAGGGCCTGCCGGTGACCGGGCCCTACCCGGCGGTCGCCATGGTGTTCCAGAGCTTCGCCCTCTTCCCCTGGCTGACGGTGGAGGAGAACGTCGAGCTGGGCCTGGAGGCGCAGCGCACCCCCACCGTCGAGCGGCATCGCCGGGCCGAGGAGGCCATCGATCTGATCGGCCTGGGCGGCTTCGAGTCGGCCTATCCGAAGGAGCTTTCGGGCGGGATGCGCCAGCGCGTGGGCTTCGCCCGCGCCCTGGTGGTGCACCCGGAGCTGCTCTTGATGGACGAGCCGTTCTCGGCCCTCGACGTGCTCACCGCCGAGACCATGCGCACCGACATCATCGACCTCTGGATCGAAGGCCGCCTGCCGATCCGCTCGGTGCTGATGGTGACCCACAACATCGAGGAGGCGGTGCTGATGAGCGACCGCATCCTGATCCTGTCGTCCAACCCCGGGCGGATCATCGCCGAGATCAAGATCACCCTGCCGCACCCGCGCAACCGCGACGACCCGCGCTTCCGCCAGCAGGTGGACGACATCTACGGGCGCATGACCGCGCGCATCGGCGGCGACAAGGCCGACCAGCGCACCGGCCAGGGCTTTCCCGGCATCGGGGTCGGCATGGCGCTGCCGCCAGTCTCCACCAACGAGCTGGCCGGCCTGATGGAGACGCTCTCGGCCTCGCCGGACGGCCGCGCCGACCTTCCGGCGCTGGCCGAGGAGCTGAACTTCGAGATCGACGACCTCTTTCCCATCGCCGAGACCCTGCAACTGCTGCGCTTCGCCGAGGTGGCCCAGGGCGACATCCAGCTCACCGCCGCCGGGCGCCGTTTCGCCGACGGCAACCTCGAGGACCGCAAGCGGCTCTTCGCCGAGCATCTGGTCGCCTATGTGCCGCTGGCCGCCCTGATCAAGCGGGTGCTGGACGAGCGGCCCAACCACCGCGCCCGCGTCGCCCGCTTCTCCGAGGAGCTGGAGGACTTCATGAGCGAGGACTACGCCGAGGAGACGCTCAAGGCCGTCGTCGACTGGTGCCGCTTCGCCGAGCTGTTCGTCTACGACGAGGCCGACCAGAGCTTCAGCCTCGAGGCGGCGTAGAGCCGCCGGACCTTGGTGACCTGGACCGGCGAAAACGTCAATTCTTTGAACCGCGGAGCTAGCGGAGATCCGCAGAGAGACCGTGAAAGCTCTGCGAATGCGAAGCTTCCTCCAAGTCCCTGCGTATCTCTGCGCGCTCTGCGGTTAGACAAAACCGCCGAGGGCTCGCAAGGGGGAGGCTAGTTGACCTCGACCGGCAGCTTCACGTCGCAGACGGTGAAGTCCGGGACCAGTTCGGTCTCAAGCCGCGCGATCTGCGCCTTGGCCCACGGACTGGCGGCGTCGACGATGCGCACTTTCGGCCGGGTCGCCTCCGGCAGGTCGGCCAGCACCTTGACCGAGACGATCTTGTCCGCCGGCGCCGGCACCGGCTCGCCCACCTTGATGGCGTCGACCACGTCCTGGCCGGCGATGACGCGGGCGAAGGCGGTGTACTTCTTGTCGAGCGCGTGCAGGCCGTGATCGATGGAGTTGGCGTTGGTCCGCTCGAGGAAGAACTGGCTGTTGCCGCTGTCCGGATCGTCGGACCGGGCCATGCCGAGCACACCGGGACAGTAGACGCCCCAGGCCTGCACCCGATGGTCGGCGGTGAGCAGGCCAAGGTCCATGGTCTGGCTGACCACCGGCAGGCTGCCGAGGAAGCCTTCCTCGACGCCACCGGTGCGGTCGGCCATGACGAACGGCGTCTCGGCGCCGCGCTTGAAGGTGAACTCGGCGGTGATGTTGGGCAGCGACGACTGGCCGACGCCGCTGTCCAGCGGATCGCCGGTCTGGTCCATGAAGTTGTCGATGACCCGGAAGAAGGCGCGGCCATCGTAGAAGCCCTGGCGGGTCAGTTGCCGCACCCGGGCGGTGGCGATCGGGGCGGCGATGTCGTTCAGCTCCACCAGGATGCGGCCCTTGGTGGTCTCGATCACCAGCAGGTCCTGCGGGTCGGGCGTGCGCATGTCGGCCTCGGTGGGCGCGGCGGGCGTCGGCGGCGACGCGGGCGGCGGATGCGGCTTGGCGATGACGCTGGACGCGGCCAGCAGGGCGACCAGGGAGAGGGCGAGCGTGCGATTCAGCTTCATGAGTCCGGTATCATCCAACCCGGTTGGACGTGCGCGCCCCACCCCGCCGTAGCCCGGCGGCGCGGCCAGGACAAGCGCCTCAGCCGCGGCTGGCCCGGCTTATCAGCCGCCGCTTCACCGCCGGCGAGACGAAGGGGGTGACGTCGCCGCCCATGCTGGCGATCTCCTTGACCAGCCGCGAGGCGATCGCCTGGTGGTGCGGATCGGCCATCAGGAACACGGTCTCGATCTCGCGGTCGAGCTGCTGGTTCATCGCCGTGAGCTGGAACTCGTGCTCGAAGTCGGAGAAGGCCCGAAGGCCGCGCACCAGCACCTGCGCGCCCAGCGCCCTGGCGGCATTGATGGTGAGGCCCTGGTAGCCATGCACCACGATCTCGGCCTGACCCTTGAGGTGCTGGGTCTCCTCCCGCGCGATCTCCATCCGCTCCTCGAGGGAGAACATCGGCGACTTGCCGGTGTCGACGGCGACCCCGATCACCAGCTTGTCCACCAGCTTCACGGCCCGCCCGATGATGTCGAGGTGGCCGTTGTGCATCGGATCGAAGCTGCCGGGATAGAGGCCGGTACGGGACATAAATCGCTCCTCGGAAGCCACGGCGCGCGGCGGCCGAGCTTCCACGAGGAAATCGCGGTTCTGTCAATCGCCATGCGGCGCCTCGCGGTGGACTGAGGCGCCGCCGAAGCCGCCGCCAGCTCGAAACCGGCGGCGGAAAGAGGCCGGCTACTTGATCTGGATCTGCACGCCGGTCGGAGCGAGGGAGAGGTTCAGGCCGGCGGAGGTGGTGTGGGCGCGGATTTCCACCCCGTGCTCGTTCTGCATGTCGATCTCGCCCTGGCCGGCGCCGGCCGTGGCCGAGGCGTTGATGGCCGAGTAGGTGCCGTTGATGTCGTGCAGGTGGTGCAGGTGGTAGACCTCGCCATCGGCGCTGAACTTGTCCCAGCCGATGGCGCCGACGCCGATGCCGTTCACCTTCAGCGCCACGTCACGCCCCTTGTAGTGCAGGTGGCCGCCGCCCCACTGGACCGAGCCGAGGAAGGCGAGCGAGGTGCCGCCGAAGTGGATGGTGGCGTCCGGGTCCTGGGCGAGGGCCGGCGTGGCGATCAGGCCACCGAGCAAAGCGGCGGCGGCAAGCAGGCGAACGGGGGTGACGCTCTTCATTGGAATAGGTCCTCCTTGGACAGTCAGGCTCAAGAACGGGGTCGGGCGCGATGCGTTCCCACTTTTCCGGCGCCCGGCGCCAGGATTTCGCAATTCTGCCCCGGACCGGCGTCGTTTAGCAACGATGGCGGCGGCGTGCACGTCTGTTCATGAGCTTTATCTCACTCGACTTGCGAAGCCCGGTCAGACGATGACGTCGCGCAGGCCCCGCCATGCCGAGACCTTGGTTTCGAAAGGCAGGGTGTAGGCCGGGCTGCTGGATGGGAGCTTGATCAGCTCCAGGCGAGGGTCGGCGGCAAGCTGTCGGCGGCCGATGTTCCAGGCGGCGCCGCCGTTGAAGGCGACCGCCTTCAGGCTCGGAAGCGTCGCGACGTAGTCGGCGAGCGGGTTTGGCTGGTGGCCCCCGGATGTCGGCGTCGAGGCTGCCCGTCCGCGTCGCCGAGCCGACCACGTCCCAGAGCCCGACGCCGGCGGCGATCAGCGTCGCCAGGCGCTGCTCGTACGCCGCCGGCATCTCCGCTCCGAGGATCTCGGCCGCCAGCCGCCAGAACTGGTTGCGCGGATTGCCGTAGTACTGGCCGCGCCGCAGCGAGATCACGCCGGGCAGGCTGCCGAGGATCAGCAGGCGCGTCCGCCCATCGCCGACCGGCGGGAACGATGTGATCCGCCTCGCGTCGGTCTTGGCTCCCTCGGCGGGTTCGGCCATGGCGCCTCAGTCCAGCAGCGCCGGGCGCTCGACGAGCGCCATGGTCGCGCCGCCGGCGACCACGGCGATGGGCAGCAAGGCGAGCAGCACGCCGGCGACGCCGGCGCCGAGCCCCAGCAGCCAGGCCGCCAGCAGCGGCCCGATCACCGCGCCCAGCCGGCCCACAGCCACCGAAGCACCGACGCCGGCGCCGCGCATGGTCACCGCATAGTAGCCGGGCGCCAGGCCGTAGAGCGGCAGCGGGGCGCTGGAGATGAAGAAGCCGACGGCGAGGCCCGCGGCGCCGCAGGCCAGGAAGCTCGGCCCCGCCAGGACCAGGGCGACGAGCGCCGCGGCAAGGCCCGTATACCAGACCCCGATCGCCCAGCGCCGCCCGGCGCGCTCCAGCAGGTCGGCGAGGATCAGCGTCCCGACCCCAGCGCCGAGATTGAACAGCAGCGAGACGAGGCTGGCGGCGGGCCCCGCCAGACCCTTGTCGCCCAGCAGCGTCGGCAGCCAGTTGAGCAGCACATAGAGCGACAGCAGCGAGGCAAACGAGGCGGTCCACAAGAGCAGCGTCGCCGCCGCGCGTCCGCCGCCGAACAGGATCCAGGCAAAGTCGGCGCGCGCTGCGGTGATGGGCGGCGCCTCACGCGCCGCGAGGAAGGCGCGGGACTCCGGCAGCGCCACGGCCATCAGCGGCGCCAGCCCCAAGGGCGCGAGGCCGCCGACGTAGAAGATGTCCCGCCAGCCGAGGTACGCGGCGACGATGCCGGCGACGGCGCCCCCGAACGGCAGGCCGCAGGTGACCAGCGTGACCAGCCGGGTGCGCCGCCGCGGCGAGACCGCTTCCGCCGATAGCGCCAGCAGGTTGGGCAGGGCGCCGCCGAGTCCCAAGCCGGCGATCAGCCGCACCGCGATGAGGCCCCAGAACGACGGGACGAACGCCGTCGCCACCGAGAAGGCGCCGAACACGCCAAGGCAGAAGATCAGGGTGCGCTTGCGCCCGTGGCGGTCGGCGATGCGTCCGAACACCACCGCCCCGATCAGCAGACCGAGCACGCTGGCGCTGAAGATAGGGCCCAGCTGATCGCGTCCGAGCCTAAGCGCCGGCGCCATCCGGGGCGCGGCCAGGCCCGCCGACTGGATGTCGAACCCCTCGCACAGCACCGCCAGCAGGCAGAGCGCCAGGGTCAGGGCCGGACGCCGGTTCGCGTCATCGGCGGCGCCCGGCTGCATCGGCGCTGATCCTCGCGGCTACTCCGATAAACAAGCTGCGCCGCGTCGCACCGGCCGCGCAAGCGGCGAACGGGACCGGTCAGGCGGGCGTGGCCTCGCCGTCCGTTTCGACGTCAGCGCCGCCCTCGCCGTCGCCCTCGATGCGTTCCACCGAGACCACGTGCTCGTCGTCGGCCTTGCGGAAGATGGTCACCCCTTGGGTGTTGCGGCCGGCGATGCGGACTTGCGAAACCGGGACGCGGATCAGCTGACCCTGGTCGCTGACCAGCAGGATCTCGTCGCTCTCCTCGACTGGGAACGAGGCCACCAGGCGGCCGCCGCGCTTGGTGAGGTCGTGGGCGATCAGGCCCTGGCCGCCGCGGCCGGTGCGCCGGTAGTCGTAGGCCGAGGTGCGCTTGCCGAAGCCCTCGGAGGAGACGGTGAGCACGAACTCCTCGGCCGCGCCCAGTTCGGCGATGCGCTCGAGGCTGAGGCTTGCCTCGGCGGCGGGCTCTTCGTCCTCCTCAGGCGCGGGCGGCGGCTCGTCGGTCTCGGCGCCGTCGGCGGAGGCCGCGGCGCGCATGGCGTTGGCGTGCTTCAGATAGGCCTCGCGCTCGGCCGGCGAGGCGGCGACGGCGCGCAGGATGGCCATGGAGATGACGCTATCGCCGTCGGCCAGCCGGATGCCCCGCACGCCCGTGGATTCGCGGCCGGCGAAGACCCGCACGTCGTCGACCGGGAAGCGGATGCAGCGGCCGAGCGCGGTGGTCAGCAGCACGTCGTCGGCGGCCTGGCAGAGCGAGACGCCGATGATGGCGTCGCCCTCGGCTTCCAGCTTCATGGCGATCTTGCCATTCTTGTTCACCTGCACGAAATCGGAGAGGCGGTTGCGGCGCACGTCGCCCGAGCGGGTGGCGAAGATCACGTCCATGCCCTCCCACGCCGCCTCGTCCTCGGGCAGCGGCAGGATCGAGGTCATGGTCTCGCCGACCTCGATGGGGAAGAGGTTGATGAACGCTTTGCCGCGAGCGGTGGGCGCGCCGATCGGCAGGCGCCAGACCTTCAGCTTGTAGACCTTGCCGCCGGAGGAGAAGAACAGCATCGGGGTGTGGGTCGAGGCCGAGAAGACGCGGGTGACGGCGTCCTCCTCCTTGGTCGACATGCCCGAGCGGCCCTTGCCGCCGCGGTTCTGGGTGCGGAAGGTGTTGAGCGGGGTGCGCTTGACGTAGCCGCCGTGGGTGACGGTGATCACCATGTCCTCGCGGACGATCAGGTCCTCGTCCTCCAGGTCGGCGTCGCCCTCGACCATGATCGAGCGGCGCGGCACCGCGAACCGGGCCTTCACGTCCTCCAGCTCGGCGCGGACCACGGCCATGATCTTGTCGCGCGAGGAGAGCAGGTCGAGGTGGGCGCGGATTGTGTCGGCCAGGCCCCCGGCTTCCTCGAAGATCTCCTCGCGGCCAAGGCCGGTGAGGCGCGAGAGGGTCAGCGCCAGGATCGAGCGGGCCTGCTCGTCGGTCAGCCGCACCCGGCTGCCGTCGATCAGGGCGGTGCGCGGGTCGGCGATCAGCTCGATCAGCGGCAGCATGTCGCCCACCGGCCAGTCCTGGCCCACCAGCCGCTCGCGCGCCTCGGCCGGGTCCTTGGACGAGCGGATGATGTGGATCACCTCGTCGATATTGACGACGGCGATGGCCAGCCCGACCAGGGTGTGGCCGCGGTCGCGCGCCTTGCCGAGCTCGAAGCGGGTGCGGCGGACCACCACCTCCTCGCGGAACTCCACGAAGGCGGCGATCATGTCGCGCAAGGTGAGCAGCACCGGGCGGCCGCGGTGCAGCGCCAGGGCGTTCACCGGGAACGACGACTGCAGCGCGGTGAACCGGTAGAGCTGGTTCAGCACCACGTCCGGCGAGGCGTCGCGCTTCAGCTCGATCACCACTCGCATGCCTTGGCGGTCGCTCTCGTCGCGCAGCTCCGAGATGCCCTCGATGCGCTTCTCGCGGGCCAGCTCGCCGATCCGCTCGCACAGCGCGGCCTTGTTCACCTGGAAAGGCAGCGAGGAGATGATGATCGCCTCGCGGCCGGCGCGCAGGGTCTCGATCTCGGCCGCGCCGCGCACGATCACCGGGCCGCGGCCGGTGAGCAGGGCCGCGCGCGCGCCGCCGCGGCCGATGATCTCGCCGTAGGTCGGGAAGTCGGGCCCCGGGACGATCTCCACCAGCGCCTCGGCGGTGACCGACGGATCGTCGATCATCGCCAGGCAGGCGTCGACCACTTCGCCCAGGTTGTGCGGCGGGATGTTGGTGGCCATGCCGACGGCGATGCCGCCGGAGCCGTTGACCAGCAGGTTGGGGATGCGCGCCGGCAGGACCGTCGGCTCGCGCTCTTTGCCGTCGTAATTGTCGCGGAAATCGACCGTGTCGGAGTCGATGTCCGCCATCAGCGCCTCGGCGGCCTTGGTCAGGCGGCACTCGGTGTAGCGCATCTGGGCCGGCGGATCGTTGTCGTTGGAGCCGAAGTTGCCCTGGCCGTCGATCAGCGGCAGCCCCATCGAGAACGGCTGGGCCATCCGCACCAGGCTGTCGTAGATCGCCAGGTCGCCGTGCGGGTGGTACTTGCCCATCACGTCGCCGACCACCCGGGCCGACTTCACGTAGGGCCGGTCGGACGAGTGGCCCTGCTCGTTCATCGAGAACAGGATGCGCCGGTGCACGGGCTTCAGCCCATCGCGCACGTCGGGCAGCGCGCGGGCTACGATGACGCTCATGGCGTAGCTGAGGTAGGAGCGCGACAGCTCCTCCTCGATGGAAACGGGCGCTACGGCGCCCCGCCGGTCGTCGTCCGGAGGCGGTGTGGTTTGATCGGTCAACTTTGGGGATTCAGTCGGTCGGAATCAGACGCTTACATAGGGTTTGAACCTAGCATCCGCGACTCCGCGGCGCCACCGGAACCGGGAGATCGGTCGCCGGCGCGGCGTTGACATGTACATATCGCGGGTCCATGCTGTACATATGAAAGAGGTCACCATCACGGAGTTGCGCCGCAACATCTTCCAGCTGATCGACGAGGCGCTGGCGACGGGCGAGCCCCTGGTTGTGAGCCGCAAGGGACGGCGCCTGATCCTTGCCGGCGAGACGCCCGCTTTTCCGCCCGTGGAAAGCGAGGAACAACGAGAAGAGCGCTGGCGGAAGTTCTGGGCCGAGCCACCACCGCCGGGCTGGGAAGGGTACGACCTGTCGTTCGAGACCCTGGACGGTGCTCTCAAAGCGGACTGGCAATGGGACGGTGAGCCTGAGCTGGATCGGTGATCCACCTCGACTCACACGTCGCCGTCTGGATCGACGCTGGCCGCGATCGTCTCTCCGCACCCGCACGGCGTCTATTGGCGCACGAGCCCTGCCAAATCTCGGCGATGGCGCTCCTCGAGATCGAATTGCTCTTCGAGCTGCGGCGTATCGGCTCGGACGCCACGGAGATTTTGGGCCGGCTACAACATCGGATCGGCCTGACCGTGTCGCCAAGGCCCTTCTTGCAGGTTGTTGATGTAGCCCGCACCTTTGCCTGGACCCGCGATCCGTTCGACCGGCTGATCGTCGCCAACGCCTTGGCCGACGGCGCGCGCCTGATCACCGCCGACGCCACGATCCTGGCGAACTTCAGGGACGCGGTCTGGTGACGGTCAGACCGGCCGAGGCAGGCGAGCTCGAGATCGCGCGCCAACGACTCGCCGGGTTCTGGGGCGATCCGATCCTGGTGCGCGGCGCGGTCTATCCGCTGGCCGACTGCGAAGTGCTGATCGCCGGCGACTTCGAGGGACTGGCCGCGATCTCGCGACGCGACCCGCCGATCGCCGAGCTGGTGGCCCTGAACGCCTTCACGCCGCGGCGGGGCGTCGGAACAGCGCTGCTCGCCGCCCTGCCCGGCTTCCTCGGGCCTGGCTTCCGCCAGATCCGCCTCACCACCCCCAACTACAACCTCGACGCCCTGCGCTTCTACCAGCGCCGCGGCTACCGGCTGGCCGCTCTGCGGCCCGGCGTCGTCGACCTGGCGCGGCGCGAGAAGCCGTCGATCCCGGCGGTCGGCGACTATGGCCTGCCGGTGCGCGACGAGATCGACCTGATGCTCGATCTGTAGAACGTAGAGCGCCGGGATGTTCGGGCTCCACGAACAACGCGAAGGTCGCGAACGCTTTCCAATACACACCAACCCAGTCATCCCGGCCAAGCCGCGCAGCGGCGCCGAGCCGGGATCTACTTGCGGCGGCGGAGACGTAGATCCCGGATAGCTCGCTGGCGCGAGCTTCCGGGATGACACCGTTTTGGGCCCAAGAAGGCGGCCCTGAGAGCGTCCTGAGGCCCGAGCGATTGCCCCGGCCCTAGAACGGAATCTCGTCGTCCAGGTCGGCGGAGAAGGTTTCCTTGGGGCCGGCGGACTGGGTCTTCGGGCCGCTGGCGTAGCCGCCGAAGTCGCCTTCCTCGCGCGCGCCGCCGCCCTCGCCCTTGCCGTCGAGCATGGTCAGCTCGCCGCGGAACTTCTGCAGCACCACCTCGGTCATCTGCCGCTCGGCGCCCGACTGGTCCTGGAACTTGCGGGTCTGCAGGGCGCCCTCGATGTAGACCTTGGAGCCCTTGCGCAGGTAGTTCTCGGCCACCTTCACCAGGTTGTCGTTGAAGATCACTACCCGGTGCCACTCGGTGCGCTCGCGCCGCTCGCCGGAGTTGCGGTCGCGCCAGCTTTCCGACGTCGCGATGGAGAAGTTGGCGACCCGGTCGCCGGAATTGAGCGTGCGGATCTCCGGATCGCGCCCGAGATTGCCCACCAAAATCACCTTGTTGACGCTGCCCGACATCTCGGGGCCTCCTCTTCATCGCCCAGCGACCCAGCGCGCCGGCATCAATGAGCGGGAGGCTAGCGGGACTCCGACCGCGATGCAATCACTTTGTTCTTGTTTCGTTCATGGTCATTGACCGGAACCCACAGGAACCAGCTGGTCGCCGCTGCGGACCAGGAAGGGGTAGCGGGGGCCCTCGTAGCTGTCGGCGGTGAAGACGCCGTCGGGGCCGAGGAACAGGAAGTTGCCCTGGTAGGCGCCGACGATGTCGGTGATCGAGCCGCCCAGGGACAGGAAGTGGGTGCGCATCGCCTCCAGCTGGGCGGCGCAGTGCTCCATGTCGGGCACGCCCGAGGCCACCACGTTGAACTTCGGCTTGTCGTCCTGGACCGAGGCCAGGTGGTAGCAGACGCCGGCGTCGCCCGGCGGCTCGATGGCGCGGTGGCAGGCGGCGAGCGCGAGGGCGGCGGCGAGGATCAGCGCGGGACGAAGCATGGCCGCGACTTCTACAACGGCCGGCGCGGCCCGGCGAGCGCTTCAGCCCGGCGCCGAGGCGCACGGCGGCCACGGATCAACGAGGGAGCGGAAGTCGCGATTGTCGCCGGATATCTCCACCCGACCGCCCATCAGCCGCAGCGTCTGGTCGTCCCAGCGGCCGTAATAAGCGTCGTTGGGGCCGGGGCATTGGCTGGCGTAGAGGGCGGCCACGCAGGCTTCGAGGTTGAGGGACGTCGGCAGCTTCTTCCAGCCGCCGGAGTCGAAGCGCCAGCAGGACTCGGCGGACGCCGGCGACTGTGGCGCTTCCGATGCGACCGGCTGGACGGCGTTGGCGACGGCGGGCGGGCCGGCCTCGACCACCGGCAGCGACTGCGGCGGCTGCTGGGACGCCAGCGGGGTGAGGTCGGCGCCGGCGCCGTTGGTGGCGGCCAGCGCGCCGGCCGGGTCGAGGCCCACGTCGAGGCTGCCGGTGGCGACCCCGTTGCGCTGGGCGCAGACCGCCAGCGGCAGCTCGCCCACGAACTGGCCGCCGACGAAACAGCGCAGCGGCCGCTTCGGATCGAGCTTGGCGTCGTCGTCGCGGCCGGAGACGATCACCAGGCCGCCCTGCGCGGCCGGCGGCGCCTCGGTGGGCTTGGCGCTATGGGCCAGGATCACCCAGGCGATGACTAGGCCGGCGACCAGCGCCAGGCCGCCGCCGGCGCCTGCGACCACCCACGGGTTCTTCAGGAATTCCATGCGCCTGGAAGATAGCCCGTCCGGTCCGCGCTAGGCCAGATCGAACGGACTGTACGGCGCCGCCGCGGCCTTCCTCAATCTGTCATGCTGCGGGCGCAGACTCCGCCGCGTCGCCCGCCCCGCCAACCAAGGCCGGACCCATGCTGCTCTCCCGCGCCCAGCTCCTGCGTGGCGTCGTCGCCGGCGCCGCCCTGCCGTCGCTCGTTTACGCCGACGGCGTCTCCGGCTTCCGGTCCGATCTCGACGCCGCCGCCGCCCGGCCCTGGACCGCGCCGCCGGCGCCGGGCGCGGGACCGCTGCGGTTCGCGGTGATCGGCGACAACACCGGCGTCGCCAAGCCGGGCGTGTTCGACCAGGCGATGCGGCAGGTCGGCTGGCTGCGGCCCGACTTCATCCTCTCGGTCGGCGACCTGATCGAGGGCTACACCGAGGATCGCGACGAGATCGCCCGCCAGTGGGCGGCGATCGACGCCTCGATCGCCAAGGCCGGCGTTCCCTTCGTGTTCACGCCGGGCAACCACGACATCGACAACGCCGAGACCCTCGACGCCTGGCGGCAACGGCGGGGCGCCGGCTACTACAGCTTCGTCTACAAGGGCGCGCTGTTCCTGATCCTGAACAGCGAGGACACGCCCAAGCCGATGTCGGCCAAGGCCGCGGCGGACTTCTACGATCGGGTGCGGCAGATGCAATTGGACCCGGTCAAGGCCGAGCGCGACGTGGAGGCGCGGCTCGCTGCAGGCCAGCCCAGCGCCTACGGCCAGGAGGTGGTCGATCTGGGGGATCGGCAGCTGGGCTTCGTGCGCGAGACGCTGGCGCG
>Ga0302325_10021386_pt1 | contig 13545 bp, 12 predicted proteins | sample Palsa_T0_2_FD_201948 | JGI IMG/M metagenome (GOLD analysis project Ga0302325, IMG submission 201948) | Peat permafrost microbial communities from Stordalen Mire near Abisko, Sweden - Palsa_T0_2 | ecosystem: Environmental > Terrestrial > Soil > Palsa > Peat permafrost | place: Sweden: Abisko... | reverse complement strand
GCCGGCGTGCGGACCAGGGCGGGCCGTTCCAGCGACTCGGTGGCCAGCTCCTGTTTGCCGATGGTCAGCAGCGTGGAGAACCGTTCGCCGTCCGCCGAACGCGCCACCGCCACCGCGTAGCCGCGGCCCTGACCGATGGGCCGCCTGAGCCGGTAGGTGAGAAGGATCTCGCCGTCACCCGCGACCGCGGACGGCGCGCCCGACCAGTATCCCGGGCCGGTGCCGGGTGGTTCGGCGGCGACGACGCCGTGTTCAGGACGGGGCAGCAGCATCAAAGGATCCCCTTCTCCTTAATTCACACCGGAATAATGGGCAACTGTAGTCTTCCCACGTCGTAGACGTGCAATTGGGCTATCATAAAGCGAATTCGTTACCTTGGCTCACGATCTATTCTGCCCTGCTCACGCCGCTCTCAGGCCCCACGCTACTTTTGGTCCTGGCACTACCTTGGCGTTTCCTCACGGGACGAGCTCCAGGTATGAGATGCCGGGCATGGGCAGGTCGAAGGTGAATTCCGGCGTCGCCCGCGCGGAGACCCGCTCCGGGGCGCACAGTTCGTCGAGCGTATTCAGCGCGCGCAGGGCCCGCCACTGGCCCTCGTCCGGCCAGGCGGCGCCGTCCCGCAGCCAGGCCCAGGCCGCGGTGATGTTGGAGTGCTCCGCGTCGACGCGGTAATGCCGGACGGTGTACGACCGGCCTGGCGTGACCTCCACGCGCACCCGGACCCGGCGGTCAAGCTCCACGTCCCCAGCGGTCTTACTCTGGTCCAGCGTGGCGTTCCACACCAGGATCCCGATGCACCCGTCATCGTGGCGGGCCGCCAGCGCCTCCACCAGCCCGGCCGCCCCGTCGCCGGTGACCGACGTCCGTAGCTGGTGCCGTCCCATCCCGGCGAGCAGCGAAAGCGCCCAGTACCTCGGCTTGCGCAGGTTCCCCACCGACAGCAGGCCGAACCCGCCGTGGAACAGCTCGGTCGGCGGCCCGAGTTCGGTGAAGTGGTCGGAGGCGACCCAGTGCGACAGTGCCTGGATCCGGCCGAGCGCGGCGGCCATGCCGCGGAGCAGGAACGCCGCGGCGAAAACGGTGTCGCCGACCCGGTTGAAGTGTGTCGGGGTGGGACCCCACTCGGTCCACCAGGCTGGCGTTCCTTCGCGGCCCGCCGCCGCGAGCACCGGCCGCAGGTCGATCGGCACGTTGCCGTAGACGTGCGTGGACAGGAAATCCAGCGGCGCGCCCGAGGCGTCCAGGTGGGCCAGCAGCTCGCGGGTCCAGCCCGCCGCCGCCGAGGCCGGCCCGCCGACCCGCAGCCCCGGGTGCACCGACTTGATCGCGGCGGCGGAGCAGTCGTACAGCCGGAAGTACTCGGCCTGCGTGCCCGACCAGAACACGTCCAGGTTCGGCTCGTTCCACACCTCGAACGCCCAGTGGCCGGTGACCTCGTCCGCGCCGTAGCGCTGGATCAGGTGGGCGGCCAGGGCGCCGGTCAGGTCGGCCCAGCGGTCCCAGTCCCGGGGCGGCGAGATGACCGCGCGGTAGCTGAAGACGGTCTTGTCCGGGTCACGGGCCAGGTCGCGCGGCATGAACGAGAGCTCGACGACCGGCCGCAGCCCGACGTTCATCAGCTCGTCGTACACCCGGTCGATCTCGCTGAAGTCGTACCCGGCCCGGTCCTGGCGGTACACGCCGAGATCATCGGACAAGATCCCGTGGGCGCGGACGGCCCGCACGCCGAGCTCGTCATGCGCGATCCGCAGCGCCTCGCGCAGTTCCGAGCCGATGACCCGGCCCCCGGTCCGGTCCGGGCGCAGCAGGTAGCTCAGGTGTTCCGAGCCGATCATCGGCTCCCACGGCCGGGCCAGCTCGCCGGTGACCGTATCGCCGACCCCGACCTCGACCTCCGCCGGGCCCCCCGACCGCGGTGCTGCCGCCACCGCCCCGGAAAGCGGCCCGGCCGACTCCCCGTCCGCCACGGCCGCCACCGCGTAGTACCTGACCCGCCCGGCCTGCCCCGTCGTGTCGGCGTACGGCCCGGCCGGCACCGCGAGGACGTCCTCGCCGCCGTGATCCAGCGGCTCGAACGGCTCCCCGGCTCCGGCGGCCCGGTACACCAGGTACCCGGCCGCGCCCGGCACCGGCTCCCAGTCCAGCATCACGTGCCCGCGCCCCGGGACCGCACCCAGCCCGGACGGCGCCGGCAGGCGGCCCGCCGCGGCCGCGTCCAGGCCGGGACCGCGACGCCGCCCGACCCGCTGGTCCCAGTCCGCACGGGCCTGGCCAGACCGGTCGATGGCCGCCATGTGGTTCTCCTGTAAGACCTTGTCCCGAACGGCAGTGATGCTTGCGACCATCATGCCGTCCGCGGCCCCCGGCGGTCCGCGGCTTATGACATCGTTGCTTATGACATAGTCGCTTATGACATCGTCGCTTACGAGATCGACATGGTCTCCATCGACAGGTACGTGTGCGCGGCCCAGGAGACGGGATCGCGCGCGAAGTCGCGCTGGAGCGCCCGGTTGTTGAGCGCGTTGTCCAGCGATGCCATGATGATCGACTGGTCGAGCACCAGGTCGCGGTGGCCGATCGCGCCGGTGACCGGGTTCACGGCGTCGAAGAAGCCAACCGGCCCGTACAGGCCGGGGTACAGGGTGCGCAGCGCCGAGATGTTGGCGTAGGCCTGCTGTGGCGCCACGTCAAGCGCCAGGAAGGATGCGTGCGGCGTGACGACATCCTCGGTGGCGCAGCCGTAGCACTGGGAGAGCCCCTCGTTCGGGTGGCTGGCGTCGGCGCCCGTGCCGTAGTAAGGGAACGCCAGGCCCTCGACCCCGTAGCCGCCGTAATCGCCGGTGTCGTCCGCCGTGCTCGACGGCGACATCCCCCACACCGGGTAGTGCAGCTGCTGCGTGGCGTACTTGATCTGCACCTGCGCGGTGCGGATGTCGGCGAGCCCGAAGCTGCGCGGGCCCCAGCTGGTCTCCGGCACGATCTCGTTCGGCATCAGCCCCTCGAACATGCCGCCCGAGTAGGTCGGGATGAAGGTGAGGTTGGTGCCCGGGTAGGTGTAGTGCCCTTCCCAGACCGGGAATTTCTGCCCGGACTGCGGATCGGTGTAGGTCTGCCAGTAGCCGGCCATCGGCCACTGTCCCTGCCAGGAGAAGTCGGGGTCGGTGCTCTGGCAGTCGGCGAACGGGGCCGGCGGCGGCAGTTCCCGCCAGCTGCGCCACCACACGTTGCCCGGCATCTGGTGCAGGCCCATGCCGATGTAGGCGGAGATCCGCGGGTCGCTGTACAGCGCGCCGTTGTGGTAGTAGTTCGTGTAGTTGGTGCCCTGATCGGGTGGCAGCCCGACATAGTACCCGCCGTACATCTGGCCGGTCGGCTGGTTCCCTGGGATCGCCGGGTTGGTGTTGCAGTGCGTCTCGGCCCGGTCATCGTAGAAGATGCCGAAGTTCATCGGCGCGATCAGGCTGTCCGCCAGCGGGGCCAGTTCCGGCACGGCCTGCCGGACCACGATGAGCCCCGAGGCGTACCAGCCGTTGTCCACGTTGGAGACGAAGAAGCAGTTGGTGAACGCGGGCGCCGCCCCGGCCGGGCAGGCCGCCTCGCCCGGGTTGGGCAGCACGTCACCGTTGGTGGTGTCGTACCACTGGTACAGGAAGCCGTCGTAGCGCTGCAGGTGCTGCACTTCGGTCAGGGTGGCCTCGAGCCTGGCCCGGGCCTGCGCCTCGCTGATCAGGCCGAGGTCCCGGGCCGAGACCACCGCCCACAGGTACACCCCGATGTTGGCCGCCGAGGTGTACCTGCCATACGTGGTGGGGGTGGCCGAACCGCCGGCGAAGGTGAGGTTGTCCATCGGCAGGTTCGTGGCCGGATCCACGTCCAGACCGTAGAACTTCCAGGTGTCGCGGGCGATGGACAGCAGGCTCGCCCGCTGCGCCTGGCTCAGCCCGGTGTAGCCGGCCACTCCAGACGCCGCACCGGTGGCGTGAGCCTGCTGCAGTGGTGCCAGCAGCGCCACGATGACTACCGCCGCGACGACCCATCCGTACCTGCCGAGCTTCATTGCTCTGAACATATTCGCCCCTGCCTGCCGGTCGGATCCCGCAAATACCCGCAAACCCAACCGTTACGCAAACACAAGACCACGGTGACGTCAAGGCTCCGCGAGGACGCGGGCCCAGCTACGCGTCGCGGCGAAGCAGCACCACCGCGGTGACGGCGATCAAGGCGGCGGCGAGGGCAGCGAAGATGCCGAACTCGATGCCCTGGAACGCCCAGTAGCGGCTGGCGGGCTGGTAGGTGATGAACCCGTGAAAGGCGGCCAGGGCCTGCCGGCAGGGCAGCCCTGGGGGCACGCCTCTGGCCGCCGCCGCGCAGGCCGACGGAAGGAAACCGACGGGAATACCGTCGACGGCGGCCCCGTTGGGCGCCGGGACGAGCCCGCCGCCCGGGTTGCGGATGCCCTGCGCGAGCTGCCAGTACGACCCGGTCGGGGTGAACGGACTGAACAGCTTGTAGGTGACGGTGACCGCGCTCAGGTAGTGCGGGCGGAGCCAGAGCGTGACCACCGCGCGCACGACGATAAACCCGGCCAGGGTGACGGCGATCGCGGGCAGCGTGCGGCGCAGCAGCGCGCCGGCGCACAGGCCAAGCGCCATCGCGAACAGCGCGTAGCCCACCGGGACGATGCCCATGATGTCGAACCGGCCGGGCTTGAACTGATCGAGCTGCAGCGCGTTGTCCGGGCCGGACCACCAGGTCACCAGGCCTGAGACGGCGCCGCCCCAGACGGCCGCGGCCAGCAGCATCTCACCGGCCGTGACCGCGAGCCAGCGTTTGCGGGTGACGCTCTGCATCCAGGCGAACTGGCTGGTCCCGGTCTCGAGCTCGGACGCCACCAGCGGCGCGCCCCAGAACAGCCCGAACAGGGCCGGCACCCCCAGCGTCATGATGACCAGGAAGCCGACCGCATGGCTGCCGAGGAACAGCGTGCTGCCGAGGGTGTCGCAGCTGTCGCTCGCGCCGCAGGCGGCGACCGCGGAGTGGTACTGCGACGCCATCTGCAGGCCGGTGACCAGCAGCAGGACGGTAAGCGCGGCCAGCAGCGCGGCGGCGATGTACAGCTGCGTGCGGTGCAGCCGCCAGACAAGCCAGGTCATTGGTCGTCTCCGATCGAGGTCAGCCGGGCCAGGGCCGGCGGGGCGTCCTGCCCCATGTAGGCGAGCACGAGTTCCTCCAGGCTGACGTCGCTGGTCTGGAAGGCGGGGTCGATGACCGGGCCGTTCAGCCGGACGAGCATGGTGACCTGCCGAGGCGTCCGGGTGGCCTGGACCACGCGATGGTCCCGCTCGATCGCCGAGGTGTCCTTGCGCGGGCCGACCAGGATCTGGTGCTCGGCTAGCACGGTGTCGATGTCGCCGCACAGCTGGACCCGGGACGCGGCCAGCATGATGACGTGGTCACAGACCCGTTCCAGGTCGGCGACCAGGTGCGAGGACAGCACCACGGTCAGGCCGCCCGCGGCGACCGCGTCGGCCAGGATGGCCAGGAAGTTCCGCCGGGCCAGCGGGTCAAGCGAGGCCACCGGCTCGTCGAGCAGCAGCAGCCGGGGCCGCTTGGCCAGCGTCAGCGCCAGCGCGACCTGTGCCCGCTGGCCCCCGGACAGCGTTCCCGTCGCGCGGTCGAGGGGAATCGTCAAGGCCGTCAGTCGCTCGCGCACCGACTCGCCGTCCCAGCACGGGTTCAGGTGCGCGCCCGCCCGGATGTGGTCCTCGGCGGACAGCCGCCGGTACAGCGGGATCTCCTGGGCCAGGAAGCCGATGCTGGCCAGGAAGGCCGGATCCTGACGCGGGATACCGCCGTTCACGGTCATCTCGCCCGTAGTCGGCTTGGTCAGTCCGGCCAGCAAACGCAGCAGCGTGGTCTTGCCCGCGCCGTTCGGGCCGATCAGCGCGGATATCCCGCCCTCAGGAACGGTGATCGTGCAATCGCTCAGGGCGCAGACCCGTCGGTAGCGCTTGCCCAGCCCGGCGGTCCGGATCGCCGTGGCTGTCTCGGAAATTGCCTGCACTCCGATCACGCGATCTCCTCCTCGGTTTGTGCCCGCAGGGCCACCCGCAGCAGCGACTCCATTGCCTCGTCGTCGAGCCCGGCCTCCCGCGCTTCCGCGACCCACCGGGCCAGACTGCGGCCCAGCCGCGAATGAGTCCCAGGTGACGGCCCCGGCGGCCGGTGCCGCACGAACGTGCCGTGTCCGGCCCGGGCCTCGACCAGGCCGTCGCGCTCCAGGTCGCGGTAGGCCTTCAGCACGGTGTTGGGGTTGATCGCGGTGGCCGCGACGACTTCGCGCACCGTGGGGAGCTTGTCGCCTACGTCCAGCACGCCCATCCGCAGCGCCTCCTTGACCTGCTGGACGATCTGCAAGTAGGGCGGCGCTACCGACCGCCCGTCCATCCGGAAGCTGATCACCTGGCCACCCGTTCGTCAAAGTACTAGTTAACTAAGACTTTAGGCACCCACGCGTCCGCTGTCAAAGTGGTACCGCATCTTGTACCACTACCGGAAGGCTGGCCGTCATGCCGATCACCGCAAGCGAGGCCCGCAAGGAGCTCTTCCCGCTGATCAGGAAGGTCAACGAGGACCACGACGCCATCGAGATCGTCTCCCGGCACGGTAACGCCGTCCTGCTCTGCGCCGAGGACTACGCCGCCCTGCGCGAGGGCGCCTACCTGCTGCGCTCGCCAGCCAACGGCCGCCGGTTGCTCAAGGCCTACGAGAACGCCCTGAGCGGGATCGACCTAGCCGAACATGCCCTGATCGACCCGGACGCGGCGGCCGCCAGGTAGCGCTCGGTGCGGCTGGTATTCGAGAGCCAGGGCTGGGAGGATTACGCGTCCTGGCTCGAGACCGGCCGCAAGATGCTCGCGCGGATCAACAAGCTGATCGCCGATGTCCGGCGGGACCCGTTCACCGGCATCGGCAGGCCCGAGCCACTCAAGTACCACCTGCCCGGCGCCTGGTCACGGCGCATTGATGATGAACATCGTCTCGTCTACATCGTCACGGAAGCAGAGATCATCATCCTCGCCGCCCGCTACCACTACTGAGGTACCGACTCGCCAGGCCCGCCACCAGCCGCCAGCCGAGCAGGAACAGGCCGAGGAACGCCAGCGCGACGCCGATGAACGCGACCGCCGTGCCCTGCCCGGACACCACCCGGAGCACCATGCCACCGACGACCGTCCCGAGCCAGGCGCCCACGCCCGCAGGGAAAAGCCCGAACGGCCGCCGCCAGGCGCGGGCCGCCAGCCACCCGCCCGCCAGCCCGGCCAGGAACGGCCAGGCCGTCGAGGCGATGCCGGCCAGGCTCTCGCCCTTGACGTGGCTGGCCCGCCCGATGATCACGAACAACAGCACGAAGCAGCAGTCGAGAATGACCGCGAGCCGCCCCTTCATCAACGCTGCGGTTCGATGACGACCTTGAGCCCGGTGCGCCGGGCCCCTTCCCCGAACGCCGCTCGTATCTCGCTCAGGCCCATCCGGCTCGTCACCACCGAGGCGAGATCCACCACCCCCCGCTCGGCCAGGCTGATCGCCCGCGGGTACACCTCGTTCATCCGCCGCACCATCGCGACCGTCAGCCCCTTGCGCCGAGCGGCCGAGGCCCCGAACCTGATCGTGTCGTCGCCGGGGATGCCGGCCAGCACGACCCGCCCGCCCGGCCGGACCGAGGCGATCGCCAGCCCGACGCCCTCGTCGTTGCCGGCCGCCTCGAACGCGACGTCCATCCCAGGCCCGGTCAGCTCGCGCATGAGACCGTCCCCGAACGAGCCGGGATCGGCCACCAGATCAGCGCCTAGCCGCGCCGCCGCTTCCCGCCGGTGAGCCAGCGGCTCGATGGCGAGCACCGAGCTCGCGCCCGCCGCCTTGAGCAGCTGGATGAGCAGCAGCCCGATCGGACCGCAGCCCACCACCGAGGCCGAGCCGCCGAACGGCAGGTGTCCCAGATCGACGGAATGCACCGCCACCCCGAGGGGCTCGAGCATGGCGCCGTCCACATCGGATAGCCGGTCGGGCAGCGGGTACAACTGCGCCGCGGGCCAGGTCATGAACTCGCGCATCATGCCGTCGGTCTCCCCGTGCCCGGAAAACCTGAGCCGGTAGCACAGGTTCCGGTAGCCGTCGCGGCACGCGCGGCACCGCTCGCACGGAATCGCCGGGTCGATCGCGACCCGCTCACCGCTCCGCGGCCCGTCGGCGATCACCCCCGCCCCCTCGTGCCCGAGTACGAGCGGATGCGTGAGCTTGGCGTCACCGATCGCGCCCTCGTCCCACCAGTGCAGGTCAGAGCCGCAGATCCCGACCGCGGTGACCCGCACCAGGGCACCGGACCCGTCGGCCGACGGCACCGGCTCCTGCGTCACCCGAAGGTCGCCCACCGCGTGGAGTCTCGCTACGCGCACCCGATTTCCTCCCGTCTGTTTCACCCATTCTTAGCCGAACGGCGGTGGCGCGTCCCCCCGGCCGGGTAACCCGACCCAGGTGTCCCGGCAAAGAAAACGCGGCCGCGCTAGGGAACGCGGCCGCGCAGTAAGGCAGTGCCGTTGATTATGGCAGGGCCGTTGGTTAACACAGTGCCGTTGGTCAAGAGAGTGCCGTTGGTCAAGACAGTGCCGTTGGTCAAGACAGTGCCGTTGGTCAAGACGGTGCCGTTGATACGGCGGGACCAGTGGTCCCCGGCGGCGGCCGGGGACCACTGGTGCAGGGCCCGCCCCCTCTGACCTATCAGCCCTCTCAGGCTGCGGGGCCTGAGGTCAGGGTCAGGGTCGAGGTGTGCGACTGGCCGGTCGCGTCCACCCAGGTGACCGAGATCGAGTCGCCCGGGTGGTACTTGACCAGCGCCTGGGAGATGTCTTCGGCCGTGGAGACCGACTGGCCGCCCAGCGCGGTGATCTCGTCGCCTTCGGCTAGACCAGCCTCGGCGGCCGGAGATCCGGCCAGGGTCCCGGCCAGGCTCACGCCGCTCGTGCTGCTCTGACCGCCACCGAAGCCGCCGGTGCTGCCGAAGCCCCCGGAGCCGCTGCCCTCGCTCGCGGACTGGATCTCTATGCCGAGGAAGGCGGTGGCGCCGATGTGGATGTCAGCGGTGGTTGTGCTGGCCTCGATCTGCTTGGCGATGGACAGCGCCTCGTTGATCGGGATCGCGTAGGCCTGCTCGGCGCTGGCGCTCCCGGTGCTGCCCTGACCGGTCGGCGACTGGAACGAGTATCCGGTGGAGGCCGCGGTGTCCATCCCGATCACCTGGCCGTAGGAGTTGACCAGCGAACCGCCCGAGTCGCCCGGCTGGATGTCCGCGTTGTCCTCGATCAGCCCGGTCAGCTGCTCGCTGACGCCGGAGAGCTCGTCGGACGCGGTGATCGACTCGTTGAGCCCGGTGACCGTGCCGGCCGCGACCGACGGGGTGCCGCCCTTGCCTTCGGCGTTGCCGAGGGCGACCACGCTGTCACCGCTTTGCACGGTCGAGGAGTCCCCGAGGCTGGCGATGGTCAAGCCGGACGCGTTCTGCAGCTGGATCACCGCGACGTCCTGGCTGGCGTCGTACCCCACGACCTTCGCCGTGTAGGTCTTGCCGTTGCCGATGTCGGTGACCTTGATGGCGGTGGCGCCCTCGATGACGTGGTTGTTGGTCAGCACCTCGCCGTTCGACGTCAGCACGATGCCCGTGCCCGCCGAGGTCGCCTGCTCGTCACCGTCGGTGGACACCACATCGACCAGGCCCGGATCAACCCGGGCGGCGATCTGGCTGGTGGTCAGCACGGTCTTGGAGGTCGCGGTGGCGGTGCTCGTCGACGCCGGGCTCATGCTCCCGATCAGCCCGCCCGCCGCGGCCCCCGCCACGAGCGCCAAGGCACCGGTGATGATCAGCCCGCGCTTGTGGTTCCGGCGCCGAGGTGGTGGCGGCTCGCTACCGAACCCAGCTCCACCCCCCTGTCCGCCCGGATAACCCGCACCAGAGCCGCCAGCCCCGTAGCCGCCAGCCCCGTAGCCGCCAGCCCCGTAGCCGCCAGCCCCGTAGCCGCCAGCCCCGTAGCCGCCAGCCCCGTAGCCGCCAGCGCCGTAACCCTGACCGCCCGGGTAACCCTGACCGCCCGGGTAACCCTGTCCACCTGGGTAGCCCTGTCCGTCCTGCGGATCGCTGGCGTGCTCAGAATTGTTCGGGTCGTAGGTCTGGCTCATGGCTCTCGCCCCCAACTCAATGCCGCCTCATCTGGCGGCTCCGCTCTTTCGTTACATTTAGATCATCGGTCCCGAACCTTCGGGGGAGCCAAGGGGAAGCCCCGGCTAAGCCGCAAGTTTCCTGAAGGTCTTCTCACGGTGTTCAGGTTGGGATGCTTTCGGGAGCGACGTCAGGTTCCGTACCGCTTTCGCCGGCCCGTCATTCCCTTGCGGCCAGGGCGGCCAGCGCGGGTACCAGATCCCGGGAGCGCCGGAACAGCCAGCCGGTGCCCTTGGTGGCCATCCAGCCGAACTCCGCGAACCGGGTGGGCGGCGGGCTCGACGGCTCCGCGTCAGGGCCGTTTTGCCTCTCCCTGCGTCCCAGGGCGAGGATGTTCTTCGCGGCGTTGCGGTCCCTGTCGTGGACCGCACCGCACGTGGTGCAGGTCCACTGGCGGACATTCAGCGATTCCGGGCCGCTGTTGATGCCGCACGGCGAGCACGGGCTGCGGGAACGATTCGGTGATGATCGCGACCCTCACACTCACACAGTGCGATATCAACCGATCGTGACGTCGCAGTCGCCATGACCGGCAAAAGAAATATCCGTGACTTCTTTGGCTCTGCGACAATCTCTCCATGGATCCCACCTGGATCGTCCGGCTTGACGCGCCGGGCGACGGGCCGCGGCTCGCGGTCAAAGACTGCATCGATGTCGAGGGCCTGCCCACCACGGTGGGCTGCCAGGTGATCGCGGAGCAGGCGAAACCGGCGGCCAGGGACGCGGCCGTGGTGGCCGCGGCCCGCCGCTCAGGGGCCAGGATCGTCGGCAAGACCAACCTGGCCGAGCTGTGCTGGTCCGCCGCAGGCACGAATGCGTGGTCAGGCAACCCGCCGAACCCGCTAGACTCCCGGCGCTTGCCCGGCGGCTCGTCCAGCGGCTCGGCGGTCGCCGTGGCCACCGGCGAGGCCGACGTCGGCCTCGGCACCGACACCGGCGGCTCGGTGCGGATCCCCGCGGCCTGCTGCGGTGTGGTCGGCTTGAAGACCACCTGGGGGCGCGTGCCGGTCGACGGCGTCTACCCGCTGGCACTCTCGATGGACACCGTGGGCCCGCTCGGTGCGGACGTGGCCGCGGTGGAGCTCGGCATGCGCCTGATCGAGCCAGGCTTCGCGGCCGGATCCTGCGAGCTCGCGGTCGGCCGGCTGCGGCCCGAGGTCGTCCCGGAGATCGATGCCGCGGTTGACGCCGCCCTCGTGGCCGCCGGCCTGCGGGTCGCTGACGTCACCGGTCTCGACCTCGGCGCCGCGGTTCGCGCCGCGAATGTGATCATCGACGTGGAGGCCTACCAGGCGAACGCGTACCTGATGGCGCAGCTGGACCAGCTCAGCCGGTCGATCCGGCGCAACCTGACCGAGGCGGCCACGATCACCGACGATCAGCTGGCCGCCGCGAACCGCGCCCGGGAGGCGGTCCGCGAGTGGTTCAGCCAGATGCTGGCCCGTCATCCGTTCCTCGCCCTGCCGACGCTGGTGGGTCCGCCGCCGCTGCTCGGCGAGCGCGGCATGTCGCTCATCGTGCTGACTGTCCCGGCCAACCTGGCCGGCCTGCCCGCGCTGTCCCTGCCGGTTCCCGGCGGCCCGGCCGGGCTGCCCGCGTCCCTCCAGCTCATCGGGCCGCCCGGCGGCGAAGAGCAGCTCATCGCCCTCGGCCGCATCGTCGAGGCCGCGATCTCCAGCTAGGTCTGGTAGGCCGAATCCGCCAGTCAGAGGACGCATAGCACCAGCGTGGTGAGTTCCAGCCCGCCGACGGACGGGAGCCGTCGGCGGGGCCTGCCGAGAGTCTGTGTGGCCATGCCGGCCGGATAGTTCGCGGCACCGATTAATTCCTGATGGCCGCCGCGTCTGCAACATAGACGCTTCAACGCGCAGGAGGAGACATGCAGACCAGGACGCTGGAAGCACCCGGAGCCTCGCTCTACTACGAGGTGCGCGGCTCGGGCCCGGTGCTGCTGATGATTCCCGGCGGCCCGATGGACGCGGCCGGATTCGCGCCCCTCGCCGACACCCTGGCCGACCGGTATACGGTCGTGACGTATGACTGCCGCGGCAATTCGAGGAGCACGGCCGAAGGGCCGAAGGACGACCTGACGGTGGGCGTGTTCGCCGACGACGCGTACCGCCTGCTGGCCGCCGTCACGTCGGAACCCGCTTACGTACTTGGTTCGAGTGGCGGCGCCAGCTACGGCCTAGATCTCGTGGCGCGGTACCCGGAGCAGGTGAGCACGCTGGTAGCACACGAGCCTCCAGTGGCCGCATTGCTCCCGGATGCCGCGCACTGGCGCAGCTTCACTGATGAGATCCGCGACATTTACCGGCGCGATGGCGTGTTCCCCGCCATGCAGAAGTTCAGCGAGGGCGTGGGCCTGGGCCGCCCTGAGCCCGGTGCCGAGCCGGACCCCGAGGCGATGCGACGGATGATGAGCAACCTGGAACTGTTCGCCGGATACACGATCCCGGTGATCACCAACTACCAGCCGGACGTTGAGGCGCTGCGGACCAGCCCGGCCCGGGTGGTCGTGGGCGTCGGCGACGAGTCGACCCCCGATCAGCTCGCCTACCGGTCCGCGGTCGCGCTCGCCGCCGGACTCGGGATCGAGCCGGTGGTGTTCCCCGGTGCTCACGGTGGCTTCGCCAGCCACCCGGAAACCTTCGCCGTCCGGCTCCATGAGGTTCTGAGCAACTCCTAGCGTGTGGTCCGGCCGAACAGGGGCCGGCCGGACCAACTTGCCGGTGAACTCCGTCCATCTGCTTACCTCACGGCCGCCGAAGTCGTGGCCGTGGGTAAGAATGGTGACCTATGAGCCTCGACGGAGGGAGCCGCTGATGAGCGCGCTGGCGGACACGCCTACCTGGTCGGACGCCTCGCTGCGGGGGTTCCTGCACGGGCTGCCCGGGGTCGATCAGGTGGGAGCCCAGGCACGGGCCGCCATGCTGGCCAGCAGGTCCATCAAGACCACGGCCAAGCAGTGGGCGCTCGACGCGGCCATCTCGATGATCGACCTGACCACGCTCGAGGGCCAGGACACGCCGGGCAAGGTGCGCGCGCTGTGCGCGAAGGCCAAGCGTCCGGATCCCGCCGATCCGACCGCGCCGATGGTCGCCGCCGTCTGCGTCTACCCCGACCTGGCCCAGGTCGCGGCGGCCGAGCTGGCCGGCAGCGGCGTGCACGTGGCCAGCGTGGCGACCGCGTTCCCTAGCGGCCGGGCCAGCCTGGAGGTCAAGCTGGCCGACGTGAAGTACGCGGTCGCGGCCGGCGCCGACGAGGTGGAC
>Ga0302325_10021385_pt1 | contig 13545 bp, 8 predicted proteins | sample Palsa_T0_2_FD_201948 | JGI IMG/M metagenome (GOLD analysis project Ga0302325, IMG submission 201948) | Peat permafrost microbial communities from Stordalen Mire near Abisko, Sweden - Palsa_T0_2 | ecosystem: Environmental > Terrestrial > Soil > Palsa > Peat permafrost | place: Sweden: Abisko... | reverse complement strand
CGCATGAGCTTGAACTGCGGCGTCTCCCAATCCTGAAACAGCAGGAAGTTGAACCGTCGCACCTTGTAAGGACAGTTATTGGAACAATACCGAGTCCCCACGCAGCGGTTGTAGACCATATCGTTCAGGCCCTCGCTGCTGTGCGTGGTCGCCTGCACCGGACAAACCAGTTCGCAAGGCGCGTTCTCGCACTGTTGGCAAGGCACGGGCTGAAAGAAGCCCTTCGGATTTTCCCTCGGTCCGTTGTAATAGGTGTCCACCCGCAGCCAGTGCATGTAGCGGCCCCTGAGAGTTTGCTCCTGGCCGACCACGGCAATGTTATTTTCCGCCTGGCAAGCGACGATGCAGTTGTTGCATCCAACGCAAGAGTTCAGATCGATCGCCATGCCCCAGGAGTAAGCCTCCTTGGCATAATCGAAAAGCCAGGGCTTGGTGAGCGTAAGCTCTTTCGGCGGCTCACCCTCTTTTGCGAAATCCGGCTCTTTCCTATACTCCTCGAGATCACGCTCCTGCACCTGTGGTCGCTCGCTCCCGTCCGGAGTCTCCATCGTCTGGTAACCCTGCGTGCTCGCAAGGTTGAAAGTTTCGCCAGTGGCGGTAAGTCTCGCGCCATCGCCAAACCAGCCCGTCTGGCTGGTGCGCAGCGGATAGATGTTGTAACCCCTGCCGGTGCCGAGGCGGCCGGCGCGCTCGCGGCCATAGCCGAGGAAGACTGTCATCGAGTTGTCGGGATGACCGGCCTGAATCCAGACCGCACCCTTAACTTTCTTTCCATTAAAGTCAACTTCGACAACATCCTTGAAATTAAGCTTGAGACGCTCGGCCATCGCCGGCCCGATCATGACGGGATTATCCCAGGTGAGCTTGGTGAGCGGCTTCGGGCACTCCTGCAACCATCCGTTATTCGAGAAGCGGCCATCATAGACAGAGGGATCGCGGCGGAAGTTGATCTCGTAGCCATTCGGCGCTGGGGATCCGGACGGCGCGAACGTCGTCGCCTTCAGAGAGACGTTCTTTGGCGTGTAAGAGGTTCCCTCGATCCAGCCATCATGGAGCGACTTGCGCCAGAATCCGTCAAAGTCCGAGCCCGTATGCTGCTTCTGCCAGTAGGCCTCAACCAGGTCGCGCCCACTGCCACCATCGCCGGCAAGAAAAGCCAGGATTTCATGCGCGCTTTTGCCGCCGTAAAGCGGCTCGATCAATGGCTGAACGATAGTCACCGTTCCGTCGTAGGCGCGGGCATCGCTCCATGCTTCCAGATATGTGGCCTCCGGAATGTGCCACTGGCAAAGTTCGGCCGTCTCGTTGCGATGCGTCCCCAGATAAATCTTGAGGCCAACCGCATTCGATTTCAAAACCGACGCGAAATCAAGTTCCGCGGGAGCATCATAGGCCGGATTGCCGCCAAGAATCAGCAGCAGGTCCACCTTGTCGCCACGCATATCCTCGACGAGGGACTGCAGCGACTGGCTGCGACTGATCGGATTGGCGTCGACCGGATCGGTGTAGAAGACGGTTTGTCCGACATTACCCAGAGCCTGGTTGATGGCATGAACGAGGGCGTGAACCGCCGGCGGTTGTTGATCGCCCGCAATCACAACGCTTGCGCCCTTATGTGCCAAGAGGTCTCTCGCGAGCGGAGGCAGGAAGATCTTCGGCTCACTGCTGCCGTCTCCGCCCGCGTTCAAGCCGAGAGAACCGGCGAGCGCCCGGGTGAAATTCTCAATCTCCCGCGCCCGCACGGGGAGCCGGTGATCCGCCTTCATGCCCGTCGAGCTAGGCGTGCTCTCGACCACATACAGCCGGTTCATGTTCGCATCGGGATTCCGCCGAGCCGCGAAATCGCGCGCATAGCGGGCGAAACCAGGAAATCCGGCGTAGAGAAAGTCAGCGTCGAGCGAAACGATGACGTCGGCCTTCGAGAAGTCGTAGCGCGTCTCAACCACCTCGCCGAAAGCGAGCTTCGCGCCTTCGATAACGCTGTCGCGGTTCACCGGCTCATAGACGTGCCACTTGGCCTGCGGATTCGTTTGCAAATAGTCCCGGATCTGCGCCGCCTGCGTGGGCGAGGAAACCGTCTGGGTCAAAATCCGAACCCCCGCGCCCGCAATCTTTTTCTCCACACCCAGGGGCCCGCGGGCGGCTTCGGTAAATGCATTCCACGAGCGCACGTCGCCCAAATATGTGATGTCCTGCGCCCGATCGGGATCGTAGAGATCAAGAATCGAAGCCTGGGCGTAAACATCGGTCCCGCCAAGGCTCGCCGGATGCTGCGGATTGCCCTCCACCTTCGTCGGCCGAAACATATGGCTCTCGACCAGAATTGGCGAGGCATAGCCGCCGAGCGTGAACGCCGTCGCATAAAACATCGGCCGCCCCGGAACGACGATTTCCGGCTGCCTGACATAGGGCACGATCTCGGTGTTCGGCATCTTGGTGCAACCCGTCAAACCGGCAAGCGCGAGTGATGCGCCCATCGTCTTGAGGAAGCCGCGTCGCGAGAAATCATCGAGCCACTCCGAAGCGCCCTTCGGGAACTCGCGATGCAGCATCTCCTGAAACTCTTCGCTGCCCGCCAGTTCTTCGAGACTGCGCCAGTACTCGGGACCGGTCGTATTCTCGATCTGCTCCCTGACCGTCCGGAGATCAAGCTGTCCGCGCTTCGTCGGGCAAACATCTTTCCCGGCAGAGGCTCCGCCATTCCTTCCGACAGGTTTCGGGTTGTGCTCGTCGCTCGTCATCGTCGAATCAGTTCTCAAAATCAGTTCTCAGCTGTACGCTTTCCGAAAGTCGCGTTCTAGCGATGGCATGTGTTGCAACTGGTGATGTCCTTGACCGAGCGCACCTTATACGCATCCTTCAAGGCGTTGCCGAGCGCGATCTGGTCATTGTAGTGATTGCCGTTGAAAAAGACGTCGTTCTTGCCGAGCGGGTCATTCATCGGCGGTTCATAGCGCATGTTAAAAACCTGGTCGCGCGGGCGAATATATTTTTCCGGAGCGCGGTGGCAGTCGAGGCAAAACTCCATCTGCAGCGAAGCGTACTGATAGGTCAGCTGCATCTGGTCGATCGGCCCATGGCAGGTGTTGCATCCCACCCCCTTATTGATGTGGATGCTGTGATTGAAATACACAAAGTTGGGCAATTGATTGACGCGAGTCCATTCGATCGACCGGCCGGAGCGGAAACTCTCGCGCACCGGCTCGAGATAGAGTGCGTTTGTCCAGATCTGGGCATGGCAGTTGATGCAGGTCTTGGTGGGCGGGATCCCGGCGAAACTCGATGTCTCGACCGAAGTATGGCAATAGCGGCAATCGATGCCGAGGCCGGTCACGTGATGCTTGTGGCTGAAGGGAACGGGCTGCGATTTTCTGACTCCTTGATTCGTGATAAAAGGAGTTCGCTCCAACTCCAGCACCACCCAGGAGAGCACCGCGACAACAAAAACCAACCCGACCAGGGAGGCCCGGGCAATGGCATTGCTGCTGCGCGGAAAGATCTGCATTGAATATGAAGTCTTTATTTATCGCGGAATTGGCTTGCGCCGTTCCCGGCTGACCGCATTCATACGATTTACGTCACCGACGGCTGTGACCATGTTTACTGAAACATTGGAGTATAACAGTTGACCGAAGAAAAGGAATAGATGTTCGACTTCTCCGGTACCAATTTGGAACTTCATTCCGGGAAATCAACCGACTGGGACGGCGCGATCCACCTCCCGGCTTAACCCAGCCGAGCGCCCTTCCGCGCAGAACCAGGGCGAGCTGAATCCTCAACGCAGATTCATCACGAGCAATTTTGGTTCCGTCATTTCATGGATCGCGTCACGCAAGCCCTCGCGGCCGAGACCCGAATCCTTGATCCCGCCATAGGGCATGTGATCGATGCGGAAGGTCGGGACATCTCCCGCGATCAAGCCTCCCACTTCGAGCTCATCGTAGGCCTGAAAAATAAGTTTCGCGTCACGCGTGAATAGCCCAGCCTGCAGTCCGTAGGCGGAACTGTTGATCTGCTTCAGCGCGGCTGCGAAATCGCTGTAAGGTTCAACCGTCACTACCGGCGCAAAAATTTCCTGGCAATTCACCTTCATGTTGGGTTTCGTACCGGTGAGCACGGTCGGCTCAAACAGTGAGCCCTTTCGATTGCCGCCACACAGCAAACGCGCGCCGCCGCGAACCGCTTCCTGCACCCAGTCGGCAGCGCGGATGGCGTCCGTTTCCCGTATGAGCGGGCCCAGGTCGCTCGACTCGTCCAGCGGATCTCCGACTTTCATTTTCCCGACCGCAGCCAAAAACAACTCGGTAAATTTTCCGTATACCGAGTGCTCGACGAGGATGCGCTGCACCGAAATGCAGGACTGCCCGGCATAGGCAAAGCCTCCCGTGGCGCAGCGTTCCGCGGCATAAGCGAGATCGGTATCGCTGTGCACGATCACGCCCGAATTCCCACCCAGTTCCAACACAACTTTTTTCTTTCCCGCGTTATTCTTGATGGCCCAGCCGACGGCCGCGCTGCCCGTAAAGCTGATGAGCTTGATACGTTCATCGGAAACCAGCAAACCGGAATCTTCATTGGAAAGTAGAACCGCGTTGAAGCCCCCATCCGGCCATCCCGCCTGCTGTATGACCTCGGCCAGCAGCAGCGCGGTTAACGGCGTCTGCGGCGCAGGCTTCAGCACCATCGAGCAACCGGCGGCAATGGCCGGCGCCACTTTGTGCGCAACCAGATTCAAAGGGAAATTGAATGGCGTGATTCCAGCCACCGGCCCCAGCGGAAAACGTTTGACGATCCCCCAACGCCCCGCGGTCGACTGCTGCCAATCCAGCGGCAAATACTCGCCGTAGTTGCGAACCGTCTCCTCCGCGGCAATGTTGAAGGTAAAAACCGCGCGTTCCACCTCGGTGCGAGCGCTCTTGATCGGCTTTCCCGCCTCGAGGGCAATCATCCGGGAAAACTCTTCCCTGCGATCATGGACACCAATCGCAATCTGCCGCAATACGCGCTGGCGCTCGAAGGCCGGCAGCCGCCGCGTGGTTCCGAAGGCCTTGACGCAGGCCGCAATCGCCGCTTCTGCGTGTACGCGGCGTCCCTGGTGAACATGCGCGATGAGCGATCCATCGTAAGGCGCGTGCACCTCAACGACGTCACCCTCTTCCAGCCACTTTCCATCCAGGAAAAATCCGTGGGTCGCAACCGGAGTCACCGTCAGCTCGGCCATTGCCTCACCCCTTTCGAGCCACGTCCGCGAATGATCTGATTATAGAGCTTCGCTTTATAGAGCTTCGCTGAAACCGCGTTCTAAACCAACCCAGAGCTTTGGTTGGATGTCATTTCGTGCCTTGAGGTTTGAAGCGCTCATCAACTTCCACCTGGTATCCGGCGACCAGTCGATTGGTTTCGTTCGCCATACCGACGACAGACATCAACTCTTGGAATTGCGCATCCGTCATCCCTTTGTTTTTTGCCGAAGCCGTATGCGAAGCGATGCAGTATTCACACTGGTTCGTAACCGAAACCGCGACGTAAATCATCTCCTTCGTGAGCGGGTCGAGCGCTCCCGGAGCCATGACCTGCTTGATATCTTCCCAGGTCCGCTTGAGCATAATCGGATCATGCGCGATGGCCTTCCAGAAATTGTTGATCCAATCGGTCTTGCGAGTCGCCATGATGTCGTCATAGATGGCGCGAACCTCGGGGCTGGCGTCCGCGTATTCGATAAGGCCAAAGATAGACATGGAGATTTCTCCCGTGAGGTCGCTGAAACTTGAACAATTGAGTCGTTCGGCTCGGGTTTTACGCCACCCAGTCCAAAAGTTTGTAGTACGCCCCGGCAAAGGGTAGAAACCAGGGTCTCCCGTTATACAGCCCCATCGGGACCCCCGGAAACGAAATCTCGGTGAACGGGTTCTCGGTCTTCGCCTCCGCGATCCACTCCGCCATCTTCCGTCCCTGCCAGGTGGCCATGGCAACGCCGTGTCCAGCATACCCGACCGCGAAATAAATGCCGTCAACCTGTCCGGCGTGGGGCATCATGTCGAAACAAAAATCGAGCGTCCCGCCCCACACAAATTCGACCTTCGTCTCGCGCAGTTGTGGATAGACCTCAACCATGCCACGCCGCAAAATCTCGGCGCTCTTGCGCACAGTCGCGTCGGTCTCGGGAAAAAAGGCCGCGCGACCGCCGAACAACAGGCGGCGATCAGAGGTGAGCCGGTAATAATAAAGATAATTCTTCGAGTCATAGATCTGACGGTTGCGCGGGCTGAGGGCGTACCCCAAGGCCTCGGGAAGGACCTCGGTGGCGATGATGAACGATCCGATCGGAATGATTTTCTTGCGCAACGCGGGAGTGGCCGCACCCGTATATCCACTGGTTCCAACCAGCACATGCCGGGCCCAGATCGCGCCTCGAGAAGTATTAAGCTTGAAACCCGCAGCGCCGTCCCGTGATTCCCGCTGAATATTCCGCACCCGCGTGCGTTCGCTGATTTCGGCACCAGCGCGCATCGCAGCCGCGCCAAGTCCAGCCACGTAGCGCGCGGGATTTAGGCCGGCTGAAACCTCATCGACCATACCGCCGTGATAGAGATCCGAACCGATCTCCTCGCGGAGTTTATCTCGCTCGACCACTCGCAAGCGGTGACTGAATTCGCGATCGATCACCTCCGCCTGGCGAGCATAGTCCTCAAAATGCGCCTTCTTGCACGCGACTTCGAGGTGCCCGGTACGGACGAAGTCGCAGGCAATATTTTCTTCTTTCACAATACGCTCGACCGTATCGATGCTTTCAAGCGAAGCAGCATACATGCGCCGCGTAAGCTCGCGCCCATAGGTCGAGAGGAGCTTATTGACACCCAGCTTCAGCCCGGTAAGCACCATGCCACCGTTGCGGGAACTCGCGCCCCAGCCAATGGTTTCGGATTCGAGCACCACCACCTTCGCCCCGCGTTTCGAAAGTGAGAGCGCGGCCGACAGGCCAGTGTATCCAGCCCCGATGACGGCAACGTCAGCCCGCGGCAACAACGGCTGCACTGGAGGCGTCGCCATCGGCACCGTGGTCGACCAGTAGTTAAGTTCCTGCGGCATCGGAGCCATTGATTTCATTCGAACTACAGCACCGCGCTCTCGTGAATCATCCGCCCCTCCCGAAAGCGCGAGAAATTCAGCAGGGAAACGTCGATCAGTTCCGTCTTTCCCGTCAGGATCAGGTCGCTAAGAATCTTCCCGGTGGCAGGTGAGTGCATCACCCCATGACCACTGAAGCCATTGGCAAAGAAAAATCCCGGAACCTCGGGAGATTCGCCAAGAATCGGGTGATGGTCGGGTGTCATCTCATAGAGTCCGGCCCATGCCCGCTTGGGATTGACCGCAACATTTTCAAAGACGGGCACGCGATCCGCCGCGCGCGTCAGAATCTTCTCAATAAAGCCAGGGTCGAAATCGGTTTTGTAGCCGGGCGTTTCTTCGGGATCGTTCCAGGCCAGAAGAAATCCACGGCTTTCAGGTCGAAAGTGGAACCCTGTCGACATGTCAATAATCATCGGCGCAGTGTGCGGAAATTGGTCAAATGGCTCCGTCGGAACGAGCATGCGCCGCAAAGGCTCGACCGGCAGATCGATGCCCACCATTTTTGCAATCGAAGCCCCCCACGCTCCGGCGCAGTTCACCACCTTCCGCGTCGAGACCGTGTCGCGAGTTGTAGCAATTTCGAAATCCCCACCATGGCGCGTGATTTCAGTGACGCTCGCGTTCTTCCACAGCGTTGCGCCGTGGTCGCCAGCCCAGGTCATGAACCCGATCATGGCGCCATAGGGGTCGACAAAGCCGTCCGTGGAACAGAAACTGCCGCCAACAATGTCATCGCCGCGCAGTTCGGGAAACTGGCTGCGGATTTCATCCGCACCGACAAGGCGCACGTTCTTGAGTCCCATGGCGAGTTGCTTTTCGTGGTTGGCCCGCAGGTAAGCCATGTGCCCGGCATTGGTCGCACAAAACAGATATCCCTGCGGCCGATAGTCACAAGGAAAACCCAGACGCTCCTCGAAGCTCGCATAAAAAGGGATCGAGTAGAGCGACATCTGGATATTGACGGCGGTAGAAAACTGCGCCCGCACGCCGCCCATGCTCTTGCCCGTAGACCCCTTGCCCTGCGCCGTCTCGCGCTCCAGCACCAGAACATTTTTGCAGCCCGCGGCAACGAGGTGGTAGGCAATGCTGGAGCCAACAATCCCTCCGCCAACGAGAACGACGTCTGCGGTCTGCATGGTGTGCGGTAGGGGTCAGGAAGTCGCCGCGGCGAGGCCAACTCTGGCCAACACGATAAACGCAAACCATCCAAAGACGATCGCGAACGCCGTGCCGCGTTTGACCTTGCTGATCGAACTGATGCCGATGGCCGTCAGAATCAGAGTCCAGATGGTGAAGACATCGAAGGGCGTAAGCAGTGCGCGCAGCACCGCAGATCCGTCCGGCCCGATAAAATATCCGGGATTCGTAGCCACCGGGTTCTGAATATTGAACCCGTCGCCGCTTACCCCCGCGAGAAGCGACAGCATGGCGAGCAGCGACATCACCACTTCCGGCAGCCGGGTATAGACAATCAAAGCAAACAGGGTTTTGAATTTCAGGTCAGCGCCCGCGCCAAACTTGAGCGTCGCAAAGAGAATGCCAGCGAACACGACATAGACAACGAGCGCAATCAGCGGCACAGCGTAGGAGATTCCCTTGGTGATAGCGGCCTGCTGCTGCATAATCCTCTGCCGCTGGTCGGCTGGCATGTTGTCAAGGCGCTCCGCCTGTTTCGGTTGCAACTGAATCAGATTTTCCGCCACTTTGCGGAAGCCCACCTTCTGATCGACCACATAAATAAACATCCACCCAACGATGGCGATAATCAGCCATGGCGCCCACCAGCTGGCGTTCCGTCGCAGGTCGGTGAAGGTCTTGCTGGGCGCGAAAAAAGTATAAGCCAGTCGCTGCCCTTCCGACAGAGGGGCTGATTCCTCGACGGACCGCGCAGTGGACGGCGAAGTTACCTGCGATAGTTGTGGCGGCTGCGACGGCTGCGACGGCTGCGACGGCTGCGAAGGTACGGAAGGATTGGATGCCATATCATTTCTCCCGACAAGAGCTGAAATTGTAGTTTTACTTCGGCGCATTCACAACCGCTCGAGATGGATTATTACGAAACCGCCATCTCCGGCGTGGCCAAAAGCAGTTTCTGCGTGTAAGGGTGTTTCGCTTCGGTAATGATCTGTTCGGTGTCTCCAATCTCCACGATCTTGCCCTGGTACATCACCGCAATGCGCGTCGAGAGATAACGAATCACCGGCATCGAATGCGAGATGAATAAATAAGTGAGGCCAAAATCGCGCTGCAGCTCGTGCAGCAGGTTAACAATCTGGGCGCCGACGCTGACGTCGAGAGCGGAAACCGGCTCATCGGCGACGATAAACTTCGGCCGCAGCGCGAGAGCCCGGGCGATCCCGATACGCTGCCGCTGCCCCCCGGAAAATTCATGTGGATAACGCGACATGGCAGATTCGTCCATCCCCACCGCGCGCAAGAGTTCGCGCACGCGTTCGCGGCGCGCATCCCGGCTCTGGCTTTCCCCGAGAGTCTCGTGGTGAAGAACGAGCGGCTCAGCAATCGCGTCTTCGACGCGATAGCGTGGGTCGAGCGCACCGAACGGATCCTGGAAGATGATTTGCATGTGACGCCGAAGAGCGCGCACTTGAGAGGCGTTCGCTCTCAATACATCCGTGCCGTCAAAACATACGGCGCCCGAAGTCGGCTCGCTCAGGCGAAGAATCAGGCGTCCAAGCGTGCTTTTGCCAGACCCCGATTCGCCCACCAACCCGAGCGTCTCGCCAGCATGAATGTCAAATGAAACATCGTCAACCGCGCGGACTTCGCCCGAGCGATGGCTGCCGAAAGGGGACTCGGCGAGATTGAAAACCTTCGTCAGTTTAGAAACTTCGACCAGAGGCACAAGTCACGTCTTCCCCGATGGACTCCAGTTGCCAGCCATCTTCAGAAAAGAAAAAAGCTCATCCGAGTTCACTATCCCGCAATCATCGGTACCGCCGCCAATGCTGCGACCATGCCGATCGTACGCCCCCGGCTGAAATGCTCGTGCAAGAAGAGGCGGGCAAGCAAAACCGTGACCACCGGATAGAGCGAACTGAGCACGACCGCAGCGTCCAGCCGTCCGAGTTGTTCCGCGCGGATGAAGGCCACGCTGCCACTAATGTCAAGAATTCCGGCAGCCAGGGCGATGCCCGCCACCGGCCCAGGCACCGGACGCAGATGCCTTCCAAACAGAACGATTCCGCCTGTGATCACAAACGAAGCCAGCCGCGAACAGGTGGCGACCCAAACCGCCGAGGCCTGGCCGGCCTGGTGTGTGCAAAGATAAAAACCAGCGAATCCGCTTCCCGCCAGCACCGCCACGCCAATGCCTTCCGGACGACCAGCGCCAGCTTCGTTCCGCGAGATCAGCCAGACCCCAATGCCGGCAAGAATAAAGCCAACCACGTGGCGAGTCCCGGGAACGCCTTCGGCAAAAGCGGTTACAAGCGTAGGAATCGCGGCGCTGAGAACCGCCGCAACCGGCGCGATCAGCCCCATATTTCCGCGCGCCAGTGCTCGATAGAAAAAAACCAGCGACAACCCTCCAAGCGCCCCGGCGAGCAGGGACCAACCGAAACTGACAATCCCCGGAAATGCCGCACGCGTGATCACAGCAATAGCACCTACGAAAACCATGCCGCTCACGTGCACGATGGCTGTAAACAGGAAAGCATTTGCCCGGCGCGCACCGAAGCCTCCGAGAAAATCGCTTGCCCCCCACACCCCGACCGCCGTCAGGCTGTAAGCTGCAGGGATGTATTGTGCTGCGAGGGGCATCGGAACTTGAGATTAGCACGCAGGCGGGAATACCCACCCGGCAGACTGACGTTGTCGGGCAAGATCTTGCACGCGTTGCCCGCGCAGGGAGCAGATGCGCGCTGTCGCGCCGGGCGAAGTTCGAGAGCTAAGCCGTAACCATTTCCGCTTGCGACTTGCCTGCCAGCAACTGCCGCAGCACATACTGCAGTATGCCGCCATTTGCGTAGTAAAGAGCTTCCTGGGGAGTATCAATTCGAACGACGGCCTGAAACTCGGTGGTCTGGGAACCGTTTTTCACGCGCACGGTAAGCTTGCGCCCGGAAGAAAAGTTCTCAACCACATCGCGAATCCCGGCGATCTCGAAGATCTCCTCGCCCGTCAATTTCAGCACCTCGGCATTTTTTCCGGACAGAAACTGCAGCGGCAGAATTCCCATGCCCACAAGGTTCGAGCGATGAATACGTTCGTAGCTTTCCGCAATCACGGCGCGAACGCCGAGCAGAAGCGGTCCCTTGGCTGCCCAGTCGCGCGAAGATCCCGATCCGTACTCCTTCCCCGCCAGAATCACCAGCGGCACTTTTTCGGCGTGATATCTTTCCGCCGCGTCGAAGATCGACATTTCCCCGCCATCCGGCAAGTGGCGGGTGAATCCGCCTTCGGTGTTCACCATTTTATTTCGCAGTCGCACGTTGGCAAACGTCCCGCGCACCATAACTTCGTGATTGCCGCGGCGCGATCCGTAGGAATTGAAATCCGCCGGCTGCACGCCATGGGCGATCAGGTATTTCCCCGCAGGACTATCCTTCTTGATCGAACCCGCCGGCGAAATGTGGTCGGTGGTAACGCTGTCACCGAGTACCGCCAGCACCCGCGCGCCTTTGATATCCTCGACCGCCGATGGTTCGAGCGCCATGTCATCGAAGTAAGGCGCCTGCCGTATATACGTGGAATCTTTTTCCCACGCGTAGGTCTCACCCTTCGGGACCGGCAGGCTGCGCCACCGCTCGTCCCCCGAATACACCGAGCCGTAACTCTTGCGGAACATATCGGAGGTGATCGCGCTCGCCATGGCTTGTTCAACCTCCTGCCGTGAGGGCCAGATGTCGGCGAGATAAACCGGCTTGCCATCCCTGCCCTTGCCGACCGGATCTTTGCGCAGATCGATGTCAATGCGCCCCGCCAAGGCGAAGGCCACAACGAGTGGCGGCGACATCAGGTAGTTGGCCCGAACTTCGGAGTTGATACGCCCCTCAAAGTTGCGATTGCCCGAAAGCACGGAGGCGACCACGAGATTCCTTTCCTCGATCTCTTCGGAAACTTCAACCGGCAGCGGTCCCGAGTTTCCGATGCAAGTCGTGCAGCCGTAGCCAACCAGGTGGAACTTCAGCTTCTCCAAATAAGGCATCAGTTCAGCCTTTTGGAGATAATCAAGCACGACCTTCGATCCCGGAGCGAGCGAAGTCTTGACCGTAGCCGGCACCTCAAGGCCGCGCTCGACCGCCTTCTTGGCGAGCAAGCCCGCCGCAATCAACACCGACGGATTCGAAGTGTTCGTGCAGCTCGTGATGGCAGCAATCACCACACTGCCATGCTGCAGCGCCCGGCTCCCATTCCCCGAAATATGCTCGTGGACGTTCGGATCTTCAACTCCGACGGCGGTTGGGTTTCCACCTTCCTGCTCCCAGCGATTTACCTGCTTGGCCGCGACCGCCGCCTCGGATGGAGTTACGGCGGCCGCCTTGGCTTTCGGCTTGACGAGCGAAGGCAAAGCCTGGGTAAACGACTCGCGAGCCTGCGACAGCACCACCCGGTCCTGCGGACGCTTCGGTCCGGCCAAACTGGATTCAACCGTCGCCAGATCAAGACCGAGCAGTTCGGAGTATTCCGCTTCCGCTGTTTTCGCATCGTGAAACAGTCCTTGTTCGCGCGCGTAGGCCTCGACCAGTGCGATCTGCTCGTCACTGCGTCCAGTGAGTTTCAGGTAGCGCAGGCTTTCCTTGTCAATCGGGAAGATGCCGCAAGTAGCCCCATACTCCGGAGCCATGTTGGCAATCGTCGCGCGATCGGCGAGCGGCAAATCCTGCAAGCCGGGACCAAAATACTCAACGAACTTACCGACCACCCCGTGTTTGCGCAGCATCTCGGTAATCGTGAGCACGAGATCGGTTGCGGTTGCACCTTCGCGCAGGCGTCCGGTCAGTTTCACGCCCACGACCAGCGGAATCAGCATGGAAACCGGCTGTCCGAGCATCGCAGCCTCGGCTTCGATCCCGCCTACACCCCACCCCAGCACGCCCAGTCCGTTAACCATGGTCGTATGCGAATCAGTGCCCACCAGAGTGTCGGGATACGCCGTCCGCTTCGCGCCCTCCTCGTGCACAAAAACCACCCGCGCCAAATACTCGAGATTGACCTGATGAACAATGCCTGTATCCGGCGGGACAATGGCAAGATTGCGGAAGCCCGTCTGCCCCCAGCGCAGAAACGCATAGCGCTCCTTGTTGCGTTGGAATTCAAGCAGGGCATTCACATCGAATGCGCCCGGCGACCCGAATTCGTCGACCTGCACGGAGTGGTCAATCACAAGTTCCGCAGGCTGCAATGGATTGATGAGCTTCGGATCGCCCCCCAGTCGCTTCATCGCGTCGCGCA
>Ga0302325_10021382_pt1 | contig 13546 bp, 4 predicted proteins | sample Palsa_T0_2_FD_201948 | JGI IMG/M metagenome (GOLD analysis project Ga0302325, IMG submission 201948) | Peat permafrost microbial communities from Stordalen Mire near Abisko, Sweden - Palsa_T0_2 | ecosystem: Environmental > Terrestrial > Soil > Palsa > Peat permafrost | place: Sweden: Abisko... | reverse complement strand
GTACATCGAATTTCGGTGCAGATACCTGAGGTAGAGCCTGTTCTGGAAGCCGGCCACGGTAGTGCTGTACGGCGTGAGCATCCACCCGTCCGGCAGCGAACGAAAGTCGCTCGGGCCCTCCGTCCAAGTGTCGCGCGTCGACGTGACTGCCGAACTGGTAAGCTTGAACACCTTGGGCGCGCTCTGTCGTTTCTGTACAACGGCAAAAAGTGCGCCGCCACAGATCTCTGCGCCGCTTGCAATGGAATTGGCGACGACATATTCCTTATCCACTTCCAGGGGACGCTTCCCCCATGTCTTGCCCGGCGTTATGGCCCAAATGTCGCCCAGGGGATTGCCGTTGGGTGAATCCACGCCGCCTAACACCCAAATCATCCCCTTGAAATTAACGGCGCTGAACATGCAGCGCGGACGCCAATCAGACGACTCAAACAATCTGGAAGCATGCAGTTGATTCGGGTTCTTTGGGTCGAGGGTGAAGCTCCAGACGTCATTCAAGCAATTGAATTGACCCAGGCCGCCCAAGACCCAGAACGTCTTATCGTCCGTGCTCACGCAGGCATGGCCCATGCGCTCTTCAAACTTCACTTTGGGGTCTGAGTAGATGACGGTAGCATCATGCCAACGATAATCTTTCAGATCGTAATAGCAGATGCGGTCCGATTTTTGTTGCGGATCGACCGCGCTGCCGCCGATCAGCCAAAGGCGGCCACCAAGGCGTAAGCCAGGGCTCGATTCCATCTCATCCGGGAGAGTATCGCTAACGGCTTGCCAGTTCGTGATGCCGTCGACTGATTTGTACAGCGCAGCTTTCTCTCCAACAGCTCCCGTGGATAGACAGAGCGCATACAGAGCATCGTCATTGCTTTGTGACCGAAATATCACCGAGGGAAATTTGTTATCGCTTAGCTCGATATCGAACCAGCGGTATAGCGACAGAACATTTACGGTAACGTGTTTGTTTTCTATGCCTACTTTTAGATAAAAAGTATAGGTGTCGCTCAATGTTTCGTCTACCGGAGATTTCACGTCCACGCGTGTGCGCGAGGGCGTAATCAACGTTGCGGGCTGGTCCCCAGCAACGTCCCAATAGAGTTTCACTGTGCCTGTGCCAATCAGGGAGGTTGGTTCAGCGATGAAGTAAAGGATCGAAGAACGTGGTTGTGACGGTTTGTCCTTCGTGATCTCGCTGGGAACCGTATTGTTCTCGGTTCCGGTTTGCCACTCAACTGCGACTTCAGACCGTCCGGCATCTGCCCGGCAGAGGATTTTCGTAATCGAGACCGTAAGTTCAGCGTTGCCGCTGACTCGAACCCCGTCCTGGGAATCCCCCAACCACCACTTCCTTGTGTTCTCAACTTTGTCTTCGTCTGGTGAGATAACGGTCGCAGTTTTCGGAGCGTTTTTGCCGACGGTGTAATAAACTTCAACACCGTTTGCATCCTCAGGTTGACGCAACACTCCGGTGCTGCTGATGGGGACTTGCAGCTTGAGCCAGACGTCGTCGTTGCCCTCGAGCACGATCTTGAACGTGATTGTGTTCTTGTCGCGGTAGTCGTCCCCGATCGTCAAGGCTGTCGCAATGGGCTCGATTTCGATCTTCATCTTTTTATCCTTCGTCGTGACGTCGCGCTGCTCAGTGACTCGATAGACTGCTTCGTTCCGGCCGCAACCGCAGTTTCAGCCAGCCTTCGCAAAGGGCCAGGTCGTTCGGGAAGCGCGCGCGGTCATCGGCAGACTGAATCTCGCGCCAGTTCAAGGCGGGGTGCGTCGCCCAGGACCACCGGCCAAAGGCGTCCGACGGACGTGGCATCGTGATGGGCGTCTGGTCTGCTTGCGGGCGCGCGCCGAGCACCGGCGCGACGTTGAAGTAAACGTCTTCAATAAGGCTGACCTGCTTGCCGACTTGCGGTGGCAGTTCGATGGAACAGCGCGGGAGTATGCCCGTGGTTGCATGTACGCGTGCGCTCGCATCGAGCAGCAGAGTTACCGTCGCGGCATCTGCACACGAGACCTTCAATTCCTGCTCATACTTGATCCGCCCGCTATTCGCCAGGCGCCTGGTGGCTCCGTCGCTGGCAAACAGGGGAGCAGCCCCACCTTGCAGGTAGCCTATAAGTCCGTCGGCTGCCATATCCATACGACCCAGGCGTACGGGCACTTGCAAGCTTTCGAAACCCTGCGTCTCGAACTTCCACGGATCGGCCGTGGTCCAGTAACCGTTGGGAAGGCCGTCGAGTTCCAGACCGATGGAGGCTTGGACCAACGCCAGGGGGCGGCCGAGAAGCACGGCCAAGCCAGGGTCTTCCGGTGGAAGGCGCTCCTCCGTTTTGCGCAGTACCAGTTCGACCAGTTCTAAAAAGGCCTGCCCTTCGTCGGCGCTAAAGCTGGAGATCAGCTCGAGGAAGTTACTTAACGGCTTGTTAGCAATATCTGAAATAGCCAGCGTAGAGCCAGGCGCCGGCCGCCAGTTGAATTTGACTTTCGATTGGACGGTCTTTTCCCCGAGAGCAGGCAGCACGCTCTCCAGAGCGCCGAGCGGAGCACCGCTTGTGCTGAAAATTGCGAAACTCTTTTCCAGAAAGTTGGGCACAAGCCATCCGCAGAGCGGCCCTGATTCCGCAGCCGCAACCGGCCAATCGAAATTGAGACGAGCCCCCTGGATGAGCCTGGGGTTCAAGCTGGCATGACAGTCAGCCCGGGGCTTCACTTCGGCCGAGGCGATCATTTTTGTCTTCGCCAGGGAAGAGTTACTGTCAATCAACTTCCGTGTCTGACCGAAGGCATCCACCAGATAAAGGTTCACCAGTGTCAGGTCACCGGCGCGCAGTGGCAAGAAGCTGCCACCTGATGGCATGGTCGGTTGCGGAGCGTTCCCCATCGCGCTCCATATTGCGCTGTCGATGAGGGCGGAATTCGGATCATTCGGATCGACGGGTGGTAGACAGAAGCCCAACGTTTGACGAACCAGCAGGTCGTTGAAGCCACCGAGAGACTGGCCGAGAACGGCAAGCTCCTCGACCCCTGACAAGCTTTTCACCTTGAGGCCCTCAGACGCGGCAAAGCTCCGCAGGTTCTCTGCCAGCGGATGCCCCGAAAACCCCGAGAGGAGAGTCGCTCCGGCGAGTTGCTTCGGCTTCTCCAGTTGCATCCGTATGGTCTTTGAATCGGGGACGAGATCGCCGGCGAGCGGATCCTTACTGAGAGCCCAGCCATGGAGAGCACTCTTATTGTCAGAACCTTCTGCGTGCGCGTAGCTCCAGTTCGCCTGCCACATGAGATACAGAGGCAGCCAGGGGTTGGCTCCGCTCCAGCTCGTCACTCCCAGCGGATCCGGTGGCTTGCCAATCCACCCAATATTGCTTGCATTCGACTGCCGCGATTGCTCCAGAGTTCTTTGCAGCTCTTTGAAATCGGGAACAATTGCGTTTTGCGTGACCACCAGAGCGGCATGATTCGGATCGAAAAGCAGGGCTTCGAGGGCAAGATCCCTCGCGATGTCGCCGAATGGCAATCTATTCTGATGAGGGAAGTTCAAGGTGTAGCATTCCGTCGCCTGCCTTCGCTCGCTGACCGCGCCGCTGAAGCTCACTCCAGCAACGATTTCGTTCCCATGCCGGCAATGCAAAAGGAGTTCGCCTTCAACATCCTTGTCGGGGCGTCGCGGTCGAGTGCGATCGATACCGGTCAGATTCTCGCCCTTCATGGCGATAAACGGATCCTTCGGCTGCAGGAACGGCGGCATGGTGGACTCAACCAGTTGCATACCTTTCTGCTCGTTCAGTGCATCACTCACTTCGATCTTGCGATCCCTGACGGCACCCTCGTCGCTGCGCAATGCAGTCTCCGCCTGTTGCAATGCGGTCTCGGCTCGAGTCACATGGCTGCGTGCGGGCCGGCCCGGACGCGGCCCGGTTTGTTTACCGGCCCAGGTCGCCCAACAGGCAAACAGCTGCCAGCGCAGTGATTCCACCTCTCGTGCACGTTTATCAAGTTTTCGCTGCGCCTCATTCAGCCTGCCGAGTCGATCCTGGACCTTGGCGGCCAATAACGGCGGAGTCTCACTTGCTTCCAGAGCCTGCTTGACCGGTTCGACAGTCCAGCGCTTTCCGCCGCTTACCGTATTGAAACTCTGTTGATGCAGCACCTCGCCAAGTTGAAACTCGTCCCGTACCTCTTTCGCTTGCCCATTGTGGAAGGCGCGCAGCGTCCGCTGCAATGCCTCGCTCGCACCGGGTTCCAATAAAGCTGCAAATGCGTCATCCGCGCTGGCGCCTAGCGATATTGCCGGCGGCGAAGAGTTGGCGGATACGCTCGGGTACCGTTGGTCGGCACCCTGCCACTTGATGTTGACAACCGCCCCATGGCAGAGCGTCTTTTGGACCAGCGAATCTTGTTTTACGTCAGTGCACGACCACAGCAAACTTGCTAAGCGCTCGGTGCAGCTTTCGACGCTGTCCGGCTTACCGCCCGGATGGAGTGGATCCTTATTCGCATCGGAGTACCAGCCGATCACCAGGTAAGTCAGCAAGTGCCCTGGCGCAATTCCATCTTGCAGAGAGTCATGGAACCCGAGCACCGCTTTGCAGGCTGGATAGTAAGCGGCAAACGATGGATCCCCCCAACCATAGGACTTGAGCTCGAAGGCGGAGGTTGGTTGGGATTCTCCCCAACCGTCGAGCGTCTGAGTACGGCCTCCGTACTTGACATCCAGGGATGTAGCGGCAGAGACAGGAGCGGCCGCATCGCGAAACTGCCGGCCCTCGGTGAAGAGAAACGGAGCTCCACCGTGATCGGCTGTGTCACTCAAGAAATCGCTTTCGACCACCCACCCCTTCGATGAAAACTTGGAATCTCCCTCGGCACGCACGATGCGTAGGACAAGCCAGCGATTCGGGACGCAGGGCTGCTCGCGGTCCTTATTCTCGTGGTAGCGAGCATGGGTCAACGCAGCGGGTACCGCCCAATGGAGATGTACGCCGGACTGCAGCGGTTGGAGCGGACTTTGGAGAAACGAGGGTGCGTATTTGGCGTCGATGTACCATTTACGAAGCGCGTCTTTGGTTCGTGGGACAGGCAGAAGGTCGTATACCTGTTGGCTTGGGTCGGTCTTCCCGACCAGCAAAGCCTCCAGGTTTGTTGGGACCAGGAGGTAGTCGCTCATTTGGCCTCCGTGAAAATGACCTTCGCAGGCGCTTCGATCATTTGTACTGCAAACTCGGCGGAGGTTAATGAATCTCCGCTTGTGACCTCGTTGCCCAATTGCTTCTTGATTGCGTCCGCCAATTCGTTCACGTGAACGACGCGTTGTCCGCGTATCGGCACGAGTGTGCCGCCCGGGAGCGCGTCTCCCAACACTGCAATATCACCCCTGATCTTCCGCAGCCCGATCTTCTCGTAGCCATCTGCTTTAGTCACCGCTCCAAAATGAACAGCCTCCGGCGGCTGTTTGACCTCGATCTCGGTGACCCTGCCGTTGTAAATGCACAGAAGGATCTCGGGAGCCAGGCGATCCATTCGGAGTATCTGCAGCGGAACACCATTGGAACTTGCCATTGCCTCCAGCCCAACCCAGGACTCTACCGCTGCCGAGCGCATTAAATAACCGGACAAAGGCCAGTTCAGCGTCGGGGCGGTATCTGCGACGACGTCGCTGACGGTTGACCGAACTGCTGGCTTAGCATCTGCCCCCTCTTCCGTTCGGCGGACATCCGCCTCGTGCTTTGCGTTTGACCGCAATGCGATGGCCAGCTTCTCGGAAACTTTAAAAAAGCAAGTGCGGAGGAATTGATCTGCCAGTTCGTCGGTCTCGCTTGTGCGGCCAACGCTGCAGGCGCCTTGCAGCAGAAAGTTAAGCCACTCAGGATTGAGATAGAAGAATCGGATCGACTCCGCGGGCAGCATCGCCTCATCTGGCACCAGGTATGAAAACGGCACGCCGTAGAGGAGCATAGCCTCACCGAGCCAGTTCTGGACTGTTGCCGGAATGGCCGGTTCTTCGAGCGCCGGCTGCGTGCCATTTGTGGTTAGGTAACCCGCATCTCCGAGCGTTTTCGCATACAAATCACGGATACCGTCGAACCCGGCGTGAGGCGCACCTTTTTGATGGCCTCGCAGCTTACCTTGCAGATCTTCCAATTTGCGCCGGTCTATAGCGCGCAACGCTGCTGTGTTGGTCTTCCTGACCCAACGTTGATAGCTGGTACGAAAGCCAAACAGCGCTTGTGCGAATGCCTGGTCCTGCAATGCCAGTAGCCGCCCTAACTGCCACGCAGCTGCATAGCTGGCGTCGAACATTCCAGTCTCAGAGTGGTATCGCAGCGCGCCATCTGCGCAGGAGACATCCTGATAGCTCATTGACTTTTCGTAGGCCATGGCCGCGAGTGGTCCCCGGTACCAGCTAATCGTGGTATCGCTGTTACGCAGGTCGTGGTTGACCGGCGAGAAGCCCATCTGGAAAGCGTGGTTCACGTACTTAAGAGCATCGCCATCACTTCCATTTACAGGCGGGAGGCTCAAGAGCCGATTATCCTTATCGTCGTTGTTGAGGTGGGTCATCAAACTCTTGAAATTGTTATTGCCCTGACACGTGAAGCGCCACGACGACAGCACCACAAACCGACAGCTCTGGCCCGGCTGCAATTTGGTGCGATTGGCAAGATATTCATTCCAACCTTCGAGCGACAACAGAAACATCGCATTCACGATGCCCCAGTCCTTCGCAGCGCCTGCCACCGCTTGTGTTTCGGGGAAACGATTGCAGATGACGACAGAAAACCGTCCTTCCTTAAGAAGCGACCAGGTTTCTTTGTTGTCTGTCTTCACTTCGCGGACGTGCGCAAGGTACTGCACTTCCTGCTTGTGTGGTATCACAGCGTCAAACACCTTGGCCGGGAGGTCAATTGTCTGACAAATATCATTCACTTCATCGTCGTATGGGTCCAACGAGATTTTTGGGCAGACTACATTGCCTGGCGTACCGCGCAGCAGCTCGCCCAGCTTCCTCACCACGATGGGGGGTACGCGTTGTTTCTCCACCGTAGATTCGAATTCAAAGTCAGTGTCGGTCAGGAGGACAAGCGCCAACCAGGGATCATGCGGTTTAGTCGGATCAGTGCCGTCGATTGTTCGCTCCCACGGCAGCGTGCAGCGATCGAACACAATATGAGGCAGCGTCTCGGAGAATTCCCCGATCTGGTCAGGAGCTGGATAACAGGAATAAACCTCTGTTCCCGTAAGTGCCCAGCGCGGCGCGCCGACGTGGAATACCTCCCGGACCACATCTTTATCATCGGTAACATCGGTGGTCTTCTGGTCATCTATAAGGGCCTTGAGTTCCGGCTTCACCTGCACGGAGTATTCACCCCCCGCCAGGGCAGGCAGCCACTGGCTATAGAACGTGATCTGCTCGGCGATCGCCTTATCTTTGGGATCTGTCATCTCAAGCCTCTACAGACGCTGTCCAAGCTCAGCGCACGTGGGGGGCGCCTGGAAGAAAACCGCCGCTTTGCCGTGGGTGTTCGTCATCCTGATCTCGTTCCATCCGGTCGCGTCTTTGGCCAGTCGCAGGCTATCGCGAATCCGGTCACGAAGTGGGTTGCTCAACGAAACATCAGAAAACGCACCGGAGGCCACAGGCGGCGGGCTCAGAGCCATCCCCCATGGAATCGTTTTGGGGATGATGGTGTACTTGAATTTCTCCACACTGAAGGGCCCGAGAGCGCGCAGGGGCATGATAGGTTGCACGCGCAGCACGATGCCCGACAGCACATCTTCGATCATCCGGGCCTCGGGTTTACCCGAGGCTTTGTCGGGACTCCACAGCGCCTCAGGAAAGTTCTTTTTAGACCACCGCACTGGCTTGAAAGCTGCGTCGACCGGTGTTCCACCTTTGGCCACGATCGTCACAGCGTGAATCGAAGTCAAAGTCTTCGCTCCCATAGGCCTGATGCCGATCGGTCTGTTTCCCTTCGGCTTCGCCTTCAGTGCGCCGATCGTCACCTGGCTGCAGGGCACCGTCGAATCTGTTTCGATCATCAACTCGTGCGCATTCACGATCCGGTAGACGGCTTCGCCTTTCTTAACCTCACTCACCAGGCCCTCGCTGATCCGGATTGTGTTCAGAAGGGCATGCTGCGGCACATTGGGCCGCGGGGGCAGGAAACTCTCCCGAAACTCGGCCCAGTCCAGCCGCTTGACCTCTTCGGCGCCCACGTCTCCGAATTCCACGCTGAAAGAGATGATCCAGAAGGTGATGCGTGCCCTGCCGGCGAATGGCGGGCCCCAGATGTGCAGGCTGGCAGAAAGTTCCAGCTTGAACGAACGCAGAAATTTAAGAGTGACAGCCAAGCCAATCCCGATTTTTGCGTCGTAACGGAATGGCGCCCAACCGATGAGAAAATGCGCATAAGCCAGGAATGCCGCAGTAAGCAAATCACATTCGAAGACTGCTTCCAGTTGAAGGCCTGCCATCACGCAGGATGGGGTGAGCGCTAAGTACGCTCCGCCCCGAATGGTCAGGACATTCGCAAGCTTGCCTTCGACGCCAATGCGGGGCACCACGGGATAGTAGGGCTTCGCCGAAAAGTCGGGATGGTATCCACCCAGCGTGATAACGAAATCGCCCGCCTCCTTCGCCTTGCCGAACCAAACGTAGAAGGCAAAACCACCAATGAGCCGGATCTCTTTGGAGAAGACATACGAATTACTCGTTAATCGTCCCTCAATGCTGAATACGCCCCCTTCCGGGTCAATCACCGCACGAATCGCGAGTTCCGCATATACGGCGCACTTTTCTTCAGGGGCGCCCACCGGAACCACGAACTTCGTCAGACCCAAAAGCGCAAACTGGAGCCGGTTGCCAAATGCCAGTGATACCAGCGCAAAGGAGTCCGCCACTTTAAAAGAGGTGAACTTAACGCCGATGGCCAGCCAGTAATCCCCGTAAGACGGCTGAATCATCGTGCGCAATGACTGACTCTTGAATTTTGCCGGATCGGTGACCGCCTGGACCAACGGATACGTCGATACTTCTTCAATTGGCGGGAGCACGAGCCGCGTGTTGTAGCCGCCCCCCAGAGCCAGGCCGGTGACGAAAAACGGCGGAGGCCCACCGATGACGCCGCTATACATCCCGTAAACGAATAACGAGGCTTCTTGTCTGTCCTGGACTTTAATGACCCCGTAAGAACCAAATACCCCAATTTGAAAAGTTTTCGCATTGATCAGCAGATGGCCGGTGTACAAGTAACCGACATAGGGATCACCCGCCTGAACACGCGAAAAGCCCCCCGCGATCGTCAACGGAGGGTTCGAATACGTAATGCTTAGCCCATCGAGCCCAACACCGATGGATGCGAGTGCGTCTTTTGGATTGGCCAGCAGCTTGATGGGAAAGTTGACATTAAAACCCTCGAGGTCAAGGTCGAAGCCGCCCTTGCCCAGAGAAGCATCGATCAGCATGTAAACACGTAGACCGTCGGGCTGTTCGCGTGATTCGAAACGCACTTTGCGAAACAGAACGGGACCGATCTGCCGTCCGACTTTAACGTTGTTCTTGCCCTCTTCCAGCGCTTCCTCAGCATCTTTCGATACTGTGGCGTCGGCTCCCTCTTCTGCGGGCGCCGCTAATTCCCTGGTTGCCTTTTTGCCTCCAGCATTGCACTCAAAGGGAAAGCTGTACGACGTTCCCTCGAATTTCAGGGTGCCCTTTAACACCAGGCCTTTCTCGATCGCTACTCCGTCACCCAGTCGAAGCTGCCGTTTTGGGGCATCAGCGTTTGCGGCCACAAACAGAAGGTTGTCTAGCGTTATCTTGTATGGCTCGAGGGCTGTGCCGAGTGGGCCCATGCTGCTGGTTGAGATTTTCGCCGCTTTCAGGCCAAACGCCACCACGCGGTGTTGCTTGCTCGCCTCCCCAATCAGAGAGGTCATCAGAGCGAGCTCGGCTGTCTCCGTCTTCACCATCAGTTCCAGGCTCGAATTGCTGAAGTCATAGGCAAATGTCAACCCGGTGAGTACTGGGATAATCTCTGCGGGGACGTTGCTTATGTCTGCTCCCAGGGCCGAGGCGACCTTCACAAAATTCAGCTTCGCGTTGTTATCAGATCCCTTATGTTTTGGATCAGGCCAACTCGCGGTGATTTGCTTTTTATTCGCGTCGGTTTCAAAATGAAGCCCAAAGGAGAGGATCGCGCCATCATCCAGGGGCACACTGAGGCCGCCATGAACTTCAAGTTGAAGTGGGGCCTTGCCGGAGGTTTTAGCCGTGAGCTCGATGCTCGCCTTAAGCTCCCTGCCGTTGATTCGAAGCGCGCCCGATCCTTTGATGTGGAGATTGCAGGTGACTGGTTGCGCAGTTCCATTGCTCGAGGCGTTTCGCTCGAGCTTAAGATCGACGTTGCACGCGAACTCTCCATCCGTACCCAGCGGATTCTTCCATTGAATATCGACGATGCCATGGAACCGGAAAGCACTTGTTGACGGAGTCACTGTGAGTGCAAGCACCGGAAATGTCACCTCCGGCAGCTTGGAAACCGTAGTCTTGTCTCCCAAAATCGAAGCCAGGATCTTTGTCAGGCTGACATTCAATACCTTGATCGCGAAGGTCCATCCGCCCGTGGCAGCATAGTCAGCCGCGCAGGAAAACGTCATCCCAAAGATCTCGAGCGTTCCTCCCAGGGCCGGCGTGAGGCCATCACTCTTGTCATATTCAAGTTTCAGGAACAGATCCCTGATGGTGACCTTTTGCTCACCGAGCTCAGGCATATCCCAGGTGGAGGTGGTCCCGATATTGAATCCGTATGACCCGCCGCTGATGTATCCCCAGATCTCGAAACGGGTCAGCGTGAACGTTTTAAACGGAAACGTATCTTCGGGGAGATCGAACGCCTCCGTCATCAATTGCTTGAGGTTTACCTCGTTCCTCGTCTGTCCGTCGACGTCATCCCGCAGAACGCAGAAGAAACTCTTGGCATTGAGATCGACAAATCCGGAGAGCTGGCCTCCGGCCAAGGTCATCGAACCTGTGAGACAGGGTGACAGTTCCCAATGGTCGTAGCGGCGCATAGCGCTGAACTGCAATCCCAAGCGATCGAGCTCAACCAGGCTTTTGCCATCTCTTCCCTTCACAATGACCCAGGCCAGACCTAGCTCGACCCCGACATCTACGCTGGCTAGCGACAACGGATCGGTGTTCAGTTCCAGCCGCAGATTGGAGATGCTGACTCTGTCCAGCGCGGAAACAATGTCTGGTGTCGAATCGCTCTTTTGGGGAAGAGCCTCTCTTAAACTCTTGCCGGCCTCATCGGGTAGAAAGTCCGTAAGTATCGTAGTCAACCGTACCGGGGATGCGCCTGCTTTCCAATCACTATCAACAAAAATGCTTCCGGAAAGCTTTCTGGACTCTGTGACCTTGAACGAGCTGCCCGGCAGGAGTTCGCTAAATAGGTCTTCTATGTTCTTGCGCAGCTGAACGCCATCGCCATCGGATGTTCCGACCAGTGTCGTGGGCTGCTGCAATTGCGTAAGCCTCAACTGTAAGCTCGACATCTCTCCGATACTGTCGTTCACTGTCTCCACTCCCGTTCGCTTCTGTCGAGGAGGCGACATATGTTTTCTTGTAGAAGTCTTCCCTTGTAAGCGATATAGCAGCGAAGATGGTGCTTTTGGTCATTCCTTGCCTCCTGCGGGTCGATCGGCCAAGTTCCGCCGGTACCCGGGAATTGCTTCAATACTTCGATTGGATCGTCTGATCCCAGGCTCGGAACACCCAAATGCTCTTTCCAGAGTTTCTCTCGGAGATCCTTGGCAAATGCGCACACTTTCGCTGGTTTCCCTCCCAGCTTGCCATCCACAAGTTTTCCATCGACGACGCCCAGCGTTATCTCGGTCTCGATATGCATGCTTCGCCGGTCAACGTTAGCGCTGCCCACTGCAACATAGCGGTCGTCGATAATGAACAGCTTGCTGTGAACATAGATTTCGTTATGGCCGTCTCTTTCCAGCTGATACAACCCGTACGGATAGACCCGGTATTCATCGCCATAGTCGCCGGCGTCCCGCTCTTGAACCCTCATCACCGTCCGCAGGAATGCGTGGCGCAGGAAAAAAGCATAGTCGCCACCAAGGTCTGGGGGGATCTCGCAGCCGGCCGTCATGACAATAATCAAGCGAAGATCTTTCTTGACTTTCATGCGGGCCGCGATGTAATCAGCCAGCTCACAGTCCCACAGGAATTGCTCTTCGATGTAGATGTAACACTCTGCTTTGGAAATTGCCTTTTCAAAGCCACAGAGTACGGTTTTCTCCCCGTCTGCCATAAAGCGGTCCCGGCGTCTCTCTCTCGTGCCGGCTTCCCCGACCGTCCGCAATACCTGTACGTGCTGTTTACCAATTTCCTTTGGCCGTTTTTTCCACTCTTTCGCGCTCCATCGGGGAACAGGGCAATCCAGAAGATTTGCGCCCACCGTTTTCTTTCGCGCATCCTTCCAGCGTTCGGCAAAATTTGCCCATAACTGCAGAGCGGCATCTCCGCGAACCTTTAGCTGGATGTCGTGCCACCCAAAATTGAGATCTTCCGGTTCTCTTTTCTCGTGTTTGCTGTCATCCCAGCGGTTGATCGCCAGATCCATTCCGCCCACATAAGCGCAGGACTCCTTGAAAGCTGATCTGGCGATGAAGACTTCTTTCTGATGATGAGAAACGAAAGGGTTGTGAGGTGCGACAAGGACAGCAGAATGTTTCAACAATACATTCATCGCCTCGACAAAGGAGGTTGTTCTGGGACCTACACCGACAGGGATGGGATTATCGAAAGACAGCACCCGCATCGTTGCGCCTTTGCTTAACGCCGTATTGAGAACATCCGGGAGAGCGCTCATGCTTTCCTGTTGGGAGCTTTTCGGCACGCGTTCACAAAGCGCGCGTCTCTTCCAGAACTCCCAGCCGGTAATCAAAATGAAATCCGGGTCTTCTTCGTCCAATCCTTGTAGGTCGTCTTTTGGCTTGTCTTTCTCCGGCAACAACTCCTCATAAAGGTCAGACATGAAGTCCTTCCCGTCAATCAGCGCCGTAACTTCGTTGCCGGATGTATATGGCTTTGCCAACGTGGCCTTAGCCGCCTTCTCTTCCAAAAGGTTCTGCCATTCCGCGGCACGACCGCTGAGAAGCACGTTCTGAGGTATGTCAACCCTCCTGGTGAGATTAGGGCCTTTGGTCGAATGGCCGGTACGTATGGTCAGTTTTATCTCTCCATCCACGTCCAAAAACCAGTACTCGGGTTTGCATTCTTCGCTCATAGATCTCTTGATCCGTCCTCGACAGAGCTAATTCTGTGTCCCAATGCAGCCCAAACATCTCGACCTGGATAGCATCCGGAAACATTCCTCGCCCGGAGCCGCGGGTAAAATCCAATTTTCAGCAAACAATTGATACAAGACTACTGAGAACCGGCAGGCTGCTCGTCTGTCTGCAATTGATCAGCGCCTGTCATGCCGCCCCTCATGCTAAGATCCGTGGACTTGATCTTGTCCACGGTGGTGGCTAG
>Ga0302325_10021381_pt1 | contig 13546 bp, 4 predicted proteins | sample Palsa_T0_2_FD_201948 | JGI IMG/M metagenome (GOLD analysis project Ga0302325, IMG submission 201948) | Peat permafrost microbial communities from Stordalen Mire near Abisko, Sweden - Palsa_T0_2 | ecosystem: Environmental > Terrestrial > Soil > Palsa > Peat permafrost | place: Sweden: Abisko... | reverse complement strand
GGACGTCCCATTACGGGCGATTCACGGAGATCGCGCGGCCGGGCCGAATTCAGCATACCTGGATGTCACCGAACACCCTGGGCCAGGAGTCGACGGTTACCGTGACTTTTCAGAAACAGGGAGAAGCCACGCTCATGACGCTGGTGCATTCGGACCTTCCGGACCACGAGTTGGCGAGGGGGCACGAAAGAGGCTGGAACTACTTCGTGGGAATCTTTCACGAGCAATTTGGAAATGGCTCGCACAAGAAATTCCGCTGGGAAGAGGCTCATTGCGGCGAAACATAATGCGACTTGACTCGCAAACGACCGCGACGATTCTGGGCATACCCAAAAAATGCAACTGATGGCGCTTGAGGATCTGGAACGACAGATGGGGAAAACCGATGACTCAATCGACCTTTGTCCATGTGACCTACATCCGCACGACGCCGGAAAAGCTGTGGTCAGTGTTGACCGACGCGGAGTTGATGCCGCAGTACTGGTTCGGCGTTCGCTGCGAAAGCCGGTGGACGGCGGGATCGTCGTGGAAGATGGCGTACCCCGATGGCTTGATCACCGACGACGGCGAGATCATCGAGGCCGAGCCGCCACGGCGGTTAGTGATCCGCTGGCAGCACCAGAAGAAGCCCGAGTTGAAGGCCGAAGGCACTTCGCACTGCACCATGGAACTGGATTCCAGTGGACCGGCGGTCAAGCTCTCCATCACCCACACGATTGAGCGCCAGCCTTCGAAGTTCATCGCGGCGGTGTCCGTCGGCTGGCCGATGATCATCTCCAACCTCAAGTCCCTGCTGGAAACCGGCTCAGTCGTCCTGGAGAAACCCTTTTCCGTTGAGAGCGCCGATCCCCGTAATCCGGGCGTCCGCCCACACGGGTGAGTCTATTGGGTTCGAAGCGATCCAACGTGTCGATACGTGTTGATCAGCACGCCCGTGGAGGTGGCCTTCGTGCTGACCAGAGCGAGTTCGCGCGGGTCATCCACAGCGTGTTGCGGCGGCGCGCCGGCTGCCCATGACAACGCACCGAGTAAACCCAGCGCAAATCTCAACCAACGCGATTTCATAAAATCCAGCCGACAACGCGACGTCTTATTGCACCGGCCCAAGGGCGCTCCAGACGATCTTGCCGTATTGATTCCAGTCCGCCACATTCTGGCCGCCGCTGCCGGCCAGTTGCTCCTGCTGCGGCGAAATCTGCACGTCGGGCCATTCGAACCACTGAACGTGACCGTCGGCAAATAGCAGATGCCCCCCGTGGCTGTGCCTGGTGGTAAAGCGCGTCCAGTCGCATTTTGGCTGCGCGATGTTGCTCGTATATCCCAGACTATCGATCTTCGAATTCAGCTGAACGTAGGCCGGAGCCTGATTGTACCATTGTTGCACCACCGCATCGGTGTCTTCACCGGCGTAGGAGATCTTTTCAGCCATGGTTACAACCTCGTCACCAGGTTGCAATTTGCTCATGTTAATAAGATTCACGGTGGTGCTGGTGCCCTCATTATTCGTAGTCGTCATCTTCGAGTTGAAACAATAGCTGCAATAGAACGGGAACTCCGAGAGCGTGACCTTTCCCCCGACAAATATTTTGGTCGTGCTCGCCACCCCAAAGAGTTCGAAAAACTCGTTATCCGGAACGGACGGAAAGCCACTTCCCCCTGTCCAGATCGTGTCGTTCGAGCCCGCACGCGCCGTCGGCGGGTTGGCCGATGGACAGATCCAAATGCTCGGGTCGGCGTTCACATGCGGCAACAGGCCACCCTGCGTCAGATAGCTGATGACCATCTGCGAGTAAGGCGTCTGGTTGATATAGGGTGGGAGCGCATTAAACCACAGACTGGCATCGTCGAACCCGACAACGTTGTTGCCGTTGGTCATCGGCCCGAATGCCTGGGCGCTATCGTGCCCATCCGGTCCTTTTTGCGGCAGCATTCCCTTGTACTGATCCACGTACGCCTCCAACGCCATGCCCCATTGCCGCAGGTTGCTCATGCACACCGCGGCCTGTGCCGCTTGTCGGGCCCTGTGGAGAGCCGGAAGAAGAATTGAAATCAGCACCGCGATAATCCCAATGACAACCAGCAATTCCACGAGTGTAAATCCATTTCGGTCTCGAATAGTTTTCATCCTGAAAGCTCCTGTCAATCAACAGTGGAAACACCAACGCCACAATGCACACACCCCTCCGTTCTGCGGTGATGAATGGTTGTGAGTAGGCGGCGAACGCTATCAGCCGAGTTTTAAGATCAGATTGTTGCCGGAATAGGGTCATGTTGATTTTGTGTTTAGGTTCCGGGCTGCGCATTTTTTGCCTTTAAGCAAAAACTATTTGTCGATAACGCCCGCTTAATTTGCATCGCTATTTTCCCCGCACATCAAAGCCCGCTATCGGCGGGTCGCGAACAAATCAACGGACGATGGTTCGTTGAAGGATAGAGGGTCATTCAACGGCGGAAGAGGCGTGGAGCTCAGGGCAGAGGGATGAATGAATTCGAGACCGGTGTCTTTCCCTGCCATTCAAGTCGGCCGCGCATCCGCACAAGGGAGTTTGGAAATGCCAGCACTCGCCAATCGCTCGCCTCGTAAACATCGTGCCAAGGAAAAGCTCCGCTCGGCTTCGCTTCCGGTCATGGAGGAGGTGGAATCACGCATTTTCTTCACGGTGATCGCGGGATGGGCTTTCTCGGGCACCGAGGCGGCGTCGAGTTCGCTGGTGAGCATTTCCTCCAATACCACCGGCGTCACGGTGACCAACAATCAGGCCTCGGGAAATCCCACCTTGTCCGCGATCGGTATGGCCGACTCGGGCGGCACGAGTGCCCCGAGCATCGACATCACTCCGACCGCCGGCACGGCCAATCCCAGCTTTAGTGAATCGCTCTGGCGCGTGCGTGGGAATGGAAGCGGCGGAAACGGCACCACCAACGGCTGGTGGGAACAAGATTCACAGTACAAGCAAGGCGCGGAGATCGACGTCAATACCACAGGGTATGTGCCAAGCAGTTTGACCCTCGATTGGTACTCCACCACGTCCGGCCCCAAGGACATGATGGTGCAGTACAACCTCAACACCTCGAATTCCTCCGGGTGGACGAACCTGCTCAGCACACCCCTGGTGGCCACCTCCAACGATTATCAAGGCGGAGCCGGGGCTTCGCCGACGACGACGGTCAGTCTCAGCGGCCTTCCTGCCGGCGCCTCCAACGACGCGACGTTTGGCCTTCGCCTCGTCGACGCCTACGACCCCAATTTTCCGAGCTCGACGGAGTTTTCCTCGGCCGCTTCGGCCAACAGCGGCACGCAAACCGCCATTTCCAACACCGGGGGCAACTGGCGCTTCGGCAATATCAACGTCAATGGAACGTCCCAAACGTTCAGCGCTCCCAGCGTGACCACCAACCCGACCAACCAATCCGTTCCCGCCGGTCAGCCGGCCAGCTTCACGGCCGCGGCAACGGGAAGCCCGACCCCGACCGTTCAATGGTATGAAGGAGCGGTCGGCTCGGGAACGCCCCTCACCAATGGCGCGACCTACGGCGGTGTCACCACCGGTACGCTGACCGTCAACACATCCAGCAGCGCAACCGACAACGGCACCACTTACTACGCGGTCTTCACCAACTCGCAGGGCAGCGCATCCACCACCGCAGCCAGCCTCACCGATACCTTGGCCGCGCCAACCGTCACCACTCAGCCGACCGCCGTCTCCACGACCGCCGGCAATACCGCCGCGTTTACCGCCGCCGCTTCGGGAAGCCCCGTGCCGACCGTGCAATGGTATGAAGGAACGCCGGGATCGGGCACGCTTCTCAGCAATGGCGCTGTATATAGCGGCGTCACCACGACCACGTTGTCCGTCACGACGGCGAGCAACTTAAACAACGACACGTATTACGCGGTTTTCACCAACTCGCAGGGCAGCCAATCGACTAACGCCGCGGCGCTGACGCTCGGCGGGACGGAACTGGCCGCTTGGAATTTCTCGAGCGCCGCTGCCGGAGGAACGTACGCCACCGGACAAACAATCCTCAGCCCGCTCCCCTCAGTAGGCACCGGCACCGCCAGCAGCCTGGGCATGGGCAGCATGGGCACCTACAGCGTCTTTCCGGGGACCACCGGCAACTACACGCTGACCGTGACGGATTCCAACGGTAATTTCACGACCGGCAACATCCCCGCCAGCGGCAACGCCACGGTGATTCAAAGCGCCCTTCAAACCGCCCTGGCGACCGATCCTTCCGCCCCGACCGTCGCCGTGCTCAACAGCCCCTCGAGCAGTCTTGCCGCGGGCATCACGCTCACCGGTGACACGGGTGCAACGCTCAGCGGCAATGGAACGGGAACCTTCTTCGCCGCACTGGATAACTCCACGCTGACGACCTCGCAGGTGACCGGCAACCCCGATAATTCCAACATCGTCGCCGGCGCGGACACCGGCTCGCCCAATAGTGATCCGGCAGTCACCAACGCATGGCGCATCGTCGGTAATAACGGATGGAACAGCGCGGCTCCCATCGGCTCGCAGGGCGCACAGTTCCTCACCTCCACGACCAACTACTCGTCCATCGAGGCTACTTTCGATCTCTATGCGACCGCCCAGGGGTCAGCCAAGATTCAGGTCGAATACACGACCAATGGCACGACTTGGACCAACGTCCCCGCCGCCGACCTTTCCATCCAAGCGGGTGACACCAATATCAGTGTTCAGAACAATGCCACAAGTGGGAATACCACCACTGGGGGATACTTCGACATTACCGGCGGCGGCAGCACGAATCTCTGGTACAACGGATTGGGGGTCAACCTGGAGGGCATTTCTGCCGTTAACAACGACCCGACTTTTGGCATTCGGATCGTGAACGCCTCAAAGGGCGCTGACGACGTGAATATCAGCGGCGCCGCCCTGAACAACACTTCGGGTAACGACCGTCTCGGCGATGTCCAGATCACCGGGGACAACCCCGTGGCTCCGGTGGTCACCACCAACCCGATCAATCAGTCGGTGGTCGTCCCCAACATCGCGACGTTCACCGCCGCCGGCTACGGCTACCCGGCTACTACCGTGCAGTGGTACGAGGGAACCGTCGGATCGGGTACGCTCCTCAGCAATGGCGCGACGTACAGCGGCGTAACGACGCCTACGTTGACAGTTACGCCTTCACTGAGTCTGAACGGTGACACCTATTACGCGGTCTTCACCAACTCCGTCGGCAGCACATCCACCACCGCTGCCACGTTGACGACCAGCTCCGTTCCCGCTGTCACCACCAATCCCACCAGTCAAACCGTCAGCGCGGGAACCAGCGTCACGCTTACCAGCGCCGCCACGGGAACCCCGACGCCCACCGTGCAATGGGAATACGCCACGCCCAACGGGAGCGGCGGGTTCAATGCATTCCAGGACGCCAGCGGGAACTCCACCTCGCCGAGCTACACCTTCACCCCCACCGAAGGCTCCAGCGGCGATGAATACGAGGCGGTCTGGACCAACACCGCCGGCAGCGCGACCAGCACCGCGGCGACGGCGATCATCACCGGCCAGCCGATCGCGGAATGGGACTTCACCGGTGTATTGGGTTCCCCTCCCAATGGCTCAACGGCAGCGGGAACGGGCAACTCGCCGAATCCCACGTTCCAGACCAGTGGCAGCAGTGATTCTGCCTCCGTGGTGGGGATGGACAACCTCTACGCCGGCACCCAGGCTGTTCCCGAGTCGGACGTGCTTTCTGAGACGAGTGCCCTCAATCCCAACTTCAGCGAATACACCTGGCGCGTTCGTGGCGGCAGCGGGCTGGGCGGCGGCGGCGCGGGCAGCCCCGACGGATGGAGCCAACTGGCTCCGGAATATTCCCAGGGCGTTCAATTCAGTGTCAACACCACCGGGTACGACGACATCACGCTCCATTTCGATTGGGATCAGGGCGGCGTCGGCGACATGCAGGCGCAGTATCTCAACGCTCAAGGAGTCTGGACCAATGTTGGCCCGTTGATCCAGTCGACCAGCTCCGATTATGCGGGCATCACCTCCAACGCCAGCCCGGCCGGTATCACGGTGAACCTCCAGGGCGTCACTTACGCCAGCAACAATCCCAATCTCGAGGTGCGTCTGGCTGCCGCCTACGATCCGAATCTTCCCACTGTTGTGGACGGCAATTCGTTTGATGACGGCGCGAACGGAGATTCCGGCACAGTACACGGGCTGTATTCCTCCGCCGGGCCCGGCGGCGGGCAGGACGCGGAACAAACCATCCAAATTCCCGATGTCACCACCAGCGGGAATCTGAGCTTCGGCGGCGCGACCACCACCTCCCCGGTCTCCTTCAATCCGGGTAATCCAACGGCGACGGCCGCCGCGATCCAGGCGGCTCTCCAGGGTCTCCCCACGATCGGCTCGGGAAATGTGTCGGTGGCCGAAACGCTCGATGACCAGACCGGCACGCTCTACACAGTGAAGTTTATCGGCGCGATGGCGGACACGCCGGAGCCGAACCTCATTACCACAGATGACTACACCGATCTGGTGGCGCTGGGCGTGCAACCTTCTCCCACCGGGGCGGATCCAAGTCCCACTTACACGCTGACGGTGACGGACGGCAGCGGATCCTATCCGGTCACCGTGCCGTACAACGCCACGGCGAGCCAGTTGCAGACGCTGCTGCAGAATAGCGGGGCAACCGACGCATCGGGCTTTGTCGTCAACACCTCGCACACCGAGAGCGGCTGGGACGCCTTCGCGGTGAATCTCGGTAGCGACGCTGGCGCCACGCTGAGCGGCAGCGGAGCCAATCTGGTCGTGCCCGGCAATTTCGAGATCCAGGGTCCGACCCAGCAGTGGCAGCCCGGCGCCGCCCTGACCAGCACCACCAACACCAAGGTCTTCGCCGACAGCGGCAGTTGGCTGCTGGGCAACATCAACTTCGACGGCGAGCCGGCCAACGGGGCACCGGGAATCACCCTGGAACCCGTGACCCAGACGGTCACCGCGGGCGTTCCCGTCAGTCTCACCGCCTCGGCCTATTCCGAAGCCGCCGTGACCGGCGTGCAATGGGAGGTCAGCACCAACGGCGGGAGCAGCTTCAATCCAGTCACTGGAAGCGGCGCTGCCGGCAGCGCCACCAGCGGCACTAATCTCACCGGCAGCGGCCCAGGCTACAGCTCGACTTATACCTTCACCCCGCCCACCTCGCAGGAGGGCGCCTCACCCGCCTATGAGTACGAAGCGGTCTTCACCAACGCTAGTGGTTCGGAAGCCACCGTACCGGCGACGATCACAGTCGTCGCGCCGGTGGCTCCGACAGTAACCGTCTCTCCCGTAAGCCAGTCGGTGGAAGCGGGGAATACCGTGGTCTTTACCGCCGCCGCCACCGGGGCTCCCACTCCGACCGTTCAATGGGAAATGGCCACGCCCAACGGAACCGGCGGATACAACGCCTTCACGGCCCTGAGCAACAGTGCCACTGTCAGCGGTGCTCAATCCGACACGCTCACCTACAAAACCAACGCCAACGGCAGCGAAAACGACGACGAGTTCGAAGCGGTCTTCACCAACGAAGCGGCTCCCGCTGGTGTTGCCTCCACTGCCGCGACACTGACGGTGCTCAGGCCGGAAACCATGTTTACCGACTGGAACTTCGCCGACGATCCGTCGACGGGCAACGGGGCCTATATCGACGATCCCGCGCCGGTCATCGGCAATGGCGCGGCCTCCATTGTCGGGATGAACCTCACTTACAATTCATCGGACGGGGGCAGCGGCTCGGCCAGCCAGTACGGTGCATTCGCCGACGGCGATGTGACCAACAGCCCGGGCCAGCTCGACTCGAACTTCACCGAAAACACCTGGCGCGTGCGGTCGGGCGTTACCCAGACGGTCACGCCTACCAATGTGTCCATGTCCGACGGCGTCGCCACGATCACCATCGGCGCGACCGCTGCCGCTTCGGTCACGCCGGGGTCCCCGATCGTTGTCTTTGGAATCTCCAACTCGGCATTCGACAGTCCGCAGGATAACAACGGCGACTACATTCCATCGACCATCACCAGCATTAACACCACTGCGGGGACCATCAGCTACAACACCGGCACCAGCACGAATGTGAGTTCGACACCGGTGTCCACCGGCCAGGTTGTTACCGCCGCTGAGGGTGCCGGCGGGCAACCCGGGAACGGCTGGAGCCTGTTGGCGGCCAGCGGCACGCAGGGTGCTCAGTTCAGCTCGTCCACCCAGGGCTACAACCACATCTATGTAACGATGGATTGGTATTCCACGACGTCGGGCATTCTCGACGCCCAGCCGCAGTATACGCTCAACGGCACCACCTGGATCAATCTGGGCTCGTCGATCCAGGCTGTCTCGAACGACTTCTATGGAGCCACCGCCGGCGACACCTCGGGTGCCATCACCTCCGAGTCGTTGACCAACAACGTGGCGACGATCGACGCCCCCAACAACTTCACCGTCGGCTCCCCGGTGAGCATGGCCAATTCGGGTGCGCCGTTCAACGGCACGTTCACCATCACTGCCGCGAATTCATCGAGCTTTTCATTCGTGGTGCCCGGCACCAACGCGAACATCTCCCCGCAGGCGCCGCCCGTGGTTTCGGGAATCACCGACACCGCGACAGAGAACGGGCTGCCGATCCCGCTGACCTTCGATGTGTCCAACATCGCGGGGGCGAACAACGATCCGAATTTCGGCGTGCGTCTGACCAGCGCGGTCAACCCAACACTGGGCACCTACGCCGAGGCTGAGTCCAGCGACGCCAGCCCCATCGGATGGGGCGGCAGCAAGGGGAACTGGCGCTTCGACAACATCCAATTCCACGGCGTTCCCGATTGGCTCGACCCCAGCAGCGATGCCCAGTGGGTCCCGGCCGATACCAGCATCGCCAGCCCCATCAGCGCTTCGGCGACCAGTCTCACGGTGCAGCCCGGCACGGGTGCCAACTTCCCCACCGCCCCGTTCCAGGCGGTTCTCGGGCTCGGCTCCAGCACCGAAACCGTCAACGTAACCGCCGTCAATGGCGACACGCTCACAGTCACCCGCGCCGGCGGCTCGGTTGCGTGGCCGGCGGGAACGCAGATCGCCGTTGCCGGCGCCGGCACGCTGACCGTCACGGGCGCCGGAACGATCGTTTCGGATCCGGAGTCGACCAGTTCCACGTTCGGGGCCAATACAAACATCCCCGTCGATCCGCAGATCGTCGCGTCGAGTCCAGCCGCCCAGTTGTTGGTGCAGCCGGCGACGGAACCTGCTGAGATTCACGTAGGTGGAATCGATTTAACCGGCGGCGCCAGCATGGTGATGGCTTCCATGGGAGATGAGAACAATGACCATCCCGACAACCACAATGTGCTGGTGGTTGGAACGTTGAATGATCCCACGCTGCCGACGTTCATCATTGACGACCAGAGTTCGCTTGATCTGCAGGACAACGACCTGATCGTGCACGGCGATGCCAACGGTGACAGCGACTATGCGGCGGTGGAAGCGGCCAGAACGCTGGGTCGCAATGGAGACGCTGCGCAGACTGCCAGTGACAACAACACCACCGGTAATTTCTACTGGGCAGGCCCTGGGTTGAACTCTTCGGTGGCTGCGGATTTGGACGGCAATGACACGGCCGATGGCCTTGGCTACGAGTATACCGCGTTGGGAATTGCGACAAACAGCGCGTTGTACGATGCCAACGGCTTCCAGCTTTCGCAATGGACGGTGGGATCACTCAACGTGCCGCTGAGTTCAAACGGCAACGATGTGATCGTGAAATACACCTATGTCGGCGACGCCAATCTTGACGGGAAAGTGGACGCCTCCGATGTGGGAATTCAGAGCGGCAATTATGGCCAGCCCGGTCCCCTGCTCTGGACCGACGGCGATTGCGACAACAACGGAACGATTGATGCGAATGATACTGGGATCATGAGCGGGCAGTATGGCCAGGGTGTGCCCGATCTGACTGGAACCAACCCATTGTAGCCAGAGATGAACGGTGAGCTTTATTGCGCGGTGGCCATCGCTCGCCCTCCACGACGATCGGGCATCTCGCAAATGTCGGCCGACTGGCCAGGACGCTTTGGAGGGAGAAAAGGATGTTTTCAATGAATAAGAGGAAGAAAATTGCTCTTGCCGCCACTGCCGCGGTGGCCGGGATGATTGCGCGGAGCGCCAAGGCCACGCCGTTGGTCGACATGAGTATTCTGGCCAGCCCCACGCCGAATGGCACCTACACAAACTCTCTAACGGTGACCCCGGGCGAAACCGTTTACTTCGAGGTCACCGGCGAGATTGCCCCGGTGGGTACCGCCGACAACGGGAAAACGATCACGTCGCTGACGCCCGCCCCCAATGGCGACACCGGCTACGACGGGATCGACAGCATGAGCTTCACACTCACGGATGGGGGGAACTTCACCGGCAACTTTACGGCCTCGGCGCTGAAGTCTGAATGGTCGCAGCAACTGGGCAACAGCCCGGGCACCGGCCTGAATACCTCTACGCTCACCGGCGTAAGGCCGATCAACGCAACGGGCGTTTATGACGGGGCGATCGCTCCGACGGTCTTTGTCACCGGCAACTTCACCATTCCCAGCGGCGCCGGCGCCGGAATGACGTCCACCATCACCGGTAAATTCGGCGGCACGAGCTCTTTCTTTAATTTCAACACCAATCCGAGCACCGGGATCACCCCAACCGCAGATCACGTGCAGGTGACCGGGACTGACGGGCCCGGTTATACCGGGTATGCGCCTCTCACCCTGAGTAACGGATTGGTCTGGGGAGCGTCCAGCACCACCACCTGGGACACCTCAACTGCGAATTTCACCGGCAGCACTTACGCCGACGGCAATTCGGTCAGCTTTGCGGATAAAGACGGAAATGGCAACACGCTATCGAGTGCCGCGGGGTCGGTGTCGGTTCAGGGCGGCGGAGTCAACCCTTCCGTCGTCAATTTCGACAATCAAAATCTCACCTATACGCTCAGTGGAGGGGCGATCGGCTCAACGGCCAGCGTCTACGTGAACGGCGGGGGCACGGTCATTTTTCAATCCGCCAACAGCTATAGTGGCGGGACGTTCGTTAACAACGGAAAACTTCAGGCCGCCAGCGGCGCACTGCCTTCCAGTGGGAACGTGACCATCGCCTCTTCCGGCAGCCTCGCCATCGGAAACGGCAGTTCGCTGACTCCCAGCTCACTGACCACCGGCAACCAGACCTGGAACGGTGGCGGCAGCTACCTGCCCAAGGTGGACGGCAGCAGTTCTGCCGACCTGCTGAGCATCGGCGGGGGCACCGGAACGCTCACGCTGACTGCAACCGGAAGCAGTGCGTTTAACATCGTGCCGCAAGTCGGCGACGTGGCGCTGGGGTCAAGCCCGGAGAACTGGAAAATCGCCACGTTCAGCTCGACCATCGTCGGCTATACCGGCACGCTGCCAACCCAAACCGGAGTGGCCAACGGCGTCGCCGTCAGTTCGCAGTTCGTGCTGAACACCAGCGCGTTCAGCGAGCCCAGTTCCGACTTCTCTCTGTCTCTTGTGGAAATCAGCAGTGGCGACGATGCGCTCTACCTCGATTACAGCTACAGCGCCGCGCCGGAACCCGGCACGGCGATCCTGATTCTGGGCGGGATAACTCCAATGTTCCTGGCCCGGCGCCGGCGCCGGGCGGGCAAGACTTTCGATGGGGCGGCAGCGCGCAGCCGCTAAGGTCGCGGCGGGCAGAACCCAGCGCATGATTGAGCAAACCGGCCCTCCAACGGTATGCTGATGCGCTCATGTCAATGGAACCATCGGAATTCGAGCCGGAGCTGTTGCGGACGCTGGCGGCGCAGTTTCCCAATATCGACTGGGCGATGGCGGAGATTGCCCGGCTCTCGGCCGTGCTGACGCTGCCCAAGGGGACCATTCACGTCATCAGCGACATTCACGGCGAGGACAAAAAGCTCCGGCACGTGATCAACAACGCCTCGGGAACGCTTCGGCCGTTGGTCGAGAAGCTGTTCGCGGCGCGGATGAGCCCGCGCGAGTTTCAGGAGTTTCTCACGCTCACGTTTTATCCGGCTGAGATTGCCGAGCAGATGGAGGAGTCGGCCCTCGCGCCGGCGGAATTGCGGAAGTTCGCGATCCGCACCATGCGGCATCAGTTCGAGCTGATCCGCGTATTGGCCACTCGATACAGCCTGAAGCGGGCGATGCAGGTGTTTCCGCCGGAGTATCAGGACCTGCTCAGCGAGATGCTGCACGAGCCGACAACGGATCGCGATGAGGAGTTTGTCGAGGCGGTGGTCGATGAGTTGCTGCGGCGCGGGCGCGTGCTGCATCTGATTCATCTGGCCGGGCGGCTGGTGCGAAATCTGGCGGTCTACGAGCTGATCATCGGCGGGGATTGCTGGGACCGCGGACCCCGGGGTGACCGGGTCGTGGATTATCTGCGGCAGCAGCCCAACGTCTCGTTCATCTGGGGAAATCACGACATGGCCTGGCTCGGGGCGGCGCTGGGTCACGAGCCGCTGATCTGCCATGTGCTGCGGGTTTCGCTGCGCTATCGCCGGCTGGGACAGCTCGATGAGGGATACAGCATTCCGCTCACGCCGTTGGAATATCTCGCCCAGACCGCTTACGGCAACGATCCCGCGGCTCATTTCAAGCCCAAATCCGGTGGGCTGCGTGCCGAGCTGTTGGTGTCGCGGATGCAGAAGGCCGCGGCCGTCATGCAGTTCAAGCTCGAGGGGCAGATGATCGCCCGCAATCCGCAGTGGGCGATGGAGCATCGCCGGCTGCTGCACCGCATCGATCATGCCAAGGGAACCATCGATGTTGACGGCGTCCGATACGCCCTGCGCGACGGGCTGTTTCCCACCATCGACCCGGCCAACCCATACGAGCTGACGCCGGACGAGCGCGTCTGCATGAACCGGCTGCGCAATGCGTTCGTCTGCAGCCAGAAGCTCGGCGAGCACATGCGCTACATGGTGAGCCACGGCTCGATGGTTCTGAAGCGGGATGACAATCTGATTTTTCACGGCTGCGTGCCGTGCGACGAGAGCGGGAATTTTCTGCCGATGCCGATTGACGGGCGGGAATACGCCGGGCGGGCGATGTTTGATGCGATTGAGAAAGTTGTGCTGCGGGCCATCGACCGCAAGGCGGAGAGCGATCTGGATTTGCTGTGGTATCTTTGGAGCGGGCCGCGGTCGCCGCTGTTTGGCAAGGATCGGATTGCGACGTTCGAGCGCGATTTCATCATCGACAAAACGCCGCATCATGAAACCAAGGACCCCTATTTCAACCTGATTCACGAGACGTGGTTTTGCGACAAGGTGCTGGCCGAGTTTGGCGTGGACACGACCCGCGGCCTGATCGTCAATGGTCACGTTCCGGTGAAAATCGAGAAAGGCGAAAGCCCGCTGAAGCGCAGCGGCAAGGCGATCACCATCGACGGGGCGTTTTCCGAAGCCTATGGCGACCACGGCTACACGCTGGTGCTCGAAGCCGATCACACGCTGCTGGCCAAGCACCACCATTTCGAATCGGTGGAGGCGGCGG
>Ga0302325_10021380_pt1 | contig 13546 bp, 12 predicted proteins | sample Palsa_T0_2_FD_201948 | JGI IMG/M metagenome (GOLD analysis project Ga0302325, IMG submission 201948) | Peat permafrost microbial communities from Stordalen Mire near Abisko, Sweden - Palsa_T0_2 | ecosystem: Environmental > Terrestrial > Soil > Palsa > Peat permafrost | place: Sweden: Abisko... | reverse complement strand
GAGCGTTGCGATCGCCCCGCTGAGGACGTCGCCCGTGCCGGCCGTTGCGAGCGCGCTCGTTCCCGTGACGTTGACGTGCATCGTCGCCCCGTCGTCGATCAATGTCGCGTTTCCCTTGAGTAAGGTCGTGATACCGGTGCGCTTGACGAACGAGCGCAGGCGCGCGATTCGCTCGCCCGGCGCGATCGTACCTTCGCCGGACAGGCGCGCAAATTCGCCTTCATGCGGCGTGAGCACGCATGCTTTTCCGCGCAGCACGTCGAGATGCTTTCCGAGATGAAACAGCGCGCTCGCGTCGGCGACGAACGGACGCTCCAGCTTCGAGAGAAACCCGCGCACGATCGCACCCATCTCGTCCGATAGACCGAGCCCGGGTCCGATCGCAACCGACGTCGAGCGGCGCGTAAGGTCGAGCAGCGCGTCGATCGCCCCGCCCGGGTCGTGGTCGTCGTACGTGACCACGACCTGCTCGATCAAGTGCCCGCGAATCGACGCGGCCGCACTCTCGGGACATGCGACCGTAACGTAACCGGCGCCCGCGCGAGCCGCACCGCGCGCGCACAGAACGCCCGCGCCCGGAAACTGCGCGGACCCCGCAATCACGAGCGGAGCGCCCGCGCTGCGTTTGTCGGACTCTTCGCCGCGTGAGGGAAGCAAGTCGAGGAATTCTTCGGCGTCGAGCGCGTCGTAGACGTCGCCGCCGAGCGCCTCGATCTGCGCATCGATGCCGATGTCGCCGACGTACAGCGCGCCGCAGCAGCTGCGCGCAGGTTCGAGCAGCAGGCCGAGCTTGGGTGCGCCAAGAGAAATCGTCGCGTCGGCGCGCACCGCGTTCGGTGCGGCGGCGCCGGTCGTCGCATCGACGCCGGTCGGAATGTCGATGGCGAGCACGCGCGCGCGCCCGGACCCGAGCGCGCGCACCGCGATCTCGAGTTCGTTTGCGATCCTCGGCCGCGCGCCCGTGCCGAGCAACGCGTCGATTGCGATGTCGGCGCCCTCGATCGCAGCGACCGCGTCATCGTAGGTGAGCGGAAAGGGCCGCAGCACGACGCCCGTAGCGAGCGCCTGGCGCTGCGCGTCGCGCCGTCCGGGACTCATCCGGGGCGCGGGCATGGCATACACCACGCGCTGGCTCGGGCCCCCAAGCGCGGCGAGCGCGGCGAAGGCATCGCCGCCGTTGTTGCCCGGGCCCGCAAACGCGACGATCTTGCGCGCGCCGGGAGCGAGTTGGCGGAGGCCTCCGGCGATCGCTTCGCCGGCCGCGCGCATCAGTGCGACGTCGCCCGTTTCGGCGACCGCGGCCGCATCGGCCGCTCGCATTTGATCGGCCGTAAGGACGCGCATCAGTCGCTTTCGAGGATGACGACTGCCGATGCCATCGTTGCGGTATGGGTGATCGTCAAGTGGATGCGGGAAACGCCGCGACTCGCAGGCAGCCCGTCGTAGGGTTCGAGAAAGACCAGCACCGGCTTGCCGCTGCGCTCGTGCGTCACGCCGACGCGGCCCCACGGAATCGCGTGACCGAACGCTTTGCGCGCGGCTTCCTTCGCCGCGAAGAACCCCGCCAGCCGCTCGGCCCAATTCCGCTTGCGCATCGCATAGCGCATCTCTTCTTCCGTGTAAACCTTCCGTGCGAATTGGGCGAGCGTGGCCTCGTCGAATTTGTAACGTTCGACTTCGGCGAGATCGGTCCCGATGCCGACGATCATGGGCGGCTCATTCGCGGCAACGGTCCGATTAGTCTGCACAGGTTCCGGGGTACTCTTGGGCAAATTAGTCGTTCCGTGGGTCACATCGGGATCGTACCGATTAATGCGATGGACGCGACGTTCTTAGAACGTCTTGCGCTATGCCTCGAGGAGCGTTTCCTCTTCACGTGCGAAGTCGAGCGAACGTTGCGCGTTCCGCGCACCTCGCTCAACAGCGTGCGCAAGCAGATGTTTCTCAATACGCTGGTAACGCGCGTCGCCGCGACCCAGCCGCCGATCGACGGCTTCCGCCTTGCGGTCACCGATTTCGACCTCTACAAGACGTCGCATCAATTCATCTTCGGCGATGCGAGCGAAGAACAGCGTGTCGCGATCGTTTCGCTGCACCGTTTACGCTGCGACTTCTACGGCGAGCGCGCGGATTCGAATCTGTTGTTTCAGCGCACCCTGAAGGAAGCAGTTCACGATCTCGGGCACGCGCTCGGGCTCAAGCACTGCTTCAATGCCCGGTGCGCGATGTATTTCTCAAACTCGATCTACGACACGGACAACAAGCTCTCGCACTTCTGCGACACGTGCGAAAAGCGGGTACGCGCGAACCGTTAACCCGGCGCGCTTCGACAGGCTCAGCGTGACATTCCGCAGCGGAAGATGCAGTGAAACTTGGACGCGTGGTGCAGGCGGCCGCACTTCACCGCCTTGCTGCCGTGCAGTCGCGTATAAACGAACGCGGCGGCGAGCATGCCGAGTGGTGGTGCAACCAAGTAGAGCCATGCCGCCGTCCAGTCGTTTGCGACGATCGAACTCGCGAACGTGCGTGCCGGGTTGAGGCTCATTCCTGAGATCGGTGCTTCGAGGGTGATGAACGTCGCGACGAGTATACCCGAGCACACGGCGGTGAAGCGCGCGATCTGCGGCCGCGCATTCGATACGTAGAGGATGACGGTCATCAATATGAACGTCATCGCCGCTTCAGCTGCGAACGCGGCAGAGATACCCGCAGCCCCGGGCTTCGTGACGATCGATTCGGTGGGCGGTGCGGTGAGCGCGGCTCCGAAGATGAGCGCCGCGCACGCCAGCCCGGCGAAGCCTCCCGCGAACTGTGCGACGATGTAAAACGTTGCATCCCATGGCGCAAGCTTGCGCAGCCAAGCGTACGCAATCGTCAACGACGGATTCATGTGCGCGCCGGATCGGGCGCCCCAGGGCGAGTACGCGAGGGCCATTACCGTCGTGCCCATCGCAGCGCCGAAGAGCACACGCGCCTCGAGCGGCGGGAATGAAAATCGCCCGAGGAGCGCGGCCATGGCACCCGCGACGAACATGAACATCCCCAAGCCCCACGCCTCGATGGCGTAGTGACGCCAGTGCTCTCGCAGTGCCGCGTTCACGCGTCTACTGTAGCGCGACCTGCGGGCTCATCGCAGCACGCGCGCGTCGGCAAGTGCGATGCGTTGTTCGCGGCCGTCGCGCTCGACGATGAGCGCGCCGTCGGAACCGAGTCGCCGTGCGGTCGCATCGAACGGCGCGGTTTCGCCGTCGAGTAAGATGCGGTACGGCGTGCCCTCGAGGCCCGCGCGCCGCTCCCACGCGCGCGCGATCGCTTCCGGTCGGTCGAGGTCTGCGAGCAATCCGTCGTACGCGACTAGTATCGCATCGAGGACTGCACGGCGCTCCACGTTCGACGCACGGTCGGACAGAAACGCGGGCGGCGGATCGATCGCAGCGAGCGCGGGATCCGTAGCCGGACGAAGGACGTTGATCCCCGTGCCGCAGCCGACCCACGCGCGTTCGCCGATCACCCGCGAGACGCACAGGATGCCGCAACACTTGCGCCCCTCGAGCAGCAGGTCGTTCGGCCACTGCAGCGCGACGCGCACGCCCGTTGCAGCCTCGATGCCGTCCGCGACGCCGAGGGCCGTCCAGAACGGTACGGCCCACAAGTGCTCGGATGCGACCGGGCGCGGCAACAGGGTGGTCACGAGTAACGACGTTCCGGGCGGCGCGACCCAAGTGCGCGCGCGCCTACCGTGACCCGCGCGCTGAAAGTCCGCCCACAGTACGAGCCCGGCACTCTCGGGAAGCCCGAGCAACGGTACCGCATCGTCGTTCGTGCTGTCGGTTTCGTGGTAGGAACGGATCTCGAACACGACCAGGCCTCATCCGGTGGGGCCGCGTAACCTAGGCGGCGCTATGGCAATCGAACAGACGCTCATACTCGCCAAGGCCGACGCCGTCGCGCGCGGGCTGGTCGGCGAGATCATCACGCGCTTCGAGCGGCGCGGTTACACCATCGCGGCGCTCAAGCTGCTCGCGGTCGACGAAGCGCGAGCGAAAGCGCATTACGCCGAACACGAGGGGAAACCGTTTTTTGCGGGCCTCGTTGCGTTTATCACGAGCGCTCCGATCGTCGCGATGGTCGTCGAAGGCTCGGACGCCGTCGAAGGCTGCCGCACGACGATCGGCGTGACCAATCCGATCAAGGCGGCGCCGGGATCGATTCGCGGCGATCTCGGCCAGACGATCGGCCGCAATCTCGTGCACGGCAGCGATTCGCCCGAGAGCGCGAAACGCGAGATCGCCATCTGGTTCGCGCCGGGCGAGATCCACTCGCGACCGCCGGACCAGGAGAAGTGGTTGCTGGAAACATGATCGAGTCGCTGCGCGGGAGCGGCCGTCCGCTGATCGAACACGTCCACGCGCGCGAAGTGCTCGATTCGCGTGGCAATCCGACGGTTGCCGTTGCCGTTGCCACGAGCTTCGGTGCCGTGGAAGAAGCCCTCGTGCCGTCGGGCGCCTCGACCGGCGCGCACGAAGCCGTCGAATTGCGCGACGGCGATCCGAAGCGCTACGGCGGTAAGGGCGTGCAGAAAGCCGTCCACAACGTCAACGACATGCTCGGACCTTCGCTCGAGGGCCTCGATGCGACCGCACAGCGCGAGGTCGATGCACGGCTGATCGAGCTCGACGGCACGCCGAACAAACACAACTTCGGGGCGAACGCGATTCTCGGCATTTCGCTCGCCAACGCCCGTGCCGCAGCTTCGAGTCTCGGGCTGCCGCTCTTTCGCTACCTCGGCGGCCCAAGTGCTGCGACCTTGCCGGTTCCGATGATGAACGTCATCAATGGCGGCAAGCACGCCGAAGGCGCGCTGCAGTTCCAGGAATGCATGATCGTGCCGGTCGGTGCGCCGACGCTGAGCGAAGCGATCCGTTACGGCGCCGAGACGTTCCACGCGCTCGGCAAACTGTTGCACGAGCGGGGTCTTCCGACGCTGGTCGGAGACGAAGGCGGCTACGCGCCCCCGCTCCAGACGCTGGATGAGGCGCTCGACCTCCTCGCCGAGGCGATTACGAAAGCGGGGTATAAGCCCGGCGAAGACATCGCGCTCGCGCTCGATTCCGCGGCCACCGAATTCTATCACGACGGCGCGTACTATCCCTCGACGCCCGACCGGCCGTTCACGAGCGCGCAGATGGTCGACTTCTACGCAGATCTCTGCGCGCGTCATCCCGTCATCTCGATCGAAGACGGGTTGTCGGAAGACGATTGGGACGGCTGGCGCACGCTGACCGAGCGCCTCGGCAAGAACGTGCAACTCGTCGGCGACGATTTGTTCGTGACCAACACCGAGCGCCTCGCGCGCGGCATCAAAGAGGGTATCGCGAACGCGATCCTCATCAAGGTTAACCAGATCGGCACGCTCACCGAGACGCTCGATTGCGTTTCGCTCGCGCACATGGCCGGGTACCGTTGCGTCATCTCGCATCGCTCGGGCGAAACCGGCGATACCACGATCGCGGATATTGCCGTAGCGACCGGAGCCGGTCAAATCAAGACGGGCTCGCTCTCGCGCAGCGACCGCGTCGAGAAATACAATCGATTGATGTCGATCGAGCTGCAGCTGGGCGACGTGGCGCAGTACCCGGGCCGCTCAGCCTTTCGAATCTGAGGACCGACGCCCCTAGGCTACTATTCGCGAGTAGGCTACTTGTGGTAAGCTAGGGGTGCCATGGACCCCATCGACGCCGGACTTTGCCCGAAATTCCACCACGCCATCGAGATGGTCGGGCGGCGCTGGTCGGGCGCGATCATCATGCTGCTGGTCAAGCGCGGCTCGAGCCGCTTCAACGAGTTGCTAAGTGCGATCCCGGGCGTGTCCGACCGGCTGCTGACCGAGCGCCTGCGAGAACTGGAGGCCGAGGGCATTATCCTCCGGCGCGTCGAGGACGGCCGCCCCGTGCGGGTGACCTATGAAATGACGGAGGCGGGCAAGGACCTCGAGCCAGCGATCGCCGCGCTTGGCATATGGGCCGAGCGCTGGGCGAAAGCGGCCGTGGCCTAGGGAGGCGTAGAGACGGGCGTCCCGTTTTTCGACGCGAGCGAGTTCCCAACCAACGGGGCTGCCCAGGCCCGAAGCGTCCTCGTAGCCCGGCAGCTCGGTATACTTCCCATTTGTTGCCGGCGACGATATCGCGACGTCCCTACGGCTAGAGAAACGAATGGTGAGCTACGTCGGGCAAGAGTTGCTCGCGGCGTAGCCGTTTTCGATGCCCGCCAATTTGAAGCCGAGCGGGCTGCCCAGGCCCGATGCGTCGTCGTAGCCCGGGACCGCGGTGTACTCGCCGTTGTTTCCCGTGATGATGTCGCGGAACGCGTAGCTCTCCGTCAGCGATTCGGTCGCCGCATATGCGGCGTACAACCCCGGATTGACCCAGCCGTTACGCGAGCCTTGCACTTGATTGATCTCGACTTGCATCGCCGTCCACATCGGACTTCCGACCGACGTTCCGTAGAAGGCTCTCTTCGCCCCATTGTAGATCACCTCCATGCCGGCGTACGGCGAATCTCCGTCTGCGGTAAAGACGAGGTCGGGCGTATTGCGCATCGTCGTGGACCCCACGCTCAGCGTGGTCTGCACGTACTGCGTGAGCGCGGCGCTTTGCCAGCACGGCACGAGCTCCCGCGCCGAGTACCCGCCGTTGCCGGACGCCCAGGCATCTTCGTGGGTATAGCACGGGCTCGTCACGCTACCGTTGCCGATACCGCCGCACGTGGCAATTGTTGAGAACTGCGTGCCGCCGATCGCGGTAAAGTAATATCCGGCCGAGGGAACCGAGATGCTGACGAGTTCTTGCGGTGTGGCGCCCGGCGAGTACGTGCCGCACTCGCCGGCCCCTATGTCACCCGTCGACGCTTCGAAGCTCATGCCGAGCGCGGCCCCTTCCATTGCGATGTAGTCGGTCGCGTATGCAAACGCCGGGTCGTCGGTTTCGCACTCGCCGAAGCTGGAACTGACGGCGTCGGCGACGTCGAGGTTGAGGTGGATTTCGTAGGCCGCTTCGAGCTGTTCGTCACTGAACGCCGGCGCGATGGCTTCGTAGAACGGTGCCTTCGGCGCGAGCGACATCATCGTCAGCGCATCGAGCGTCGACTCGCCTTCGGGATCTGCGGCGCCGATCGTGCCGTCGCAGTTCGCGCTGGGCGCCGGATCGGCGCATAAGCGAGTGATCGTTGCCGGCGCCGCGGCGCGCGGGATGCCGAACGTCGCGAATTCAAGGTTGGCGTCGCTGTTGAGGAAGTCGGCCTCAATCACCGACGCCATAGCGTGGCCGCTTCCGCCGTAGCCGTGCTGGACCGGATAGTCGTATGCGTCCGCGTAGATCGTCGGATCGTAACCGTCGTCCGAGTCCGTATAATCGCTGGTTGGATCGCCGGGCGAGAGCGTCGGATCGGGGCTCGGATTTTCGCCCGGGGTCGCCGTCGAAAGGGGGGTGGGAACGTTGAACGGCCGCAAACCGGCGGAATATACGGGCGAGCTCGAGACTGCGGCCTTGCTCCGCAAGCGCATCGGGTGCGTCACCATCTGGATCGAGTGCAGGCCGGAAACCGAAATCACGGACGAGCGCAACTCTGCGGGCATGAGCGCAGCGGTCACGTTGAGGTAGCGCCGGCCCCTCCCGAGTTGTTCCACCGCGTGGATTTCGGTCCGGAAATAGCGTTCGACCACGGCCGCGGGAGCCTGGGCTTCGATGTAGGCGCGATTTTGATACGTCCGCAAGATGCGAAAGCCGCGGCGGCGCAGCGCCGCCTGCGTTTGCGCGTACGTCGCAGCGTCGGGCGCGAAAGACTGCGTCCACTGGTCACGCGTCAGGTAGTGATGGAACATTGGCGAACGGAGGTCGCCTTGCAGCAGCGTGAGCTGCTGGAGTTCGGTCAGGTTGCGCACGCGCATCAGGAGACCGACGGTGATGGGTTCGCTCGCACCGATGCGGCCGAGGTCGCGTACATTGCGCAAGCTCCGCCCGGTCGCGACGTCGGATGCGACGCCGCGATCGGCGGGTGCGACGAGCGCGGCATCGATGGTAGCCGCCGGCACCCCATACGGAATCGCTGCCAGGACGACCGTGAAGAAAAGCCTCCTCATCGTACGTACACTCCGAAGGGATAGTTCAGTCCGGTATCTGTGCCGCTCAGCGTCGACGTCGCCGAGGCTTCACCGAGCGCGAGCGTCGACGTACTCGAAAAATAGCTGATGCTGCCGTTCGCGTAGTTTGCGACCCATACGGCGTTCGTCGGCGTCGCGCCCGACTTGTCGACGAAAATTCCAAACGGTTGCGAGAAGCCGGTCGCGACGAAGGACGCTGCCGGCGCTCCGCTCGAGGTCTGCGGCGCATACGAGACGACGAAGTTCAGATTGCTTTGCGAAGCGGTCGCGTACATGTTCCCGGTCGAGTCGGCGGCAACGCCGATCCACGATTCGGTTGTCGCTGCGGACGGTACGATGGTCGTCTCAGAAGCGTTGCCGCTCGATCCCGGAGCGAAGATCTCGATTTCACAGGAACTACTGAAGTTCGTGCCCGCTGCGTAGACCGTTCCGTCGAGGCCGACGTCCAACCCATAGAGCCCGTTCAGCCCCGTGTTGGGGCCGGTAATCGTCGTCGACGGCGAAGGCGCCGCAGTGACGCCGTCGGCGGAGGGCGGATACTCTTGGATACGATCGATCGAGAGAACCCACAGGTCGTTGCTCGAGTCGAACGCGAGGCCTTCGGGCGTGTTGAGGTTCGCAATCGTGGCGATCGGCGCGACGTTGCCGCTTTGGCCCGCTGCAGGCCCGAAGATGCTGACGTAACCGGCAGTCGGCCCGAAGGTCGCGTTCGGTTCGGGGCCTTGATTCGAGAGGAAGAGGTTGCCCTTGGGATCGACGGCGACGAAGTTGATCTCCGCTTCGTCCGTGCTCGATCCGACGAGCGTCGCGGTCGGGGTCGCATCGCCGCTCGCGGTAGCGGGGTAGATCGTCACGCTCGGCGAGTCGTAAAGGTGCGCGCCTTGATTGGCGACGTACAGCGCCTTGACGCGCGTGACGTTGCAAGTCGCGGGTGCCACCGCCGTACCGGCCAGGTTTTCGCCGGTTCCGCTCAGCGCCACGGGCGTTCCGGCGGTCAACACATTGATGTTGAAAAGATTCGGTGTACTCGTGGTCGTGACGGTTGCGCTCGCGGCGCTTGGCGCTGCCAAGCTGAGGGTCGGTACCGCGCCCGGCGCGACGATGATGTTGCCGTCGGCATCCTCGGGCAAGAGCGCGATCTGCCCCGCGGGTCCCACGAGCGTCATCGCGCTCGTTCCGCTGACGAACGGCGTGATCGCCATGCAGACGATCTTGCCGAGATTACCGTTGAGCGTGACGTCGACGATGTTGGCGGCACCGAGCTTGATGACTTGCGGCACGGAGGCTTGCCCGAGAATGTTGCCGGCGCCCCCCGCCTTATCGTATGACGTAATTGAGAACGTGTCCGGCGCGGGCTGCACCGGCGCATCCACGTTCGTGACCGTCGCGGCCACCGGCGTCCCGCTGAGCGCCGGGTTGTTCACGTAGGTCGCCGCGCCGCCGTTGACGATGATTCCGACACTCTCGGTCGAGCTGCTTATATACGAGGGGCGCCGCCTGGATGCGGCGCTCGGCGGCGTCGGCCAGTGAATCGTTATCGCAACCGGCGCCGTGTGCGATGGTGCCTGCGTCGGTGCGACGCCGATACCACCACCGCCGGGCGAACTGCCTCCGCCGGCGCACGCGCTTGCGAAGAGTGGCGCGGAGAAAACGACCGACGCCGCGGCCATGCGCCTGCGGCTGCTCGAACATGATAGCGTCATGGCAAAGCGCTCGCGTTTACGAAGGTTGTTAACCGCAGAGGCGGAGCGGCGCGCGATATAGCTTTGGGGGCGGAGTAAGCGCGTTCTACGCGATTATTGCGCTCGCCGCGCGAAAACCTCCAGCGCTTTTAGAGAAACGAAAGGCCGTCGGCCCGAGGAGCGCAGTCGTTCTCATCGAGCCACACCTGCTTCCAAAGACGCGAGCGGTACCGGTCGCCGCCGTCGCACAAGATGGTCACGACAGTGCTGCCTTCGGGGAGGGTGCGCGCGTAGCGCGCGGCGCCCGCGACATTCAAAGCGGCCGAGCCGCCCACGTAGAGACCTTCGTTGCGCAGCAGCCAGTACGCCATCTCGACCATCGTCTGGTCGTCGACCTGCAGCGCGTCGTCGACCGGCGCATCTTTGAAGTTTTCGGTGATGCGCTTGATGCCGATGCCTTCCGCGTTCGAGTCGCCATTCGGTTCGAGCACGCCGCGCTTCACGAAGCTGTAGAGCGCCGATCCGAGCGGATCGCACAAGACGACCCGCACGTTCGGGAGCCTCTCTTTAAGGTAAGCGCTCGTACCGGCGAGGGTCCCGCCCGTCCCGCATGCGGCGACGAACGCCGTGAGGCTCGGCCCGAATGCGTTCCAAATCTCGGGTCCCGTCGTCGCGTAGTGCGCGTGCTTGTTGGCGGTGTTGTTAAACTGGTCGGCCCATAGCGCCCCCGGCGTTTCCGCGGCGATGCGGCGTGCGACGTGATAGTAGTTGTTGTCGTTCGTAAACGGGACGGCCTCGACGATGCGCAGATCCGCGCCGAAGGTGCGCAGCATGTCGAACTTCTCGGGCGATTGATCGTCCGGCACGACGATGATCACGTTGTAGCCGCGCTCGTTGCCGATCAGCGTCAGCGCGATGCCGGTATTGCCGGCCGTCCCCTCGACGATCGTTCCGCCGGGCGCGAGCACGCCGCGCGCTTCCGCATCGTCGACGATACCTTTCGCCGCGCGATCCTTCACCGAGCCACCCGGGTTGAGGAACTCGGCCTTGCCTACGATCGTGCGCCCGAGGGCGGCACTGAGCTTGGGCAACACGATGTGCGGCGTGTTGCCGATCGTATCGCTGAGTCCGGAGCGCGGCTGCATCGAAGCGGCCGTTACGACGCCGCTTTCGATGCTACCCCCAGATGCTTAGACCCAGGATTCGACGAGTTGCTTCGTCCGGTTCAGGACGGCGCGATCGTCGATGTCGTTCGGGTGGAAGCCCGGGCGGAAGTACTTGAGATAATTCGGGATGACGCGGCGGAACAGCCCCGGCGTTCCATACGTCGCCCACAGGAACTTCGCCCACGCCACGGGCGACCCGGCTTTGCCTTGCGCCTTGAGCACCGCGTGCGAGAACGTGGCGAGGTAGTAGAACAGGATGAGCGATGTCGGGATCATCGCGAGGATCCGGACTGCTTCCTTGCGGCCCCCGGTGACGGTTTGGAACACGTCGTATGAGACGGCTTTGTGCTCGCACTCTTCGAGCGCGTGCCAGGTCCAAAGGCGTGCGTACTCGGGCTTCGCGCCCTTGAGATGGGCCGGGTTCTCGAGGGTCTCTTTGGCAAGGATCGCCGTGAAGTGTTCGAGTGCGGTCGTGACCGCGAGCGGGATGAGTTTCGGGCTCGTGCGCTTGACGTACGCGAGCAGGTTGTCGATGCTCTGCTCGAGCGGCGCCGTGTCGATGATCGTAGAGATCGCCTTGTTGTACGCGATGTGCTCGCGCGTGTGGAGCGCCTCTTGCTGAACGAACGCCGCGATTTCGGCACGCAGCTTGGGATCGGCGACGTCTTTACGATACGACGCAACCGAGTTGATGAAGAAGCGCTCCCCGACGGGGAAGGTGATCGAGAGAACGTTGAACAGCAGGGTCCGCGAAGTGTCGCCGCACCAGTCGTTCACGCGCGCCGGATCGAGGCCGAAGTCTACGTCGCGAGCGTAGAAGTCCGCGACAGGTGCCGGGGCGGTTTCGAGCGCCGGCATCTCGTTTAGGCCCAGGAGTCGACGAGCGCTTTGGTCTTTGCCAACGTCGCCGAATCGTCGATGTCGTTGGGATGGAAGTTCTTCTTGTAGTACTTCAGGTAGTTCGGGATGATGCGACGCATCGGACCCGGGTTACCGAAGACCATCCAGAGGTACTTCGCCCACGCGATCGGGTTCTTGCCGTAGCCCTGCGCTTTGAGGAGCTTGATCATGAACTGCGTGTTGCGACGAATGAAGTTGATCGTGACCAGCACCATGATGCGGCGGCGCATCCAGTCTTTTTTGCCGCCCGTGACGGTTTGGAACACATCGAATGCGACCGCTTTGTGCTCGCACTCTTCGAGCGCGTGCCAGGTCCACAGCCGCGCATACTCCGGAACCGCGCCGTCGAAGTCGCTCGGATGTTCGAGCGTGTCCTTCGCCATGATCGCGGTGAAGTGTTCGAGCGCGGCCGTTACGGCCAGCCGGCCGAGCGGCGGCAGGTGCTTCTTGACGACGTTCTCGATGTGATTGTCGAGGATTTTTTCCATGGCGGCGACGTCGGCGATCGTCGAGATCGCTTTGTTGTATTCGACGTGCTCGCGAGTGTGCATCGCTTCTTGCGTGACGAACGCCGCCACCTCAGCGCGCAGCTTCGGATCGGTAATCTGATTGCGATAGTGTGAGACCGAGCTAATGAAGAACCGCTCGCCGACCGGAAACGTGATCGAGAGGGCGTTCAAGAAGAGCGACTTCCAAGGGCTGCCGCCGCACCAATCGGTGACGCGGCTCGCGTCGAGCCCGAAATCTACGTCGCGGGCGTGAAAGTCGGAGAGGCTCGGGTCAATCTTCCCGGGCTTATTGCTCGGGACCGTGGACAGTGGGGTCTCAGCAAGCACTGACATAATAGTTAGTATACAGTTGTCCTGACGAACCTGTCAATACAATGTTCAAAAACTTGAATCTGGGTGACTGGCGTCACATCGCCAGGCCCTCCGGGCAGGGTAGCCCGTTCCCGGCGGGCGAATGGCGGGAGGCCTGCGGGCCTGTAGCTCAGCGGTAGAGCGGCCGGCTCATAACTGGTTGCGCGCTGGTTCGAATCCAGCCGGGCCCATCTTCGATCTGCGGCGCCATAGTCTATCGGTTAGGACGCGGCCCTTTCAAGGCTGAGAGACGGGTTCGACTCCCGTTGGCGCTACCACGTTCACTCGCTGCGCATGAGGGCGGAATCGTAGCTCCACCCCGAGGATGCGGCACGACATAGATGCAAGAGCGCGGCAACCCCGAGATTGGGAGGGACGATGAAGCGGGAGTAACGGCCCGCCGCCGGTTGCGGCGATTCTGACCGGGGGAAGCGTGCCGTCGTCGGCGGCGCCATCGGCTACTCCGACGGGCAGACCGTCCACCGCCCCAAGCTCGTCGCCCACCGCCTCGCCGATCCCGACGAGTTCGCCCGCGCCGACTGCTCCGCCGGCCGGCACCATCACCGAATTCGGCGGCTCGTTGTCGGAGCCGGCTGGAATCACGGCTGGGCCCGACGGCAATCTCTGGTTCACGGAATTAGGCGGCGGCGCCGACACCACTGGGAAAATCGGCCGGATTACCACGAGTGGCGTGATCACGCAATTCGGCGGCTCGTTTTCGGCGCCGGTTCAGATCACGACTGGTCCCGACGGCAATCTGTGGTTCACCGAAGAGTCTAT
>Ga0302325_10021379_pt1 | contig 13546 bp, 17 predicted proteins | sample Palsa_T0_2_FD_201948 | JGI IMG/M metagenome (GOLD analysis project Ga0302325, IMG submission 201948) | Peat permafrost microbial communities from Stordalen Mire near Abisko, Sweden - Palsa_T0_2 | ecosystem: Environmental > Terrestrial > Soil > Palsa > Peat permafrost | place: Sweden: Abisko... | reverse complement strand
TGTTCCTCCGCCGGCATCAGACAACCGTCTCCTGATCACGCTCGTCGCCGCCGGTGCCTGCGACCGGGCGCAACGTCGTCGCCGCCGCGCTTGCGCCCGGAGGCAGATCCGCCCCGTTCACCATCGCGGTGATCGCACTTGCGATCACCGACGACGGCGCGACGGCGTCGACGGATACGTGCGCGAGCGCGCTCGCCGGCATCCCCGGATACAGCGCGTCATCGGGATCCTGGACGATCGTCCCGCCGCCGTGGGCCTTGATCACGGCCAGGCCGGCGGCACCGTCATCGCGGTTCCCGGACAGCACGACGCCGACGACGCGGCCGCCGCAGGCCTCCGCGGCGGACCGGAACAGCGTGTCGACGGACGGGCGATGCCCGTTCTCGCGCGATTCGCGCGTCAGCCTGACACGCCCGTCCTCGACCACCAGATGCCGGTCCGGCGGCGCCACGAGAACGCGCCCCGCCTCGAGTTCGTCGCCGTCGGCAGCCGACCGGCACGGCAGCCGTCCGGCGCGCTGCAGGATCGGAGCGAGCGCGCTCGGACTTCCCGGAGAGATGTGGAGCACCACGCAGACCGCCGCGGGAAGGTCAGCAGGCAGGTCTCCGACCACCCGTCTCAGCGTCTCGACGCCGCCCGCGGACGCGCCGATGACAACCAGGTCACGCCGGGGCCGCTGCTCATCGACCATCATGATCCAAATCCACGAATCACAGCCTACGCCTACGGGAGCATCCCCTAAGCGTGGCCTCACAGGCTTCGCTGAGGGCAGCCGCGGTTGCGTGGCGCTCTCGGGGCGCCGCGTTGCTTTACAACGGCTCGACGCGAGCCATACAGCGCACCGGTTAGCGCGGACTACAGTGAACCGAGTGGCCCCGAGTTCGCCCGATCAGACGTTCACCATCTCTGTTCGCGAGCTGAACGATAACCAGGTGTGCATCGCGGTCCGCGGCGAGCTTGATCTGTCGACCGCCGATGAGCTCAAGGAGCTGCTCGGTCGAGAACTGTCCGAACGGCGGAGCGTGCTGCTCGATCTCGCGGATGTCGGCTTCATCGACTCTACGGGTCTCGCCGCGATCGTCAGCGGGCTTCATCGCTCGCAGGAGTTCAACTCCGTGCTGTGCCTTTGCTCGGAGCTACAGCCCCAGGCCCGCCGGCTGATGGAGCTGACAGGCGTGCTGGCGCTGATGCAGGTCGATGGCCGGACGGCCGACGGCGCCAGCAATTAGGTTTCGCAGTTAGACACGGTCCGGCGATCGGCGACTGACGCCGCGCGATCGCCGGTCCTGCTCGCGTTTCACTCCCGGTCCAGTAGCTCCTTGGCCTTGTCGGCGACCTTGTCGATGCCGCCCTTGACCTTCTCCTCCGCCTGCTCGACCTTGCCCTCCTTCTTGAGCTGATCGTTATCGGTCAGATCACCGGCGGCCTCCTTGACCCTGCCCTGCATGTCCTTCGCGCTCTCTGGCATCCGTACTTCCTTTCGCGCGGCTGGTGCCGCCTCGCTGTTTTGGCCCCGGTCACGGGCTTCCCGCAGTGCGGATCCGAAAAACAGTGTTTGAGGCCCATCCGAGCCGGGTACAACACAGGCGTGCCAACGGCTCCTCTCTCTCCGAGCCTGTCGCATCCGCCGTTCGAGTCGGCCCTGCGCCCGGTCGACTCGAACGAGCTCTTCAGGCGCTGGCAGCGCGACCGCGACGATCGCGCGCGCGCTGAGCTTGTGGAGCGGTTCCTACCGCTCGCCCGCAAGCTCGCCAGGCGCTACCAGGGCGCTCGCGAGCCGCTCGACGATCTGTTGCAGGTCGCGAGCCTCGGTCTCGTCAAGGCCATCGACCGGTTCGATTACGAACGCGGCATCGCGTTCTCATCGTTCGCGGTGCCGACGATCGTCGGCGAGTTGAAGCGCTACTTCCGAGACCTCGGCTGGGGCGTGCATGTCCCCCGCGGCGCACAGGAACGCGCGCTGAAGGTCGAGGAGGTCCAGCGCAAGCTGACCACGGACACCGGCCGCGCGCCGACCGTCGCGGAGCTGGCCGAGTACATGGAGCTGAGCATCGAAGACGTGCTCGACGGACTCGAGGCCGCGGCCGCCCACCATTCGATGTCGCTCGACGTCCCCCGCGAGGATGGCGATGGCGAGTCGGGCACGCTCGCGGACCTGTTCGGCGAGGTCGACGACCGCTTCGAGCTGGTCGAGGCCGGCGCGACGATCGCCGAGGCGGCGCAACACCTATCTGAGCGCGAGCGCCAGGTGCTCGCGTTGCGGTTCGTCGAGGACCAGACGCAGACGCAGATCGCCGACCAGATCGGCGTCTCCCAGATGCAGGTCTCCCGCATCCTGCGTCGCTCGCTCGCGCACCTGCGCGAGCTGGTCGCTCAGGACAATCTCCCCTAGCGCGGCAACCGACCCTCAGCCGTCTGCCAGCACGCCTGCGTCCGTTGCCTCGGTCTCGATCCACGTGTGCGTGCGCTTGTGGCTTCGCGTCACGCCCCAGCGGCCGGCCAGCTGTTCGACGAGCTCGAGCCCCAGCCCCGCAGGTAGCGCGGCTGGACCGTCGTCGATCACGCCACAGCGTACGACGCGATCGGCGCGCAAGTCGAGCGTCAGCGTCGGCTCATCGCATGCTTGCGCGATCCGATGCGTCACGATCTCCGACACCAGCAGGATCAGCTCGTCAAGCTTCGACGAGCGCACGCGCTCGGCCAGTTCATCAGCCACGATCCCGCGCGCTACGCGTGGGCCGGTGCTCGCAACCTCGATCCGGTGTATGACTCTGAGACCCGAGTACATGGACAATAGATCGGCTACCCGGAACGATCGAATGGGAACCCGAGTCCAAACCGACGCGCGGGCCAGTTTGGCGAGTGCGCAGCGGGGGAAGGTCGGATGAAACGCTGCGTGTGATCGAAGACTCCGCCACGGTCTGTCTTGAGCTCGAGAGTCGACCCGACTCTGTGACGCTCGTACGGTCTGCGCTGTCCGGATTGGGGGAGCGTCTGGAGCTGGAGCCAGAGCTGCTCGACGACCTCAAGACCGCCGTCAGCGAAGCCTGCAACAACGTCGTTCTGCACGCGTATGGATCCGGCTCTGGCCCGCTGACCGTGTCGTTGACGATCACCAGTGAAGGCGTCGACGTGCTCGTCCGGGATCGGGGCAGCGGCATCCAGCGCGTCTCAGCGGCTGAAGACCGGATGGGGGTCGGCCTGGCGGTGATCAGCGCCCTTGCGGACCGCGCCGAGTTTCTCAGCGGTCCCGACGGCGGCACCGACGTGCGGATGTCGTTCAACCGCGGCGGCGCCGGGCTGGAGCTTGCCCCGGGCGCGCTCGGAGCGAGTTCGGACGCCGAACCCGTGTCGCTCCCCGGCGACGTGATCCTGTCGCTGGCGCCGGTCACGATCCTGGCGCACGTATTCGGCCGCCTTGCCCGCGCGGTGGCCGCCGGCTCTCACTTCTCCGTCGACCGATTCTCGGACCTGTATCCGCTCGCCGACGCGATTGCCGCTCACGCCGAGGTCGCCGGGACCGGCGGCCCGATCACGTGCTCGATCAACTCCTCGAGCCGCCGGCTCGAGTTGCTGCTCGCCCCGTTCGCACCGGGCAGCGGCGCGCGGCTGGCGCCCGAACCGGAAGCCGAACCTGGTGCGACGCCACTCGCAGGTCTCGCCGACCAGCTGAGTGTTGAGGCGATGAATGGCTGCGAGCTACTGCGGATCGTGATCGTCGACCACCGGCGCGGCCGCGACTAGCGCGTCCGCAGCGCGAGCGCCGCAACATCGTCCCGGCCTGCGCGACCCGCAAATGCGTCGAGCGCCGCGTCGAGACGCTCAAGCACCGTCGCCGGAGGCTTGCCCGCAAGACCGCACAGTAGCTTCTGCAGGCGCACCGAGCCGAAACGCTCGGCCGTGCCCGGCGTCTCGGTCACGCCGTCCGTGTACAGCACGACGAGCTCGTCGGGACCCACGCGGACGGTCTCCTCTCGCCACTGCGAATCCGGGAATGCGCCCAGTAGCGGCCCAGCGGCCGGGACCTCGCGCACGCTCCGATCGGGCGCGATCAGCATCGCGGGAGGATGGCCGGCGGAGCTGATCACGATGTGATCGGCATGCAGACAGAGGCATAGCGCGGTGCACATCGCGTCGCCGGCCTGCTGGGCGAGCACCTCGTCGAGGCTCGCGAGGATCGCGGACGGCGCCGGGTCCGAGCGGCAGGCGACCCGTGCTCCGTGCCGCATCAGCGCCGTCAGCGCCGCGGCCGTGACGCCCTTACCCGTCATGTCGCCGAAGATCAAGAACCAGGTGCCGTCGGACTCGAAGAACTCGTAGAAGTCCCCGCCGACGTCGATCCGCTGCTCTATCTCCGCGGGCCGGTAGAGCGAGGCGACCTCCCAGCCCGGGATCGCCGGCGGATCTTTGGGCCTCAAGCTCTGCTGCAGCGTCGCCGCGACGGTGGCGAGCTTCGTGTGCAGCCGCGCGTTCTCGACCGCGACCGCAGCGCGCCGCGCGAGCTGCTCGGCCAGCTCGACGTCGCCGTCTCCCAACCGCCGGCGCGACTGGTCGGTGGCGAGCGTCATCGCGCCGATCGTCTGCGCGGCGACCCGCATCGGCACGATCAGCATCGAGCGCAAGCCGAGCTCCTGCAGCAGGCGCAGGTGATGCTGATCGCGGGCGACGTCCGCGAGCTGCTCGCCGGTCACCTCCGAGTAGAGCTCGGACGTGCCGGTAGAGAGCACTCGTGACATGATCCCGCCCACCCCTCCGGCGGAGGGCTGGTCCGGCGCGAGCTCGCGCAGCTCCTCGGCGAGCCGGCGAAGACCGGGGTCGTGGTGGGTCGCCGCCACCCGTTCGAGCCGATTTCGCTCGCTCACCAGGTCGACGCTGCAGTAGTCCGCGAGCGACGGGACCGCGATCTCGGTCACGTTCGCAAGCGTCTGGCGATAGTCCAGTGACGATGGCAGAATCCGGCCGGACTCGGCCAGCACCCGGGTCTGGACCTCGGCCGTCTTGACCGCGGTCACGTCCTCGATCACCGTCATCGCGCCGAGGAACCTGCCCTCGTCGTCGCGCACGGCGGCCGCCTTCAGCAGGTCCCAGCGGAGCTCGCCCGTGGCGCGGTTCACGACCCGCATCAGCACCGGCTCGGCGCGGTTCCCGTGCATCAGCCTGACCGACGGCACATCCTCCATCGTCAGCGGCTGACCGTGCTCGTCCTCGACCACGTAGTCGTCCATGATCGACTGGCTCGAGCGCTGGCGCAGCTCATCGAGCGAGTCGAACCCGAGGTGCGCAAGCGCCGTCCGGTTGGCGTACACGATCTCGCCTTCGGGCGCCCGCACCGTGACCGCCTCGGCGAGAATCTCAACCAACTCGGTGAACATCGACGTATCGCCTCTGGCGAGGCGCTCGCCCAATGACCCAAGTGCGGCCTGTCCGGGAGACACACTCAGTCCCCGCCGATCAGCTCCTCGGGGGTGTCGGCAATCTTCAGCCGGTCCGCGAGCCCGGTCAGGCTGAGCAGCCGCTGCACCTGGGAGCCACCGCGCACCAATCCGAAGCTCCGCCCCTCGTCGAGCGCGCGCTGGTTTGCCTTGACCAGGACCCCGAGCCCGGTCGAGTCGATGAACTCGAGCCCCCGGAGATCGACGATCACCAGCGACGCTTCGGAATCGATCGCGCCGGCGATCTCCTCTTCGAGCGCCGTGCTGGAGGAAAGGTCGAGCTCGCCCATGATCGCGAGCACGATTGCGTGCGCGTTGCGCTGGACATCGACACGGAAATGGCTCTGCACCGCAGCAGCGAGCCTACCGATCGTCGGCGCGGAAAGTTGTTTCGTCTGACCTCTGGGGCTTAGCTGATTGCCGCGCCGGGTAGTACCACGGCCACAGACCGCTGGACGCGGTCAAGAGAACAAGGAGGTAGGACGAGATGGTTGCGCTACTCGCGCTGTTGGTCATCCTTGCCGTCTTCGGAGGGCTCGGATTCGCCGCACACGTGCTGTGGTTCGTGCTGATCGCCGCATTGCTGCTATGGGTGCTCGGCTTCTTCGTCGGTGGAGTTGAAGCCAGCATCGGTGGCGGCCGCCGACGGTGGTACGGGCGCTGACGCGGGATCCGGCTTAGGGTTCGTAGGGAAATTAGTTGTGGGAATTGACGAGTGGCTGGGCGTGACTGGCGCCGCCGGCTCGCCGTGAGAATACTGGGGGTATTTGATGGCGAGCCGGTGGCGTCAGGCGCGTCCGGACGCCGTCAAAACCGCAATAATTTTCCTTACGGGCCCTTAGGCGCGGCGCTCGCCGGCGAGCTGCTCCTGCATCCGCCCAAGCGAGCGCCGCAGCAGGCGCGAGACCTGCATCTGCGAGACACCGACGCGTTCGGCGATCTCGGTCTGGGTCAGGTCCGCGCCGAAGCGCAGGTACAACACCTCGCGCTCCATTTTCGGGAGCCGGGCGGCCGCCGCGCGAACACTGACGCGGTCGTCGGCAAGCCCGAGCCGGCAGTCGAACTCGCCGATCGCCTCCGAGCGGCTGACGAGCGAGTCTCCGTTGTCGACCGAGATCGGGGCGTCGAGCGACACCGGATCGCGGGCGGCGGCCGTATGCATCCCCTCGAGCACCTCCTCGGTCGGCAACTCGAGGTACTGCGCGATCTCCTGCACGGTCGGAGCGCGGCCGGTCTCGGCCCGGATTGCCAGCTCGGCCTCCGCGACAGCCTGCGCGCGTTCCCGGGCTCCGCGCTCGACGTGGAGCGCCCATCCGTGGTCGCGGAAGTGCCGCTTGAGCTCGCCAACAATGGTCGGCACTGCGAACGACGTGAAGGCAAAGCCGCGACCCGGGTCGAATCGATCGACGGCCTTGACCAGGCCGACGCACGCAACCTGCACGAGATCCTCGTAGGACTCGTTCGAGCGGATGTAGCGGGCGGCGAGCTTCCGGGCGAGCGGTAGAAACCGCTCGATCAGCTCCTCGCGGGCACGCGAATCGCCGCGGCAGCGCAGTTGCTCGAACAACTCTGCCGACTTGACCGGCCTGCACCCTGTGAGATGCGGAGTGATTCTCGTCATTTTGACCCTCCCCGGTTTCGCGGAGTCTGGATCCATCTTCGCACATCGACGAGTGATTTTCAGCAGTCGATCGGGAAGCCCCGATCTAGCGCACCATCAGCGAAAAAAAGGAGAACGTTATGGCCGTTCGAAGCAGCAGCAGGGGGATCCTATCCCCCGACCGGGCCGATGAGCGCGAGCAGATCATGCAGGCGCTCACCCAGGCGTATTGGATGGAGGTCGAGACAGTGATGAGCTACCTCGCCAACTCGATCAACCCCGACGGGGTGCGCGCTCAGGAGATCATCGAGTCGCTCGAGGAGGACGTCCAGGAGGAGCTCGGTCACGCCCGCCGCTTCGGCGAGCGGATCAAGGAGCTGTACGGCGTGGTTCCCGGTTCGATGGAGTTCCGGGCCGAGCAGTCATATCTGCAGCCGCCCGAGCACCAGACCGACATTGTGCACGTCGTCAAGGGCGTTATCGAGGCCGAGACGGGCGCAATCGAGCACTACAACGCGCTCGTCGAAATGACCGACCAGGTCGACCCGGTCACCCAGGACATGGTGATCGAGATCCTCCACGACGAGGAGCGCCACCGGCGGCTGTTCGAGGGCTACCTGCGGGAATACGAAGCCGAAGGAAGGGCGTAATGGGATCACTTGAGGGCAAGCGCGTCGCGTTCCTGTTTACGGAGGGAGTTGAGCAGGTCGAGTTGACCGAACCGCTTCAGGCCGTAGAGAAGGCCGGCGGCGAGGCCGACCTGATCTCGCTGAAGGACGGCACGGTGCAGATGTTCAACCACCTCGACAGGGGCGACACGATCGAAGCTGGACTGGCGGTCGCCGATGCGGACGCGAACGACTACGCCGGTCTCGTGCTGCCCGGCGGGGTCGCGAATCCAGATGCCCTGCGCGTCGACGCGGATGCGGTCGGGTTCGTGCGCTCCTTCTTTGAGCAGGACAAGCCCGTCGCCGTGATCTGCCACGGACCGTGGACGCTGGTCGAGGCCGACGTGGTCCGCGGGCGGACGCTGACCTCGTGGCCGAGCCTGCAGACCGACCTTCGCAACGCGGGCGCCGAGTGGGTCGACGAGGAGGTCCACGCCGACCGCGGCTTGATCTCTAGCCGCAAGCCCGACGACCTGCCCGCCTTCTGCGAGCGGTTCGTGGCCGAGTTCTCCGGCGCGGGGCGCCGCGAGGCAGACGCCGTGCCGGGCTCGAGCGCATCGCGGTGAACGCCTAGCGAGAGCTCGCCGAGCGGCCAACCGGTGACGAGCGCGACGCCACCGCTCCCCCGGCGGCCGCTCCGGGGCCAGCCACGCTGACGGTCGCTTAGAGCTCGAGCTGCTCGAGCGCTTTCAGGAAGGCCTCGGTGTAGGTGGGGAACTGGGCGACCGTGTCGGTCAACAACGAGATCGGCAGCTCGGCCTTGATCGCCAGTGCCGCGTAGTGGATCCACTCGCTCGCGAGCGGGGCGACCGCCCACGCGCCGACCAGCACGCGGCGCTCGCGATCGGCGATCACGGTCAGCTCGCCACGCGCGTCGGTCTCGTATGTCCACGGGCGCGCGATCGTGTCGCGTAGCACCACTCGCGCGAGGACCACGTCGATTCCCTCCTCGCGGGCCTGTCGCTCGGTGCGACCCACGGCGGCGACCTCGGGGTCGCAGAACACCGCCCTCGGCACGGCGCTGTAGTCGGCGCGGGCCGGCTCGCCGAGGATGTCCGCGCACGCGACCCGGGCCTGGTACATCGCGACGTGGCTGAACGGCATCACACCGGTGACGTCGCCGACCGCCCAGACCCCGTCTCCGGCGCGGCAACGTTCATCGACCACGATCCCAGCTTCCGTCGCCGCGATTCCGGCGCTTTCCAGCGCAAGCCCCGCGATCCGCGGCCGGCGTGCGCTCGCCACGACCAGTTGCTCGCAGTGGACGGTGTCCTCGCCGAAGTTGACGACCCGCTCGCCGCCGCGCACCTCCACCGAGGCGATCTCGGCGCAGAGGTTCACGCGGATGCCGTCATCGCGCAGCGCGTCCAGGAGCAGCTCGGAGACCCGCTCGTCTTCGCGCGCCAGGAGTCTGCTCCGCTGGTCGATCAGGTGTACCTGCGCGCCGAAGCGATGAAGCATCTGCGCCAGCTCGACGCCGACCGGCCCGCCCCCGAGCACGCAGGCGCTCGCCGGCATCCCGCGCATGCTGGTCGCCTCCCGGTTGGTCCAGTAACCGGTCGCCTCGAGCCCGGGGATGTCCGGGATCACCGGCTCGCTGCCGGTCGCGATCACGATTCGCTCGGCCCCGAGCAGCTCGTCACCGACCTCGACGCTGCCGGATCCGGCGAATCTCGCCGCTCCGCGGTAGACCCGGACACCGCGCTCGGCGTAGCCCTTCGCCTCGTCGGTGTCGGCGTGGTCGCGAACCATGAAGTCGCGGTAGGAGGCGATCTCGTCGAAGCGCTGGGCCGGCCTCGCCGTGCCGGCCGTCCGTTCCGCCTCGCCCAGCAGCTCGCCGGGCCGCAGCAGCGTCTTCGACGGTATGCAGGCCCAGTACGCGCACTCGCCGCCTAGCAGCTCGCGCTCGACCAGCGCCGTCCGCATCCCGCGCGCGCACCGGCGCGAGGCGACCGTCTCGCCGGCCGGGCCGGCGCCGACGACGATCACGTCGAACTCGCTCGCTTGCTCGGGCATGAGACGCGCATACCCGATTGAGCGCCGCACCACGCGGGTAGAACTGATGGCACTACGATCATCGAGCACCGGAGGTAGGCCCGATGCCGCCACGTGGCGTGGAAAAAGGAACCAAGCGCGCGCGGCAGTACGCGCAAGTGAGGCCCGAGGCCCGCTGCCGCGCTAGCCGAACAGCGGTAGACGTCGCTTCCGCGCCAGCGCATCCATGCCCGTCTGGATCGAGGCGCGCACCTCGTCGTACTTGCGCTCCACGTAGTCGTCATCCTCCGCTCGGGCCGGATCGCGATCGAGCTCGATCGGCGGCTGGAACGCGGTCCTGATCTTGGTCGGCAGCGGGACCTCCGGAAGCAGCGCCGGTGAGATCCCCCACGGGACCTGGATCGCGATCGGAAACATCTTCAGGCGCGCGATCCGGTCCAGTTGCAGCCATTTCGCGACGCGCCGCCCGCTCGCGATCACCGGCATCGAGTCGGGGCCGCCGACGGTGGCGATCGGGACGATCGGGACGCCGCTGCGAATCGCGAGGCGGATGAATCCCTTGCGACCGGCGAGGATCGCCTCGTCGCGCTGCACCCACGGGCGCAGCGAGTCCCGCTCGCCGCCGGGCCATAGCGCGACGTCGTGCCCGGCCGCGAGCGCGGCCGCGATGCTGTCCGGCGACGCGGGCAGCACACCCATGCGGCGGAAGTACGCGCCCACGCCGGGCAGCGCCATCAGCGCGTCGTGCGCGGTGCCGTGAAGCGCGCGAGCCGAACCAAAATGCCGCCACCATTGCGCTCCGATGGTCCACGCGTCCCACACGAACGGCGCACCGGAGTGGATCCCGACCAGCAGCACCGGCGACTCCGGGATCCGCTCCCAGCCGTCGATCTCCATCCGGAACCAGTAGTCCATCAGCGGGTTCCAGAGGTACTTCTGGCGCTCCATGAAGTTCCAGTCCGGCCCGCTCAGATCCCACTCTCCCGCTCGGTCCGCGACCCATCCCGCCGCGCCGCTCTGATCCTCGCGGCGCGAGCTGACCTTGCGCGCTGCCTCGTCGGCGTGGCGCCGGCGCTGCGCGCCCACTTCACGTTCGGCATGCAGATGCGTGACGCCGCGCTCGGTCATTTACCGTCCCTCCCACCTCGTTCGAAAGCAACCTCTCTCCGCTCTGCTACCCGTCCGGCACGAATCACAACCGGCACTCTCAGCCGGCGCTGTCCGGGTTCCCGGTCGACTGCGAACCCTCGCCGGAGGCGCCATCGCTACCGTCGTCGCCGCGCTCAGCCTGCTCGCCGCGCTCAGCCTGCTCCCCCCCGCTCCGCGGCTCCGGATGGCGCTCATCATCTCGATGCCCACTCTCGGCCTGTTCCTGGTTCTGGTTCGATACCGCCCCGGGCGGGTCCGATTTCTGGCCTTCCATGTCGCTCCTCACGGGCCCTTAGTGCCCACGCATCATCGTCGGATCCGGGCTCGACGGAGGGTCGGGCGTCGGGACGGGATCGGGCGTCGGGACGGGATCGGGCGTCGGAGCAGGGTCGGGCGTCGGCGACGGATCCGGTGAGGGATCGGGCGCGCCAGGCCTCGGCTCGGGCACGATTGGGGTTGCCGGTGGGGCGGGGTCGGGCACCGTGGCCGGCAGCTCTGGATCGGCGGGCGTCCCGGGATCCGGATCGATCGGCGTGACAGGCGCATCGGGCACCACCGGAGTCGGCGGATCGACCGGCTGCGGAACCTCGAGCACAGGTTGAGCGGCAGCTATGAACATGGTCGAGTGCTACCCGCCCAGGCGGGTCTCGGAAACGGCGCTCCGCCGTATGCTCCGCGGTTCCGATGCAACAACCGCCCTTCCAGCTCCCACAGGAGCCGCAGCGCATGCTGCTTGTCGAGGATGACGACGGCGACGCGATGATCGTCGAGCAGCTGCTGATCGACGCATGGCCGGGGCTCGTGATCGACCGCGTCAGGCGGGTCGCCGAGGCGGAGCAGAGGATGGGATCGGGCATCGACTGCGTGGTCCTCGACCTCGGGCTTCCGGACGCGATCGGACTCGAGGCGGTGACTCGGATCCGAGCCGCCGACGCGGAGATGCCAGTCGTCGTACTGACGGGCGACAGCGACGAACAACGCGGCGTCGGCGCGCTCGCCGCCGGAGCACAGGACTATCTCGTCAAGGGCGCGATCACCGGCGTCAGCCTGTCGCGAGCGATCCGCCACTCGGTGCAGCGCAAGCTTGCCGAGCGCTCACAGCGGGAACTGGCGATCCTCCGCATTCAGACGGCGGAGAACGCGCGCGTGCAGCGCGGGCTGTTGCCGCACCCGATCGTCTCCGACCCGCGGATCAAGATCAACACCGCCTACAGGCCGGGCAACCGCCGCCAGGTGCTCGGCGGCGATTTCTTCGACGTTGTGCAGGAGCAGGGAGGTTCCCTGCACGCCGTCCTCGGGGACGTCTGCGGTCATGGACCCGACGAGGCGGCGCTCGGTGTGCGGCTCCGGATCGCCTGGCGGACCCTGATCCTGGCCGGCGCTGCATCCGAGCAGCTGCTCGCGACGCTCGACCGGGTGCTCGCCCAGGAACGGCACGCCGACCATATCTTCACCACGCTCGTGAGCGTCAGCATCGACCTCCGGGACGGCGTCGCCTCGGTCCGGCTGGCCGGGCACCCGCCACCGATCCTGCTCAGCGAAGGGGGGCCGAGGCTGCTCGTCGACCGACCGGGAGGCCCACCGTTAGGGATCGCGCAGACGCCCGATTGGCAGGCGAGTCAGGTCAATGTCGGCGATTGCTGGTCGCTGCTGCTGTACAGCGACGGGATCTACGAGGGTCGCGTGCCGGATCGATCGGGACGGCTCGGCATCGACGGACTGCTGGCGCTGCTCGAGCACGAGGGAGGCTTCGACAGCGATGCGCCGGAGGGGCTGATCGAGCAGGTCGAGGGTTTGAACAATGGCCCGCTCGACGATGACGTCGCACTGCTGGCGCTGACGTGCAATGGCGTCGCCTGAGCCCGGCCCGCATGCGCACGGGCTGACCGCGCGCCTGCGCGTCGGCCAGCTGCTCGCGCTGGTGGCGATCGTCCCACTGGCGATCGTGCTTGCCGCCGTGGCGGTCGGGATCGTCACGCTGTCGAACCAGTCCGACGTGCGCTCGGAGCTGCTCGACCGGCTCGAACCGGCGAACCTGGCAGCGTCGCAGCTCGCGACCGCCCTCGTCGATCAGGAGACCGGCGTGCGTGGCTACGAGCTGGCAGCGCTGCCCGAATTCCTCCAGCCGTTCACCTCGGGCACCGCCACCGCGGCGCGCGCGCTCAGCGAGTTGCGGCGCTACCGCGTCCCCGGCAGCGGCGCGGCGCTCGCGCTCGTCGCCGCGCGGGTCGCCGCATGGCGGGCCAGCGTCGCCCTGCCCGCGATCCGTCGGGTCCTGCCCGGTCACCCATCGTCCAAGGCTGCAGTCGACGCGGTCAGAGCCAAGCACCTGTTCGACGCGATCCGCTCAGCGCTGGCCGCGCTCCAGTCCCGCATCGCCAACCGCGTCACGATCGTCCGCCACCACCTCGACGGGGCTGCGCGCACGACGACGGCCACCCTGACCGTGATCGGTGTGATCCTGCTGCTGGCGGTGCTCGGAGCCTCGTTGATGCTGCAGCGCACGATCAATCGTCCCCTGGCACGGCTCTCGCGGGCCGCTCGCCGCGTGTCCGGCGGCGAGCTGTCACACGGATTCGAGCTCGATGGCCCCCGGGACATCGTGCAGCTGGCCGACGACGTCGAGGCGATGCGTGTCCGGCTCGTGCGAGAGCTGTCGACGGCTGAGCATGCCCGTGCACAGCTGGCCGCGACAGCGGACG
>Ga0302325_10021378_pt1 | contig 13546 bp, 10 predicted proteins | sample Palsa_T0_2_FD_201948 | JGI IMG/M metagenome (GOLD analysis project Ga0302325, IMG submission 201948) | Peat permafrost microbial communities from Stordalen Mire near Abisko, Sweden - Palsa_T0_2 | ecosystem: Environmental > Terrestrial > Soil > Palsa > Peat permafrost | place: Sweden: Abisko... | reverse complement strand
GAGCGGTCGGCTGGTGCGTAGAGGTCGATGAGTGTGCCGCCGTGCGCGGCAACGAGATGATCAGGCATTAATGATGAGTCTACCGGTCATCTTTCAGGGTGGGAAAAGGGGCCCTGTCGTGGCTGGCTGGGCTCGGCGAGGCAGACGACGGATGACGGGCGGGCAGTGGACGGCGAACGGTGGACGGACGGGCGGCGGCGGTGTTTCTGTGACGTCTGGTGGATATTTGCCGGCTGGATGCTGTTATTTGCACTGAATTGACATCAAAACCTTCAGACGTCACAAAAACCCAGGTGCGGGTGGAGCCGCGGCATAAGGAAGGGTGTGAAGGAACGACGACAGATCGAACTCAACCTCCGACGATGGCTGCGCCACCACTACAGCATCATCGGCTACCAGGAAGCCCTCGACATCGGGGCCACCCGTTCGCTCATCCGGTCCAAGAACGATCGCGGCGAGTGGGTCCGACCCTACCTAGGCGTGTACCGGGAAGCGGCAGCCGCGCGCGGCCCGCACCAGGACCTGCGCGCGGCGTGCGTCGCCACGGGCCGGGCCAGCGTGGCGTCACACGCCTCGGCGGCTTGGCTGTGGGGACTGCTCAGCCGACCACCCGAGTCGCCCGAGGTGACGGTTCTTCCCGCTTCTCGGCGGGGAGCCGGCTATGCCGCTATCACGATCCACCGGTCAAGGGATCTGGATCTGGCGGAAACGGCTAACTGGAAGTACATCCCAGCGACCAGGCCATTGCGGACCCTGGTGGACCTGGCGGGCACGGCGCCGCCTCGGATCCTGACGGAGGCGGTCGACTCTGCCCTGGCGCGCCAACTCGTCACCGTCGCCGGTCTCGAGGCGGAGATCGAGCGACTGTCGCGCCAGGGCCGCGACGGCGTTGGCGTCCTGCGGCGCCACCTGGCTGACCGGGGATTCATGGGCGCGCCCGCGCCCAGCGTGCTCGAATCCCACGCCCGACGCCTCGTCGTGAGGACAAACCTGCCCACGCCGACGGTGGAACAGCGCGTCGGGACGGACCTGGCGGACTATCGGGTCGACCTTTGCTGGGGGAGTGTCCTATTCATAACCGAGGTCGACGGGTATGTGTGGCACTTCTCCCCGGAGCAAAAGGAGCGGGACGACACTCGACGAAATGAGCTACGCCGCAAGGGTTGGACGGTGCTGGTGTTCAACTGGCGTCAGGTCGTCGCTGAGCCCCAGGAAGTGGCCAGACAGATCATCGACACCTATCGCCGGCTGTATCCGCCGGTAGGTTGAAACGTGCTCGCCTACATCTCCCGGGCCACGACCTGGGGAAAAACACCGCCCGCGGCGGCTTACCCGGAGCCGGCGATCTCCGACGCTGGCCCGACCAACGGTGGCCGTCCCCGCTGCCGGCGTCGCAACAAATAGGTGAGCGCCGCCCCGCCGGACACCAGGATCAGCCCCGACGCCACCAACCGATGTCGGGCGCCAGGAGCGCAGGGGCCCCTCGCCCAGGATTCCCATCGCTGCACCTGGTGCACCGCGGGATCGTCGGCCAGACGCGTCCGCGAATGCCACTAGGCGGCCTTCTCGGCGGGAGGGGCGGACCCAATCGACGGAGGCATGGTGAAGGCGCGGTTGTCTGCCGCCTGCACCGCGGCGCTCGGTGTGGGGACGACCGGGAGCCAGGCGTCCACCCAGGCGGTGCAGGTGACGCCGACCGAGTCCGGGTTCGGGAAGGCCCCGTTGACCGACAGCGGGTTCACCCAAGCGACGACCCACGCGCCGACGACGACCCCGCAGACCATCCCAACCCGCGCAGCACCTGTGCGGCCATGGGGGCTTCGCTGGGTCGGACACCCTTTGGCATCGACGGTTCCGGGCGCCCGCTTGACCTGGCTACTCCTCCAGTCGGAGGGCCTGGATGAATGCTTCCTGGGGGACTTCGACCCGGCCGATGTTCTTCATCCGCTTCTTGCCCTCCTTCTGTTTCTCCAGCAGCTTGCGCTTGCGCGTGATATCGCCGCCGTAGCACTTGGCCAGCACGTCCTTCCGCTTGGCCTTCACCGTCTCCCGGGCTACGACCTTCCCCCCCACCGCCGCCTGAATAGGCACGTCGAACATCTGGCGGGGGATCAGTTTTCGCAGCTTTTCGGTCATCCGGCGCCCGTACTCGGCCGCCTCCTTGCGGTACACGATGGCGGAGAAGGCGTCGACCGGGATGCCGTTGAGCATGATGTCGATCTTGGCCAGGTCGCTGCGTTCATACCCCGCCGTCTCGTAGTCGAGGCTGGCATAGCCCTTCGTCCGACTCTTCAGGGCGTCGAAGAAATCAACCACCACCTCGGCCAGGGGGATGCGGTACATCAGCTCCAGGCGTTCGGGCGATAGGTACTCCATCCGGGTTTGTTCCCCCCGGCGAGTCTGGGCCAGTTCCATGATCGAGCCGGTGTACTCGGCCGGCAGGATGATGGTGACGTTGAGGAACGGTTCCTCGATGTACTCGATGTGCTGCGACGGCGGCATGGCGGCCGGGTTGTCGACCTCGATGGTGCGGCCGTCGGTAAGATGGGCCAGGTACTCGACGCTCGGGGCGGTGGCGATCAGCTCCAGGTTGAACTCGCGTTCCAGGCGCTCCCGCACGATTTCCATGTGCAACAGGCCGAGGAAGCCGCACCGGAACCCGAAGCCCAGGGCGCCGGACGTCTCCGGCTCGTACGTGACGCTGGCGTCGTTGAGCTTGAGCTTCTCCAGCGCCTCCCGCAGGTTGGAGAAGTCGTCGCCATCGATGGGGAACAGCCCGCAGAACACCATGGGCTTGGGATCCCGGTAGCCGTGCAGGGCTTCTTTGGCTGGGCGGGCCGCCTCGGTCACGGTCTCACCGCTTCGGGCCTCGCCCACGTCCTTGATACCGGCGACGAGGTAGCCGACCTCGCCCGCCTGCAGGGTGGCAACCGGGGTGGGCGTGGGGGTCCGCACCCCGATCTCCTCCATGTCATGCGTCGCCCCGGCCTGCATGAACCGCAGCCGGGCCCCGGCGTTGAGGGTGCCGTTGACGATGCGCACGGCGCTGACCACGCCCCGGTACTGGTCGTAGTAGGAGTCGAAGATCAGCCCTTCCAGCCTCGCCTCGGGGTCACCCTTGGGCGCCGGGATTCGCGCGCACACGGCGTCCAGCAGCGCGGGTACCCCCTCACCGGTCTTGGCCGACAGGCGCAGGATCTGGTCCGCCGGGATACCCAGCAGGTTCTCGATCTCCCCGGCGTAGCGGTCGGGGTCGGCCGCCGGCAGGTCGATCTTGTTGAGGGCGGCGACGATCTCGAGGTTGTTCTCCAGGGCCAGGTAGCAGTTGGCCAGCGTCTGGGCCTCGATCCCCTGAGCCGCATCGACCAGCAGCACCACGCCCTCGCACGCGGCCAGGCTGCGACTTACCTCGTAGCCGAAGTCGACGTGGCCCGGCGTGTCGATGAGGTGGATGACGTAGCCCTTCCAACCCACGCGAACGTTCTGCGCCTTGATGGTGATGCCCCGTTCCCGCTCGATGTCCATGGAATCGAGGTATTGCTCCCGCATGTCACGGGGGTCGACGGCGCCGGTCAGCTCGAGGATCCGGTCCGAGAGCGTGGACTTGCCGTGGTCGACATGAGCCACGATGGCCAGGTTGCGGATGAGGGATTGATCAGTCATTTTTTCTGTTGGTCGAAGACGCCGGGTGAGAGTACCGGGTGCCTCCTGCTACCCTGACCGGGTTCCCCCTGCCTGTGGAGTGGTTTAAAACCGTGGCCAATATCAAGAGCCAGATCAAGCGCAACCGTCAGAACGAGAAGCGCCGTCTGCGCAACAAGTCCGCCAAGTCGGAGATGAAGACCAGGATCAAGCGGGCGCTGCGCGACGCCCACACCGATGCCACGACCGACCAGACCGTTGAGAGCCTACGGGCCGCGGTGAAGCGCCTGGACAAGGCGGCGTCGCAGGGCATCATTCACAAGAACCAAGCGAGCAACCGCAAGTCCGCCCTCATGGCCCAGGTGGCAGCCCTCCAGGTGGCCGCGGCCGCATCGGAAGAGGCCTGACCTCTCTGCTGGTTGCTGACCGGGCCCGCTTTCTGTGCATGGTCCCCGGTGAACCTGTGACTGGTGTGACTGGTGTGTTTTATTGTGTGCAATTTCCGATCATATGCGTATACAAATTGCACACAATAGGTTGAAAGGCTTGCTAGCGACGGGCGGTGCTGCGGGGGGCAATCCGGCACAGGCGGGCCACCAGCACTTCGAGCACCGCCTCGGGGGGCCAGGTGGACTCGCCCCGGAGATCGAGGTCGGCGTCGGCCACCAACTGGATGGCCCGGGCTGCGCCCTCGGAACCCCAGCGTCGGGCCGTGGCCAGCGCCTTCTTGGCCGGGAAGGTGCTCTTGCCGGGCTCGATGCCGAGCACCAGGGCCGCCTCGTTCTCGCTTGTGACCCCTGAGCCATCGAGGGTCAGGACGGGGCCGACATGGCGGTGCACGATCGACAGCATGACCAGGGGATGGCGGTCCCCCGCTTCCAGCAGGCGATGCAGGGCCCGCAACGCCGCTTCGGCGTCGCCCCGGTCGATGGCGTCGGTCAGATCCCACGGTGCGACCGTGCCCGCCTCTCCCAGGTACGGCGTGAGGTCGTCGACGTGGATCGACGCGCCCGGGCCGTGGACCGCCACCAGGGTGTCGATCAGGGTCGGGAGCCGGCCCACGTCCTGGCCCAGATGCTCCGCCAGCATGGTTCGGGAGGCGGCATCGAAGCGGAGCGGGGCGTCGCGCAGCCGGCTCTCCAGCCACCCCCGCGTGTCGCGGCCCGCGCCGGTGGCGACCACGTGGCCCACCTTCTTGATGGCGGCCACCAGCTTCTGGGACAGCTTGCCCCCGCCCGCGGCAACCACCAGGGCGGTGCTGTCCATGGGACTGGCGAGGTACCCCAGCACGGGCGACAACTGTTCGGTGGTGAACTGGCCCGCGTCGCGCAGCACTACCACGCGGCGATCGACCAGGAAGGGGGGCGTGAGGCAGGCGCTGGTCACGGCGTCGAGATCTATGTCGTCACCCCAGAAATCCTCCACCGACAACTCGGCGTGAGGGCCGGCCAGCTCGGCCACCAACCGACGTACCTCGTTGCCCACCAAGGTGGCGTCGTCACCGTCGACCAACCACGCCACCACCGTTTCAGCCATGCACCGGCTCCATCTCCACTGCGGCAGCGGCCGCGCCGCCCGTCGCTGCCCCCTCGACCAGCAATCGCTCAGCCATGCACCGGCTCCATCTCCGTTGCGTCAGTGGCCGCGCCGCCCGTCGCTGCCCCCTCGACCAGCAATCGCTCAGCCATGCACCCGTTCCATCTCCGCTGCGGACGCGGCCGCGCCGCCCGTCGCTGCCCCCTCGACCAGCAATCGCTCAGCCATGCACCGGCTCCGGATGCGCCTGGGCGGGTGGAGCGTTCATGACCGCCGCCAGGGCATCGCACACGTGGCGCGTACCCAGCACATCATGCGCCCGCACGATGCGGCAACCGAGGGTCACGCCGAGCGCTGCGGCGGCCAGGGACGCGGCGCCCCGCTGGTCGATCTCGAGTCCGAGCACCTTGCCCAGGAACGTCTTGTTGGAGGCGGACAGCAGGACCGGGTAACCCTGCGCCACGAGGCGGTCCGACGCTCGGAGCAGCTCCAGCGACTGGGGCGCCGTTTTTCCCAGGTCAAGGCCGGCATCGAGCACGATGCGGTCGGGGGCGATGCCCGCTTCCAGCGCTCGTCGTGCCCGCTCCGCCAGGAACGTACCCACGTCTGCCACCACATCGAGGTACTGCGGGTCGGGGTCGGCCACCCGGGGGGCGAGTCGGATGTGGGTGGCGACCACGGTAGCGCCGGCCGACGCGGCCACCGACAGGTAGGCGGGATCGGCGAATCCGCTGATGTCGTTGCCTATCACCGCTCCCGCCTGGTACGACGCCTGGGCCACCGAGGCCCGCCACGTGTCGACCGATAATGGCGTCTCGAAGCGTTGGTGGAGGGCGTCGATGGCACTCACCACCCGATCGAGCTCCTCCGACTCGGTCACGTCAGGACCGGGGCCCGCCTTCACCCCGCCGACGTCAAGAATGTCGGCACCCTCGTCAACCAATCGTTCGGCCCGGCGATAGAAGGCATCGAGGTCCCAGTACGTGCCGTGGTCGTAGAACGAGTCGGGCGTGCGATTGAGTATCCCCATGACCAACGCCCGGCTGGTCAGGTCGTAGTGCCGGTCGCCCAGGCGCACCCGCCGGCTCAGAACAGCCGAGCGGAAAGGGCCTTGCGATACTCGCCGGTGCGGGGATCATCGGGTCCCAGGACCTCCAGCAGGTCGAGGAACTCCTGGCGTGCCGCCTCGTCCGCCTTCACCTGATCCAGCAACCCGTCGAGCTTGGCCGGGATGTCCTCGCCGGCCTCGTCGCCCACCCGGGCCAGGGCGGCGATACGGCGCACCTCGACCGTTTCGGGAATGCGGGCCAATAGCTGCAGCGCCTCTTCCCGGTCGCCCTCGCCGGCCCGCTCCACCAGGAACGAAGCGAGCGAGGTGACGGCCTTGTCGTCGGCCGGCGCCAGCTCGACGGCGGATCGCAGCGAGGCCTCGTCGCCCGCCGCGATGAGCTGGTCGGTCTCGCTCAGCACGGGCATGAGGGAATTGACGAACTCCCGCACCGAGTGCTCGGGCAGGGCCCCGATGAAGCGGTCGACCACCTTGCGGTCCTTCAGTGCGAACACCGCCGGGATCGACGACACCTGGAACGTGGCCGCCACCCGGGGGTTGGCGTCGACGTCGACCTTGGCCAACGCCACCGCGCCGCCCGTCTCCTCGATCACCTTCTCCAGAACCGGGCCGAGAGTCCGACAAGGTCCGCACCACGCCGCCCATAGGTCCACCACGACCGGCACTTGGTCGGAACGGTCGAGAACGTCGGCCTGGAATGTGGCATCGGTGACATCCATCTGCTGTCTTCTTTCTCTCACGATCTTGTACGCCCGAGTATGCAACACACCTGCGACCGTGCTTCTTCCGGGCCCGCGGGCGCTACCGTGGCTGGTATATGGCCGATGGCAACGAGGAGCTGATCCAGGTCGTCGGGTGGCCGGACCAGCTCCGGCGGCCCGTGTTGATCTTGGGCATGGAGGGGTGGATCGACGCCGGCCTGGGTGGGGGCGCAGCGGTGGCGACGCTGCTGCAGGAGATGACGACGGAACATTTCGCCACGTTCGACAGTGACGCCCTGATCGACCAGCGAGCCCGGCGGCCCGTGCTGCGGGTGGTCAACGGCATCAACACCGGTCTGACGTGGCCCGAGATCACCTTGCGCTGGGGTGACAACGGCGGCCGCAGCGTGATCATCCTGAGCGGGCCCGAGCCCGACATCCGGTGGAAGCAGTTCACCCGGGAGGTCGTTTCCATCTCGCGGCGGCTGGGAATTGAGCTGGTGGTTGGGCTGGGCGCCTTTCCCGCCCCCGTGCCCCACACGCGCCCGGTGAGCCTGGTGGCGACGGCCACGACGCAGGAGTTGGCGGACCAGGTCGGGTACATCCCGGCCAGCATCGACGTGCCGGCGGGCATCCAAGCCAGCTTGGAGCGGGCGTTCGCAGAGGCCGGGGTGCCCGCCGTGGGCATCTGGGCCCGGGTCCCCCACTACGCCGCGGGGATGCCCTACCCCAACGCCAGCGAGTCGCTGCTGGACAAGCTGACCGAGATCACCGGGATCGCGGTGGACACCACCAGCTTGCACGAGTCGGCGGTTACCGCCCTGGAGCAACTCGACCGGCTCATCTCGGGCAGCGTGGAGCACAGCGCGATGGTCCGGCAGCTGGAACAACAGCACGACGACGAGAGCCAGTCGGCGGGCGCATTCGACCTGAGCGATATGACCACCCTCCCGTCGGGCGAGGAGATCGCGGCCGAGTTGGAGCGTTTCCTGCGGGGCGACGAGCAGGGCTGAACCGCTTAAACCGACCGCTTAAACCGACCGCTTAAACCAGGGTGAGCGTGGACTCCAGGTAGCGGGCCCGGCACAACGATCGCTGCAGCTTGCCCGACGAGGTCTTGGGCAGGCTGCCGGGCGGCACCAGGATGACTTCCTCGGGGGGAAGGCCGACCGCGTCGAGCACCCGAGCCACGACCGCCTTGCGCACCGGCTGGGGGTCGTCGCACCGGGTCTCGGCCACCACGATGACCGCTTCGCGGCCGCGCCGGCCGGCCACACCGAAGGCGATGACGTTGCCCGCCCGGACACCTTCGACCGAGGCCGCGGCACGCTCCACGTCCTCGGGGAAGACATTGCGCCCGCCCACGATGATCACGTCCTTGATCCGCCCACACACCACCAATTCGCCGTCGACCAAATAAGCCAGGTCACCGGACTTCAACCATTCCCCGTCGAACGCGGCGGCTGTGGCGTCGGGGTGCTTGTAGTAGCCCGAGGTGACCGAGGTGCCCCGGATCTGCAACTCCCCAACCTCGCGGTCGGACATCATCTCGCCCGACTGGGGGTCGCAAATACGCAACTCGAGATCGCCGAGCGGGCGACCGAGCAGCGCCAACGCCCGGGTACCCGGGCCCTCGAGACTCGGGGCAGCGTAGCGGTCGGCTTCCAGCACCATGCGGTCGACGACGTCGGTCCGCAGGCCCGTCCCGGGCTCAGGGAACGTCCCGCCGATGGTGACCTCGGCCATGCCGAAGGCGGGAAAAGCAGCGCCCGGGTTCAGGCCGTGGCGGGCACCGGCGTCGGTGAACGCCTCGACCGTGGCCGGATCGATGGGCTCGGCACCGTTGAGCGCGATGCGCCAGTTCGAGAGATCGAGGCCGTTGAGGCGGCGCAGCGCCCGGGCTGCCAGGGCATAGGAGAAGTTGGGCCCCGCGGTGCACGTCCCCCGGTAGTGACTCATCCACTCGACCCAGCGGGCCGGGGCCGACATGAAGTCCTGTGGGCCGGCCAATGCCATGGGGCCCCCGGTGATCATGGGGATGGTGAGCATGCCCAGGAATCCCATGTCGTGATAGAGGGGTAGCCAGGTCACGATCATGTCGGTGTCGGGGTTGTAGTGCGACGAGGCGATGACACCATCCAGGTTCGACAGGATGTTGCGGTCGCTCAGCATGACGCCCTTGGGGTCGGAGGTCGACCCGCTGGTGAACTGGATCACAGCCAAATGGTCGGGATCGGCTTTCGCCAGCACCAGGTCGTCACCACGGCTCCCTGAGGCCAACAGGTCCGAGAGCAGCAGGCGGGGAACGTCGCCCGGCGCCGGCTCGAGGAACGCGGCCAGGTCGGGGTCCATGATCACGAGCGTGGCGTCGGCGCTGGCCACCCGGGCCCGCGTCTGAGCCACGAACTCGTCGAAGCTGCCCAGGCGCATGGGAAGGGGCAGCACGACCACCGTGGCTCCCGCCAACCAGGTGGCCTGGATTGCCGTTACCAGCCCCCGGGTGGTGGGACCGAGCAGCGCCACATGGTCGCCCGGTTGGACGCCCCGGGCCTGGAGGGCGGCGGCCATGCCCCGGGATTCCTCGTGCAGTTGGGACCAGGGCACAGCTTGGGCCGCGCCCGGGTCAGCGCCAACGAAGGTGATAACGCCGGGGCGTTCAGCGGCGGCAGCGATGCGCTCCACCAGGGTCGTGGGCGCGACAGTGTTCATACAGTGTCCGACCGCTGTGGTGTGAAGGCGGTTACAAAGGTGGCCTCGAAGCCTCGGGCGGGCCGCCAACACCGGCCGAGGATGCGGTTGTTGTGCATGCTGGCTCTACGGTGCCGGGCGCCGGTGCGTATCGGGGCGGGCGCGTCGGGCCGTCGGGCCGCGAGGTCAGACGACGATGTTGACCAGCTTGGGGGGCCGGGCGATGACCCGCTTGATGGGTCGGCCGGCCAGGTGCTCCTGCACCTTGGGTGAGGCGACAGCCAGGCGGATCGCTTCAGGCTCGTCGATGAGGGCGAGCACGGTGAGGCGGTCTTTGACCTTGCCGTTGACCTGGACGACCATCGTCTCGGTCTCCACCCGCACCAGGTCGGGGTCGGCCACCGGCCACACCTGGGTGTGCACCGTTGTGCCCTCGCCGTGGCGCAGCTCCCACAGCTCGGCGGTGATGTGCGGGGTCATGGGGGCCATCAACTCCAGCAGGCGGTCCACGGCGTAGGCCAACGTTTCGGTCCGGCCGCCCTCGTCGGATTGCAGGTAGCGGTACAGCTCGTTGACGAACTCCATGCATGCCGCCACAGCGGTGTTGTAGGACCACCGGTCGTAATCGCGGGTCACGCGATCGATCAGGCGATGCGTCCCTTTTTCCACCTCCAAGTCGGGCGGGAGGGGCGAACGGTCCACCACCTTGACCCGATCGGCGGTGCCGCTGGCCAGGCGCCACACCCGGGACAGGAAGCGGTGGCAGCCGTCGATCACCTCGTCGGTCTGCTCGCTCCAGTCGAAGTCCTCGGTCGGGGGCCCGACGAACAGGTGGAACAGGCGCAACGAGTCGGCGCCCACCGTCTCGTAGTACTTGGACGGGGCGATCAAGTTGCCCTTGGACTTGGACATCTTGGAGCCGCCCATGCGGATCATGCCCTGGGTGAACAGGCGCTTGAACGGCTCCCGCAGCTCTTTGGGGGCAAAGCCCAGGTCGGCCAGGGCACGGGTGTAGAACCGGGCGTACAGCAGGTGCAGGATGGCGTGCTCGATGCCGCCGATGTACTGGTCGACCGGCATCCAGTGCTCGACCGCCTCGTGGCTGAACGGTTCGCCCTCGGTCCACGGGTCGCAGAAGCGCAGGAAGTACCACGACGAGTCGACGAAGGTGTCCATGGTGTCGGTCTCGCGCTCGGCCGGGCCGCCGCAGATGGGGCAGGTGGTGTTGAGGAAGGCGGCGTTGTAGCGCAGCGGGGACTCGCCGGTGGGACGGAACTCCACGTCGTCGGGGGCCAAGACGGGCAGCTCCGACTCGGGCACGGGGACGATGCCGTGTGCGGGGCAGTACACCACCGGGATGGGACAGCCCCAGAAGCGCTGCCGGCTGACCAGCCAGTCGCGCAGGCGGTAGTTGACCTTGCGCTCGCCCAGGCCTTGCGCCTCCAGCCAGTCGATGGCCGTCGCCTTGGCCGTGGGGACGTCGGTGATCCCATCCAGCCAGGCGCTGTTGATGGTCGGGCCGTCCCCGGTGTACGCCTCCCCCACCCAGCCATCGGGCGGTTGCTTGGTGCGGATGACCGGCAGGCCGTAGGCGGCGGCGAAGTCCCAGTCCCGTTGGTCCTCGCCCGGCACGGCCATGATGGCCCCGGTGCCGTAGGTCATGAGCACGTAGTCGGCCAGGTAGATGGGAACCCGGGTGTTGTTGAACGGGTTGATGGCGTAGGCGCCGGTGAACACGCCCCGCTTCTCCAAGCCGGTGTCGGTGGACTGGCGCTCGATGTCGGTCTCGCCCCGCACCCGCTCGATGAACGCCGCTACCTCATCTTTGTGCTCAGGGGTGGTGATCTGGTCGACCAGCGGGTGCTCAGGTGCCAGCACCACGAAGGTCATGCCGAAGCTGGTGTCGGGGCGGGTGGTGAAGACCCGGATGGCTACCTCCTTGTCGGCCACCTCTAGCTCGAACTCGGCTCCCTCGGAGCGGCCGATCCAGTTGCGCTGCATGGTCTTGACCCGCTCGGGCCACTCCAGGTCGTCCAGGGCGGCCTGCAACTCGTCGGCGTAGGCGGTGATGCGGAAGAACCACTGCTCCAGGTCCCGCTTGACCACCAGGTCGCCGCTGCGCTCGCACGTCCCGTCGGACAGGACCTGCTCGTTGGCCAAGACGGTCTGGCAACCCGGGCACCAGTTGACCGGGGCCTTCTTGCGGTAGGCCAGGCCGGCTTCCAGGAAATGCTGGAAGATCACCTGGTTCCACCGCATGTAGGCCGGGTCGTGGCTGCGGATCTCCCGGCGCCAGTCGTAGACCGCCCCCATGCCTTTCAGGGAGGCCTTCAGCTCCTCGATGCGGGCGTCGGTGAAGACGCGGGGGTGCGCGCCGGTGCGAATAGCGGCGTTCTCCGCGGGCAGGCCGAAGGAGTCGAATCCGATCGGGGACAGGACGCCGTAGCCGTGCATCGTGCGGTTGCGCACCAGCAGGTCACCGAAGGTGTAGTTGCGTACGTGGCCCTGGTGGGCCGGGCCGCTTGGATAAGGGTACATGCAGAGGACGTAGAAGGGCGGGCGGGGGTCGTCGTTGTCGATCTGATAGGTGCCCTGGTCGGCCCAGCGGGCCTGCCACTTGGCCTCGACAGCCTGCGGGTCGTACATGCCTTCATTGCCTTCCATGATGCGAACAGCGTACCGAGGGGGTGGGACGACCATTCGGGCGTTTGTGTTGGATGGGTTCGGGGGTGGGAAAGGCGCAGATTGTGCCGTCGGAGCGGGTCAGAGCGTCTGGGGCCCGCCGTTCCGGGCGCGACGCTTGCTAGTCTGGGCTCAACCAATGGGGGCGTAGCTCAGTTGGTAGAGCGCTTGCATGGCATGCAAGAGGTTCGGGAGTTCGATTCTCCTCGCCTCCACCCATTGACCCGGGGTTTCTTGGTCTGAAGGCCCCCTGAAGACCGGTCGAACGAGGCCTGGGAGCCAAACTGGGAGCCAAGCGGTTTTGGCCACCCGGACCGTGGGCAGACTCAACTCAGGGACCGGTGTCCAGGGTTTGAGGAGATCAGGTCCCTAATGGTGCACCTTCTCCACCCGCAGGCGCCGACAGCTTCGAGGAGTCAGACCAATTCATCTGTCGCTCGATGGGCGCCCCACAGCATCGCTGGGACAGCGCATATCTGGCGATCCCGCGCGTGCGGTGACCGGCCGCGAGTCCTTGCCTCGGTCGGCTGCGGCGCCGGAGGTTCCCTGGGGCGCGGAGGGGACCGAGTCGATGGACTGGTCCGTGCACCCAGCGGAAGAATTGCGGAGGAACAGTTGGTGGGGTCGCGGTAGGTACCTCCGGACACGTTCAAGCGTCATCGAGCCGGACAAGAGGATGTCGGGATCAAGGTTCGTGGTGCTCTACGCTGCCATCGGTGACCGGAGATCTCTGGCCCCTGGTTGTAGGAGCTGCACGACTCCTGCCCGCGAGCCGCACCGCCAGTGACGACGGCGGGACCGTCCACCTGTACCGCGAGACGATTCCGGTAGCTGCAGAGCCGGGAGTCCCGGCGGTGACCTTGTGCGGCCGCCGCGCCCTGTCGCTGGGCGTCGACGTCGATCTCGACGTGCTTGGCGTCGACCGCGACCGGCTGTGCGGGTCGTGCTGGCGGATCGCCGAGGGATGCCTTGAGCCTCCCGGGGCGGCTGACGGCGAGGACCAGGTGGTGGCCTGGCTGGTCGAGACCGTGCTCAAGGGCGGTTCCGCCATGATCGAAGACGTCCTCTTCGGCCGAGTCCGTCCCCTGCGGCAACGTGTCATCCGCCAGATCAAGGCGACAATCGGTGGGACGGTGACAACCGCGTTGATCTCACCCACGACGATCGTGGTGTACTCGGCGTTGGTCATCGACGCGAAGACCGAAGACCAGCAGCACAGGGAGCTGCG
>Ga0302325_10021377_pt1 | contig 13546 bp, 9 predicted proteins | sample Palsa_T0_2_FD_201948 | JGI IMG/M metagenome (GOLD analysis project Ga0302325, IMG submission 201948) | Peat permafrost microbial communities from Stordalen Mire near Abisko, Sweden - Palsa_T0_2 | ecosystem: Environmental > Terrestrial > Soil > Palsa > Peat permafrost | place: Sweden: Abisko... | reverse complement strand
GGGATGTGCGGCCCGTGGCCCTCGACATGGTAGGTGAATACCGGGGCGCCGAGCACCAGGATGAAATCGGCGGGGCGCAGCCGCTCGACGATCGAGGCCCGATCCGGCGGCAGGAAGCCGGCAAACAACCGATGCCGCTCAGGAAAGCTGTTGCGGGCCGAGCGAGGACTCACCCACACCGGCGCCTGATGGCGTTCGGCGAGCGCGATCGTCTCGGCCCAGGCGCCGTCGCGCGCCACCGAGGCGCCCACGACGATCACCGGGTGTCGTGCGGCATTCAGCGCTGCTGCCGCGCGCCCAAGCAGCACTGGATCCCCGGCCAGCACGCGGCTCACCTCGCGCGGCTGGATCGGCACGCACGGGCGATCCCAGTCATCGACCGGCACCGACACGAACGTCGGGCCGCGCGGCGGCTGCATCGCGGTGTAGTAGGCGCGCGCGATCGCCGCCGGCACGTCCTCGGCGCGCGCCGGCTCGCAGCTCCATTTCACGTAGGGGCGCGGCAGATTGGGGGCCTGCTCGGAATACAGGAACGGTTCGAACGGCAGGATCGAGCGTGCCTGCTGGCCCGCGGTGATCACCAGCGGCGTCTGGTTGCGATAGGCGGTGAAGATGCTGCCAAGCGCGTGGCCAACGCCGATCGCCGAGTGCAGGTTGACCAGCGCCGCATTGGCGAGCGATTGCGCATAGCCGTCGGCCATCGCCACCACGATCGATTCCTGCAGGCCGAGCACGTAGCGGAAATCGCTCGGGAAATCGCGGAACATCGGCAGTTCGGTCGATCCCGGGTTGCCGAATACCGTCGTCAGGCCGAAGGCGCGAAGCAGCGAGAAGGTGGCCTCGCGGACGGTCACAGGTGTCGGATCGGAAGGGGCGGGCGGCATGCCGATGGCTCTTTAGATCCGGATCACGACCTTGCCGAAATGCGCCCCGCGCTCGACAAGGCGATAGGCCTCGGCGGCCTCCTCGAACGCGAATGTCCGGTCCACCACGGGCTCGAACGCATTGCAGACGATGGCTGCATTCATCTGCTCGAACATCGTGCGCGAGCCGACGAACACGCCGTGCAGACTCGCGTACTTGGTCATCAAACCGAAGGGATTGGCATCGCCAGTGTGGCCGGTCAACACGCCGATCAGCGCGATCTTGCCACCCAAGCCGATCGCCTGGATCGAGCGCCCCAGTGTCCCTCCGCCGCCGACCTCGACGATGCAGTCGACACCACGGCCCTCGGTCAGCCGCAGCACCTCCTGCTCCCAGGCGGGTGTGGCCCGATAGTTGATGCCCTCGGCGGCGCCGAGCTTGCGGGCGCGCGCGAGCTTGTCGTCGCTGGAGGACGTGACCAGGACGCGCGCCCCAGCCATGCGCGCGAACTGCAGTGCGAATATTGATACGCCACCGGTGCCAAGCACCAGCACGGTATGTCCGGGTTGCACCCGGCCGATCTCCATCAGGGCATGCCAGGCCGTCACTCCGGCGCAGGGCAGCGTCGAGGCGGCCTCGAACGACAGTCGCGGCGGAATGGCGACCGCGTCCTGTTCGCTGAACAGCGCGTACTCGGCCAGTACCCCGTCCGCCGGCGGCGCGCCGAGCGCGATGCGCGGTCCCGGCAGTGGCTGCCCGCAGATCCAGTCACGAAAAAACGTGCCCGCGACACGATTGCCGACGCGAAAGCGCGTGACACCGGCGCCGATTGCGACTACCTCGCCGGCGCCGTCCGACAGCGGCACGGTGTTCTGCTTGAGCGAGCCGCCGAAATATTGCCCACGCGCGATCGCCAGATCGCGAAAATTTAACGAGGCGGCGCGCAGGCGCACCAGAATCTGGCCGGCGGCCGTCTGTGGCTCGGGTCGGTCGACCCGGCGCAGGCCGTCTATCCCGGTGCTTCCGGCAATAATCTCGTACGCGCGCATCGTTTCGCTCCCTTGGGTGGACGCCGATTGAAGCCCAGTGGCCCCGGGCCCACTCGACTATTCGGGAACCTGGCCTGAATTCCCAGGGAACCGCGCGCCGCTGCTACGCGCGTATCCCGCTCGCTATGCTATACGTTTTTTCATCATTTGCAGCGACGGCGTTCGGCAGGATCCGATCAGTCGCGCGGGGGTTTGCCGGCGATGTTCAGTTCGATCTTCACGCCGTTCGGATCGGTCAGGAACAGTTGTCGCAGGCCGATACCCGGCACCAGGTTCTCGGCCGCGACGATGCCGTGCGAGCGCAGACGCGCCGTGATCGACTCATAGTCCACCGCGTTGAACGCAATGTGATCGAGCGGTCCGGTGCCCGCGGCACGCACTGAAATGGCGATGCCGGTGGCCTGGGAATGCGCGCGATAGCTGTTCCAGTCGGCGATGTGGATGCACGGGACATCGCCGAGGTAGACCCAGTAGCCCAGAAAGTCCAGCGGTGGCCTCGGTCCTACCCGCAGCCCGAGCGCATGGCAGTAGAAGTCGCGCGTGCCATCGATGTCGTCGGACAGCACCAGGTAATGTTCGAGCTGGGTGAGCGGCATTGGATCAGTTCATCGAGCGTGAGTTGAGCGCGGAAATTGCGCGCGCGTGGTCACGGCCGCGCGCTGCGCCATGCGTTCGAGCGGCCACTTGCGCATCTCGGCGTTGAGCACTTCGATACCCCACGGTCCCTGGTAGCCGGCCGCGAGCATCGTGGCGACGAATCCGCGCACGTCGAACTCGCCTTCGCCACACAGCCGACGATGCTGGGTGGTGTCGGTCGCGAGGTCCCACGGTGCCTGGAAGGTGCCGTCGTTGATCTCGATGCCGCCGAGAAAGCGTGCCGGAATGCGCGCGACGTCCTCGTAGGCGATGCCCAGTTTCACGATGTGCCAGAGATCGACGATGATACCGCCGTTGGTGGCGCCAGCGCCCGTGACCAGTTCGAGCGCGCCCGGCAACGAATGGATCTGCGCGAACGGCATCAGCTCGAACAGTACGCCGGTGCCGCGCGCAGCGGCCTGTTCGCACAGCGAGGCGAACGAGTCGATCAGCTGCGGCATCGGGCAGGGGGTATTGAGGAAATCGCCGACCTTGATGTGGCGCGCATCGAGGGCCTCGGCCGCATCCAGCAGCAGGGCCTTGCGCTGCTCGCACAGCGCCCGGCGCTCACCTTGCGTAAACCACCAGTCGGTCAGGAACTCCAGCTCGATGTGCGTCATCGCGTGATCGTCGAGGATGCGGCGCATATCGCGTAGCGAGTTGGATTTTAGCGTGTGCTCGAGATCTGCGTGCCAGATGCCGATCCCAGTGAAGCCGGCCTTGGCCGCCGCGCCGACCCGCTCCTGGAAGCTGAAATCGCTGTACTCGTGGTCGGTGTGCGGTTCAGCGCCGCCGGCCAAGGTCCAATAAGACGCCACCAGTTGCACCTGCTTTGCCATTCGCGATTCTCGTCTTTTATGTGGGTCGCCTGGAGCACCACGGGAAGATTCAACCTGGTGGTCAGTGCAACGGCCCGTCGCTGAACCTTGCCGCCGCGCCGCCGGACGAACAGCTTCCGGCAAAGCACCCGATTGCGTGGCCGACCCCGATGATAATAGGAGCGTGGATTGAGGGGCGAGCGGTTTAGCGGCATCGAAGGGCCGGGGCGCTCACGAAGCACCGCCCCGGCCACCCAGGTGCCCGCCCCGATGCCGGCTGCGTGCGAGGATCAAGGGGCCCCTGCGGCCCAAAAGCACGCGCATGCTCTCAATCTATCGTGTCGGCTACCCGCTCCCGACCACGCGCAACTGTACCCGGTGGCCGCGTCGCTTGCGTTCGCTCGGTGGCCACGTCGATTTCGCTGTCAGTCGAGCCCCGGCCTTCGGTTCGACGGAAGCTGGATTCGACGCGGCAGGGAGCCTTAGCGCCGGTGTATCTGTGCCCGACAGGAAGAGGGCGTGAATGCCGGAGGCACGCCGGGGGCGTCGCCCGGCAGACAGACCCTGCGTGGTCGGCGGGCAGAACCGGGAGCGAGTCGCGGTCGTTGACGCGAACTAGAATGCGCCGGCCGAGTGGTACGTGACATTTCGGTACTATCCTGCGCTCGGAGCGGCCGCAGAGCAGCCACGCGCGGCTCGCCATCCAGCTCGAAGGTGCCGCCATCGACTAAGGATCGCGATCGCCGCGCTGATGCTGCGCCCGGCGCGTCTACGTCGGTCGCGCGCTCGCCGCCGGCAGACTTTGACGATATCGTTGCCTGGGCGGCCGGGTATTGCCCGGGATCTGTATGAGACAGCAGGAGGTTATCAGGATCATGAGCCAGCAAAGTCTAGAGAGCTTGTTACAGACCGCCGGCAATCCGGTGAAGCTGCTGCGCAATTCGCAGATCGGCGCCTATGTTTATCCGGTGGTCCCGAGCGAGTTCAGCAATTGGCGTGACGAGCAGCGCGCATGGCGGGAGACGGCGGTGCTGTTCGACCAGTCGCATCACATGGCCGAGATACTGGTCAAGGGTCCCGATGCAGCGAAGATGCTGTCGCACCTGGCGATCAACACGTTCGCCAACTTCACGCCCAACAAGGCCAAGCAGTTCGTGCCGTGCAGCTACGACGGCTACGTGATCGGCGACGGCATTTTGTTCTACCTGGCGGAGAACGAGCTGCTGTTCGTCGGACGAGTGCCGACGGTGAACTGGATCCAGTTCCATGGCGAGACCGGCGGCTACCGGGTCGAACTTCGGCGCGACGACCGCTCGCCGTCGCACCCGCGCGGCAAGGCAGTGGTGCGCCAGCACTATCGCTACCAGATCCAGGGGCTGAACGCGACCAAAGTGCTCGAGAAGCTCAACGGCGGACCGGTACCGGACGTTAAGTTCTTCACCATGGACGCGATCAACATCAAGGGCCGCAAGGTGCGCGCTCTACGGCACGGCATGGCGGGGGCTCCGGGGCTGGAGATCTGGGGTCCCTACGAGCAGGGGGATGAGATCCGCGACGCGATTCTCGAGGCCGGCAAGGACTTCGGCCTGGTGCCGGTGGGCTCGCGCGCCTATGCCAGCAATACGCTCGAATCGGGCTGGATCCCCTCGCCGCTGCCGGCCGTTTACACCGGCGAGTCGATGAAAAAATACCGCCAGTGGCTGCCCGCGACCGGCTATGAGGGCACCGGATCGATCGGCGGCAGTTTCGTCGCCGACGACATCGAAGCCTATTACCTGACGCCGTACGAGCTCGGCTATGGCCCATTCGTCAAGTTCGACCATGACTTCATCGGCCGCGAAGCGCTGGAGAAGAAGGCCAAGACCATCCACCGCAAAAAAGTGACGTTCGCATGGAACGCCGATGACATCAGCAAGGTGTACGCATCGCTGTTCGTGCCCGGGGGCGAACCCTACAAATTCTTCGATCTGCCGATCGCTAACTATGCATCCTCGTCATATGACCGCGTAACGATGGGCGGTAAGACGGTTGGTTTCTCGATGTTCGGTGGCTACAGCTACAACGAGCGTACGGCGCTGTCGCTCGGAGTGGTGGACGCTAACATCAACGTCGGTGACGTGCTGAACCTGGTCTGGGGCGAGGAGGGCGGCGGCACCAGCAAGCCTCCGGTGGAGCGTCACAAGCAGCTCGATGTGCGCGTGAAAGTCTCTCCGGTGCCGTACGCGCGGGATGTGCGCGAGGGCTACCACGAGGGCTGGCGCACGCGTCAGGCCTGATCAGGCCTGAGACGATCCGACAGTCGGCGCGTCGTGAGTCCGGATAGCGCGGGCGCGGCCGACGCAAGTGCTATGGGTGGATCGGGGAGGTGAGGGCCGGGTCGGCCTATTTCAGGGTGTAATCGTGCTGTTGCGTGACATAGGCAACGAAGAAGTCGAAAGCTGCCGGATCGCTCATGGCGCTGCGGTTGCCGGCCTGTTCCGGCGACGTGCCCATCAGCAGGCGACGCACGGGGACTTCCATCTTCTTTCCGGTCCGCGTGGTGGGAATCGAGGGCGCCTGATAAATCTTGTCGGGCACATGGCGCGGCGTGTAGTCCTGCCGCAGAACCGTTCGGATTTTCTGCTCGAGCGCGGCGTCGAGCTTCAATCCCGGGGCGAGCTTGACGAACAGCGGCATGAAGAAACCGCCGTCCGGAAGATCCAGATTGACGATGAGTGAATCCTCGACCTCGGTCAGTCGGGCCAAGGTGCGATAGATCTCGGCAGTGCCGATGCGCACTCCATATCGGTTCAGCGTGGCATCCGAGCGTCCCAGGACCTGGCTTCGCCCATGGGCATCGATGCGGAAGAAATCACCGTGACGCCACACACCGGGGAATTCCTCGAAGTAGGTCTCGCGGTAGCGTCGCCCGGAATCATCGTTCCAGAAACGCAGCGGCATCGAGGGCATGGGCTCGGTGATGACCAATTCTCCGACCGTGTCGATGACGCTCTCGCCGCGATCATTGAACGCCTTCACTGCTACGCCGAGGGAGGGCGCCTGGATTTCGCCGGCCCGCACCGGCAGCGTCGGTACGCCGCCGACGAATCCAGTGCAGCAATCGGTGCCGCCGCTGCCGTTCGCCACCCACAGGTCACGCTTCACATTGCGATAGAACCACTGCATGCATTCCGGCGTTGCAGGGGAGCCGGCGAGCACAATGCTCTGCAACGCCGCGAGGTCGTATCGCGACGCGGGTATGATGCCGGCCTTCGACTGTTGCTCAACGTAAGCCGGGCTGGCACCGAACAATGCGACCCTGGCATCCTGCGCCAGCTTCCAGAGCAGATCGGGCTGCGGGTAGGCGGGATGCCCGTCGTAGAGCAGGGGCACGGCCTTCAGCAGCGGGGTGCTGGCAACGAAATTCCATAACATCCAGCCGCTGGTGGTGAAGAACAGCAGCCGGTCGCCGGCATGCAGGTCGAAGTGAAACGCGCCATTCTTCTGAAGCTCGAGCAGAATTCCGCCGTGGCCTTGCACGATCGGCTTCGGCAGTCCCGTGGTGCCCGATGAAAAGAGTATCCAGAGGGGGTGCTCGAACGGCACTTCGTCAAACTTGAATTTGGCGGCGGGGATCGGCGAACGGTCGAAGATCTCGGCCCACACAATCACCGATCTGCGCAGTGTTGCAGGCGATTCCGGCCGCAGGTACGGCAGGAAGATCACGTGCTGCAAATCGGTCAAACCAGCGATGATCTCATCGCTATCCCCGCGGCGATCGAATTCCTTGCCACCGTAGCGATAGCCGTCGATGCAGATCAGTAGTTTCGGTTTGAGTGGCGCCAGGCGATCGAGTACCCCGCGCACGCCAAAGTCGGGAGAGCACACGGCCCAGATGGCGCCGATCGCCGTCGTGGCCAGCAATGCGATCACGGCTTCCGGAATGTTCGGCAGCACCGCCACCACGCGGTCACCGGGCTGTATGCCCATTTCGCGCATGCGCGTTGCCAGCAGCCGGACGCGGTTGCCGAGCGTGTCCCAACTGACTGAGCGCACCGGCTGCCCCTCGCTGGCATACAGCAGTGCGTCTCCGCCGGCGGATTCTCCGCGCAGCACGTGACGCGCGTAGTTCAGCCGGGCGCCGACGAACCACTGTGCACCGGGCATGGTGCGCTTGCCAAGCACGTGCGAGTGTGGCGCAGTGCCTTCGATTTGGAAGTAATCCCAGAGTGACTGCCAGAAGGCTTCCAGATCCTGCACCGACCAGCGCCATAGCGCTGTGTAGTCGTCGAATCGCAGTCCGCGCTCGCGCTGTAGCCACTCCTGGAAGGCGGTGACGTTGGCGCCGGCGATGCGCTCGGCAGAGGGCGTCCAGAGCACGTCACCGGCCTTCACGGCCGCTCCTGCACTGTGCTGCGCCACCTCCGCTATCACGCTTTGCGGTGCTGGCGCACCAAGGGGTGGGTCTGTTGGTTGTTCAAACAGCGGTACATCACATCCTCGTTACATGTCGGGACAAAACTAGCAGGATTCTTAATGACGCGATCCCATCTGTCAACGCACCTGGCACTGTGCAGCGCCATCTGAAGGGCCGATAATTACTGCATCAAGCGGCTGTATAGCCACCATCCGCCATGACGATAGCGCCGGTCATGAAACTCGACTGCGGCGACGCGAGGAACACAATGACATCAGCGATCTCTTCGGGCTTCGCCGAGCGACCGATCGGATGGTGCGCTCCGAAACTCTCAAGGAGTGCGCGGCTGTCGGGCACCGCCCCCTCCAGAAAGCCCGTTACCACGGCACCGGGTGCGACGGCGTTGACGCGGATCCCAGCCGTGCCGAATTCGACTGCCAGCGTCCTGGTGATCTGGATGATGGCGCCCTTGGATGCCGCATACGCCACCTGTCCTGCGATCCCGATCACGCCTGAAATGGAGGCGACGTTGACGATAGATCCCGTTCCGCGTTGAGTCATTACTTTCAGCGCTTCGCGACAGTGCAGGAAAGTAGCGCGCGCATTGGTGTCGAGGATTTCATCCCACTGCGTGGTCAAGGTCTCGAGAATCGATCGCTGGAGATGCCGACCGGCATTGTTGATGAGAATGTCGAGCGCCCCGAAATGTGCCAGTGCGGCCGATACCGCGCGCTCGGCCGTCTCTTCCTGCCGCACATCACCGCTGATGCATTCAATGCGGCCTCGTTCGGCGAGCGACTCGATGCTGGGTTTAACATCCGATGCGACAATGCGGCAGCCCCGCTCGCGCAGGCGTTCAACGGTGCAGCGGCCGATGTCTCCCGCTGCTCCAGTGACCAGGGCAACTTTGTCCTCAAGGTCTCGCTTCTTCTGCTGACTCATGGCGAACCCGCAAAGCGCCAGGAGATGCCGTCCGAGACGATGAAGCCGGCGGTCGGCTGCGGAAAGTGGCTGCCGATGACGAGCAGCGGCTTGTCCGCCGCAGCGTTCACCAAACGTACGCGTTGCCGCACGCCGAGTGCCGGGTCCATGTCAAATCTTCCGACCCAATCCGGGACCGCAATCTGAATCGGGCTGTGCAGCACATCGCCGGTGATGATGGCCTCATTCCCGCGAGAGGAGATGCGTACGCTCACGTGCCCCGGGGTGTGGCCGGGGCTGGGTTCAAGCGCGACCTCCGCGGTGATCCGATGCTCCATCTCGATGAGATCCACGAGCCCCGCGTCGACGATCGGCATGATGCACTCGTCAACGTGCAGCAGATGGTGATAGCCCCTGGTTCTGTAGAGCATCATCCAGTGCTCGTATTCGATGCGGCCAAAGAGATAGCGGGCATTCGGGAACGTTGGAACCCACCGATTGTTCACCCTTTGTGCGTTCCACCCGACGTGGTCGAAATGCAGGTGGGTGCACAGGACGGTATCGACGTTTTCGGGTGTGACGCCGATGGATTTCAGGTCCTCCATGAAGTCCGACTTCAAATGGCAGAACACGTCATATTCGCGCTGGCGATCGGCACCGATACACGTATCAACGACGATGTTGCGTCCGGCTGCTTTGACGACGAACCCTTGAAAATTGATGAGCATGCGAGCTTCCGGGGTCGCATAGTGTGGTTGCAGCCAGGGGTATTTCCGTATGAGATCAGGAGTTGCATTGTCGAGCAAAACGCCGATGTCGTCATTGAAGGAAACGACCTCCGGAATGCTGAAGACCTCAACGTCGCCGATCCGCCACCGGCCTACGTTCGATTTTGCCATCACTTGACTCCTTCAACAGGATTGGTGAATTGCATCGCTTGCATCCAGCGTTGCCAGAGCCAAAGACGCGCGGCCTAATATGAAATCGGCCGCTCTCTCCGCCACCATGATGGTGGGCGCATTGGTGTTGCCGCCGACAATCGACGGGAATACCGAGGCGTCGGCGACTCGGAGAGCATCGACGCCTCGGACCTTCAGTTCAGGATCGACTACGGCATCAGGTCCCACGCCCATTTGGCAGGTGCCCACGGGGTGATACACCGTGGCGGTGGTCGCTCGTATAAACGATTCAATATCCGCATCGGACTCGACCTCGGGTGCAGGCTGATATTCCTGTGCGCGGTATGCCGAGAATGCAGGTGCCCGAAGGATGCGGCGGCAAAGCTGGACTGCGCGCACCATCCGCCGCAGGTCGTCTGCGTGATCGAGGAGTTTCGGATCGATGAGCGGCTCGGCTTCGGGGTCGGGGCTCACGAGACGGACAGTGCCCCGGCTCTTTGGATAGAGGAGCACGGGACTTATTCCGTAGCCATGGCCACGCGGGATCCAGCTGTCGGGCGGTGGAGGATTCGCGGGCTGGAATACAAATTGGAAGTCGGGTCGGTCGAGGCCAGCGGAGGTTCGGAGGAATGCGACGGACTCGAACACATTGCTCGCCAGTGGTCCCGAGCGCGCGACCAGGTATTGCAGGGCAATCCAAATGCTGCGCAGCGCGGTGCTCGCAGATAAGCCATACGCTTCGGTACTGCGCGTGTGCACACGCACCGGTGAAGCCGGATGGTCGTGCAGGTTCCTGCCAACGCCGGGCAGGTGCGCGACCGTTGTGATGCCGAAGTCGGCGAGCTGCGAGGCGTCGCCAACCCCGGAGCACAAAAGCAGTTGCGGGGTGTGTATCGCTCCACTCGTTAGAATGACTTCCTGGTCGGCTCCGATCCTGACGCTGCCACTGTTGCCGAGCGCGGCCTCGACACCCGCGGCGCGCCGCCCTTCGAAAAGGATGCGGCGTACCCGGGTGTTCTTGAAGATAGCGAGGTTACTGCGCGCCAGCGCCGGCTGAAGATACGCGGTGGCCGTGGATACGCGCCGACCGCGGTGAATGGTCGCCTGGCGCAGCCCGACGCCCTCGGGATTCGGGCCGGCAAAATCCTCGCACAACGAGAATCCGAGGCTATGCACGGCGGTAATGTACGTACGTGTCATCGTATTCGGCCGTCGTACATACGACACGTGCAGCGGTCCCGTTCGTCCGTGATAGGTCGACGCGGGATAATCGTCGTTGTGTTCGGAGCGCGTGAAGTAGGGCAGCACCTGCGCCCAACCCCAATTCGGCAAGCCTTGCCCTGCCCAGTCCTCGTAATCAAGTGGGTGGCCGCGATGATAGACCATGCCGTTCATCGAACCGGTACCGCCCAAAAGCCTGCCGCGCGGCACGGGAATGCGACGGTGTCGCAGCGCGGCCTGTGGGACGGTATTGAGATTCCAGTTGAATTCCCGATGTGCAATCACCGCCGCGACGCTAGCCGGCGTTGTGACAGAGTAATGTTGATTGGAGCCGCCCGCTTCGATGAGCGCCACACGTAGGCCTGGGTCTTCGGACAGCCGCGCAGCCACCACGCAGCCTGCCGTGCCGCCACCCACGACGATAAAGTCGAAGCGACGCGACTCGTTCACAGAGAGGCCACGAGCCCGCCATCTACGTGCAGGCCTTCGCCGGCGATGAACGATGAGGCGGCGGTCGTGAGACCGACGCGAGGCCACCCCAGCTCGCGATGTTTTTGTACTATCCTCATACGAAATGCCGGGACACAAGGGGACGTCTACAGTGAGAGTCAGCGAGACGTTTACCGCTCAGCAGCGCGATGTACCCCTGACGGGCAGCTTCAACCCGGAATACGAGCGGGTGGTCGAAGCGTTTATAGCCAATTACCGCGAAGAAGACGAAGTGGGTTCGGGGCTGCACATCGTGCACGATGGCGACAGCGTCATCGATATCTGGGGCGGTTGGCGCGATGGCGCTCGAACGCGGGAGTGGCAGCGCGACACGCTCGTCTGTGTCATGTCGGTATCCAAAGGCATTGCGGCCATCGCGTTCAACATGTTGATCGACCGCGGACTCGTTGATATCGATAAGCCGGTGGCGAGCTACTGGCCGGAGTTCGCCGCAAATGGCAAGGGCCGTTTGCCTGTCCGCTACCTGCTCGACCACCGCTCTGGACTGCCCATCATCACTGATCCGCTCTGGCCAGGCGCGATCTTCGATCGCGAGGCCATGGTCAAGGCGCTCGCGGCTCAGGCGCCGCTCTGGGAGCCGGGAACCACGGCCGCCTATCAGGTCACCACGCAAGGTTTCATGTTGGGCGAGATCATGCGCCGCGTGACAGGAACGACTTTTCCATTGTTCGTTGAAGAGGAAATTGCCGGTCCTCTGAGCGCCGACTTTCTGCTTGGAGGCTTGACTCGGCGGGATCAGCGTCGATGCGCCGAGGTATTGCCGAATCTTGACGCCAGCCTGTTGGCGGCCAAGGAGGCAGAGAAGGAATCCCTTCGTGCGCGGACGATGCTTCAATATCCGACCGAGCCGTGGTCGACACTGCTCAATTCGACGGCGTGGCGCGAAAGCGAGATCGCGAGCGGCAACGGTCACGGCACGGCCAGCGCCATCGCGCGCATCTACAGCGTGTTGGCCGGCGGCGATCACTCGATGGGGCCGCCTCTCATGCGTGCGGCTTCGATCGAGAACATGATCAGCGAGCAGCACCATCAGATCGAAATCGTCCAGGAGCGACACTACCACCAGGGGCTTGGCATACTGCTCAATTCGCCAGATGCGGTGTATATGGGACCCAATCCACGTGCGTTCGGTCACCACGGCATCGGCGGGTCGATCGGTTTCGGTGATCCAGATTTGCATATCGGTTTTTCCTACGTCGTGAACCGATTTCACGCCGTGGGCACCAATGGCCCGCGCGCCAAACGGCTCATCGACGCCTTGTACGAGTCCTTGTGAGATCCTGCGGGGATGCGCCACTGTGAGTAATCTGGGGGGGCGCTGGTCCGGGATGCACCCCGAGCTCAGGCCGTCTTCGCGAACCGATCGTACCGCGCACGATAGACGCAGATCGGCAACGTAGCAGGTCCGTGTCCGATAGTGGTCATCCAGGGTTCCGGCTCCCCGGCCATCTCGAATCGGTCGATCTGGCGCGCAATTTCAGTGAGCAGGACATGCGCCTCGAGCTGCGCGAACGCGCGGCCCACACAGGCATGCACGCCGTATCCCCAGCCGACCTGCTTTTTGAGGTCGCGGGATATCTGGTAACGGTCCGGGTCAGGCCACGCACGGGGGTCGCGGTTCGCCGCAGCGAACATGAGGCCCACACGCTCGCGCGCGGGGATCTTGAAGCCTTCGATGTCGACATCCCGCATTGTGACCCGGCCCGCCATCCGCGATGGCGAATCCCACCGCAAGCTTTCATCGAATGCGCTTCGCACCAGCTGCGGATCGGCACGCAGCTTCTGGTATTCATCGGGAAACAGCGCGAATGCACGCAGTGTATTCGCCATGGTGAGAACGGTCGTATCGGCACCCGCCGCGAGCACGGTTTGCGCCAGCAGTTTTGCCTCAGCCTGCGTGATCAGTCGCTCATCGGCGAGTTGGTAGATCGCCATGCCTATCCCGCCGGGTGCGAGATTCTCCCGGTTGCAGCATTGCTCGATCCATGCCAGAACGGGTTCTATGCCTACCATGGCCTCACGGAACAGATCGTTTTCCGGTCCCATGGTTGCCCACACCATATGGCTGAAACCGTACATGTTTTCACGGCCCTCGATCCGCATGCCAAAGGCATCGGGCAGCGCCTTGTACACGAAGCGCTGGGTAATGTCGGCCACGGCATCGATCACCTCGCCTTCGCGTGCAAGCACATCGCTCACAATAGCAGCCGCATCGCGTTCGAAGGAGGCGCG
>Ga0302325_10021372_pt1 | contig 13548 bp, 12 predicted proteins | sample Palsa_T0_2_FD_201948 | JGI IMG/M metagenome (GOLD analysis project Ga0302325, IMG submission 201948) | Peat permafrost microbial communities from Stordalen Mire near Abisko, Sweden - Palsa_T0_2 | ecosystem: Environmental > Terrestrial > Soil > Palsa > Peat permafrost | place: Sweden: Abisko... | reverse complement strand
CGTCTACGTTCTCAATCGAGATGCTCAACTCAACCTCACTATATCATCCCCCCTCGAAGCACATAAACCTGGAGCCATCGTCTTTGCAGTCACAGGTCTAGATGTCGGTTACGAGAATCCTATTTTCGCCGCATTAGAAGTGGATTACACAGAAGTTGATCAGGACCCTACGGGCCAACAGTACGAAACACTCCCAAAGACTCTGGTGTACTATGAACTGGATCTCGGATTGAATCATGTGGTGAGAAAGTGGTCGGAAGTAGTAGACCGACGGTCCAATTTCCTGATGGCTGTCCCAGGCGGTGCCGATGGACCGGGCGGAGTTCTCGTTGGAACAGAAGATTTCATCTACTACAAACACCAAAATCGCGAGACTTTCCGAATTCCTATCCCTAAACGCACGGGAATCCCCTATGCAGAAAAGTCCCAAGCTCGCAAGAACATTATCATCACGGGTGTGATGCACAAGATGAAACAACAGTTCTTCTCACTTGTACAAAATGAAGATGGCGATATCTTCAAAATCACGTTTATTTTCGGTGACGAGCGAAAGTTTCAGGGGATCAAAATCAAGTATTTCGATACTGTTCCTCCTGCGACTTCTTTGTGTATTCTTAAAAGCGGGTATCTGTATACATCGACGGAGTTTGGGAATCAAATGGTTTACAAATTTGAAAAATTGGGAGATGACGATAATGAGATGGAATTTTTGAGCGAGGATTACGGGGAGAATGCAATGCAGTTTGGGCAGAAGGCATTGTTCACACCTCGGCCGTTGGATAATTTATCACTTGCGGATGAAATCGTCTGCATGAATCCGATTTTGGGATCGAAAGTGGTGAATCTCACAGGAGAAGACGCTCCGCAGATATACACTATCAATGGATCTGGCGCTCGATCATCGTTCCGGAAACTTGTTCACGGACTCGATGTCAATGAAATGGCCACGACAAATTCAGATAAACCGGTCGAGAATGTATGGACCACAAAAATAACCGCCGAGGATCAGCATGCTCGATATATCGTGTTAACGTACATGGGTGTCAAGGAAACAACGGTCCTCTCTATCGGCGAGTCCGTCGAAGCTCTTCCAGACAGTCAAACGGGCTTCATTTCGAAAACACGAACTCTAGCAGTGCAGCAAATGGGCGACGATCTCCTCCTCCAAGTCCACGAAACGGGAATGCGTCTCATTCGACCTGGGGGACATACAATCGACTGGAAAGCGCCTACTCATCGAACGATCCGTCAAGTCGCTACAAACACACGACAGGTAGTATTATTCCTGTCGAATGGTGAGTTGGCGTATTTCGAATATGCGGAGGGAGAGTTGAATGAATTTGATCAACGCAAAAAGTTCGATAATAATATCACCTGTCTCGCCATTGCGGAAGTCCCCGAGGGGAGAGTTAGGACTGATTTCCTCGCTGTTGGTGCAGATGACAATACCGTGCAAATCATCTCGTTGGACGAGAACAGCACCTTGGAACGACTGAGTATTCAAGCGTTGTCGGCTCTGCCGTCATCTCTTTGTATAGTAGCTATGGAGGATGCGAATACCGGCGAGCGTCTTGCTTCGACTTTATATTTACATATCGGTCTCGAAAACGGGTTATACCTCCGAACAATTCTGGATACTACGGATGGGTCACTGTCAGATACACGACGACGGTTTTTGGGAACAAAGGCAGTCAAGTTGGTACAGATTGAAGTACTGAAACAGAGTTGTGTCATGGCAATGAGTTCACGGACATGGCTGGCATACAATCAAAGTTCTGGATTGACGTTGACGCCACTGAGTTACCCGCCTCTCGACGGAGCATGGCGGTTCTCGAACGGTGATTGGGGCGTCGATGAAGGTATCGTTGGTGTGGAAGGTGTAAATCTAAGGTAATATCCCTTCTCCATACTTGTTTTTTTGAATGATGAAAACCTCAGCTCACTCCGAAATTTTATATGAGGATAGCATTTTATCCAATTGTTCCTACTGATATTCTTTCTCTACCTTTGCGCAGCTTTTTTACAAGGCACTGCTGACACCTAGGATCTTCTCCATCGACCAACTGAACAATAATCTAAAACAAGAGATCATGCCACTTTCATATACCCCCCGTCGTCTAATCCAACATCCCCACCGTCCGATATTCTACATCCTTGAAACCGACCACAACACCTCCCCCATCCCGGCCCTCGAAACCAACGGACACTCCAACGGCGACAAAACAGATGGCTACGACGCAGTAATGTACGGTCTCCCCAAAACCGGTCAAGGCAACTGGGCATCTTGTATCCGCGTGATCGACCCTCTAGCAAAAGAGACGCTCTTCAAACTTGATCTAGAAGAGAATGAGGGTGCCTTTTGTGCGGCCGTGGTGCATTTCACGAATCGGGGCGATCAGTTGTTTCTTTGTGTGGGGACTGGGAAGGGGATTAGTTTTAATCCTGCAATAGTCCCTGCTGCGTTTATTAATACTTATCTTATTTCGCCGGATGGGAAGAGTTTGGAGTTTGTGCATAGGACGCCTTGTGAACAACCCCCTGGGGCGTTGTTGGGATTTCAGGGCAAGTTGTTGGCTGGTGTTGGGGCTTCGTTGAGATTGTATGAGATGGGTATTCAACGACTGCTGAAAAAATATGATGCTGATGTACTATCCTCCTTAAAGTTCTGGGCTAATGTACAGGCGGCGCATAAAAAGATTGTCAACTTACACACTCAAGGAAGTCGAGTTATCATCGGCGATGTTCAAGAATCAGTATCACTAGCAACATACAAACATGTCGACAACAAATTCCTTGTCTTCTGCGACGACTCTGTCTCCCGATGGACAACAGCCTCCGTCATGATGGACTACGACACCATCGCCGGGGGAGACAAGTTCGGCAACATCTGGGTTGTGCGATGCCCCGCAGACGTATCCATCGCCTCTGACGACGACATCAAAGTAGCCCAAATGATGCACGAGAAAACAATCAACCGCACCAACTCCGCGCCCCACAAACTCGAACTTCTCTCGCACTATTTCCTCAACGATATCCCCACCGGTCTCCATCGTACACGACTCGTTGCCGGAGGCCGTGATATCCTCTTATACACAGGTCTGATGGGCACGGTAGGGATATACGTCCCTTTTGTGAGTCGTGACGATATCGAGTTTTTCCAGACTTTGGAGACACACTTACGATCGGAGGATCAGCCGATTGCGGGGAGAGATCATATGATTTATAGAGGGTATTATGTCCCTGTCAAGGGGACGATTGATGGGGATTTGTGTGAACGGTATGGAATGCTGCCGTTGGAGAAACAGCGTAGGATTGCGAATGATATGGATCGGTCGATAGCGGAGGTACAAAAGAAGATTGAGGATATGAGGGTACGGGTGGCTTATTAGAGTGTAGATATCCATGGCAAGCTTTTGAACTTTGTCCACCTTGATCTGATCATATCCTGGGAACTATCTCCTCCGTTTTTACTGTTTCATCAGAGCGTCTTGACCGTTCCATCAGAACACCGTGTTGTGATGAATATATTAAGCTATGCAATGCAACTTGTCCTATCAAACCAACATCCAGAAACAACCGACGATTCCCCTGCACTAGGCCACTCTCCTTCCGACTGTCCCCACTCCCTCCACTCAACATATTACGGCTCCTATTCCAGATTCTTCATCCTTGTCCCCGCTACGACGCTCCGAGCAATTCCTCAAGTAACCTCGCGCCCCTCTCCCCCTCCGATTCCTCCAGCGTCAAACTCCGAATATTCAACTTCCGCATCTTCTCCACCACAATTTCCTTGTCGAAACCCATGTTGACGTATCTATCCACCGTCTCCTGCGAGAGGCCGTACATCGACACGGGATCTAATAGTAAACACAAAGAAACCAACGAAGGCAAATTGCAGAAACTCAGCTGCAGCTAGGATATGGCAAAGTGGATGGTGGGTGGTGGAGGGGATGGTACCGAGTTTGGGAGTGTTTGTTGTGGTACTTTCGCCGGAGGCATTTTTCGAGGGTGCTCCTGCGAAGGTTTCGGCCCAGTACTTCGCAGTGGCATCGAACGAGGCTCGATCCGATAAATAATGTTTCGCGACCTCGGCGTCCTAAAGTCAATCCCTCGTCATTGGAGAGACACGCGGAATCCGGTATTCCGGAACCAACGGAATGACAGATTGGAACGTGGAGGGGGAGGTGATAGCGAAGGTAACAGGAAAGGATAGCGGACGGTAAGGGGATACAAACCTGGGGGTCGTTTGGCTCGGGCGAAGAGAGAAGGGATTGAAGACTGATTAATGCGGAACGGATAGTAAGAACGGGAGACCATTGATCCTTTAGGATGTCTAGGCAGATAAATCCCTGCAGTCAGCGCACAATTCCACATAGCCGCCAGAGCTTGTAAGAACGCAGGAAAAGTGATACTTTGGCCTAAGCAGTAGACTCCGAGACGAAATCGAAGCTGCTGTTCAAGAGATATTGCGGAAACGGCTCGAAGAGAATAGCGATTTGAGGGAGGGAAAGTACCGTTTGGGAAGAGATATTCGGATGGTAGACTTTCGTTATGAAACGCATTTTAGGAGGTTTGAAAGGATAATCATTAGGAACTTCAATGTCAATATCATATGTCCCCCCTACAATCAGTCTCCCATCCTCAAAGAGTCCGCTGCACAAGGCCAACCGGGCTCAATTCTCCCGAACAACAAAGTCGCAACCAACCCAGCGCAACGCAGACAATCAGAACAACGCAGGAAACTACCTTCATAGGGAGTCATAACAGGTCCCGGAAATTGACCTACATCAGCTCACGGCCCGAGCCATCGACAAACCCCGTAGATGCGCTACTGTCAGCGGACGCTCTCGACACATGACGAGAGGTATGGATACATAAGTTATCTCCCATTGGAGTGAGCGAGACACCGGAGATGGGATCGGAGTGTGTGTCGTCCATTTCCCGCAGGATTCGACGGGAGCGTTGGTCGGACATTGTTGTTCTGTGCTGCGAAGATGGCGGCGGCGATGGTCGACGGGTGATGATGGCTCTGGTCTGACTTGTCTTGACTAGCCTTGGGTCAGGATTGATTGATCGGCGGTACGTAAGAAGGAATGGATCACCCAGTAATAGCGATGGATATTACTTGGTATGACAACTTCGCTCTAAGGAGGGAATACAAATACATGTCCTGGTTACATAGAGAATGAACAAGTTTCACTAAAAACGATTCGTGGCTCGTTTGCGGTGCATACTGAGTCAGTTAGAGGTCGTCGAATCTCAGCTTGCGACAGGGTGATCCGTAGAATGTTTATCGCCTTAAGGTGGTTTTATGTACGTCCGCTTCTTGGACAGCAGGCCATTGAAGCGAAACGTTCATATATCTGTTCTTTGGTATACAAATCCAAAGGTCTCAAGAAGTGCATGCACAAAAGACACCTCTATAGAGGCTTTTTACGATCAGTCTTGTACATTATTTTAAAACTCGTCCGACTTAGTCCACCACCAGCGACCTTTCTTCTAGAGCAGTTCCATATAAGGCGTCGTAGTCCGTTGTTCAGGCGCAATAGCCTTGGATGTCTCGCTCGTGACACCAACGTCTCCACTTGCGATTACCGTGGCCGCCGGCGCTTTGATGCCATTTGTTTGGAGGACGGAGTGGCCGTCTGCGGTGAGTTGGCCCCGCTCTTCGAGGGCGTCTTCTCTGTCTTCTGGTGGAGGCCCTGGGGGGGGGCTCGAGTTCTTCTTCCTCATAGACGCACGTCGTCTCCGTCGCCGTAGTCGGACATGTTTGACTATGTATTCGAGAAGATCTTCAGCTGGCTTCAAGACGAGGCGGCGACACAGAAAGTTTCGGTGATATTTCGATCGTGACTAGACGTGGGCTAGGCGGTTGTCAGCCATGTCAAGAAGAGAAAACGCCACGGGCAAAGGATACCAACACATTCCATCCATCCTTCCCGCCAGCCGACACATCTGCATTTACTACAGCACCTTCTAACTACGTCCCTGCGGACTTTCCTATTGCCACTAACCCCAACGAACAGCAGCCTTTCACCCAGCACCACCTTGACGAGCCTTGAATGTGTGACTACTAACTTAGGTACCGAATACATGACGCCAGCGACACCATACTGACAACGCTCCATTCCCACCACTGCTACTTCCTCGTTCGTCTGTCTCCATGACCTCTCTTGCCGTTCCCGTCCAATTCTCACAGACCACAGAAATCTTCGAGACCACCGTATACGAATCTGTTGACGACAGCGAGTCCCAGCATATCGGGGACGAGGACACCGAAATGACCGACGTGGAGGCCCAAGAATATCACGGCGAAGAAGGAGAACATGAGTACGACGACCAAGAAATGTATAACGCGGAAGTGGGCTCCACGATCGTTGAACCGCCTCAGTCGGACGCAGTTCAGACACACGCTCCATCCACCATCGAGGACGACATGGAGTATCTTGACGAAGTAGACTATGAAGAAGAACAAGAGGATCCCGCTTCAAAAGACTCCGACGTCCACCTCGTTCACGAGACTGCTTCCTACAAAGTACTTCCCCCCCCAACAACACCGAAAAGTATCTAACTTTAAGCCCGATACGACAACTGCACAAACACCCCCCGCAGTCTCGTCTGCAGAAGACCACCTCCATCCGCAACAATTCTTCAGTCCCGCCGCCTCCCGAATAATAGCCGCCCCGGTCCCCCGTCCTGCTACTCCGCTGCTCTCCAATCTGACTACTACCACCGCCGCGGACGACGAGCCACAAGACGATGACTGGCCAATATGTCTGTACACGCCGAATGGGCAGGAATACATGCTTTTCCGCGCCGATGGCGATACCGAGGCGCTTTTTGAGGATAATTGGTTAAAGTCGCAGCCGTTGGAGACGTTGTTTAGTTCTATTCGACAGACTTTGGAGAATGAATTGGCGTCGATAACGACTTCTTTTGCAATGGATGAGATTGTCCTTTCTGTTTCGGACTTGGAGGTCTCTATTGCTGAGGTCTGTACCCTGTCCATGCCCCCCCTTATCTACCTTCTGTTTGGATGGTTTCTTTGTCTTAGGGATAGTGCTTATGTTTGTGCAGGATAATTGTTATACTCGCGAAATCAGTCTTCAGGATCTAGTCAACTTGATCAACAGTCTATGTACACGAAACGGCACCGTCAGAGCATCCACATGCAAACTAAACTTATCACTGCAACCGAGATTTATTGCTCGTTTCAATCAACTCGTATCACTCACCTCTCAAAGTCTAGAGACGATACAGAAATCCGAGCCCGAAGCAGAGGACGCAGAGGAGCCTGAAGAGGCGAACGGCGAGCAGCAAGACCATGTTGATGAGACTGAACAGGTCGATGATTTCCATGGCGAAGAAGAACATGTGCCTGAACAAGTACATGATGAGGGCCCTGAAGAAGAATATGACGAATACGAGGGCGATGAGAATCCTGAGGAGGCAGAGTATGACGAAGACGAGACGGCGGGGGTTCAAGCTGATAACCCTGAAGGAGAGGAATTGAGCTCTGAAAATCCAGAAGTGGTTGCTGCGGATCAAGTTGTTGACCCGGATGCTCAAGCGGGAGAACTAGCCGAGGCCGATGAAGATGAATTATATGAAGAGAATGAAGAGTCATATAATCCGGCGTTGCAGTCAACGGAAACTCTCGTGAACGAGGAGGATGTCGGCGAAGAAGTAGTAGAAGAGCAAGAAGAAGAGGAAGAAGCGGATCTTGTGCAATCATTCGAAGAGATCGTCCATGAAGAAGTCTACGAGGAACAAGAAGAACACCAAGAATACGAAGAACAGGTCTTACATTTTGAGGAGGACCACCAAGACGATCAAGGGCAATCCAACCCAGTAGTAGTACATCCCCAGGAATCCCTCGACACGTCAGGTCAAAGCGGTATCATCTCCGAATTATCCTGGTTTCTAACCAGTTCAGAAGGAGAAGAGAACGACGACGATGATTTAATATCCTACGAAGAAGCAGTAGATCAAACCGAAGACGGTCAAGATTATCGACAACAATACCTCAACAACGAGCACCATCAACACCAACACGAAGAATCAACAAACGGCCACGTGTCCGATAACGAGACTCTTCCGCTCAACGGTATCGCCAACGAAACCTTAGCGGAAGAACCAGCCTCGGGCACAACTTCGCCTCCCCCCAAACGGCCGCTAGATCAGGTTGTGGATGATCCCGCCGCGGAAGATCACGCACCACGTAAGTGTCCGTGGCTATAAACTCTGCTCACAAAGTAGCCTCCAAGCGTGCCAAATCGTAGCAAAACGAATGCGAATGCAATGCACTGCACAGGTACACCGGATCTTATATTATGATACCCAAAATTCACTCGGCGAGTCTTTCTTTCCCCTTATCTTAACATCGAGCGAGCGAGCGAAAACTCACGGGCCTACATTCGATTCGCACGTCCTTGACTCGCGATGACTGCGGTTAGAGATTGGAAGAGGGTTGGGTTTTAACTTACTAGCACATATTATAGCTTAATCGGGCGGGTGAAGGATGAGAGTAAGGTTTCATGTTGGTTTTATTCATTGCGATTATTGGATGTAAATAGCATAGTTTTAAATCCGTTGTGGGAGTTTGCTGCTTTCGTTTCCCCTTAAAACCTGACAAAGGTGGTGCGGTGGCCAGCAGAATATGAGCAGACATTAAAGTTTCGTTTCACACGTGATATGATGCGTAATTCGTTGTATCACCTCGCCGCACATTTAGATAACTGGTCAGCCATCTTCCCCTTCGCTCATAAATATATCCTCTCCAACGCACCGCAGCTCTTCCATCTGCAATATACCCGTTGTTGCTGTTGTGTTGTCATGGCCGTCATTCGGTTTACAGACTCGGAGCCTCCGTTGCGGATCATGTCGCCGCAGAGTCTGTTCTACGGCTTGTTCTTCGGGCTGGGCGGCGGGATCCTGTTTCTCGTGATCTTTGTCGGACTGGTATACTGGCGCTGTGCCCGGTCCGGGAGAATACGTCTTGGATCGGGGGCGCCGGGACAACTGGACGATGAGCAGCGGCTACTCGAGGACGAACGGGCGGCGATGGAACAACTCGATCCAAATCAGCAGGAGGCATATTATCGCGCTAAAGGTACTACTACGCCTTTCGTCTCATATATGGGAGGAGCACAAATTAATGGATAGAGTTCCAGGAGAGATATCCGCCGGAGAGTGTGATGACGGAGATTTCGTTGTCGCAGTTCTTATCGATTCAGGAGAAAGGTGTTTCGGCATGGGAATTCATACCCGTTGATTTGGAACAGTCATCCAGTGTATTTGTGCAATCTAGAACGGAGATTTCATTTTATGAAGACGACGCAGAGGCTTGTGTTCAAACCAACCTGCCTCTGCCGAAACAGAATGACGTGTACTACTGGGAGGCAAAGTTACATGACAAGCCAGAGACGACACTTATCTCCGTCGGACTCGCCACCAAACCGTATCCTTCTTTCCGGTTGCCTGGTATAGCCCCCACTGCGCTGGGAATAACTAATGATAGGATGGAATAAACATTCCATAGCGTATACATCGCTTGGTCAGAAACGATTTAATCAGCCCTTCAATCCGTCTCCTCAACAGATCTTGCATCCTCCGTTTCCGCTCTATCATGAAGGCGATGTGGTGGGAGTTGGGTTCCGTCCCCGGACCGGGACTGTATTCTTCACCCGCAACGGCAAGAAACTCGAAGAAACAATCCACCCAATCTTTAAAACGTCCAATCTGTTCCCTACTATCGGCGCATCTGGTCCATGTTCAATCCACATCAACTTCGGCCAAGCGGGATTCGTCTTCATCGAAGCCAATGTCAAGAAATGGGGCCTAGCACCCGTGAGTGGCACGCTAGCGCCTCCGCCTCGATATGGTCGTGAAGATGAGAGCATTCTGCTCGATTCAGGAAGACAACATGGTCACAATCAGATGCCAAAGTATCAACCTCGGGGCCACAACAGGGGACAAAGTTGGGTCAGTGTCGGCGGGAGTGCAGCTCGAACTCAGACGATGCAGAGTGATATCTCCTTGTCAAGTCTCCCGAATAACAGTCCGCCTGGCTACGAGAGTTTTTCAGATGGTGAAGATGAGGGAAGTGATGTGAGTCAAAGTAGTGACGCTACTCCGAGACCCAGTAGTGACACAGCACCGCTTGTGGGAAACAGAGGATGATATGTCGCTGTCTATATTGATATAAGGACTGCTGGGGTGCTGGTGAGCGACGCTGTGAAGTTGTGGATTGGGATTATCTGTATAAACGGTCTGTATTTGCGCTTGGGGACTGGGAGGAACTGCTTATTGGTAGCATTTCGCATATTGTTTAATAGATTGCGGCCATTAAACGCTAAATTTATCAATAAATGATCTTGTTGGTCCGATTGCTTTGCGCGATTCAGACCTTCTTGGGTATACGTCTATCCTTGTCGCAATTCCACTGTCGGTAAACTTTAACCACGACTTAGCTGTTCTTCCGTAAGGGACAAAGAGAGAATTAATAAAATGTACGTAACTCCCTTTCTCTGTTCAGGATTCAGACAGCGTGGCTCATAGTTCACAAAGGACACAGTTGGTAAGTGACGTCGGCGGGAGAGGTAGAAAAGACCCATGCGTCGTCAGGAACATACATATTGTTCAGATGACTGTTCCCGATGGACTGGCCGACGGCGGGAAGCCTATATGCTTTTTAAGTGCGGATGCCATTACCTATTAAAGGGTGCACGTGGGATCATGATGATCGGGTGTCGGGGACCCCGCAAGCCCCAGCTTTTGGGTTTGTTCCAATCTGCTGGCCGGGGCCTTACTTTGGGCTGTGGACCAAATGTGCCTGAGGAAACATGCCGACGGGCGGACGGCAATTGAAGAGGAGGAACAGGTTAAAGTTGGCTTAAAGCATAGATTCGGGATTGCGATCGCCGCCATTGCGAGGCTGGATGTGGCGGTCCGGCACCTGGAGCCGAAATTGAGTGTGTTGGGCCGGTCGGCAAAATTCCTTCCGCAAACAGCCTTCTGCGTCGTTTCGACCGCCGGCCATCAGCTTCCGGCAAGGCACATCTGTGGGGTCAGCCAATCCAACCACTCAGCGGTCGCTTATTCTTCTCCTGCCGCACGGGCATGGCGCGGCTAGCTTACTTATGCTTGCGCCTGACAGTGCGAATTTTCGGCGAGGCCGACACGCGAAAAACCTTTTTCTCCGGACATCGGCTGGGGCGCAAAGTGGGGAGAGTCTTTTTTCATTAAAATTTGTCCATTGTTCAGACACCACCGCATTACTGCAACACGGCGCGGAGACCAGAGGCGGAGACTGTGGGGAGCGCGCTTTAATCGCCATCTTTATATAAAGAGACAGGATTCCCCGTCAGCGCTTGCTAGATCCGTGTCCTCCACAGACCGTTTCATTCCCTTCTACAGACTTGCTTGCCGCCGGGCAGTAAAGAAGGAATAACCAGCAGAGATGGTTGCAGTCGCAGCAGAGACCGGCAACGCCATGAGTCCTGGGCGCAGGACCCCTGTCTGGAAAAACATCAAGTGTTTCGCCATTTGCTTTGGCTGCACCTTTGCCATGTTCCAATACAGTATCTCCCTCTTCGGGGTCGTCTCTGACATCAGATTTCGACACCACGTTGATGAATGGTTTCCAAGCCATGCCTGGCTTTCTCATGGTCTTCGGCTACCCAGATCCAACACTGGCTGTCGGCTACGGAATCGACACGGTCTTCCAACAGCTGATTACCTCGTTATTGCAAATGGGCTTGATCTTTGCCTCCCTGAGTGTTGGACCCCTCTCAAAGTACGTCGGACGTCGTTATTGTTACTGGATTGGCTCCTGCTTTGCCGTCGTCGGACTGTTCATCCAACTTTTCGTCACATCAAAGGGACCCGTGTATGTTGCTCGTCTGCTTCTCGGGTTCGGAAACGGTTTGTATGTCACTGCGACCGTCCTGTATTGCTCTGAGGTGGCTCCTGGACATCTTCGAGGAATTATGGTCGCTATGTTCCAGTTCACTCAGAACATCGGCGGATTAATCGGTGCAATCATCAACAACTACACCGCAACGATTCTGAACCGTCACTGCTACCAGATCCCAATCGCCATCCTCTTTCTTATCCCACTCTTTCTGTCGACATTGATGTTCTTTATCCCCGAGTCCCCTCGATGGCTCACGGATCACGACCGCCACGATGAAGCTCATGTTGCGCTTCGTCGCCTTCGTGGATCCGAGTTCCCTGAAGAGCTCCTCGCCGAAGAACTGTTGGAAATCCGAGAAGCAACTCGTATTGAAAAAGAATTGGCAGCCCATTCCAGTTTCCGAGATCTCTTCCGTGGATCCGATCTTCGTCGTACTCTCCTTTCCATCGGTGCGTCAATGTGTCACTCGGCATCAGGAATCAACTTCCTCGTCGGATATGCAACCTACTTCCTCCAAATCTCTGGCATCCAAAAACCCTTCGTCTACTCTATTGTCCTCCAAGTTGTTTCTGTGGTCATGGCTGGATCAGGTTTGTTCCTCAACAAGGCTTTTGGTCGACGAACGCTTTTCATCTCCGGTGCGTCTATCACCTGCGTAACTCTATTCATCGTCGCAATCGTCTGGACCGCAGGCGGATCTGTGCACACTATCCCACAAGGCAAAGCCATCGTCGCTATGGTCATGATTTACATGGGCGCCTACTCCTACTCGATTGGTCCCATTGCATGGGTCGCCGCAGGAGAAATCCCATCGAATCGTCTCCGGTCGATGACACTCGGTCTGGCCATGTCAATCACCTTCCTTTTCGCCTGGTTGACCACCTTTACCCTCCCATACTTCTTCAACCCCCAGCATCTCGGATGGGGCCCAAAGATCGGATGGATCTGGGGACCCGTCAACCTTATCATGCTCATCTGGCTCATCTTTTTCCTCCCAGAAACCAAGCACCGCACTCTCGAAGAACGTACTCCCTCCTCTAAACGTTTAGCTGACTTTCCTAGTCGACGAGATGTTTGCGCAAAAATTGTCCGCCTGGAAGTTCAAGGGATACAAATGTGTTGGCATTGAGAACGCTCAAGAAACACAAGAACGAATGGAAGCCAAGGGGCTGGAGTTTGGTGAGAAAGGCGTGGTGAGACACTCTCATCAAGAACAACCCGAACGTCCTTAAAATGTATATTGTGTATGTAGTTTAATGGTATAAGGGATCGCCGCAATGATATCCATACCTACCCGACCTCCAACTCCAACTCCGTGTGATTGATGCATTAGACGTTCAACGAAACTCATAAATGGGAATCTTTCCCTGTGGACCTGGACAATGCTAGTCGTTAGTAAACATGCGCCATAAAACTACCTTTAACGTGAGCTTTTGATTCCTATGATTAACACGTTACGAAGTTGGCAGGGCATACATTTCCGAGCTCTTGTGGTAGTACCACCCAATAATATTCCCCGTACTCTTCTGATATGATACATCTGAAGTTAATTCTGAGGCCAAGAAAGGGTGTACAATAAAATCCCGCAAAACATGCCCCGCGAATATCCTGCTTATGATCTGGAACAAAAT
>Ga0302325_10021370_pt1 | contig 13549 bp, 7 predicted proteins | sample Palsa_T0_2_FD_201948 | JGI IMG/M metagenome (GOLD analysis project Ga0302325, IMG submission 201948) | Peat permafrost microbial communities from Stordalen Mire near Abisko, Sweden - Palsa_T0_2 | ecosystem: Environmental > Terrestrial > Soil > Palsa > Peat permafrost | place: Sweden: Abisko... | reverse complement strand
GTGTCGGCGACCGCAAGGTCGTGCTGCACGTAGCGACAGGAGATGAGACCACTTCTCGCGCAGGCCTCGGCTGCGGCAGCAGAGTCAAATTCCGCGTGGCCCTCGCCGTGCGCGACCGCCACCGGCAAATAGGAGCCCGCCATACCCGTCAATAAAACCGACGGTGAGGGGCGGATTTCAACGAGCGAAAATCGCGCTTCGTACTGCTCGCTCAAGTTGCGCACGAAGCGCGGCCAGTGCTCCGTACCGGGTATGAGAGTCTTCAAGGCCGCAAACATCTGGCAGCCATTGCAGATCCCAAGCGCAAAGCTGTCGGTACGTGCGAAGAAGCGCATGAATTCCTCGCGCACCGCCCCATGGAACAAAATCGACTTGGCCCACCCCTCCCCCGCGCCCAGCACATCACCGTAGGAGAAACCGCCGCAGGCGACGAGCCCTTTGAAATCAGCAAGCGCGCGGCGCCCCTCAAGCAGGTCAGTCATGTGCACATCGTGTGGCTCGAAGCCCGCGCGCTCAAACGCGGCGGCGGTCTCGACCTGGCTGTTGACGCCTTCTTCGCGCAGGATCGCAATCGCCGGACGCAGGCCGCGCGCGATATAGGGTGCAGCAACGTCCTCCTGCGGATCAAATGTCAACGCGACCGACAAGCCTGGATCCGCGCTGCGCGTGCAAGCGGCATACTCCTCGTCCGCGCATGCGGGCTCATCGCGCAGCCGGCGCATCTGCCAGGTCGTTTCCGACCAGGCGCGCTTCAGATCAATCCATAGCTCATCAAATACGACTGGGCCTACACTGATGCGGATCCGCATCGCATCCGCCCCACCCAGAACGGGCGCGCCGATGCGAAATGCATGCGCGCTGAAACCGTGGCTCGCGAGAAGCGCGGCGACGTGCGCTTCATCACTCACGCGCACCTGAATGACCGCCCCGAGCTCCTCCGCAAAGAGCTGCTCAACGGCGCTGCCGCGCAGCTGCGGCAATGAGATCTCTAGGCCGCAATGTCCGGCGAAAGCCATCTCGGTAAGCGTCGCGAAGAGCCCCCCGTCGGAGCGATCGTGATACGCAAGCACGAATTCCTGCGCCTTGAGGCTCGCGAGGGCGCTGGCAAACTGCAGAAGTTCGTGCGGGTCATCCAGATCGGCGCTCTCCGCGCCGAGCTCGTCATAGACCTGAGCGAGAACGGATGCACCGAGGCGATGCTTGCCGTGCGCGATGTCGATGAGCCAAAGAGACGTCGCGCCGCTGTCGCGGCGTAGCACCGGAGTGAGTGTGCGGCGCACATCGCGCACCGGCGCGAAGGCCGATACGATGAGCGACACCGGTGCGATGACGCTCTTTTTCACGTCATTTTCACTCCACGTCGTGTGCATCGACAATGAGTCCTTGCCGACGGGAATGGCGATACCGAGCTGCGGGCACAGCTCCTCGCCGATGGCCCGCACTGTCTGGTAGAGCGCCGCATCCTCGCCCGGCTCCCCGCAGGCCGCCATCCAGTTGGCGGACAGCCGGATCGCGCGCACCGCTTCGATGTCGGCCGCGAGAATGTTGGTGACGGCCTCCGCCACGGCGAGCCGCCCGGAGGCGGGTGCGTTCAGCACCGCAACCGGTGTGCGTTCGCCCATCGCCATCGCTTCGCCCGCATGGCCGTGATAGTCGGCCAGGGTCACAGCCACATCACTCACCGGCACCTGCCACGGACCGACCATCTGATCGCGGCTGATGAGGCCGCCCACAGTCCGATCGCCAATGGTAATGAGGAAGGTCTTGTCCGCCACCGCCGGAAAACGCAACACACGATAGGCCGCCTCGGTGAGATCGATGCGCGCGGAATCGAAGGGCCGACTTTGCGGCGCGATGCTGCGCACCTTGCGCCACGTGCGCGGCGTGCCGCCGAGCAGCACGTCGACGGGAATATCAACCGGCTCATCGTCAAAGAGCCGATCATGCACCACAAGTTGTCCCGTGGCATCGACGGCCCCGATGACCGCAAATGGGCAGCGCTCACGCGCAGCGAGCTCGGCAAAGTCTTTCACCCGCGCAGCCGCGATGGCGAGCACGTAGCGCTCCTGTGCCTCGTTGCACCAGATCTCCATGGGCGACATCCCGCTCTCCGCGCTTGGCACGGCACGCAGTTCAATGCGCGCGCCGCGCGCGCTGTGCGCGACGACCTCGGGGATGGCGTTTGACAGCCCGCCGGCCCCGACGTCATGAATGAGCAGGATGGGATTATCCGGTCCGAGCGCCCAGCAGGCATCGATCACTTCCTGCGCACGCCGCTGCACCTCGGCGTTACCGCGCTGTACGGAGGCGAAGTCAAGGTCTGCCGTACTCGTCCCGCTGCCCATCGAAGAGGATGCACCGCCGCCGAGGCCGATCAGCATGGCGGGGCCGCCAAGCACGACGAGCTTGGCGCCGAGGGGTACGTCGCCCTTCTCCACGTGCCCGCGGCGCACGTTGCCAAGACCACCGGCAATCATGATGGGCTTGTGATAGCCGCGAATGCGCTGCGCTCCGTCGCCCGCCGCGCGCCCTTCAAAAGTGCGGAAGTAGCCGCAGATGGCAGGCCGCCCGAACTCGTTATTGAAGGACGCCGCACCGAGCGGCCCGTCGAGCATGATTTCGAGCGCCGAGGCAATGCGTGTCGGCCGGCCAAAATTGCGCTCCCATGGGCGCTCGAATCCGGGAATGCGCAGATGCGAGACGGAAAATCCCGTGAGGCCCGCTTTGGGCTTCGCGCCCAAGCCGGTTGCGGCCTCGTCGCGAATCTCGCCGCCTGCGCCTGTGGCAGCCCCCGGAAAGGGCGAAATGGCGGTCGGATGATTATGTGTCTCAACCTTAATTGCGATGTCGATCGGCTCGGTGACGCCGCGGTAGATGCCGCTGCCTGGCGCGGCGAAATAGCGCACGCCGCCCGCCCCTGCAATAACGGCGGCATTGTCTCGGTACGCCGACAGCACGCCGGCCGCACTGTGCGCATAGGTGTTCTTGATCATGGCGAACAGGGACTTCTCCTGCTCCTTCCCGTCGATGGTCCAGCTGGCGTTGAATATCTTGTGCCGGCAATGTTCGGAGTTGGCTTGCGCGAACATCATGAGCTCGACGTCCGTCGGATCGCGCCGCAGGCGCGTGAACGTGGCGTTCAGATAGTTGATCTCCTCATCGGAGAGCGCGAGGCCAAGTTCTGCATTCGCCTGCTCGAGCGCGGCGCGCGACACCCGCGCGAGCGGCCGCGGCGCCGAATGCTCAAACAGCTGCACCGCATCGCGGAGGTCAAACAGCACCATCTCGGTCATGCGGTCGTGGAGCACGGGAGCAAGGCGCGCGAGACGCGCGCGATCAAGAGTGCCGGATGAGCGCACTTCATAGGCGATGCCGCGCTCGATGCGCCGTGCGGCGGCGAGCCCGCACACATGCGCAATGTCGGTCGCCTTGCTCGACCAGGGCGAAATCGTGCCCGCGCGCGGCACGACGAGAATGAGGCGGCTGCCTGAGCGCTCGCTCGCAAAGTGGGCCGCGCCGCCCGTTCGCGCCCGCCCGCCGTAGGTCAGCAGTCGCTGCAGGATGTCCATCTCGGCAGCGCTCAACGCACGCTCCGTGTCGACAAAATGCACGAACTTACACGTGAGGCTCACGACGGCCGGATCGAGCGCCGTCAGGCGGTCAAGGAGTTTGGTGATCCGGAAGGATGAGAGCGCCGTCGAACCGGGAATCTCGAGCATGATAAGGAGGAATCGCTACTTCTTGGGCGGGGAGTCACGCGGCGGCGCCGCGTACAGTGCCCCGGGAAACTGACTGACGTTCCCCCCTTCGAAGGCCATGATCTTGCTAATTCCCTGCTTTTTCACCTCGTCCACCCGCAGCACGGAGTGCAGGGGCAGATAGGTGCGCTTGACCCCGTCGAATTCACCCTTGATGCGCTCTTCGCCCGGATCCAGCACCACGGAGGAGCGCTCGCCGAACACCAGATCCTCCACTTCCAGGAAGCCGAATAGGGTCCCGTGGCTTACTTTGCGGGCGTAAACTTCATAAACCTTGCCCTGATTCACGAACATAATCTTGAAAATGTGACTAGGTGCCATGGGGTCGGGGCTCGGTGACTGCTATGTTGATCCATACATTATATGTCCGGGCGCGCCGGGGAAGCGGGTGTGCGCGCACGACATCGAAGTGACACGCCGTTTACGGCTTCTGGGGCAATCATGGCGCTACGTCTGAGCGTCGTAAGTGATCACCGGCGGTTCCTGGGCGACCGCAGCAGCATCGTGCTTGGCGCGAATAGCGCCACTATTGGGCGCGCACCGAGTAATGACTGGGTGCTGCCCGACCCGCAGCGCTATGTCTCGGCGCGCCACGCCCGCATCGCCTGGCGCAACGGGCAGTACTTCGTCGAGGACTTGAGTACGAACGGCGTGTTCGTTAACGAGGATGAGCGGCCGGTTGGCAAGGATCTCGCGCGTCAATTGTGCAGCGGCGACGTACTGCGCGTCGGGGAGTACCAGCTCGTCGTCGCCGTCGAAGAAGACCCAAATCAGTCTGCCGCGCAGCCAGCCGCGGCGCCCGATGTCCCCGCCGCCGTGCCGAAGAGCATCGGGGAACTGCGCACCGTGGACCGCACGAGCCAGCCGGACTTGGGATCCGCACTCGATCTGGGCGAACTTCTGGTATCCGATCCTTCCTTCAGCGGCGGCCTGCAAGCAGTCAGCGCATTTGGCCAGAGCGTGGCCGCCTCCACTGCGCAGGTCTTCGCGGAAACCTCCCCGGGGCTGGATGACGAAGCCGTCGCCCGCCGCATCGCGCGCCTGGCAAGAGCTGCGCAGCGCAATCCCAAGAATCGCGCCAGTCTTCCGGCACTCTTTGACGTACAAAGCGGGCTCGCCGCGTTCTGCCGCGGCGCCGGCATCGATAATGAACGCCTGCCGGCCGATGCACAGACGCGGATGATGCATCTGGCGGGTCAGCTGCTGCGCGAGGCTCTCGTCGGGCTGAAGGATCTGGAGCGTGCGCGCAATGAGATCCGCAACCGCTTTCGCATCGACATCCAGGCCGATGCCGACGACCCGCGGCCGCAGCTAGCCGGATCGGCGATCGAAGAGCTGCTGCTGAATCTCCTGAACCAGCACGAAACCCGACAGATAGACGCCGTGCAGTGGCTGCGCGAGACCGTCGACACGGCCAAAGCGCACGAGGCCGCATCAGCGCTCGCATTGCGCGCGGCATTCATCGAATTCGTCGACCGGCTCGACCCGGCGGAACTCGAGGCGCGCTTCGAGCGCGCTACCAAACGGGGCAAGCTGCGCGGTGATGGCCGCGCGGGTTACTGGGATCTGTACGCCCAGTTCTATCGCGGTCTCATTGAGATGCCGGCCGACCACCTGCCGCATACTTACGTCGAAGCATTTGCCAAGGCCTATAAGGACGCTCTGAAAAAGCCTCCGGAGTAGGAGCCCGCTTCTGCTCGAGTGCCGACTTGGCGCTGCGGTACGGGGTTGCTACTTCGTCGGAAGTCTCCGCAACTTCTGCTGCGGAGACTTGATCCAAGGCCTACCCTCCAGCGAATTCAGCTGCAAATTAGCTGCAGTGCAGCAAAAAAGATTGCCCAGGCGCGGTCACTCGGCATCTGCGCAGATTTAGTCGCCGGGTGATTGGGATACCTTTTGCGCGATCTGTCCCTACGACTCATCCCATGCAACGAGCCGGGCGCTGTGCATGCGTCGGACGGTTGCGATGTCACGGCCTCTCGAGCACGGTCAGGTGCATGCGTGGGGTCGAACCGCCGATGTAGACCGCATCATGGGCTGCGACGCCAAGCTGCGCTAAAGCGGATCCGAAACCTACCCGTGATCGCACGCTTCTTCCGGCGCCGCCCGGCGCACCAGTGCTGGCGCCGCCGCACAGCTGTCGTGCGTCGCGCTTTCCTGCGTAAAATCCGCGCATGCCACAAATTCGCAGCGTACTCGTCGCCAATCGCGGCGAAATTGCTATCCGTGTCATGCGCGCGGCGAGTGAGCTTGGGCTGCGTACGGTTGCAATTTATTCACAGGAGGATCGCTTTTCCCTACACCGCACCAAGGCGGATGAAGCCTACCTCGTAGGACGCGACCGCGGACCCATTGAGGCGTATCTGGACGTCGAGGACGTCCTGCGCATTGCGCGCGATAGCCACGTGGATGCGATTCATCCCGGCTACGGCTTTCTCGCCGAGAACCCGCAGTTTGCGCAGGCCTGCGAGGAAGCGCGCGTCATCTTCATCGGTCCCTCCCCGCAAACCATGCGCACCCTGGGCAACAAAGTTGCCGCGCGCAATCTCGCAGCCTCCGTCGGCGTGCCGGTTATGCCGGCAACACCGCCCCTGCCGCCGGACCTGCAATCCTGCACGCAGCTCGCGCGCGACATCGGCTATCCGTTGATGCTGAAGGCGAGCTGGGGTGGCGGCGGGCGCGGCATGCGCATCGTCGAAAGCGAAAGCGCGCTCGGTGAGCTTGTGGCGGCGGCGCGGCGCGAGGCGCTCGCGGCTTTTGGCAATGATGAGGTGTATCTGGAGAAACTCGTGCGCCGTGCACGCCATGTGGAAGTGCAGATCCTCGGCGACTCCCATGGTGCCCTCGTGCACGTGTATGAGCGCGATTGCACCGTGCAAAGACGCAATCAGAAGGTGGTGGAGCGCGCGCCGGCCGTATTTCTCGATGCTGCCGCTCGCGAGGAGCTGTGCGCGGCGGCGCTTGCCATCGGACGGGCCGTCTCCTACGTCAATGCCGGGACCGTCGAGTTCCTGCAGGATGCGGACACCGGCAAGTTCTATTTCATCGAGGTCAATCCGCGCATCCAGGTGGAGCACACGGTAACCGAGTGCGCCACCGGCATAGATCTCGTCAAAGCCCAGATACGCATAGCCGCCGGCGCGCGCATCGGCGCGGATGACAGCGGCGTGCCTCTCCAAGCAGACATCCGCATCTCGTCGCATGCGCTGCAATGCCGCATCACGACCGAGGATCCGGAGAACAATTTTATTCCCGACTACGGCAAGATCGCCGCCTACCGCAGCCCCGCCGGATTCGGCGTGCGGCTCGATGCCGGTACGGCCTATGCGGGCGCAATCATCACGCGCTCTTATGACTCGCTCCTGGTCAAGGTCACAGCCTGGTCACCCACGCCTGAAGAAACCATCGCGCGCATGCACCGCGCGCTTTGGGAGTTCCGCATCCGCGGCGTGGTGACCAACCTGCGCTTCCTCGATCAGCTCATTACGCACCCGCGCTTTGCGCGCGGCGACTACACCACGCGCTTCATCGAGGAGACGCCCGAGCTCTTCAGCTGGCCGCGCAAGCGCGATCGCGCAACACGCATCCTTGCCTATATCGGCGAGACCATCGTCAACGGCGCCGCCGAGACTAAGAACCGCCTGCAGCCGGCTCTGCTCGGTGTGCCGCGTCTGCCGCCGATCGCGCTGCCGCCGGCCGCGCCGGGCACCAAACACAAGCTCGATGAGCTCGGACCGGAGCGCTTCGCGCAATGGATGCTCAAGGAAACGCGCGTCCTCATCACCGACACCACCATGCGCGATGCGCACCAGTCGCTGCTTGCGACGCGCATGCGTACCATCGACATGAGCGCGATCGCGCCCTACTACGCAAGCCTCCTGCCCGAGCTCTTTTCGGTTGAGTGCTGGGGCGGTGCAACCTTCGATGTTGCTCTGCGCTTTCTGCGCGAGGATCCCTGGCTGCGCCTGCAGGAGTTGCGCACGCAGATGCCGAACCTTCTGCTGCAGATGCTGCTTCGCTCGGCCAACGCCGTCGGCTACAAGAACTATCCGGATAACGTCGTGCGCTTCTTCGTGACGCGGGCCGCTGCCGGCGGCATCGATGTGTTCCGCATCTTCGACTCGCTCAACTGGGTCGAGAACATGCGCGTCGCCATCGATGCCGTGCTCGAGTCCGGCAAGCTGTGCGAGGCGGCGCTCTGCTACAGCGGCAATCTGAGCGATCCGCACGAAAAGAAGTACACGCTGGATTACTACCTCGGCCTAGGCCGCGCGCTGAAAGCCGCCGGCGCCCACGTGCTCGGCATCAAGGACATGGCAGGGCTGTGCCAGCCACGGGCGGCGTACGCATTGGTGCAGGCACTGAGGGAAGAAACCGGCCTGCCGGTGCACTTTCACACGCACGATACGAGCGGCATCGCAGGCGCGAGCGTGCTCGCTGCCATCGATGCCGGGGCGGATGCGGTCGACGGCGCCATCGATGCGATGAGCGGACTCACCTCGCAACCAAATTTGGGGTCTCTCATCGAAGCGCTGCGCCATGGGCCGCGCGCAACTGGCATCGATGCAACGAAGCTGCGCATGATCTCCACCTATTGGGAACAAGTGCGCAAACTCTATGCCGCATTCGAAAGCGACATCCGCGCCGGCGCCTCCGAGGTCTACGTGCACGGCATGCCGGGCGGGCAGTACACGAACCTGCGCGAGCAGGCGCGCGCGCTCGGCATCGAGGAGGCGCGCTGGCCCGAAGTCGCGCAGGCCTATGTCAGCGTCAATGAGATGTTCGGCGATATCATCAAGGTCACGCCGACCTCAAAGACCGTCGGTGATCTCGCACTCCTCATGATCACCAGCGGTTTGACGCGCGAGGAAGTACTCGATCCGCAAAGGCAGATCGCCTTTCCCGAATCCGTCGTGCAGCTCTTTCACGGCGATATGGGCCAGCCGCTCGGCGGCTTTCCTGCCGCCTTGCAGCGCAAGATCCTGAAGGGTGTCCCGCCGCTCACCGAGCGCCCCGGTGCGACTCTGCCTGCGGTGAACCTCGACAGCGAGCGCGCCAAGATCCGCCAGAAGCTGCCGCGGCCAATCACCGATGAGGATCTGGCATCGTATCTGATGTATCCGCAGGTGTGGCTCGACTACGCGCACCAGCGCATCCAGTACGGCGACGTGGGGATCCTGCCGACGGCGGTGTTCTTCTACGGGATGGAGCCAGGGCAGGAGATCAGCATCAGCCTCGAGCGCGGCAAGACGCTGATAGTCCTGTACGTCGCGACGAGCGAGGCCCACGAGGACGGCACGCGCACGGTGTTCTTTGAGCTGAATGGCCAGCCGCGCTCGGTGCGCGTGCCGGATCGCAACTTGGTTGCCAAGCGGCCGCCGCAAAGGAAGGCCGAGCCCGGCAATTCGCTGCATGTGGGCGCGCCGATGCCCGGCAAGATCACAACCATCACCGCATTGCTCGGAGGCAAAGTGGTGCGCGGCGAGATCCTCGCAACCCTCGAGGCCATGAAGATGGAAACTGCCGTGCGCGCCGAAAGTGATGGCGAGGTCGCCGAGATATTCGCGACGCCGGGTCAGCAGGTCGACGCGAAGGACCTCCTCCTCGTGCTGCGCTGATGGGATTGCCGTGAGCCGTTCACAGCGGCGAGAGCCTGCGCCAGTGATCCCTCGACCCTTGATGTGCGCCGCGGGGGGCTGAGGCTCCCGCGCCTCGCCCCATGCAAGATCGCATCAGCCGCCGCCGTTTCCTGACGAGGTCGTGCCTCATCGGCGGCGGTGCGCTCTTCGGTGCCGTCGGAATCAATCAGCTCTCGCCGCGTCTGTGGGGCGAGCCGCTCGAAGTCGAGCGCAACACGAGCTATTGGGCGCGCAGTCAGCCGGCGCTGAACCCGCCGTTGAGCGATGACATCAGCGCCGACGTCGCCGTGCTCGGCGCAGGTTTGACGGGACTTTCTGCGGCTTACTTCATTCGCACTGTCTCGCCGCACAAAAGCGTCGTGGTGCTCGAGGCACGGGGCTGTGGCAATGGCGCCTCGGGCAGAAACGGCGCCATGGTGCTGACCATGACGGCGGATCGGTACATGTGCTTCAGCTCCGCTCCAGCGGTGGATCGGAGGATCTACGACCTGACGGTCGAGAACATCCGGTCATTGTCGAGGCTGAGCGCAGCAACGGGCATCGACTGCGACCTGCGGATTCATGGGGCACTGCAGGTACTCGAGAGTCCGGGGGAAGTGCGCGAGGCTGCGGCGTACGTGCAGGAGGCGCGCTCGCTCGGGATGCCGGTTGAACTCTGGACCCGCGGGCAGCTTGTGAAAGCAATCGGCACCGAGGCATACGAGGGGGCGTTCTTCGACCCCAATGGAGCAAGCGTCCATCCGATGAAGCTCGTGCATGTATTTAAAGCCGCCGCCGAGAACTCAGGCGCGCGGATTTACGAGAACACCCTGGTGACCCACATTGAGGAAGGTCTGGAGCACGTACTGCATACAGCCGGCGGCCGCACGATAAAGGCAAGGGATCTGGTATTGGCAACCAATGCTTATTCCCCAAGACTGGGCTTCTTCCAGAACTCGATTGTGCCGCTGCATGAGTACGTCGCAGTGACGCAGCCATTCAGCGAGCAGGAACTGTCCGCCATCGGCTGGCAGGTCCGGCTGCCCTTCAACGACAATCGCACCGAGGTCTTCTATCTCGGATTGACCCAAGACCGACGCATTCACATCGGCGGAGGTGCTCCGAGTTACTTCTTCAACGGCCGCGCCGGCAATGGGGCCGTCGCCGCCTCCCATTTTGCGCAGCTGCAGCGCGAACTCGCGCGCATCTACCCCAAGCTCTCGGATGTCCAATTCGAGGCTACTTGGGACGGCATCATCGACTGGTCGTTGGATGCGTCGCCTGCAGTGGGCCGCACCGGCAAACACGGGAATATCTTCTACGGACTCGGGTACAGCGGGCATGGAGTGAATCTGACGTCGCTCTTCGGCAGGATCATCGCCGACTTGCACTGCGGTCGCGGGCACTCCTGGAGCGACTATCCCTTCGTCAACGCCCGGCTCGATTACGTTCCGAATGAGCCATTCCGCTGGGCGGGCGTGCAATCCGCGCTCGCGTGGTATCAGTTGACGGGACCCAAAGAGGTGCGCTCAACGCAGGCGCTGCAGAGCCGGCACGGCAACACCGGGTGATTGCGGCGCGCGCAGCTCCTGCGCGCTACGGCTGAATGCTTAGCGCGGCTTTCTGCCGCTCACGATGGGTACCTGCCACACCGCGTACTCGCGCGGGTTGCGGATGCTCGCAATGATGAAGTCAAAAAGCGCGCGCGCTTCCTTCGAGCTGAGCGCAGTGTGGATACCGATCGCATCCACGTAGCCGTCGCGCCACGCTTCCATCATTGCGGCGAAGGTTTCGCGCGGCACCCGCAAGGTGTCGACGGTAACGTAGTCGACGCGCAGCTCTTCCATGCCCAGGTCATGCAACAGTGTCCACGTGCGCCGTCCCACGCGCGTGTCTACCCCGGTACTGCGCCCAAAGGGGACGGCGCCCTCGTGCCACAACCGATCGGGATCAAGCTTGCCCGCCATCATGTGCAGCATCAAGTAGTCCTCGCTCAGGATGTGCAGCCATCCGCCCGGCCTGCAGATACGCCGCAGTTCCGCCAGAACCTTCTGCGGTTCCGGAATCGACTGCGTCATGTGGCGGCACACCACGAGATCAAAGCGATCCGACTCAAACGCGAGTGCAAATGCGTCGCCCTGCTGAAAGCTCAGTCGTGGCGCGAGCGCAGCGTAGCGGCGGCTTGCATAGGCGATCGAGCTCTCCAGAATGTCTACGCCAATCACCGTGGCCTGTGGATACTTGAACGCCAGGCGCGAGGTGATCTCGCCGCTGCCGCAGCCGATGTCGGCGATGCGGCACTCGGGCGGCAAGGCGTAGCGAGCGAACAGCGCCTCCTCCTGGGGCCAGATCGCATTGGCTTGCGCAGCGAGCGTGCGCAGCATGGATTCATGCGCCATTTGATCAGCATGCGGATTACGCGAGGCGCTCATGACAAATGACTCAACCCCTGCTGCGCCTGCTTCAGCCAATCGGCCCGATCGGCGGTGTCCGGCAGCGCCTGCGCCAGATCGCGGGCGCGCACGTAGCTTGCGCGCGCATCCGCCGTGTCGCCTGTCTTGCTCTGCGCCTCGGCAAGAGCCAGCCAGTTCGGCGGATGCTGCGGCCGCAGGGCCGCCGCGCGCTGTGCGGCGGCGAGGCCGCGCTCTGGATCACCGGGACCCAGCGGCCATCCGGGCGCGCGGATCCACACCAGCGCCTGCACGCGCGCCGGACCTGCGTTGTCGTAGCTCGCATCGATCGCCTCCGCACGCGCCAATGCCGCGAGCATGTCATTCAGGATCGCGTTCGCACGCGCCGGGTGCTCGCGCGCCTCAAGCCCCAAAGCGACCCCACGGCCATAGACGCAGGCTGCTGACTCCGGAGCCTGTGCGATGCATGCCGCCGCATCGCGGCTGGCCGCCGCGACGAGTTCTGCGCGCAGCTTGGGATCGGCTTCGTGGTTGACCTTGCTCGCGTCCGCGGCGATGGCCGCAGCAAGCTCATCGCTCGAGGCATGCGTCGGCGCCGGTTCCGCCGGCTCGCGCACCGGCACCGTGCACGCGGCGAGCGGCAATCCTGCCACTGCCCAGGCGAGCCGCGTTCTCATGGCTGCGCCGCACGGGCTGGCAACTGCGGCAGGACAAAGCGCTGCAGTCGAAGGTTTGCGAGTACATCGGCACCCGATGCGCTCTTGGAAAGATTCAAGAGCGCATCGCGCAACCCATCGGCACGCGCTTTGGGAATGCGCGCATCGACGACCGCGAGGATGGCGGCGGGCAGCGGCGCAGATTGTGCGACGCTTTGCAGGTCGCCCGCGAAGGGCAGGCTCGCCAATGCTTTCGTCTGCGTGGCGTCGAGCAATACGGCGACCGCCTCGCCGGAGGTTGCGCGCCGCAGCGCCGAGAGCACCTGCGCGGCCTGCGTTATCTTCACATCGGCAGGCAGCGCCCAAGTCGCGAGCGCGGATGCGCGCACGAAGTCCGGCGCATAGCCGGCAATGCTGAGAATGGTATAGCCCGCCATCGAGGCGGGGCCGGTGACCTTGCCCTTCTTGGCAACGAGGGTCCAGCGCTCCTGCACTCCGACGTCCGTGACGTCAGCCTGCACGAGCGGCGCAAGATGCAACGCGGTTGCGTGCTCGAAATAAAACGGATAGGGCACGAACGCCAATGCCGCTTCGGGCTGCGCCAGTTTCTCAAGCCCGCCCGCTTCGGTTGCATCGTAGGTGGCAGTGAGGCTGCCGGCAGGCCATTGCGAGGCGGCGGCGGCGGCCGTGGCAAAGGTATCGAGAAAGGGCTGCGCATCCGAGGCGCCACCGGGATATCCCGGCGCGCAGAAAACCATCGTCACGATGACGCCCGCCAGCAGCGTAGTCATGTCATTAGGCTATCATTCCCGGGCGCGCCGCGCCCGCGCGCCTGATGGGGCCTGAAATTCAAGCATGAATGTGCCGGCCGCGCCCGCGCTCGTCCAAATCTTTGTTCGTGTCCTCAACGCGCGAGGCTGGATTGCGGCAGTCTTTCTGCTGTTTGCGCTGGCCGGGCTCTACGGCACGACGCAGGTGCGCAATGACTCATCGATCGACCGGCTGATAGTTGCCGACGATCCGGATGCGCGTGCCGCCCGCGACTTCGAGAAGCTTTTCCCCGAGGGTGAGCATGCGCTCCTCATGCTCGAAGCGCCGGATCCGCT
>Ga0302325_10021367_pt1 | contig 13551 bp, 8 predicted proteins | sample Palsa_T0_2_FD_201948 | JGI IMG/M metagenome (GOLD analysis project Ga0302325, IMG submission 201948) | Peat permafrost microbial communities from Stordalen Mire near Abisko, Sweden - Palsa_T0_2 | ecosystem: Environmental > Terrestrial > Soil > Palsa > Peat permafrost | place: Sweden: Abisko... | reverse complement strand
TCGCAGACGGCGGCACGATCTTTCTGGATGAAGTTGGCGAGCTTCCTCCAGAGACTCAAATTGCGCTCTTGCGGGTGTTACAAGAGCGAGAATTCGATCGTGTCGGCGGCGATGGCGCGATTCGAGTGGATGTGCGGGTTGTTGCCGCCACCAATCGCGACCTGGAGGCCTCCATGGCTGCAGGCGATTTTCGAAGGGACCTCTACTATCGCCTCAACGTTTTCCCCATCGAGATCCCTCCCCTGCGCGAACGAAACGAGGACATTTCCATTCTCGTCGAGTACTTCATCGACCGTTATGCCAGGAAAACGGGAAAGAAAATAAGAAGCATCGACAAGCAAACCCTCGGCCTGCTGGAATCCTATTCCTGGCCTGGAAATATTCGCGAGCTACAGAACGTCGTCGAGCGTTCCGTGATTGTTTGCGATACGGAAATCTTTTCAGTGGATCCAAGTTGGCTTTCCGTCCAATCTGCCCCAGCTCACTCGGGAAGCCAGCCTCTCTTCAATAAATCCGCCGCCCAAGAGAAGCAGGTGATCGAAGCGGCTTTGGCGCAAGCTGGTGGGAAGGTCTCGGGGCTTTCGGGCGCGGCAGCTCTGCTCGGCCTCCCGGCTTCGACCCTAGAGTCGAAGATCCGCACCCTGAAGATCAACAAGTTCCGCTTCAAGAACGTCTAGTCCTAGCTAAGAATCGCTTCAGGGGAAGTTCATGCCCCGCCTCAAATCCTGAAATCTCGCGTTGCCGCAGGCTGTTGTCCCGCAGGTAATAGAGCCGAAGGCCGACTTTCACAGCGGTGATCCGTTCGCGACGGCCATTCGAAGGTTTCGCTATCCGATTTGCGAAAAAATCGCGAATTCGCGAAGCGCTAACCCTTGAGGATTAACAATTCATCTATTGTCAACAGATTAGGGTTGGCTGACGGATTGCTCCTGCGGCAATGGAAGGACATCGTCAGAAAAATAAATGTGCTGAAGATCCAGCGATCATCGAACGGAAGAGTCGTCTTCACGCTCAGTGGCCGTATTGAGGCAGAAGACGTCGCAGAGTTGCAACGACTCTTCGATTTGGAAGCGCCGGGGCGCCATCTGGGTCTGGATTTGAAGGATGTCACCCTGGTGGACCAGGATGCAGTCGGGTTCCTCGCGGACTGCGAAGCGAATGACATCCAGATCGAGAATTGCCCGCCGTATATCCGCGAATGGATCGAACGAGGTAATTGGACCGAACGAGGGAAAAACCTCAACAGCAGGCGAAAACGAACGAGCTCTGCGAGGCCATCAGCAGGCAGAAAAAATCGCGAATAATCTGGAGGATCTACATGAGCTTAAGCACCGCCCCCCTCGTCGTCCTAGGGGATAGAGGCTCCAATCTTAAGAGTGGCCGATTGCAACTCTTAAAGATAAACATCCTGGAAGAAACTCTCGGTCAGGAGGCCGAGTTCGAGGGCATTGTAGGGCAGAGTCCGGCCCTCCGGCAGGTGCTCAAGCTTGTGGAGACGGTGGCCACGGGAAATTCAACCGTGCTGCTGCGCGGAGAAACCGGTACCGGCAAGGAACTCGTCGCGCGCGCGATTCACAATCGCAGCCGGCGCCAGGAGCGCGCGTTCGTGAAGGTCAACTGCGCTGCAATCCCGAGCGGACTGCTCGAAAGCGAACTTTTCGGCCACGAGCGCGGGGCCTTCACGGGAGCCGTGACTCAGAAGATTGGGCGGGTTGAACTTGCCGATCAGGGTTCGTTGTTCTTGGATGAAATTGGCGATATTCCGCTGGAACTCCAGCCGAAGCTTCTGCGCGTCTTGCAGGAGAAAGAATTCGAACGCCTCGGCAACACGCGGACGAAAAAGGTCGACGTTCGCGTGGTGGCCGCAACCCATCGCGACCTGGAGCAGATGATTCTGGAGAAGGAGTTTCGCAGCGACCTCTACTACCGGCTGAATGTGTTCCCTATTTTGATTCCACCCCTGCGCGAACGGCCGGGGGATATTCCGTTACTCGTACGGTATTTCGTCCAAGAGGCCGGGCGAAGGATGAACAAAACGATCGACGACATCCCTTCGGAAACCATGGCGGCTCTGACCGAATACCAATGGCCGGGCAATATCCGCGAGCTGGGAAACGTAATCGAGCGTGCGGTAATTCTTTCGCCGGGCTCCGTCCTGCGCGTGCCCCTGCGCGATCTTCAATCGCGCATCACTGCGGGACAAACTGAAAATGTCCGGACTCTCGCGGATGTCGAGCGCGAGCATATCCGCGCAACTCTGAAGGAAACCAGATGGCGCCTTTCCGGACCTGGAGGCGCGGCAATGCGCTTGGGACTTAACCGGTCGACGCTCTACTTCCGGATGAAGAAGCTAGGCATCGTCCGTCCGTGGTACTGACGCCATTGGAACTCGGATTTGCTGGCGCGGGCTTCCGGCAATTGTGCTGGGGGTGAAGAGATGGCCTTTCCGGATCGCCGCACTTCGAATGTATTGTTCACGATCCTGCTTTTTGCGATTGTGCTCGCGCTCTTGTATGCCGCGCGGCGCATCCTTGTGGTCTTTATTTTTGCCATGCTCTTCGCGTACTTGATCGATCCGATCGTCAGGTTTTTGCAGCGCCATTCACTTTTTTTCAAGAACCTGAGAGGGCCGCACGTTGTGGAGGCCTATCTCGCCTTCCTCATTCTCGCGATCGTTGCCGTGCACCAAGTAGCGCCGCGACTTTCGCGACAATCCAGCACGCTGGTTAAAGAATTGCCCGTCCTGCTGGACAGCTTTTCGACGGGCGATATTGCTATACGCATTGGGGGTGAGTATGGCTGGAGTGACGGCCAAGAACTGCGCCTGAAAACGTTTCTTATTGGTCACCGCCAGTGGATCGACAGCCTCGCACAACGCGCAGGACAATTCACTTCAGAGGTCGTGGCAACCTTGGTTGTGGTGCCCATACTTGCCATTTTCTTTCTGGCCGATGGAGGACGGATCGTCGAAGGATTCATCCGGCTTGCGCCTACCGAAGAAAGGCGCCAGGAGCTGAGCGGATTGGCAGGGGACCTAAACATTATGCTCAGGCAGTACATCCGGGCTAAGGTCACTCTCAGCGCCTTGTCGCTCCTATTTTATTCGGTCACTATGTTTTTGTTGCGGTTTCCCCACGCGATCGGACTCGGGATCCTCGGCGGAGTTCTGGAATTTATACCGGTAGCCGGTTGGATGATTTCGGCCACCGCGATTATCGCGGCGGGCGTTATTACCCACGCTCACTGGATCTGGATGGCGGCGCTATTGGCCATATGGAGAATGGCTATGGACTACTTGATCTCCCCTCGCGTCTTGGGGCAGAACCTGGAAATTCATCCACTGATGGTCATATTCGCAATCATGGTCGGTGGCGAAATTGGTGGAATTGTCGGGATCTATCTTTCGATTCCCTTAATTGTGGTTGTTCGCGTGATCTGGCGGAGACATTTATCCTCGAATCCACCTCTGTAGGCGGCGCCTGAGCTGCTTCCCACGGCGCCGAAGAGTGATCAGCGTTACCCCGCGGGGGGACGCTGACCCAAATGATTCAAAAGGTCCTTTTCCACGCACTACAGTTTCTTCGGATCGCCGTTTAATAACTGTCGCGATAATCCTAACCAATAAATATAACTCGCCGCTCATTGAAAGCTCGGGGCGATATCTCAGCCATCGCAACACCTATCATTCGCGGAAGTTTAGTGAGCAGGAACACGCGGCTCATTGCTGACCCTGAAAGCATTGCCATTTCGCATATAGAGGCGCTCGGACTCCTCGGATTGAGAGGTCTGGCCCCGCCCGCGGCGCCCGAACACGGCCAGCTGGTTCCCGCTCTCATCGACGGCGCGGTCGCGATCGACCCCCTTGGAAATCATATTGGAAACCGCTAGTTTGGCCCGAGAAATCGCAACTTCCGAACCAGCAAAGGGATTTAGAGAAAACACAAGGAAGCCCGTCAGCGCTTCGTCGATTTTGCGCTTTCCCCTTCGGCCAAGTGGGCGGGCAACTTTCGTGATCTAAATGGGCGATCGTCCGGATGGCCACGCTTGCTTAGGGTGGACGAATCTCCAGCGAGATTGTCCAAGAAGAAATCAAGCGCCTCGACAATGCCACGAGTGCGAATTTAGAATGTCGCTCCCGTGGGGTACCAGGACTTCACTTTCCCGAGAACGCCGTTGCTCAGGACTCGAAAAGATTCCCAAGCAACAGTCCACGAACGGATACTGCGGCCCAACTGGAGAACCGGAGGAAGACATTCTTACGATTGCCAAGCCGACAAGTCTGTCAATTCGAATTAGGCAATTTACAAACGAAATTCGACGCGTCGTCTGTACTTCCTTGGCCAGTGTATTGCGCCGTCTGTGGATATGGGCACAGTGGTCGCGTGCGCATGACGTCTGTAGAAGGAGTATCAAGATTGACCACGCCGATACCACCGCCGGGGCCACCTATGGCCGTCAAAGGATTGTACGGCGCATTGGACGTGATGATCCTGTCTGGCGCGTGCTGATGCTCCACCCAGCCGACAAGCGAGCTAAAGGGATCGAACGTATGCGGACCAGGTCCGCCGCCGCAGTGATACATTCCGGGAACCATGAACATACGGGCCGTATCCGTGGGATTCTTGATCGTGGCTTCTATGTCCTCATAGTACCGAACGGTGTCCATGGGCGCGACGGTCGGATCAGCCCAGCCTTGATATATGAGCAGTTTGCCGCCATGCGCCTGGAAGGGCTTGATATTGGGATCCTCCGCATCGAGAATAGGGCTCAGCTTCTTTCGCAACTCCGGTAAATTCTTCTCATAGCTCCAGGTGTGGAAGTCCCAGTTCGGATCTTGGTACATCGCGTTCCTGAAAAAAGCTTGCGCCGAAACAAGGGCGCCCCCGTAATGCTCCGGCGTGCCGACCAAAGTCCACCGGTTTTCGCTTCCCGGCATATAGCCTTGATAAACGGCCTTCCCATCCAGAATCGGACCGGAATAAAGCTTCTTCAAAGACTCGATCTGCTTCGCCGTAAGACAGCTTGGAGAGTCTTCCGCTTTGCACAGGAGCACGGCGGGATTGAAGTGGCATCTCATCGGATCACTGATAAGACCGTCCTTGACCCCGTCATTTGCGTCGCAGGCCGCCATCGAAGCGTCAGCAATTGCAGGCAGTTTGTTTACTGGGATGTTGCTTTCCGGGTCTTTGAACAGCACCAGCGCTTCCCAAAGGTACTGCTCTGCCATCTGTTTGGTCCAGCTAACGAGCGGAGCTCCCGCGAGGACGCCGTCATAATCGTTCGGGTAGCGCTGCACCTCCATCAGGGCTTGTCTTCCGGCGTTGGAGCAGCCAATGAAGTAGTTATATTGCGCGTCCTTCCCGTAGAAAGCAGCCACGACCATCTTGGTTTTGAGCGTCATTTCGTGGACTCCGCGGTAACCGTAACCAATCAGGATTTCCGGGTCGCCCGCGGCCCATGCGAAGTTCTGCGCTCCTGTGGCTCCTTGAATCTGTGCATGGCCCGTATCCGTGCTGGCCGTGACATATCCCAACTTGAGAGGAGTGACCATGTCTATGTAGTTGATGAAACCGGCTTGGCTTCCGTCGCCAACGGTGGCTATCCTTCCGTTCCAGTCATCCACCGGCATCCACACCTCAATATTGATTGCCGGTTTCACCACGAGATGCACGCTGCAAAGCGCCGGCATTTCGTACGTCGGCATCTTGCTGCCGGGACGACCCGGCGGGGTGTACGGTCCAGCCGGTACGAGGGCGGCGGACGTAATCGTGGTATCCGGAATCTTCAAATTCATGAGGCCTTCGCATGACGGGGAAGCGGAAGCCGAAACCGGCGCCAAGAATGTCAGAAGCACGGCAATTCCGAATATCGCAGCCATCGAAAAACGTTTCATTGTAGCTCGCTCCTTGAAATCAAGACTCTTCCCGCAAGGCTCAGCCTCCGCAAAGGGTTGGTGCCCTCTTACGGCGTTACCCACAAACAGCAGCACCTCTTTTTTAACGTAGCCCGCAGTCGATGACGTTGCAACTTCACTTGGGCGGTTCCATATCTTGTACGGAGAGCTTGTCGGTGTCCGTGATGATTTTTGCGTAGGCGCGGGTAACCGCTTCAAGCTGCGTGTACGGAACCCAATCGTCGCCATCCGAATGGAAATAGGGCGGGTCCGTAGCTATAAATACGAGGGATGCCGGAACCAATTCGCTGATAGGAGTTGTCTCGCCCGGAGCGCTTGTCAGTGGTTTGTCATACATGGTGACACCGAACTCCAGAGCTGCTTTCATGGCGATGTCCTTGAATTTCGGACTCCCTCTCATGTACCAGTTCTCAGGATCAGCTACATTTGTCTTTTCAAGTTTCCATCCGTAGAGATGAGCTGCCTGCGCGGAGGTATGCTCGGAATTGATTACCAGCACGGTTTTTCCAAAGCTCTCGGGATGTTCCTTCAGCCACTCGGCGCCAAACTTCTTTCCATTGTGGTGCCCGGGGCTTCCTACGAAAACGATGGTACGGTGGCGCTTTTCCTTTGGGATCTTGGAGAAGTACTCCGCTAGTCCAAGCATCGTTGCAACTCCGGAAGCGTTGTCGGTTGCACCCTCAAACCAGCTATCGAGGTGGGCCAGAATGAACACCTTCTCATCCGTCATGCCGGGCAAAGTGCCAAAAATGATATCCGTCTTCAAATTGGGCACCTCTTCCACGTCCATGCGGATTTTCAGATGGGCCGGCCGCTCCGATGAGCACGACCCTATCAAATCCCGAAGGGCATACCCATCCTCCATCCCCATTGAGAAGGTCGGAACTTTTGTGGCGCCTATCTGGCCCCTTACTTTTCCAGGCAGGAGCACAACCTCAATGATGGCTGCAGCTCCCTTGTCTGCCGCCCGCCGAAGCGCGTCCTCCGCTCCCGCACTACTACTAATTACAGCTGGAAGCGGTACGCTGAATAGGACAACAGCCTTCCCGCGCACGTCGAGCCCATGATAATCGGCTTCCGACCCTAACCCGGCGTACGCAACCTCGAGATCCAAGCCGTCGGTGGAAGTACCGGGTGAGTTCTGCCCCGGGTATGCGGTATCGAGCCGCAGCGTCTTGCCGTTACCAGTGGCCGTAACCTCCCACGATTTGGGATTCCACTGCGGAGCAAGATCCTGCGGCACCCCGTGAACATCCGACAGACCGATGCTCTTAAACTTGGCGAGCGTCCACTGCTCGGCCTCAACGTGAGACGGGAAGCCCGTAAGACGACCCCAGAATTGATGGCCCGAATCGCGGTAGCGATACGCGATTGCCACGAGCTCGTTCACATATTGAAGGAGGTGCTTACCGTCAATCGCGGCGTACGCCTGCTCTGATGGCTGAAGTCGCCATCTCGGCAACATGTCCTCGTCACTCAGGAGTGCCGGGGCGTCTCCCTGGCCGCCCAGGAAGGGCCGGATGACCGTCGTGCCGTTCGGATTATCACTTTGGCGGTTTTGCGGGGCGCTTCGGGCTTGATTCGGAGCCAGCGTCATCACCAGCAACAACAGAATGATTAGAACCGGCAATGCCCACATTGTCAGTCGACGCATAAGCTCACATCTCCTTTTTTATTGTTACCCCGAACACCGCGCCCGTCACTTTCATCAGACGCCCGGCAGAACTTCTGTCAGTGGAGGTAAATATTCCCACAAATGCAATGATGCTCGGACGCACTCCCAAGCTTAGAAATTCGAGCGGAAGGTTGCCACGTTAGCCGCGGCCGCAATGGTAGAACTCCAGGTTGAACTTGTTCCACTCGTATTTTCAAAACGCAGTATTCAGAAAAAGGTAATAATCTCTAAGTACGAAATCGCAGGTCAGTCCGGTCGGCACCCATCCAAGTCCCGAGTAGTCCGATTCCGGGACAAGTGGCTGGCTAGTACCGCATCTGGGCGCGTCGCGAGAGGAGCGCGCAGCTCGGGCCCGATACTAAGGATTACACTTCGCTCAATGAAATTCTGCAGCTCGCGAATATTCCCGGGCCACGGGTATGAGCTGAACGCAGACATGGCTTCGAGAGGAATGCGAGTCCCGCAACTTAACTCGCTTCGTCACGGTCCGCAGGGTGCGGTCGCTCGCGGTAGCCGACTTAAATCACTTACTGAGGGGCCATTTTCGCCGAGAGCGCGCCCCCCTCTCCGCCTCAATGTTTAACTGGTCCGATTACTGCGTTGTCCAGATCTTTGGACACGTGTCGACAGATGGTCGCGACGTGTCCGCGTCTACCGGGCCGCCCGTCCGAGCCAAATATCACAATTAGGGCAATCGCCCCGTTTTTCGCGGTATCGCTTAGCAGCGCACTTAGGAAGGAGTGGAACGCAACGTGCTTTTACTTTTCGTCGGCGGGTCATGGAAGGTCTCATGAACGCTTGAAAGTTAGGGAGGGATCAAATGCGCAAAGTAATTACGTGCATGATGCTTCTTAGTTTCTTCAATGGCGCTTCGATAGCAACGGCGCGACCCGCTGATAACGCAACAACGCCAAGCAAGACCGACAGCAAGCCGGGGGCGAAGTCTGACGCGTCAGCCAAATCCGATGCGGGGGAAGATGAGAAAAATGCTGGCGAATCGGAAATGCAGGAAATGCGGAATCTGCTCCAATCTCAAACCGAAGAGATTCAGGTTTTGCGAACGCGTCTGGCAGCTGTGGAGGCGAAAGTACCAGCCTCCAAGGAGGCTGCCGCGCCACCTGCTGCTTCTCCTGCCAGCATCATTCAGCCGTCAACTTCAGCGGCGATAGACCCCGGTTCACCCCCGCCGAACGTCGCAAGGCAGTACGCTACAAGCGACCAGAACGAAAACAAGGCTCCGCTGTCATTCAAAATTGGCTCGGCGGAATTTACTCCGGGCGGTTTTCTTGATTTCACCGCGCTATATCGCAGCACAAATGTTGGCAGCGGTATTGCCACAGCGTTCGGTTCAATTCCTTTCAACAACCAATTGCCGCAAGGCGGTTTGTCCGAGACGCGTCTCTCAGCGCAGTACTCTCGTTTATCCCTCAAGGTTGATGCTCCGCTCACCGAGTCGACGAGCCTCACTGGCTATGTGGAAACTGATTTTCTCGGCTTTCAGCCGGCTAACGCCTACCAGACCGCCAACAGCGATAGCTTGCGTCTTCGTGTCTTCTGGGCAGATGTGCGTCACGGCAAGTGGGAAGTTCTGGCTGGGCAAGAATGGTCGCTGTTGACGCCGAATCGGGTAGGCCTTTCACCGCTGACGTCCGACGTATTCACCACACTGGACGAAGACCCGAACTTCCAAGTTGGCCTCACGTGGGCGCGCCAGCCGCAGGTCCGCTTCGTCTATCACCCTGCAAATAACTGGGCCATCGGCCTCTCGCTCGAAAATCCCCAGCAATACGCGCCCGGGTCGGTTGTCTATCCTTCAACCTTTTTCAGCACACAGTTCGACAACGGAAGCGGTAGCACGAGCGCCGCCAGCAGCGCCACGAATACTGCGGTCCCTAACCTGCATCCTGACATTATTGTGAAAACGGCGTTCGATGCACATCCAGCGGGTCGTGCACTTCACATCGAAGTTGCCGGCCTGCTGCGCAGCTTCAAGGTGCTCAACGATCTGACGGCTTCGCCGACCACCAATACGATTACCGGAGGCGGCGGTTCAGTGAATGTGAACTACGAAGTTATTCACAACCTGCACCTTATCGCCAATTCCTTCTACAGCGATGGCGGCGGCCGTTACATCTTTGGGCTAGGTCCCGATGTGATCGTCAAACCCAATGGCACTCTTTCCGGAGTTCACTCCGGTTCCGGCGTGGGCGGTTTTGAATACCAGGCCACGCCACATTACATGTTCTACGGCTACTACGGTGGCGCGTACTTCCAGCGCAATTTCGGATATCTGGCCGCGACGCCCACTTCCTCGTGCGATGGCATCTCGGGTTTCACTTGCGTGGGCTTTGGATTCCCCGGATCGGCGAACACGTCGAACCGCGCCATTCAAGAAGGTACGATCGGCGTGATCCCCACATTGTGGTCGAATGCGAGCTACGGGCGGCTGCAAATCATCACCCAATATTCCTACTTGGTCCGAAGCCCGTGGTCGATTCTCTCCACACCTGGGAACCCCAAGAACGCACACACCAATATGGTGTACCTCGGCCTTCGCTACATACTCCCCTGACAGTGAGCACGAGGGGATGACAGCCATGCAGACCTCGATGATTGTAAACGGGAAGCGAACCCAAACGTCTCCGTCGGAAAATCCGGCGGAAATCGGTGGCGCCGCACTTCGGGCACGGGTCCCGCGCCTGCGAATTCGAGGTGGGCGGAGGAAATCTGAGCCGCGCCGGGGACGATCACTAACGAAGGGCGCAGAAAACCGAGTTTGGCTGCCTCACTTTTCATGTATTTGTCACGGCTCAATCCACCGTTTGATTGCCGAACCGATGGCCCACGCTGTGGATCTCCAGCCATCGTATTCTTATCGACGAATACTGTCTTCAAAGAGGTCACCTAACTCGTCTCCGTCATCTGAGCACCCTTTGAATTGCACAGTATCAGTACGATCAAGAGCACCGCGGCACCCAGCATCCCAAGCGCTCTAAAGTGAAGGACCATTGCCGCTCCCGTCCCAGCACCCAAGACAAAAGCGGTCCAGATTCCGCAGAGAAGGCGCATCTTGGGGTCGGGAGCTCTCATCGGCGGAGGCACCTCTCCAGGAGCGTATTTTTCAGCTTCGGTGGAGATTAGGCTTGTAATCATCCCTGTGAGATACGTCGTGTGAACGGTGATGCCACCGACGCGACGAAATGCTCCATTTTGCAGCCCGAGTGCCAAAGAGACAAAGATCACAAATATTGCAACTCCGTGTGCCACATCTGACGCCAGCACCAAAGAAGCGGCTACTATCAGAATCATTTCTATTCCCATGACGATAGGAAGAAACGGCGCCGATGGCCACGCCTTGAAGGAGCGAGCGATAAGCACACTCACGAGAACCCCTATCAAAAAAGTGACAATGGCCGAAAAATGTCCGAGCGTGGCCCGCCAATCGTGAGCAGCCACTGCAATTGCTCCTAGCACCAAGTTGCCGGTCACATGTCCGGTGAACGTTTTGGCGAGCATGAAGCCAGCAGCGTCGCCATATCCGCCAACAAAAGCGAGCCCGAAGGAAAGCCAATTGTCAGTCAAGCGGATGTTTGTAGGCACAATTTCCTTTCTGACTCTGCTCAACTTCCGTCGTCTGATCCGCGCGGCGAACCTACAGGGCAGTCGATTTGTTTAGTGACGGGTCCCGGAGCAACTCGATTCCGCGTTTTGCTACTGTCATAAGTTATCCTCCTTGTGTGTTCTCCTAAGTGAATGATTCTATTTAGCTCGCCCTTGAAAACTTCTTATACGGGCCAATGATGCGTAAGCCAGAGGATGTATCCTTTTCGTCCTTCCACGTTGTCAAATGCCCGCACCGACGAGGCCTCCTTACCGGGACTAAATCCAATCTCCGAAACACTCAGCGGAGTCCCGTTGAACTGCGGAACCAGACCGGTCGGGTTCTGCGAAAATGGCGAGCGAACGGCCGCCATCACCATTGACTTCACATAGAAGTTCGGCAACCGGACGACGCGGACTTCCATCGCTGGGGTCGAGGGGGGATCGAACATCTCGTAGTCCGTGAATAGATTGCCCAGCGCGTAGCCCATCGGCTCGAAGATGAAGGATGCCGCGAAGTGCTGCGCTCCGTAGAAATCCTGGCCCGCAAACTGACCGACGCGCGCAGTGATTCGTTCATCCAGCCAGCGTTTCTCGATCCACCATGAATCCAGACGGCACGTATTCATGCTAGACATGCCGCTCGGACTGGTCAGCAGCCCCCAATATGCTCCGAGATTGCCACCGCCCTGCCACAACGCAGTCGCATGGAAATACAGATCGTGCCACCCTGTCAGCTTTCCGAAATCAATGTCCACGGTTCCCCGGAACCTGTTCCAACTCGCAAAGCGCTCTGGCTGGACACTCTCGAGGTTCCAAAGGGAATCGCTGACATACTGAAAATCGAAGGTCACACCCCGTTCTTGCAGGCGCGTCCGCTCCCCGCCCCAAGTCCCAAAGAGGTGCCCGTGCGGGCCTTGACCCGTTTCGTGACTGTCCGGGCCGGGGAGCGGTTCCTGTGGCTGCGTCTGCGAACGAACCGGCACAGCGAACAGGTAAATACCGACGCCCAAGGAAACCAGGAACCGCCATTGTCGACCGCACAAGCAAGACATCTCCCACCGTCCACGATGATTGCTCCGGCGCTTCGGGACTGAGCTGCTCTGAATTGTTGAGGCGACGATACCGTGCGGCGAACCAAACGCGTTCGCCGCACGGTATCAGGCTGTGGCGGTTAATCCCGCCGCTTGGTTTGCATATTCCGGTTTGTAGACGTGCTTGCGGATAAATGTCACCATATCAGTTGGGCGAGGTACCCTAGCCAAATCGGCATCAAAGACGAGTTTGGCCACTCGCGCGGCCGTCTGGATTTCGGTTTCGAGGATATTCGACTGCAGCGGATACAAGAGACCCTGCTTCAGCAAATCGGGCGACACCTGATCTGCAACGGCTTGGCCAGCCTCAATGAACATCTCGTCTGTGACACGCTTCGCCTGCGTGGCGAAGATCGCCATACCGACTGCTCGGAAGATGTAGAAGTTGTTCGCCTGTCCCGGTAGAAATGTCTGGCCGTTGTAGTGGACTGGCGTGAACTGCACACCGGCCGCGTAGATCGCTTTACCCTTCGACCAGGTATAGGCTTGCTCGGGCGTGCACTCGGCATGCTCGGTGGGGTTCGATAGCGCAAGAATTACGGGACGCTCGTTGATTCGCGCCATCGCATCGATGACTTGTTGATCGAAGGCACCGCCAATCGTGCTGACGCCGATGATCGTGCTCGGCTTGATACTCTCGATGGCAGCGACGAAATCCCGCGTCGGAGCGTGCCGGTGCGCATACGGCAACTGGAAATCGAAGAGATCCTTGCGGGTGGACTCGAGCAGGCCGTTGACATCGAACATGTGGACCTGGGACTGCGCTTCCTTGAGGTTCATGCCCTGCGCAACGAGCGCCGAACAGAGTAGGTCGGCAAGGCCAATACCCGCCGAGCCAGCGCCGAGGAACAGGTACTTTTCATCCTTCAGTTTCGTCCCTTTGAGCTTGGCCGCATTGATCATTCCCGCAAGCGTGATCCCCGCCGTACCTTGTACGTCGTCGTTGTAGACGCAGTACTTGTCGCGATAGCGCTGGAGCAGGTGCACGGCATCCGCACCCGTCCAATCTTCGAAGTGAATGCAGCACTTCGGAAACACCTCCTGCACGGCTTCGACAAACTCGTCAACGAACGAAAAAAGATCCGCAGTCGCCGGGCGCGCTTTGCGCATTCCTAGATAAAGCGGATCGCGCAGGTACTGCTCATTGTTAGTGCCGGCGTCGAGGTACATGGGAAGGAGGTACTGCGGAGGCACTCCGGCGCATGCAGTATATAGCTGCAGCTTGCCGATGGGGATGCCCGCGCCGTTTGCGCCGAGGTCGCCAAGAC
>Ga0302325_10021366_pt1 | contig 13552 bp, 8 predicted proteins | sample Palsa_T0_2_FD_201948 | JGI IMG/M metagenome (GOLD analysis project Ga0302325, IMG submission 201948) | Peat permafrost microbial communities from Stordalen Mire near Abisko, Sweden - Palsa_T0_2 | ecosystem: Environmental > Terrestrial > Soil > Palsa > Peat permafrost | place: Sweden: Abisko... | reverse complement strand
GGTGTGCCAAAGCTGTCACGCGGGTTGGCGTTCCAGGGGGTTGGCGGATAGGGATGATAGTTGGCGATCTTGTGGTTCTTAATCACCACGTGGTGCGACAGCACTCCGCGAACGGCCTCGTGGAAGCCGCAGCCGATCGCTTCGTCCGGAACCTTGAAGTCGTTCCATGTCTTGGTTCTGCCGGCATGCAGCTCGGCCAGTGCCTGCTCGGCGAAGTACAGAGCGGCCGCGGCCGCATACGCCTGGAAGTAGGTGCGGGCGCGATCCCGTTCGATCGCATTGCTCCATTTGGGAATCTTCCACTCGAACTCGACCTCGGGCTTCGACTGCGTCTTCGGCAGGTAAATCTTTACGCTGTGGCCGGTGGCTTTGATGTAGCCAATGTCCACGATGCCCGCCAGTGCGGTCGCCCAGAAACGTGCAATGGGGCCGCCGCCGGTATCGAGCGCCAGGTAGTCCCCCGTCCGCTTGTCGTACCAACGGGGTGACATGACCCAGGTGTACTTGCCCCCAAAGTCGCGCTTCTGCGGCCTGGGGAATGTGCTCTGGTTCCAGGGATGCCGTTGATCCACAGGATTGCCCAGCGGGTCCTTCTTTACGAAGGCTTCTGAGTTCTGCCAGTCATCGTAGTACGAGCTGCCCAGCAGAATACGGATGTTCAGGTTGATGTCCACCAGGTCGCTGGTAACCAGCTGGCCATCGACCACCACGCCCGGAGTCACGTACATGCCGCGGCCCCAGTCCGTCATTTTGGCGTAGGTATAGTCGCAGACATCCGGATTGTTGAACGATCCCCAACAACCCAGCAGGACGCGCCGTCTTCCTACTTCTTCGTAGCCAGGAAGGGCTTCATAGAAGAAGTCGAAGAGATCGTCATGGAACGGCACCACCTTCTTCATGAACTCCACGTACTTCATCAGCCGTACGATGTAGTCGGTGAAGAGCTGAATGGTCGGCACGGTGCCCACACCGCCTGGATACAGCGTAGAAGGATGCACGTGGCGCCCTTCCATCAGGCAGAACATTTCGCGGGTCATGCGGCTCATCTGCAACGCTTCGAGATAGAACGATCCCTTGAATGGGTTGAGCGCTGTCATGATGTCGGCGATGGTCTTGTAGCCGTGCAGCTCCGCGTGCGGCGCTGCGGTTTTTGTCGCCTTTTCCCAGACGCCGGGGTTGGTCTCTTTCACCATCTGTTCGCAGAAATCCACGCCCACCAGGTTGTCCTGGAAGATGTTGTGGTCGAACATGTACTCGGCGGCTTCGCCCAGGTTGACAATCCATTCCGCAATCGGCGGCGGCTTCACTCCAAACGCCATGTTCTGCGCATAGGTGGCGCAGGTGGCATGGTTGTCACCGCAGATGCCGCAGATACGGCTGGTGATGAAGTGAGCGTCGCGGGGATCTTTCCCCTTCATGAAAATGCTGTAACCGCGGAAGATCGAGGAAGTGCTGTGACACTCAGCAACCTTCCGTTTGCCAAAGTCGATCTTGGTAAAGATGCCGAGGCTGCCGACGATCCGTGTAATCGGATCCCAATTCATCTCTACTAACTGGCTTTTCGCTTTGTCTTCCTGCTTACGTTCAATCGTAGCTGTGCCCATCTTGGTGGCTCCTTTGCTTTCTTTGGTTAGTAGGAACTTGGGTGATAGCCGGTTGTAAGTTCAGCACGCGGATGCCGCCACTTAGGCTCCTGGTTCACAGTGTCGTTGGTGATTGCCCGGAGAGCGCGAATTGCCTGGCCGTAAATGCCAATCGCCGCGCTTGAAATCTTCGCGCCGGGTGGCTCATCCATAAAGGGCATGAACTTATCCGGGAAGCCCGGCATTGTGCAGCCAATGCAAATGCCGCCCACGTTGGGGCAGCCGCCAATCCCGGCCATCCAGCCTCGCTTGGGCACGTTGCAGTTCACTACGGGTCCCCAGCAGCCAAGCTTCACAATGCACTTGGGAGAGCCGTACGAAGTGGCGAAGTCGCCCTGTTCGTAGTACCCGGCGCGATCGCAGCCATCGTGCACCGTCCTCTCGAAGAGCCACTTGGGCCGCAGTTGATCATCCAGCGGGATCATCGGCGCAAGGCCGGCGACTTGGTACAACAGGTATAGAACTGTTTCCATGAAGTTGTCCGGCTGCACCGGGCAACCAGGAACATTCACGATGGGAAGCCCCGCCTTGGATTTCCAATCCCAGCCCAGATAATCGGCCAGGCCCATGCATCCTGTGGGGTTCCCTTCCATGGCGTGGATGCCGCCGTAGGTGGCGCAGGTCCCGCAGGCGACAACGGCCAGCGCCTTGGGACTCAGGCGATCGATCCATTCGTTGGTGGTAATAGGCTGGCCAGTCTTGGGATTGGTTCCCATTCCCGCCCAATACCCCTCTTTCTTGATCTTCTCGTTGGGAATGGAACCTTCGACCACCAGCACAAAGGGATCAAGCTTCCCCTGTTCCGCGAGGTACCAGTACTTGAGAAAATCGTCGCCGTTCTCGTAGGCGAGCACGGGATTGTGCAGATGCACGGCGGGCAAGCCGGGAATTGCGCCCAACAAAACATCTTCCACGCTGGGCTGCGTCGCCGCCGTGATCGATACAGAATCTCCGTCACACCCCAGACCAGCCGTAATCCAGACGATGTGTACTTCCGCAACGGCGGGTTTCTTCTGCGTAACACGGCCGTAAGGCGCTGCTTGCTCTGCCATATGCTGGACACTCCTCTCGAATTGTGTCTCGTTTCACAGCCGTGGCAGACAGACCACCACGGCTTCCCAGAGACAAGCCATAGAAACAGAACGCAGCTTGCACTCACAAGCAGGACGGGCCCTATTTTTTTCTCATACCAAATACTCAGGGGTGTATCGGGAGTTCCCCGATGGAACTACCCCACTCAAGCCAACAGAAGGCTTGAATGGGCCACGCATCCTCGGGTTAGCGGGTGGGTCGCGCTGTCGAAAACATTTCGACCGGAGCGCAAGGGACCTGCGGTTAAGAGGTTTTGCCGCTGATGTTGGCTTGAATGGCGTGTTGCACCAGCTCTCGCCCGCTCTGCAGGGACAACTTTTCTTTGATGTGAGCCTGGTAAGTTTCGACGGTTTTGATGCTGAGGTGCAGTTTCTCGGCAATCTGACGCGTGCCGCGGCCTTCGCCAATCAGACGGAAGACCTCGAGCTCACGATCGGATAAAGCGGAGAGTTGGGTCTTCATGTCAGCCGCAGTACCGCTGATGTACTGGTGAAGCAGCTTGTTGGCCATGCGATCGCTAAGGTAGATGTCCCCGCCGAGAATGCGCCGCACCGCCACCAGGACTTTCTCCGTGGCCTCCTGCTTCATGATGTAGCCGTTAGCACGGGCCCGCAGCGCGCGCTCCGCATAAATCGACTCGTCGTGCATGGAGAGGATCAATACCGGGAGGTTGGGATATTGCGTCCGCAGGTTCTTCAACAGGTCGAGTCCGTCCGGACCATTCAGCGAGATGTCCGCGATCAAGATGTCCGGTTTCTTGGCGGCGATTTCCGTCATGGCGGTCTGCGCTTCTTCCGCCTCCCCGCAAACCATAAGATCCTGCTCCCGATTAATTAGTAACGCCAGCCCCTGGCGTAGGAGCGGATGGTCATCCACTACGAAGACGGTCTTCTTCTTACCTCTGCCAGCCATCGGCATGCTATTCACTTTCTCGAACCGGGAAGATACAGCTAACCACCGTTCCTTGCGAAATGTCTCGCCGTACCTCAAGCGTCCCGCCGATCACGCCTGCCCGGTAATTCATGATGTGCAGTCCCATACCCTCGGTTTTCACAGGATTTTCCGCGATGCCCTTACCATCATCTTTTATCAGCAGCTTCCCCCGGCCCTGCTCAGCCGTCAACTGAATGAGAACGTTCCGCGGCTCGCCATGCTTGATCGCGTTATTCACTCCCTCTTGCGCGATGTGATAGAGATGCGTAGCCATGGCGTCATCGTGGATCAGGACCGGCGTTTCACACTGAAAACGGCATGATACTCCAAACAGGTCTTGCACTTCTGCCGCCCATAGCTGCAATGCGGACATCAGCCCATGGGAATCTGAGACTACCGGGAGCAATCCCCTGGCTAACTCGCGCGTCTTGTGAATGGCCTCGTTCACCAGCTTCACAATCTTGGCCGCATCCTCGGTCTCCGTTCTGCTTTGCTCTGCCAGCTTCGCTTCATGCACTTTGGCCATGAATGCGATCCCGGTCAGATGTTGCCCAAGACCATCGTGCAGGTCCTGGCCGATTCGCCGCTGCTCGCGGGCGCTTATATCCAGGATTGCTTTTTCCAAATTCTTTCGCTCGGTGATGTCGATACCGGTGGCAATGATGTACTGGGCGGTCTCTCCACTGCCCGGCAGCAGTGTGCTCGACCAGGCAATCAGCCGCTGGTCTCCATGGCGGGTGACCCAACATGTCTGGTAGTCCTGGGGGAGAAGATCCGTACGCAGCAGCTCAAAGGTGGCGCGGAAGCGATCGACCTCCTCGGGAGGGAGAAAGAGGTCCCAAACACATTTGCCCTGCACCTCTTCCATGGAATAGCCGGTGGTAAGTTCACAAGCGGGGTTGAAGCGCAGGATGCGCCCTTCGCTGTCGAGGACCACGACCAGGGCTCCTACCGTGTCGAGGATTGCCGAGACGAAGTTGCGCTCTTCCTGGAGTTCCTCTTCGACGCGTTTGAGATCGGAGATATCGAAGGCAACGCCATGAATACACCAGGGGCGGCCGTCTTCCAAACGCATCATCCTGGCGTCGCAATGAAACCAGATCACGCGGCCATCACGCGCAATCACGCGATATGCGGAGCGCAGCGGCTTGCCGGTGAGGAACATCTCGGCGGCCTCCAGGCTCCAGCGCTGCTTATCCTCGGCGTGAATGTGCTCATACCAGCGAACTGGATCTTCGAGCCATTCTTCGCGCGAATACCCGAGCGCTGCTTCAATCTGCGGGCTGACATAGGCCTCGCTGATGCCCCGGTCAAGATAAGCCATGAAAACGACCGCCGGTATCTGCTCCAGCAAAGCACGGTACTTGGCCTCTGGGTTTGGCCCGCGAGCATCCGCAACCGGTACTGTTCCGTTGCCGGTGAAATGCTGCAGGAGAGAAAGTGGGTTCAACGCCGGGTCGGCAAAGACGCGGGCGAGGTCGACGAGCACAGCCTCGGCTTCGGCGATATCCATCAGGCCGGGGTCAGTAGAACGGCTCTTGCTGCTCTTCGGTTTTCGAACGGATCGCCCAAAGGTAGACATGGTTCACTCCGGACGCGGATGGCGCCGTTGCCGCCAGACCGGCTCCTTGTTGAGCGATCCCTGGGTAAAGCGCCGCAAGGCATGGATGGCTCGTCCATAGGTCTGGACGGCGGCGGAGGACAACAGAGAGCCGGGTGGCTGATTCATGAAGGGCATAAATTTATCGGGAAAGCCCGGCATGGTGCACCCGATGCAGATGCCTCCGACATTGGGGCATCCGCCCAGGCCCGCCATCCAGCCACGCTTGCCCACGTTGCACTGCACCACCGGTCCCCAGCATCCCAGCTTTACGATGCACAGCGGCGACCCGTAGACCTCGGCAAACTGCGCCTGCTCGTAGTAGCCGCCGCGATCACAGCCTTCGTGCACGGTAGCTCCGAAGAGCCACGCCGGACGCAGGGCGTCATCCAGCGGGATCATGGGGGCGCGCCCGGCGGCCATGTGCAGCAGGTAGAGCAGCGTCTCCGTGAAATTGTCCGGCTGCACCGGACATCCTGGAACGCAGACGATGGGAATATCCCCTTTCGAGCGCCACTCCCATCCAAGATAATCGGGCAGCCCCATGCATCCGGTCGGATTGCCTTCCATGGCATGAATACCGCCGTAGGTGGCGCAGGTTCCGGCGGCGATTACGGCCCATGCTTTGGGCGCCAGCCGGTCGATCCATTCACAGGTGGTGATGGGCTGACCGGTTAACCGGTCGGTGCCGAAGGATGCCCAATAGCCCTCCTCCTTATTGGTTTCATCGGGGATGGAGCCCTCCATCACCAGGATGAAGGGGTTCGACTTCCCTTCCGCCGCGCGGTGAAAGTGCTGCATGAACTCTTCGCCGTTGTCGGCAGATAGAAAAGGGTTATGGAAATTGACCTTGGGAATCCAGGGGAGGGCTCCCATGACGATGTCTTCGATACTGGGCTGGGTGGCGGCCGTCATGGAAATTGTGTCTCCGTCGCAGCCCAGGCCCGCGGTTACCCATAGGACGTCTATTTCCGCGATGGGCGCCGGTTTACGGTCCGAACGACGAGCAGTTCCCATGACGAGGATGGCTTCCCTTCCGTGCAAAACAGAGCGTGGCTTAAGCGTCCATCTTCGGCCTCAAACCCGGTTTAGGCAAGATGAGGCGACCCCGGATGTTGATTGCTCTCCATAGATGTGGGGCATAGGGGGTTTGGCTTGCCTGCGGAAGCTGCGGGTTGACGCCTTAGGGCGGCTAAAGTGTCCGCTTTTTCTCTGCGGAAGTGCGAAGTAAGCGAAGTATGCGAAGTAATTGCCCCTGCCGGCATCTTTTGGCGCCTTCGGCCGGTGGGCTTGGGTCCTTACTCGCTCTGATTGGGCGGCGACACAAATCGGAACTTGTCCGAGGTGAAGGCTAGATCCCGAACCTGACCGGGTGCGCCCAGGGGGCCGAGCGGCTTGCCATTCCATCGCACTTCCAGGCCGGCCGCGTTGCCAACCCGCAACTTGGCGAATTCTTTACCTTCGATGGTTTTTGTCTGATTGGCCTCGAGAAGGCCGGAAAAGACTGGAGTGCCGTCCGAAGAAGCAGAAATCCAAGTCTCTTCCGTAGCGGTCAAAGCAAGCTCGACTTTGGAACCAGCCGCGGCAGGCGCGGCTGCAACGACGCTGGGCGCTCTCCGCCGCGTGGCGTTTTCAACAACCGGAGCGCGGCTCTCGATTTTCTCCCTGGCAACCGCGCGGCTCTCGTGCCACCAACCATCGATTCCAACGCAAGCCACCAGGATGAGGACGAAAGCGGCAAATGAGAAAAATTTCCTCGCAGTTCGAGGCCGAGACGAAAGCTTCACAGCTCTTTGCTCGGCGGCCTGGGGCAATGACGGAGGAGCATCCGCACTCAACACGCGATCGATCTCAGCGTCGATCGCTCTCGTGTCCACCCCTAAGAATGTGGCGTACTGATGAACAAAGCTCTTGTAAAAGAACGCACCCGGCAGACTCTTGCGATCGCCGGCCTCGATGGCCTGCAGGTACTTTGGCTTGATTTTGGTGCGTGTGGCTACCGTAGCTAAATCAATCCTCTGATCGAGACGCGCACGTTGTAACACTTCGTAGACAGTAGACATAGCAAGTCCATTCGGCTTCGACTGTTTTCTACTTGCAACCCGGAGCGGGAGCCTCACTGCTATATAGATGAGCGTACAGCCATCATGGTGTCGTATTTTTGTTACCCGCCGGCGAATGCGTCTTACTTCACCAGTTCGTCAGCGTAGCGGATGGGAACCGCCAGGTTGGAGCCGCCGAAATTATTTAGGATGGCGAAATTTACGCCAATTACTTTGCCATCTCGATTGAAGAGCGGCCCGCCCGAACCGCCCGAGGTGGTCGCCGCATCATAAACAATCTTGTCCTTTAAGACGTCGCCGATGTGGCCCTGGGTGGTGGTTGGGCGAATGAGCCGTTGCGCCGCCAGCCGCGAAACAACCTGGGTTATTTGGTGGGCGTTTTCCGTCACTTTCGCTGTGGTGTCGTCTCCGGCGCGGGCGAGGATGCCTTCGATTCCAGTGGGGTAGCCAATGAGGACGACCGCATCGCCCGCGACGCTGGCTGTACTTCGATCATCGAGCTCCAACCGTGGGGTGTTCGTCGGCGCGGGAGCCTCCAACTTGAGAGTCGCCAGATCGGCATGCGACGAAATGCGGCTGAGTCGGGCTGCGGCGCCCTGAACCGTTCCGGGGAAATACGCTGTGTAGGAGGCGACGAACGGGGACGCACCCTGGTCAACAAGCTGCTTCAATTCATCACTGCCCCACCAGGGCTCGGCGACGTGATGATTCGTCAGGAGACGCCCGTCACCGACCAGGAATCCCGTGCCAAACACGTCAAGCTGGAGGGGCGGTCCGTCCCCTCCTGTCTCGACCGCCACCGTCCCGGCGTCGTCCCCCTGCGTCTTGCCGGCGGCATCAGGAGAGATGCGAATAAGCTCGCCGGAATCCTGGTCGTGAAACTCCACCACCACGTGCAACAAGCAGATGCTGGAGCCGTAGGTGTGAACAATCGTTTCCGCGACTCGATCCTCATTTTCAAGCCGGCCCAAGCGAGTCTGCGTCTCCTGAAGCTGCTTCTTGAGGGCTGCGCCATCTGCGTCGCCGGCATCGGCTATTTTCTGACGGATCTCGTCGCTTTGCGCCTTCAAGGCTTCGCGAGTTTCGGCCGCTTCGCTGGCGGCCAGGGAGGCACGTGCCTGCTCCGCGCGCCGCAGTAATTCTCCCTGTTGCACGATGCCGCCGTTCAGCCGCGCCACCTCCGCCTGCAGTTGGAGCGTGTCCTTCCGTCTGTGCCGGTTCGAAAGCGCGGTGGCGAGCGCTGCCAGGACCACTGCCGCGCTGAGGCCAAGGATCGCCGGTATCAGCCAGGCGCGCCGTTTGGCGCCCATGCCATCACTCAGCGCTTCCACGGCAGTCTCCGCCAGGCGCTCTTTCTCGAGCGCGTGGTGAAGCTTGGCTTCGAGCTCCAGCCCTGGTTGCCTCTCCCGAAACTGCGTCCGGATCCTGGCAGCAAATTCCACCGGCTCGAAGGGAAAGGAGATGACGTCATCGGCGCCAAGGTCCAGCGCGCGGGCCCGCTCCAGGGCGCCACCATGAACGATCATGACAATCTTGAGCGTTCGCGGAGCAGGCCCCGCCTTGATCTGGCTGATCAAGCCGCAACAGCTGAGGTCGGAGGGCGTTGCCTCGGTAATGAGGACTCCAGGGGAAAGCCGGAGAACTTCGTCCACTGAAAGGTCGCGGCCGGTTGTGGTTTCATAGCCTTGACCTGATAAGGCCTGCGTTACCTCCTGGGTGGACCCCTGATCCAGATTGAGGAGAAGAATCCGCATGGCTGCTACCCTGGCACCGGTCTGCGGAATATTTCCATGTCTTCTTAGACTCAAAAAGGGCAACGATGGGCGCATGCTAATTCCGCGGGGTCTTCTGAGCGCCCAGTTGCGTTGCGATGAGCTTGCGAAGCCAGACATGTGCGGGGTCGTTGTCCCTCTGGCGATGCCATACCATCCGCAGTACGAAGGACGGCAATCCCAGGGGCTCGGGACATGACATCAGGTTGAGGCTTTTGCCAAACTCCTCGACGACCGATTCCTGGATACATGCCACCAGGTTGCTCGACGCCACGGCGTGCAACACGGAAAGGCAATGCGGAAGGGCCAATCTGAGCCTGCGCCGAAGTCCCCTTGCGGCCAGCTCGTTATCGATCAACCCCCATAATTGGTTGCGATAGATGACTGCGGCATGGTCCAGCATGGTAAATCTGTGAAGTGTCAGCTTGCGCTTCCACATGGAATGACCGCGGCGCGCAATCACAACGTTGTTCTCTTCCGAAAGCGGCTCCATGATGAGGCCAGGGGCAAGATAACGCGCATCCGGGAAATAGCCGATGGCGAAGTCGAGCGTTCCGTTGCGGAGATCGCTCTCAGGGACCGTGAACAACCACTCCAGCCGGCGGGTTTGCATTTGCAGTTCGCCTGAAAGCATAGAACGGGCAAAGAGAGGAACCAGGCGCAATTCCACATCATCGCTCAGCCCAATGCGGAACAGGTGCGCGCTCACTGAGGGATCGAAGGAATGCGGCGCTTCAAAGGTTTGCCGAAGCTGGGCAAGAGCGGATCGTATGGGTCCTGCGAGTTGCTCGGCGCGAGGAGTCGGCATCATGCCCTGAGCCGTACGCACAAACAGCGGAGCTCCGAGGCGAGAGCGCAGTCGCGCGATGGCGTTACTGAAGGCGGGCTGGCTCAGCCCTACCCGTTTTGCGGCTCGACCCACATGCCGCTCATCGACGAGCGCTTCAAAGGCCAGCAGGAGGTTAAGATCGATTCCGCTGATATTCATGGTGTGAATATTTAATATCACGGATATCCACTTCACAAATAGAGGACCGCTGGCTTATACCAGCAATATGTTCAAACGTGCTGGCAAGCTCCTCGCGTTCTTCCTGCTTGCGGCGGCTCTTCGTGTGACCGCTGCCCCTGCCTCCGAAACGCCTGTTCTTCAGGTTTTCAAGCAATGGCTGGATGCCTTCAACTCAAACGACGCGGCCCGCGTCTCGGCGTTCTGGCAGAAGTATGGGCGAAACAAGGCCGATGATCGCGTTGCAGGCGATCTACGGCTGCGCAATATGACCGGAGGGATGACCATCTACCGCGTCGCGGAAGACACCGACACACATCTCGTTGTGCTGATGAAGGAGAATCGGGGCGCCTATTCTGAATCCACGATGGATCTGGCTTCAGTAAATCCTCCCGTTGTTGCAGGCATGATGGGACATCCGGCGCCGCCCCCCGAGGGTGCGGAGAATCTGGCTTCCAGCGATGACGAGCTTGCGGCACGAGTGCAAAAGCATGTGGCAGAATCGAGTGGATCGGACGCATTTTCGGGGGCCATCCTCGTCGCCCACAACGGCAAAACCGTGCTCGACCAGGCGTGGGGTATGGCAACCAACAGCGTCAGCAATAAGAACGACACCCAATTCTGTATCGGCTCCATGAACAAGATGTTCACCGCGGTGGCGATTCTTCAGCTTGCCGGAGCGGGAAAGCTGGCCCTCGATAAACCGATCGTCAGTTATTGGCCCGATTATCCGAACCGGGACCTCGCCACGCGGGTGACGATTCGAGAACTGCTCAACCATACGGGCGGCACAGGAGATATTTTCACTCCGGAGTACGAAGCGTCTCGCCAGGAAACACGAGCGCTGGCGGACTACATCAAGCTCTTTGGAACCCGGCCTGTCGCCTTTGAGCCCGGTACGCGCATGGAGTACTCCAATTACGGCTTCATCCTCCTGGGGCGGATCATCGAACTTGTGACACGCGAGCCGTATGAGAAGTACATTCGGGAGCACGTCTATCAACCCGCGGGGATGCTCCACACCGACTCGCGTCCGGAGAACGATCATGTCGAGGGCCGTGCGATCGGCTACACCCACGGATCCGATGGACTCATGCCCAATACGGCCACGATGCCCTGGTCGGGGACGTCTGCCGGAGGAGGGTACTCCACGGTCGGCGATCTCCTGCTTTTTGCCGAAGCTCTGCAGTCCGGCAAACTGTTAAGCCCCGATCTTCTGCGAGAGGCGACGCAAGGGAGTCCGATGCGCCGGGATTATGGCATGGGCTTCTATGCGCTGCCGAATGGGGGGTATGGTCATGGCGGCGGCGCCCCGGGAATCAACGGAGAGCTGCACATATTGCCGCACAGCGGTTATGTGCTTGTAGCCCTGGTTAACCGGGACCCGCGAATGGCTACAAATATGGTCGATTTCATTACGTCCATTCTGCCAATCCGCAGTCGCGACCCAAACAGCCACGCTTAAATTGTTGCGGTCATGGCCGGTCTCCTAAACATGGGACCAGGTCGGCGAATCTCTATGTCTGACGGGGCAAAAAGGACCAGAGGCATTTAAGATCCTTTTAAGACATAGCGACATTCGAGGGTGCGCATGAAGACCCGGTTTTCCGTTGTGGTTATTCTTACGGTGGTTGCGTCATTGATGGCGCAAAACGTCACCCAGCCCGCCGGCTCGCAGAAGCGCCTGATCAGTGAGAAAGATCTGTTCACATTCGTTTGGATCGCCGATCCTCAACTATCACCCGATGGTACGCGCGTCGCATTCACCCGCGTGACTGTCGACGATAAGCGCACCGGATACGAGACGTCGATCTGGATCGCTGACAGCAACGGCAAGCAGGCTCCCCTCCGGATGACGAACGGCAAGCACGACGCGGAGCCGCGCTGGTCGCCCGATGGCAAGCATATCGTGCTGGTTCGTGGCGGGGAGAAAGACGAGGCGGGCAAGCCGAAGGCCGCGCAACTGGTAATGCTGTCGCTCGCCGGAGGCGAGGCCTCCACCATCACCGACCTGCCCAAAGGCGCCTCGGGCCCGGTGTGGTCTCCCGACGGCACCCGGATCGCCTTCCAAAGCTCGACCACGCCAGAGGACCTGCAGAAGGCCGAGCGCAAAAACAAGGCGAAGCCGGGCGATAGTCAGGGGGAGAGTGAGCACGAATCGGATGTGCACGTGATCACTCGCGCGGTCTATCGCAGTAACGACGCAGGCTACCTTGATGCCAAACGCCACGCCCATATCTGGCTCCTCCAGGCGCCGGCGGCCTCCGATGAGATTCCCAAGCCGGTGCAGCTCACCAGCGGAAATTTCGACGAGCATGAGCCCGTCTGGAGCCACGATGGTTCACGCATTTATTTCACCACGCAGCACAATGCCGAGCCCTACTACGAACTCCCAACCACGGATATTTATTCCGTGCCTGCGGCGGGAGGGAACAGCGAAAAACTGGCCACACTTCCTATGGGTATCGGCGATCTCGTTCTTAGCCCCGACGGGGACCGGTTGGCCTTCCACGGGGCCGTCTCCCAGCCGGTTCGTTCTTATTCCCAAACGGATCTCTGGGTATTGCCGGTGAGGCCGGAGTCGAAAGCGCAGAACCTTACCGCCGACTATGACTTCGATATGGGCAGCTCGGTTGGGGGCGACAACGCGGCTCCGGATGCGGGGAGCAGTCGCGGGCTCTACTGGTCACCCGATGGCCGCTCGCTGTTCGATATTGTAGAGAAGCAAGGACGCTCGCCGATCGTGCGGGTGGACGCGCGAACCGGCACGGTAACCGAGGTTACCCACGGCGACCAGGCAGTGCTCGACTTCTCCATAAGCACAGAGGCGGGAAATATTGTCGCGATCATCTCCTCGCCGGTGATGATCGGCGACCTCTTCGCCGTTGCCGGTGACGGAAGCCAGACGCGTATCAGTGACTTTAACCAGAAACTTTGGTCGCAGCTGAACCTGACCTCGCCGGAGGAATTGAATTACACCAGTTTCGATGGCAAGCGCGTTCAGGGCTGGATCCAGAAGCCGCCGGACTTCGATCCGCAGAAGAAATACCCACTGATCCTGAACATCCACGGCGGTCCGCACGCCGCCTACGGCTGGGTCTTCGATCATGAATTTCAATGGATGGCAGCCAAAGGCTACGTGGTGCTCTACCTCAACCCGCGCGGCTCGACCAGTTATGGGCAGGAATTCGGCAACATCATTCAATATCACTATCCTGGTGACGACTATCGCGACCTGATGGCCGGGGTCGATGAAGCTCTTAAGCGTGGCTACGTCGACGAAAAGAAACTCGGCGTGACGGGCGGCAGCGGCGGCGGTGTGCTCACCGACTGGACCATCACGCATACCAACCGTTTCGCGGCGGCGGTGTCGCAGCGCGACATTTCCAACTGGGCATCGTGGTGGTACACGGCAGACTTCGTTCTCTTCCGGCCGACCTGGT
>Ga0302325_10021365_pt1 | contig 13552 bp, 10 predicted proteins | sample Palsa_T0_2_FD_201948 | JGI IMG/M metagenome (GOLD analysis project Ga0302325, IMG submission 201948) | Peat permafrost microbial communities from Stordalen Mire near Abisko, Sweden - Palsa_T0_2 | ecosystem: Environmental > Terrestrial > Soil > Palsa > Peat permafrost | place: Sweden: Abisko... | reverse complement strand
AGGATTAGAGCTACCATGATTCCAAAGAATAAATCCACTTTCTCCATATCCGTAAGATATGAAAAAAGAGTGATTTTGGGTTAGATAGATATATCATTGCCAAAAAAACCATGGAAACTTTGGTCACGTAAAAAGTTTCCGTAGTTTTGCCATCCGATATGGATGTAAAAGAAAGAATACTCGCAAAGGCCGCCGATCTCTTCTGCCGCTATGGTATCCGCACCATCACGATGGACGAGATAGCCTCGCAATTGGGCATTTCCAAAAAGACGATCTACCAGTTCTTTACCGATAAAGACGATATGGTATCGGCCGTCATCGAAGAGGAGATACAGCACAACGAAACGGAGTGCAACCACTTCCGCGAGACGGCAACCGATGCCGTCCACCAGGTCTTCCTGGCCCTTGAATCCCTCGAGGAGATGCTTAAATATACAAACCCGCTGATGCTCTATGACCTGGAGAAGCATCACCCCCGCTCCTTTCAAAAACTAAGGGAATACAAATACCGGTTTCTCTACCAGATCCTTATGGACAACCTGCAATGGGGCATCGACCAGAGTCTGTACCGGGAGGACCTGGACAAGGATATCGTTGCCAAATGCCGGATCGAATCGGCTTTCCTGGTCTTCAACCCCGACGTTTTCCCGCACAGCCGTTACCGGATATCGGAAGTCAATTTTGAGCTGGCCATGCTCTTTCTTCACGGGGTCGTCAATACAAAAGGGAAAAAACTAATCGAAATATATACCGCGGAACGAAATCAAAAATTAACTCATGAACAGAAAGTTTAACCGCCTCTCTTCAACACCGCTGTTACTGTCCATGCTGCTGCTGACAACGGGCCTGGGCGCGCAGACCTCCCCGCCGGGCCAGTCACCGGCCGGGTCCGCAAGTCCGGCAGGCGCACAGGTATCTCCGATACACGAATTTTCCCTGCCCCAGGCTATTGACTATGCATCGAAAAACAGCGCAAAAGTTAAAAATGCGTTGCTGGATTATAAGATCCAGGAGCAGAGCAATCGCGCCACCACCTCCCAGGCTCTACCGCAGATAAGCGCCAGCGGCGGATTTACCGATTATTTCCAGATCCCTGTCTCCGTGGTTCCGGGGACTTTTATCCAGCAGCCCCAGTTGAAACTCGTACCCTTCGCCTTTGCCACGCAGTACAGCGCCAATGCCGGAGTTACCCTTAAGCAGGTCCTGTTTGACGGTCAGGTATTCGTCGGCTTGAAAGCCCGGCAAAGCTCCCTTGACTATTATCGTAAGAATCAGGAGGTGACGGAACAGGCGCTTCGGGAAAATATTTACAAAGTCTACTACCAGTTGTCTATAAGCAGAATCCAGGTATCCCTGATCGACGCCAATATCGCCCGGGCGCAGGAACTGCTGCATAATACGACGGAAATGTTCAAAAACGGTTTTTCCGAACGGCTGGATGTAGACAAGGCGACGGTGCAGCTGACCAACCTGCAATCGGAAAAAATACAGACGCTCTACAATATCGATAATGGCTACCTCGGATTAAAAGTGCTGATGGGGATGCCCATCCGGGATTCACTGGTGCTGACCGATTCCCTGACCTATGAGATGGTAAGGGAAGGCGCCCTGAGCAGTGAATATAAATATAATGACCGGAGGGATTACCAGGTCCTGGAAATCAACAGGAAGCTGAATGAATTCGATATCGAACGCTATAAAAAACAATATATTCCTTCTTTGTCCCTGGTTGCCAACTACTCGCAGACGGGATATGGGATCGATTTGAGCGATATCTACACCGGTAAGTACTGGTATCCTTCCTCTTATGTGGGACTGAATATTAACGTGCCCATCTTTGACGGTTTCTATAAAAGTGCCAATATCAACCAGGCGCGGTTGAAGCTGGAGCAAACCAATAACAATATCGATGCCTTGAAAATAAGCATCGACAATGATGTTAAAAATGCGCAATTGAAATTCGGCGCGGCGCTGGCCTCCCTGGATTATGAAAAAAAGAATATGGATCTCGCAGAGAGCGTCTACGAGCAAACCAGGAAAAAATACGAAAACGGACTGGGCTCCAATACGGAGATCACGTCTGCGCAAACTGACCTGATACAGGCGCAGAATAATTACTTCAATGCTTTGTACAATGCCATCTCCGCGAAGGTGGATTATCAGAATGCCATAGGAAAACTATAAACATCAATCCGGATCGCCACGGGCGACCAACAGAAAATTTTAAAACTTACTGATATGCATAAAATACAGACTGTTGTTATCGGTGCTTCGATCCTGCTCGCCTCCTGTGGCAGCAGCACCGTTCAAAAGGAAGGCGGCTCCCTGCAGGAAAAAAAGGTCCGCCTGGACAGCCTGAAGGCACAACAGGACCGGCTGACAAAAGAGATCTCCTCCTTGCAGGCAGACCTGGATAAGACGGACACTGCCGCCGGATCAAAGGAGAAGGCCAAACTGGTAGCCCTGACGGCCCTGGCGCCGACTTCCTTTACTCATTTTATCGACCTGCAGGGTGATGTCGAAGCCGTCAATATTTCCTGGATCTCGCCGCGCGGTCAGGGGGGTGTGGTGAGGGAAGTAAATATCAGACAAGGCGATCATGTCGGCCAGGGTCAGCTACTGCTCAAGCTCGATGACGCCGTTCAGCGTCAGCAGGTGACCAGCGCGCAGACCCAGCTCGCTTATGCAAAAGACCTCTACCAGCGCCGAAAAAACCTCTGGGATGAAAAGATCGGTACGGAAGTAGACCTGGTCAATGCAAAAAACCAGGTCGATCAGATGGAAAGCCAGCTGAAGATCGCCCAGGAACAGCTGGATTTCACCAATGTATACGCCGATATCCCCGGCACGGTGAATATCCTCAACGTCAAGGTCGGCGAGAGTTTCGCGCCCGGCAGCCAGTCGCTGCAGATCATTAATACAGACAACCTGAAAGTAGTGGTGCAGGTCCCGGAAATCTACCAGGAAAGGGTAAAGGTAGGTACCCCTGTTAAAATCGCTTTTCCGGGTCTTAATAATAAGGAGATCACCGGCACCGTCGCCATCTCCGGTAAAGTCATCAATACCGGCAACCGCGCCTTCCAGGTCGAGATCCATATCCCAAACAGCGGCGATATCCGCGCCAACCAGACAGCGATCGTCAAGCTACAGGACTATACCGCATCCAATGTACTGACAATACCTATCAACACCTTGCAAACCGATGAGACCGGGAAATACGTCATGGTAGGCGAAACGAAGGATGGCAAAACGGTTGCCCACAAAAAGTCGATCAGCATCGGCCAGACCTATGCCGATAAGGTGCAGGTCACAGGGGGCCTGCAGTCCGGCGACCAGTTGATCACCGACGGCTTCCAGGGTCTGTACGAAGGACAGCTGATCACTACGGAATAGGATCCTTTCATTCAATTGAAAAAACACTTATGAGCGCTTTAGAAAATTTTACCGATAAATTCAAACACTTCGGACCCACTACCTGGAGTATCAAGAATAAGACCGCCATCTATTTGCTGATGCTCGTCGTCAGTGGCATCGGCGTGTTCCAGTTCCTAACACTCCCAAAGGAGCAGTTCCCGGACATCGTGATCCCGACCATCTATGTCTCTACGATCTACACCGGTAACTCCCCAAAAGACATGGAGAACCTGGTCACCCGACCGATCGAGAAACAGATCAAAGCTATCACAGGCGCCAAGATTAATAAATTTACCAGCACTTCGCAGCAGGACTATTCAGCCATCGTCGTGGAATTCGAGACGGATGTGCAGACCGATGTGGCCCTGCAAAAGGTGAAGGATGCCATCGACAAATCCAAGCAGGATCTGCCGACCGATCTCACGCAGGAACCCACCGCCCTCGAGGTCAGCTTCTCCGACCAGCCCATCATGTACGTCAATATCAGCGGAGATTATGACCAGCAGCGGCTGAAGAAATTCGCGGATGACATGAAAGACCGGCTGGAAGACCTTCCCCAGCTCAATCGGGTAGATATAGTAGGTGCACCCGAACGTGAATTCCAGATCGACGTCGATAACTATAAAATGCGGGCCTCGAATGTTACATTTAGTGATATCGACCAGGCTGTCAAAGGCGAAAACCTGGATATCTCCGGCGGCCTGCTGGATGTAGGCAATATGAAACGCAACCTTCAGCTGAAAGGCCAGTTCCATACCGCACAGGATATCGCTCAGATCATCGTTCGTAGCCCGGACGGCGGCAACCCGGTTTATCTTAAAGATATCGCCACCATCAAGGATACCATCAGGGACCGGGAAAGTTATGCCCGGCTGGCCGGGAAAAATGTGGTAACGCTAAACATCATCAAGCGTTCGGGAGAGAACCTTATTCAGACGTCAGACACCGTGAACGGAGTGATAAAGGAAATGAAGGCCGACCTTCCCAAAGACCTGAATATCGTCGTCACCGGCGACCAGAGCACGCAAACCCGTAATTCTTTCAACGACCTCGTCAATTCCATAGTCATCGGGTTCATGCTCGTCCTCATCATCCTGATGTTTTTTATGGGCGTCGTCAATGCCTTCTTCGTAGCCTTATCCGTTCCCCTTAGCATGTTCGTAGCCTTTACCTTCCTGCCCGGCGCGGAATTCATGATCGGATCGGCGGTGACCCTCAACTTCATCGTGCTCTTTGCATTGTTATTTGGTCTTGGCATTATCGTGGACGATGCCATCGTGGTCATCGAGAACACGCACCGGATTTTCACACAGGGTAAAGGAAAGATCGATGCCAACCGCTCGGCGATGATGGCCGCCGGAGAGGTCTTTGTGCCCGTTTTTGCCGGTACCCTGACGACGCTCGCACCCTTCGTCCCGCTGTTGTTCTGGCCCGGTATCATCGGGAAATTTATGGTCTATTTGCCGGCTATGCTCATTTTCACGCTGGCGGCTTCCCTCGTCGTAGCCTTTATCATGAACCCGGTATTTGCCGTGGACTTTATGAATCATCCCGAAGAAGAAGGAACAAGTTCCCGCGCGGCTATCTTTAAGAAACCGGGTTTTTGGATCGCCTTGGTCTTCGGTATTCTGTTGGATCTTGCACACATCACGTTCTTGGGCAATCTGCTTTTATTTATCGTTATCCTGGTCATCCTGAACAAATTTGTCTTTGAAGGATTGGTCCATGGCTTCCAGAACAGGGTATTGCCCTGGATCATGGGTCATTATGAAGACCTGCTGCGCTGGGCGCTGAAAGGCTGGCGTCCCGCCTGGCTGCTGTTCGGTACCTTCCTGCTGCTTATCTTTTCTTTTGTTCTCTTCGGCATACGTAACGTTCAGGTGGTGTTCTTTCCGAAAGGCGATCCCAATCAGATCTATGTTTATCTGAAATTGCCCGTCGGCACCAGTGTAGATTATACGGATTCTGTTACAAGACTGCTTGAAGGCCGGGTCTACAAAGTGCTGGGAATGGGAGATGGAACGAAGAGCAATCCCATAGTGGAAAGCGTTATCGCCAATGTGGCCATCGGGGCCAATGATCCCACCAGCGGCGACCAGAGCACCCACCCCGAGTTGGGCCGTATCCAGGTTTCTTTTGTAGAGTTCGCCAAACGCCATGGCGTCTCTACTTCGTTATACCTCGATTCGATCCGGCATGTGATGACAGGCATTCCGGGATCGGAAATCACCGTCGATCAGGAAAATAACGGTCCACCCACCGATCCCCCGGTAAATATTGAAGTCGCATGTGATAATTTTGACGACCTGATAAAGACGGCGGTGTCCCTCAAAAACTATCTCGATTCTATCCAGACGCCCGGAGTGGAAGAATTGAAAATGGATATCGACCTGACCAACCCCGAAATCACGTTGACCGTCGACCGGCAGCGGGCCATGACCGAAGGCATTAACTCCTCCCAGATCGGCCAGGAACTGCGCACCGCCTTATTCGGGCTCGAGTCTTCCAAGATCAAGGAAGGGAAGGATGAATATAAGATCTATATCCGCAACCTCGAATCACAACGCAAGAGCCTGACCGATCTGCTCAACATGAATATCACGTTCCGGGATATCGCTTCCGGCGGCGCAATAAGGAATGTACCCATCAGCTCCCTTGTCAAGGTGGACTACACCAGCACCCTCGGCAGCGTAAAGCGAAAGAACCAGAAACGGGTCATCACCCTAAAGTCCAATGTACTCAATGGCTTTACGCCGACGGCCGTCAATCAGCAGCTGGCCAAATCCATTGCCGATTTCAAGAAGAAACCGGACAATGTCAATATCACACAGACGGGAGAAGGCGCACAACAGGCAGAGACAGGTGCTTTCTTGCTGAAAGCCCTCGTCATCGCTCTCGCGACGATCCTGATCGTCCTTGTCCTTCAGTTTAATTCCATAAGCAAGCCCGTGATCATCCTGACCGAAATTCTCTTCAGCGTGATCGGCGTCATCCTGGGGTTTGCCATTACCAAAATGGAAGTGTCCGTCATTATGACCGGGCTCGGGATTGTAGGCCTTGCAGGTATTGTGGTGAAAAACGGTATCCTGGTAATAGAATTCACCGACGAACTGCGGGCCCGCGGCATGAAGACCCGCGAAGCCGCAATAGAGGCCGGTAAGACCCGTATCATCCCGGTTTTGCTTACTGCCCTGGCAGCCATCCTTGCCCTGATACCGCTGGCGATCGGATTCAATATCAATTTCGTCACGCTTTTTTCCAGTCTGGACCCGCATATTTATTTCGGCGGCGACAATACCGTCTTCTGGAAGCCGCTATCCTGGACGATCATCTTTGGACTGTCGTTCGCTTTCTTCATGACGTTATTCATGGTGCCCAGCATGTACCTGATCTCCGAAAGGCTCAGGCGGCCCATGCGACGTCATTGGGGCGGAAAATGGATCTCGTTCCTTGGCATTCCGCCTTTCACCATCATTTTCCTGCTGCTGGTATTCATCACCATCATCCGGCATAGCATCGAAGTAGCCGGAAGAAGGAGAAGACAGCTAAGCAGGCCTGGCGCTAATGAGACCTGGATCAGGAGTTGGTTTTAATTAATTTCAAAAAAACGCAATCTTATGCGCAACAATCACGAGATCGATTATAAAATCTACGGCGAAGAGCTCCAGTTTGTAGAAGTTGAGCTGGACCCCGGCGAAACCGTCATCGGCGAACCGGGTGGGTTTATGATGATGGATGACGGCATCGAAATGCAAACTCTTTTTGGCGACGGCTCCGCGGCTGCCCAGCAGGGCGGTCTCCTGGGACGCCTCATGAACGCCGGCAAACGCGTACTGGTGGGTGAGAACCTCTTCATGACCGCCTTTACAAATGTCGGCGCGGGCAAGAAAAAGGTCAGTTTTGCAGCGCCCTATACCGGGAAGATCATTCCACTCGACCTGCAACAGCTGGGCGGTACGATCATCGCTCAGAAAGACGCTTTTTTATGCGCCGCCAAAGGCGTCAGCATCGGCATCGCCTTCCAACGCCGCCTGGGTACCGGCATTTTCGGCGGCGAAGGCTTTATCATGGAAAAATTGGATGGAGATGGCATCGCCTTTGTCCATGCCGGCGGCTATATCATCGAAAAGGAATTACAACCGGGAGAGATCCTCAAGGTTGACACCGGCTGCGTGGTTGCCTTTCAGCCATCCGTAGACTTCGATATCGAATTTATCCGCGGTATCCGCAACTGGATGTTCGGCGGCGAAGGCCTGTTTTTTGCGCTGATGCGCGGCCCCGGCAAAATATGGCTGCAGTCTCTGCCGATCAGCCGGCTGGCCAGCCGTATCATCCAATACAGCCCCCAGTTCGGCAGCCGCCGCGAAGAGGGCAGCATCCTCGGCGGTCTTGGCAATCTGCTCGACGGGGACGGGTTCTGAATCGAAGGGCCTCGCGTCGCCCGGCATGGTTCTAAAGCCGAACAACCTTTTGGATCGTACGCTGCTTGCCGTCGAAGATCTCCATGATATAGATCCCCTGCGCCTGCTTCGACATGTCCACGAGCGTTGTCTGACCCGTCGGAATGATCATCTTCAGCAGGCGGCCATTCAGATCGTACAGCTTTATATACGACTTGGTGTAGTCGACCGCGGCGATGGTAACCTGAACGCTATTGGTAACCGGGTTTGGATATACTCCAAGCTTATCGGAGAAACCGAAGCCGGTGTTTGAACCCGCCGACGCGTCGGGCGAGAAACTGGTGCCCCCTCCGCCACTATTACTAATGGGATACTGATAGATCAAATGAGGGCTGGTGCCGCAAATGTCCTGTGTCGCCGCGGTCACGGTCATCGTGCTCCCCACCATATTGGCTGGTTTTATCTCGGGATTGTTCGTGGTCCCACCGGAAATGATCGTCCCATTTGTCACGTTCCATACGTTAGCCGGCGCGCTATAAAAGTCATAGGTGTTGCTTGGTTTGACCGATGTGCCGTTAGCCGGGCTGATCACCGTGGGGGCGGGCGGGATGCCGAGATATATGTTCGACGAGATCACATCACAGCCCTCTTCATTGGCAATTAAGGTGAAATAGCCACCAGTCGCGTTGCTGCTGTTGGTAACGCTGGCGGACGCGAGCGTTTGAGTAAGGGTCACGTAACTGCCATTGTAACCAAGCGACCAGGTGATGGGAAACGGCGGATTGCCGCTGATCGTATAGGTACTTGGGCCAGATTCTATACAAATTCCGGTGGGTCCATTGATGCTGAGAGAAGGCAGGCCGGTACACCTTGAGGTGCTGTTGTTGGTACATGTCGCTGCACCTAAACCAAACGAGAAAACTGGCGAATATATAGTAAGGCCCGTCCCCGTGTTATAATAGATCACCCGGTAGTAGACAGTAGCCGCTGCCGGATTCTGAGGATGCGCATAATCGTCCATCCAGGTGTAGTAGCCCGAGCCGTTCCCCGTAACTTCCGCAACGATGCCATAATTTACATTATCGTTCGAATACTGGATATAATACACAACGTTTTGGCTACACTCGCCATAATTCCAGAAAATCGTAGGAGAACAATTACCCGTCGAGGGCAGAATCTCGCCTACGGAGCCAAAGGAATCGCAGGGGGGCTGTTCCTTGCCTACGGAGTCCCGGGTATCGCTGCTATAAGAAAGGACGGGTAATGTAAGCAGGAATAATGTTCCTGCCAGATACAAAGGTAGTCTTGGCTTCATAAGATTAGTTTGATGGTTAACGAGATGGCATAAAATTAGTTTATAAAATTTCGCATATAGAAAAAAAACATCTGCATCTACGGGTAAATCCTTAGATGCAAAAGGCCTTCCCGTCTCGGGGAGGCCTTTTCTATCCGATCAGTATGAATGATTAATTTCTGCTGCTCGCGAAGCGGCTCAGAAGCTTCAGGATCTGGATATACAACCAGATCATAGTCACGAGTAAACCGAATGCTCCATACCATCCTAATCTTTGTTGTTATTTTGCCAGCCCATAGTGTTCATCATCACTGCCCTGATGTGTTTCAAGCACATAATAAACGGGGATGAGCCAGCAAAACGTCATCAATGGAATTGCTTTCCGAAAGGTTCTCCAGGATTTGCTCAACTGTAATACGAGTTCCCTTGATCCCAGGTTCTCCCATCATCAAGCGGCCGGATCGAAATCCCGTATGCGCTTTAAAGAAAAAATCCCGGTATGGCCGGGACTTTTTCTATTATTTAAAGCTGCTCTAACTTCTATTATTTATTACTGGAAAACCGGCTGAGCAACTGCAAAATCTCGAGATACAACCAGACCAACGTTACCACCAGCCCGAAAGCGCCATACCACTCCATATATTTCGGCGCCCCCATCTTCTCACCCCTTTCGATCTGGTCGAAATTCAGCACAAGGCTCAGCGCCGCTATGACAACCACGAACAGATTCACGCCGATACCGATAACGCTATTGTCGCCAAATTGCATGAACGGGATATGGATACCGAAAAACCCCAGCGCCATATCTATCACATAAAAGATCATGATCCCCACCATCGAGGACAGGATGACGGCCCTGAATTTATTGGTAGCACGGATGATTCTGAAATTGTATAGGAGGAACACGGCCAAAGCCACCCCGAAAGTGAGCAATACGGCTTCCATAATGATATTCGGATACTTCGCCTTGTAAGATTCATTGACGATTGCCGATAAGCCACCCAATACGAATCCCTCCAGAATGGCATAGGCCGGTGAAAGGTATTTCGCGAGTTTGGGGACAAAGATGGTCGCAAACGCGCAAATCAGTCCGCCGAACATCCCGACATAAAACAGGGTCATCATCGTCGGAACCTTGAAGGAATAGTATAGTTTCCAGGTGTAAGCCGCGCCCGCCAATACCAGGATCATCAGAAAACCGAACTTCTGAATCGATCCTCTTACCGTCATTGACTCTATGTTCGCCTGGTCCATAGACCGGGTGAATATCTTTTCCGAAAGGGTTGGATTACTCGAATTGAAAAGTGCCATAGTTATAGAGTTTTAAGAAGTCAAAGTTACCATTTGTATAAATGAATAACAAACGCTGCACCCGCTGGTTGACCGTTCAGTACAGATTTAACAAAACGCCGGATCGGGACCAACGCCCGCATTAGAGCCTGCATCAGGGCTCACCTCTTACCTGTGCCGGGGCGGCCTTTGTGACGGCGGCGGCGGCGGCCCGGCCTTCCGGTCTTCTTTGTTGCCACCCGGATTATTTTCCCTTCCGCCTGTTCCTTCCCTTCCGCCAGTGCCTTCTCTGCCACCCGCACCTTCCCTTCCACCTGCACCTTCCCTTCCACCCGGGCCGCGGTTATTGCTGTCCCGCCCGCCCCGATTGTCCCTATCCTTCGAATGCTGAGCATTATGCCCGTGTCTCTTTTTCCGGTCTGCCTTTTCCAGCGTTTTCAGACTGATCTGTCCAACCAGGTCGACAAATCCGCTTTCCGCCTCCTCTTTTGGCTTCCCGGTATTCACTTCGACCGGACCCAGGTCATCGGCAACCTCATTCTGCAGATTCATCTGCCGGATCTTCCTTACCCGCTCGATCGTCAGCGGATACTGCTTATTGCTGTCCGGCAGCACATACCACATCAAATTCTTAAAAATGTCTTTTTTGATCAGACTGGCGGTCCCCTTGGCAACCTGCAGCGTTTCCGCGTTGTCGGGGAAGTTCTGCAAAGCGTCAAGATAGGTATCCAGCTCGTAATTCAGACAGCATTTCAGCCGGCCGCATTGTCCGCTTAATTTACTTTGATTGATCGACAGGTTCTGATAACGGGCCGCCGTCGTATTAACAGACTTGAAATCGCTGAGCCAGGTGCTGCAGCAAAGCTCACGCCCACAGCTTCCGATCCCCCCTACCTTGGCGGCCTCCTGACGGGCGCCGATCTGCCGCATCTCTACCTTGAGCCGGAATTCCCCGGCATAGATCTTGATCAGCTCCCGGAAATCCACCCGGTCGTCCGCGATATAAAAAAAGGTGGCCTTTCTTCCGTCGGCCTGGATCTCTACCTCACTCATTTTCATATCCAGCTTCAACTGACGGGCAATGGCTCTCGACCGGGTCAACGCATCCCTTTCCCGGGACTTGTTTTGTTGCATGATTTCAAGGTCTTTGTCGCTGGCCCTGCGCAATACCTTCTTCAGATCCGGATTTTTCTCCTCGATCCCCTTCTTCTTCAGCTGCAAACGGACAATTTCTCCCGTCAGCGTCACTTCCCCGACATCAAACCCGCTGACCCCTTCCACACTGATCATGTCTCCCTTTTCAAAGAGTTGTGTCGTCGCATTCCGGTAAAAATCCTTCCGGCTTCCCTGGTTAAAGCTTACTTCGATGATCCGGCAGCCGCTCTCAGGATCGCTGAAAGGCAAATTGGCTAGCCAGTCGTGAACATTGAGCCTGTTACATCCGCCGGTGCTGCATCCGCCATTGCTTTTGCAACCGGACGGTTTGCCTCCTTTGGATGTTCCACAATTGCTACATCCCATATCACAAAAAGATTAGAGCATTAATTAATAAGTGCAAAAAGAAGGGAGACCGCACCGGAAGGAGGCTACAAATCATGCAAAGCCATTAGGCAAAATATATTCTATTGGATGCAAGATAACGTCGTTCGAACGGCCAAGTCTCTCCCGCCAGACATACCCACTTACCGGCCCGGTCGGATACACTTCTTTTCACTGGCCTTTTAGGGCCATGGCCAAATATACACACAAAACAGGCATTTATTCCACCGGGACCTTCTTTTTTCTCCGTGCGGACCGGAGCCCCGCTGACAAGACCCCCGCTGACCGGAGACCCGCCAATGAGACCAGCACCCAGCACCCCTCCAGCACGACAAAAGGCCAGTACCGGATCAGGACAGAGGCATAACAGGATAGGCCGGCGCCAATAATATTAAGGAGGATATATAGCCTGCCCTGCGTAATAAACCTAAACAAATGGAGAAAAAAGGCCGCTAGCAAAAGCAGCACCCCAAGCGATCCAACTATACTTGAATAGCTCATAACCAATCAGTTAAAAACGAAAAATCCGGCCCGGCCGCCAGCGCCAGCATTTCTTCGGCCGACTGGACATACGATGCATCCACCCCATCCACCAGCTCCCAACCCTCATGCTCAATCATCGCCCGGATGATTTCCGGTGTCACCTCCGGGTGGAACTGGATACCCAATACCTGGTCCCCCAACCGAAAAACCTGGTTAACACAGGCCGGGGTCGAGGCCAGCAATACTGCCCCGGCCGGCAAATCGAAGGTCTCCCCATGCCAGTGAAAGAAAACGGTTTCGGTCGGCCTCACCCCCGCCGGCCTCACCCCCGCCGCCCGCGGCCCAACCGCCGCCGCCTCCGTCCACTGCACCGGCCAGAAGCCGATTTCCTTCTGCGGGTTCGGATAGACCCGCGCTCCCAGCGCGGCAGCGATCAGCTGCGCCCCCAGACAGATACCCAGCACCTTCTTCCCCTCCCGGATAGCCGCGGCAATCAACTCTTTTTCAGCCCGCAGCCAGGGATGGACACCCTCATCGTGGATGCTCATCGGTCCCCCCATGATGATCAGCACATCGAAATCCGCCGTCGAGGGCAACGCCTCACCCTGGGAAATATCCGTTATCCGCAGCGAATGCCCTTTTTCCCGGATAACCCCGATCAGGAGACCGGGGGTCTCGAAAGATACATGTTGCAGGCAATGGTAGCGCATGATTTTGTCGGCTTAGCTCACCCTGGCGACCTTCTTTTCAGCCAGGATATGATATAATTTGATGGTCAATGCGTGGAACAGCATTTTTGCATGGGCATTCCGCTCGATATAATAGGCCGCATTGTCCAGCTCCTGGATGATGGCCTTTTGCTGGCCGATATCGGCAATCTTGTTCAGCCGGAGCGCAATATCCTTTTCCCCATCCGGAATGGGAATCTGCGCAGGATCTATATAGCGGAGCCGGACAGCCTGCTCGAGCAAATGATTAAAATACCGGAGGAACTGCTTCTGACGCTCACGTCCCGATTTGCTGATCTCTTCGATCCATTTCACCTGGGCAACCGGGCCGCTTTTCAGAATGGCATTCAGCCAGTCCCGCAATACGCCCTGCCAGTCATCGTCGGCGTGACGCATCAATTGCA
>Ga0302325_10021364_pt1 | contig 13553 bp, 13 predicted proteins | sample Palsa_T0_2_FD_201948 | JGI IMG/M metagenome (GOLD analysis project Ga0302325, IMG submission 201948) | Peat permafrost microbial communities from Stordalen Mire near Abisko, Sweden - Palsa_T0_2 | ecosystem: Environmental > Terrestrial > Soil > Palsa > Peat permafrost | place: Sweden: Abisko... | reverse complement strand
AAGACTTTCCACGATGACACCTATCCATCAATCAATCCCACATTACCCCATCTCTCAACAAAAGGCAAGAACATTGTCATCTCAGGCGGAGGCTCAGGAATCGGCCCCGAAATCGCACGTTCCTTCGCAAAATCCGGTGCATCAAGCATATCCATTTTCGGACGAACCTCAAACTCCCTCCTCCAAACCAAGTCAACTTTGGAAACTGCATACCCCGCTACCAAAATCTACACCTACGTTGCCGACATCACGGACAGAAGGACTCTGGGTACAACCTTCCAAGCAATAAAGTCCGCAGTCGGCTCCGTGGACATCTTAATAGCCAACGCAGGGTACATGCCCGACCTCTACTCCATCGCTGCATCAGATCCAGACGACTGGTGGACCGGCTTCGAGATCAACGTTCGCGGCGCCTTCAACCTCATCTCCTCTTTCGTTCTCGTGGCGTCCAAAAATGCATCAATTATCAACATCAGCACGGCAGTCTCGCACATGCCGTATATACCTCGTGGAAGCGGATATGCTATCTCGAAATTGGCGGGGACGAGAGTCTTTGATTATGCGGCGCATGAGTATCCCGAGTTTTTTGTGCTGAGTTTGCATCCGGGCGTTATTGAGACGGCGATGGACGTTAAAACTGTTGCTGCGGGCATTAACTTTCCGCATGATACGAGTAAGGTCCCTCTTGAATAACGGGAATGGAAGTGATGCTAATGAGAGAACAGTCAATCTTCCAGCAAACTTCGTGGTTTGGGCTGTGAGTTCTGATGCGAAATTTCTACGGGGCAAGCTGGTGTGGTCTAATTGGGATGTTGATGAGCTGAAGGCGATGAAGAAGGAAATTGAGTGTACGGCTAAATTTACCTTCGGTCTTTTAGGATGGCCGTAAGCTTTATTTCATATATTCGACTTAGTGGCTTGGTTTTGGATGGGAAAGAGGTGACTTTGAACGAAACGATTCGTGGAAAAGCATGGATTGTATGTAGCTGAGAAGTATTCATGGACTCTTGAACTATTATACGATGTTGATAAGAGCAATCTTTGGAAGTTAATCACTAAGATCTTCCTCTCTACTTTACGCGGACAAAAGAAAACTTTTAGAAGTCAAGTCCATTGTTCAAGAAGCGCAAGAATAATTGAAAGCCGCCCAATGCCTTAGCAATGTCCCCAAGTTCCTCCATTTGGGCCGTTGCGGGCTTGAAGCAACCAACTCCCATAGTTGAGATTTCCGTGCAATCCTTCCATAATGACGCCGACTCCGGCCCCTATTCCATTTACAAACATCCAGCATAACGCCCGAAAAAGTGGTATCAGTCTCCCATGCTCCATCACCGCGCTCTAATATCAGTGACGCTTATTCCGGCCGTTCTGGCGATTCTTCCTCATCATCTTCATCAGCAGCCGCCGCACTAGGTAGCGACCCAGCACTATCGTTACTCGTAACAGAGTTCTTCCTGGCATGAAAAAGAGCTTGAGCCTCTCCAACCTCCATCTCATGAAGCTTCTTCTTCCTTTCGATTTCCGGAATAGCATTGTTCAGTAGGGCTCGTGCATCCACTGCCTCGTATTCGCCTTCCTCGTAATCTTCTCCTTCGCTGGACTCCTCCCCGCTCATTGCGGGGCTCTCGAGATTGTTTGATTTCGGACTCTTCAGGAGGACTTCAGGGCTTGTAGGTTGAGAGTGCGGTGAGGGGTTGTCTTGTGGCTCGGCACTCTGTCCTGATCCTGCTCTCCGGCGCTTACTGCCTTCCCTATGTAGTGGTTTGAGTGTAGGATTGAATGCTGCTGGGAGACCAAGGGCTGCAGCAACAGCATGCGCTTCTTGGTTTTGGTCATTGGCCACTTCGAAAGTGCTGTTGTGATCCCCGCCATCTGTCTCGTGCTCCTCGAGTCCGCTCTCCTTCAGTATCCGTGCGTAGTCTTGTCTTGTTGGATCAGCATCCCTCTTTTTCTTTTTCTTCAGTCTCTTCTCGGTAGGTCGAACAACCACAACTGGTACTGGAGAGTATTGCAGACACCATTTTGAGAACGAGTTTCGATTGCTGACAAGTCCTTGGAAACCACCCAGGCTTCGACCTCTTGTACCGACGATAAGCATTGCAGGTTCGTATATTTGGATCTGAAGACCTCGTGTGTTAGTAACGCTCAGATAGATCTCCAGCTGAGATGAGGGGTAAACGTGCCATCTTTTGAAATGTAGTATGCACTTTGCCAACGGCAAATTCCAGCACAATGCTGATCGCCCGATTGTCGTCATTCCTGTCTTGAATCCGCTGCATCAGATCCTTGGCCTCCTTCTGGTATTGTCTCCTCTCCACGTTCCGGTCATTAACAACCTTGGCATCCTTATCGACGACTCTGAGACATATTATCTCATCTCCATCATCGACCAATTCCTCCAGCATCCATTGCAGAGCAATGTCCGAGTAATCGTTCTCATCTATGCCAACCATAAACGTCCGTGATCGTCTCCTGAACTGGTATCCCTTATGCTTAACGTTCAGCGTGAACGAGATTGTATTCTTGTCTGTCGGTTCCCCACTGGCGAAGTTGTCGAACGATATATGATGTTGAAACCTGCTATTGGTTGAACCATCCGTCAGCGCCATAATACAGAATTCGCAACAGTAGAGCGGCAGAAACGGAGGTAGAGCTTCCACACAAGTAGCGAGACAGGTACCACATGTGTAAACAGAGCTGGATCTTAGTAAAGACGGGAAGGTGGGGGGTACTTCGTGACCCGCGCGACTTTCGCCGCAGGCGACCCCCAAAGCTGAACAGGAAGGAGCGTGGGATGAGCGGGCCGAGATCAATCGCCCTAGCCTAGATACTTACTTCTCTCCCGCAGTAGCTCTGGATTGTACAAAATCTGTCAAGGACGACAACAAATAAGTACTCACGATGGGGGTGGAGGAGAGGACCCTCTGATCCGCGATGCCCGCTTAGTCTTCGCCTGGCCAGCAGAAATCGACACTCCACTGGACTTGAACGAGATGCTACTGACGGACGAAACACGCTCGTGGGTAGTAATCCTTACAGCATCTTGCTTATGATCTGCCTTGACGTGCTCGATGATGGGATCTAGGCGCGGGTATGGGTAGCTGATTTCGGTGGATGGTAAAGTGAGCGGTGAAATGGGCGGCGTTGGAGAATCAGAAGGAACATTGTGTATAGAGGGCGACGATGAGGAGGAGCTTGTCGACATTGCTGCGGTGGTCTCAGGCCTTCTTTCTAGTTCGTCTCCCAAGGCGGGAACTGGTGGAGGGTATTTCGAAATGTGTCTGATAGATCCCCATCGGCTATCGCTGATCGAGTGGATGCTGATATGAAGAAGACGCGAGGAAGAACTGAGAATGGCCGGTGGTGAGATGGGCGTGCAAGGCTTCAAAGCCCCCTATTTGCACCACGACCTTGTGATTATCGGTAACACAGAAGCTTCAGGGAGAAGATAACCCCCTTTGATAACGGCCTCTGATGCTTCTGGATGTAGACTGTCGGCGAGCTCGGATGTGTTGCAGGAGGACAAATTGTCAGCCCCATTTCTAGCCTCGTCCTCGTCCTGGAATCAATTTGGTAGAGAATGACGCCACAACTCCCAAACAACCTCTAGAGTACCCTCGAACACGTACTGGCAGAGAAAGCCAAAGGAAGCTCATTTATCAACCAAGCATGACTTTAAACTGAGCTAGCCCCTAATGTTCGAGGCAAAGCACAATAGTGAAATTAACCTAGTCTTGTAATGTTCATGATCGGCACAAACGTACGGATATTTTATCAAAAGATCGAATGTTTTGAGATTTACAATTATGCTGCAATTCTTTTCTTGAAATTTATCTACGCATTTTCAAGCTCATTCTACACAAGCTCTCTATATGTCTCCTTGACATTCAAGAGCTCTCAGGCGCCTTCGCGAACTGACGAGCAGGAATCATGGATTTCCTCTCCATCCCAACGCCATAACCATGCAACCCCCGATCAAGTCCAACATAAATGCAGATATCCTCTAATACGTCCGGGCAAGGTTCCGAAGATACCAGTCCACCAATTTACGGCCAACCTTAGCTTCTGAGATATGGATCAGGTCCTATGGTATAGTCAGCAGCTGACCATGCATAAACCCCGGAACAAGTATCACTTACTCCTTGCATAGCATAATCGAGATCATTAGAGATGACCACCTCACCGTCCAACAATCCATTTTCGGTCCACCGTATTTGTCTGCTTCTCTGCTTGTTCACTAGTAACCACCCCCTCAACTTCTCAGGCTCAACCTCAAGGAAACCTGCCAACTTCTTCAAATCCATCGTTGTATAGAGGCGGAGATATGACTTGACGGTAGGGCTCCACATGTTTGTCTTGACTTCGTCCATGAAGATAGCCAGATGGTGGTCAAGAGGATCAACGTTGAGTTCTGGGTTGTCGAAATCAGGAGGAGTCGGGGAGATGAACTTTGGACAGGAAGATTTGAACAACTCCTCAAAGATGGGGAGTGATTCTGGCCCTCCACGCTGCAATTTCAAGAGTTGATCGCCATACTTCTCTCGCAAAGCAGTGTGGATGGTGTCGTCGAGTCTGGTGGGGTGGAAAGCCACGCAGATGGCGATGAGGGCGTACATCTGGTCGTTCTTCTTGGAGATCGAATCGTACTGAGCATTCTTCTGGAAGTTCTTCGTCCGCGAAACGTAGATGAGGATATGGCTGAACATGCGGATCGCATCTGCATAACGGCGCATCATCATGTAGGAGAAGCCTACATAATAGTAGGTCGTGAAGTGTGCGGCCATAACGCGGGCGAACATGGCTTTCTTGTTGAGCTCAATATCATCAAGAGTCTTCAGCGCAAGACTGAAGTCTCCGAGAAGGCAGTGGACTCTCAGTAGACCAATGATCGAGAAATATCCCAGCATTCGGTAGAGAGACTTCGATCCATAATCGCCAGCTACTGCCATAGGCTCCTCGTTCCGCTTCATTGCCGCAAGTTGCTCGTTGATCTGCGAACGTTGAATGAGGGAGTATAGAACGTTGAGTACACTATAGCATCCCCACGTGTTCGGTGCTTCGCGGAGGATACTGATTTCTTCTTCGTTGGACCCTTGACGCGCGACGCGGTTTCTGTAGGAGCAGAAGGAGTTGAATTGGTAGATGAACTCATCGATAACATCCCACGCCCAGTAGTACTACAAGAAAAGTCAGTCCAAGCAACTTTGACATGTCCGCGAAATGCACACCGAAGGAGGTTCAAGATCCACAGGGCCGTCAGAGTTCAGGATGAAGTGGAATAAGCTGCAGTAATTGTCATAGCTGGAAAATTTGACCTCAAGAGGAGCAGAGAAGTCCAGAGGTTGTGCGGCAGCTGCTAATCGAGACTGAATGTCGTCAGTCTGCTGCGCCATGCTCATCGAAGTGACCGGCTCCAATTCTTCCATCCCCTCATATTGGACTTGTTCTCTGTAGTCTGCAACAAGGGCTTCCTCCTCGACGTCGGACTCGTCGTCCATTGCTCGTGCCGGGGCACCACCATTCTGAAAGGCGCTCATCGTGTCGTCTTTCGATCGCGTTGTGGGCGTCGAAATGTGGGATTGATGGAGGGGTTATCAAACCATCAAAAGTCTCAAAATTGTCAACCGAGTGTGGGATTTGACTGTCACGTGATTCCCCACCACCCTTCATGCCTCCCAAAACGGTTCTTATTGAACGGAAAGTTACAAGAGTATATTGTATCTCATGAGCTGTATCAGCAAGGGATACTTGTAGACAGAGGGGGCTTCAGTCTTGAGCTCCGGCGACCCGGCAGCCCGAGTTTCAGATTGCCCTTACCTTAACGCATTTGTAGTGCTTGATGACACTCGGGGGATACTTCCAGTTGTACAGAAATCCAGAATGGCCTGGCTATCAGGGATATTGCTCCCTATATCCATCTCATATCGCTCAAATCTCACGCCGATTATCTCATGTCAAGCGATAGCGAGTCCAGTACTTGGATCTCAAGTCAATTGACTGAAAATCCACTATTCCAATGGTTGTACAGTACTATACTACAAGCCTTTCTTAAAAATGAAGAACGAACACAGATACCATTCATGAAGTCGTGACCCGTGACTCAACCAGGAGTCTACCAAAGATCGCCATTCCCGCAAATACCCCTTTTTGACGAAAAGCTCCCTCAACCATCTACCTGTATCGCCTTGGGTTTTGAACCGTGGGCCATTCGTCTTTACCATAGTAATTCTCTTGGACGGGGCTGCCCTGCTGAATGGACGCAGAATACCGCATCCGCTCCGTACTTGAGTTTTCATTCCGCATTTCCACAATGTAGATGGCTTTCTTCTCGGCTGTGCGTCGGCTCTTGGCGAAGCAGAAGACGATGACAACCATCCACAAAACCCACATCACGGACGCAGCAATGGCATATGCGATTTCGCCTTTGGTGGTGTTTGCAGACAATTGAAGGCCAAACCCTCCATTGATAATGCCAAGGGTGACGATAGCACGACCCCACCAGATATGTGGATACGTTGCTATGTTCGCTCCGCCTGTTTTCTTATAGAGCAAGTGATGGGTCACGCCGGATGTTGGTTGCGCCAGGAGAGCTACGACAACGACAAGGCCGATTATCGAATGATATGTGTCCAGCTGCTGTGTTACTACCGCAATCCAGACACCCATACCCAGTGCGGCAAGTACGATCACGTAGGTCGTAACCATCCATCCGGCATGAAGCCAGACGACACCCTTGAAGCTCAGAAGTCGAATGATCATAGCTCCCATTGGGAAGAGAAGTACGAAGGCGACGGGGGCGAGAACAGCATGAGCCATGATGACCATGTTCACATCAGCCGGTGTCCCTCCATCGCCGCCACCGGATCCTGATGTATCTGAAGAGCTGCTGGATGAGGATGAGGATGAAGATGGGGATGATGAGCTTGAGCTGGAGGATGTTGAAGCCACCTTCGTTGTGAAGGGATTGGAACTATTACCACCAGCGTCATTTTGGAGGTTCAGCATAGTGCTGTCATACGCAGTGTGTTGAGAGACGGAAGCGCTCACACTGTCCGAGGATACTGCAGAACCGGTCTTGTAGGCCCAGATCCATCTAGAGGCTGTATCAGTAAAGTCCATTGATCCCCCAGACCAGCTAGCGCAATTCGAGCCTTGTTATCGTTAGCATCTGAACGATTACAGTAGATATCTTATTGCCTACATCTGACATTTGCAACCATCATGCTGTCTGAAATCCCTGATCCGTCGAGGAGAGTGACTTCGGCTGTAGTATCAGCACTGGGCTCTGAATTGCCAGTTCCAAGTCGTGGTGAAAGGGTGACATTAGTTCCTGCTGCGTCGGCGTAGATCATGAAAATATTCGAGCCCTTCATCTGGCTTCCTTGTCCGAGGGCAATCCAGGACAAAGTTGATGGCCCACTGATTTGGAAGTAGATATCTCCACTCCCGTTCTCGGCGGTGGAAGCTGGGATGTTGACCGCATAGCAGACACCGCCACCGGGACAGTATGTGACGTTTTGAGCGAGGACAGTGGTGGCTGGAGGCAGGTTAGCACTGTAAGGATGTGCTGTACTTGGCAGGTCACATACCAAGAGCCAGAGCTCCCAGAAATTTAAGGATATACATTTTTCGCTTGAGAATGTGGTAGAGGAAAGTCTAAGAGTAGCTGGAACAGAGAACATATGTAATGGGAGGGCAGTACCATAGCCTGCACTCTTATCAAACGGGTCTAAAACAAAAGACAAGATTTAGCAGGGGGGAACCAAAATATTAATAAGTTTGGGGAAGAGGAGGGCGCTACATGATACTACGCGGTAGTGGATCTGTAGTGCACCCCCTCGCAAGACCCCAAAGCGCAGGGGCAACAGCACTGGCTTCAAACAAAGTTCAGGACGGGAAATAGCTTGAAGAAAGAAATACTCTTTCGTCCCGGGAAGGATGTACACAGGCATAGTCCGATCTCAGTGGAGATGACTGCTGCCAAGGAGGGGGGCCGGCTTTGGTTTGGGAAATCTTCGTGGGCAATGCAAGATGAGAAGATTGACGCGTGGCTGAAACGCCATTTCAGTCGCCATCATCTTCACCCAAACTGATGAGCCAACCTCAGAACTTCGTTGCGAACATTACGCCATGGCGATGATGGCGCCGTTGGTGGCCCTCGGGATGTGTCGAGTCGAATCTAGCAATCGGCGGTACTACATACTGTAAGGAGCCGCATTCTCAAGATCGGCGATGCGGTGGCTCTCGAGCTCAAGGAGTCTGCAGGGCCGATGGAACAACCTCGTTGGCGTGTTAGAATCGAGCCTTGGGCGATTGGCTTGCAGTCGTACAGAGCAGCGTTCAGGAGTGGTTGGATCTGATTGTCGTCAACCTCAATTCGCGTCGTCGGAAAAGATCTGGGTAGATGCTCAAAATAGCCGAACTCTCGATCAGACGGAGTTAGCTTCCATTATCCATTCCCCTTAGGCGTGGTGGCTTATTGCTTAAAGAAACTACAAGTCGCACGCGTCACGAGTTTGAGGAGCTTAGTAGAATTCCTTCAGTGACATTCCACGACCTCACCCGGTACGATATGGCCTGAGTTACCTTTTGCCCCAATCCAATGAGTGATTGATAGATTGACAGTTAAAAAGAAGTCGTGCTGGAATCGACAAGGATTTCCCTGCCGTCGAGCTGTCGTCAGCCTACCTTAATGGATGATCAAGCGCAGGTCATGCAAAAATGGCTGTCGAGCGACCGTTGTTTCTGTTTCCGGAAGTTCTACTCCAAGCCACTTCCGAATAGGGGAGTACGTCAGTACTGGACTTCGAACACGGCTCGAATGATTGATTATCAATCATGATGATTTTTGATGTTTTCTGTGAAAGTCATCTCTATTTCTGTACGTAGTGTTGACTGCATTATATATGATTTTTGTAGATCATTCGAAAATCGATGCCAAGACGGGATTCTTCGTGTTTCTTTCTTCGTGGAGATGCAGTCAATAAGCCAGTACGATTCAGAGAAGCAAGCGCAAACAAAATAAGTTAAGAACTTGCTATCATGCCTTCGATAGAGAAGTCGAGAGCGGAGGATGTTCCAGACATAAAGATCGTGAAGCCTACGTAACCTGCAGCGTGCCTTATCTCCCCCGAGAATCGGCAAGAAAGGCAAGATACACACTATCTTGTGATAACACCGCATCTGGTTTGACACAATTCAGTTTACCTTTCCGTTACGCAACGGGAATGTGCACATAAAGAAGGAAAAAGGGGAGAGCTTGGCGATGGACTCGCGACCATTGATCATGGACACGTGATCATACTGGTTCCCCTGTTGCCTCCAGGAAAGACAGATAGCCGGCGGGCTTAGAACTGAACGCTGTGAGGTGTAGCTTCCCAGCCTTCTACATACTAGTGAATTTCTAATTCTAGCTAAAAAGTGGATCTCACACGATCCGAAACCTGACCGGAGAGGTCGGGAGGGCTACGAGATTCAAGCACACAGCTAGATTCGAATAATAGCGCTCCTTGTTTTACAACTATGGAAAATAATACTCTGGCAGTAATAGGCTAAGACTTGTAGTGGTTTGGAGATGCAGGTGTGAGTGCATGAAAAAGAAGAAAGGAACAAGAAGCTCGTACGCCTAGCCTAAACTTCAAAGGCACTCTATATGGCAGGAGCCGCAGAGAGTTTCTGAAAAATGTACGAGTTTCAAACCAAGTTCTCGCTCATAGGTAGAGCAGAGTTAAGTAAGACTCCGAATAGTCAGGGTTGAAATATTTCATGCAAGTAATTAATCTATCATCCACTTTTTCCCCGCATTAGAGCTAAGGACTCGGCAAGGTAGGGTACGGAGAAAGGCAGCTGATGCTGAAGACCGAAATCGAATTTGAGACTACTGCAAGTCACCTCATATCCAGTTTCTCTTCGAACTCCTGATCTCCTTTCAGATTTCTCAAGACCTCCCTCCGTTGCACTCAAAATCGAGTGCCCAGATGTCTTTTCTTGGGTAAACCCCGCAACTAAAAATGTCCTGAGATGTGTTGGTTGAACCGAGCGAAGCACACACTCTTTTCGAGTCTCTTTGATGAATAGAAGGCCATGTATGTTAAATCGCACAAAAGCTTGCAGAGTTTGTAGTTTTAAATGGAGAAAGCTAGGTACGAAAGTACTTCCTTGTAGAAATGTGACTAGGGTCTGAAATAAGGTTTGGTTAGTTCTAGACCAACGCGGCGCTAGCGTAGCTAAGCGAAAATACAGAAAGTCAGGGTTCAGTCCGAAACGGAGCCACAGATTCTGTCCTCCACTAACCAGCTGTTACTTGACTGTACCAGCGTTGTGTAATCGTTCAACATGGCCATGAGCACTGTGACTCTTGAAAAGGCCTATTTCGAGACTTTACTGCGAAGGTAAGCCCCCTGGATCTCTGGCCGAGCCTCCATCGCAGGTATTGGACATTTGTGGACGGTCTGGATGCAACTAACCTTTTACCCCACAAAAGGGCTCAATTTGTAGGTGTAAGTCCGTCTGCGACTTCGAATCAGCTCTAATATTGTGGCATAGCATACTGGCGGTGTAGATTTTACAACTCCAGTTCATGTTCCTACTGTGACAATTCCAAAGGCCGACCACGATAGCCTCGTAAGCTGCGCCGATGTTGGTTCAAAAAACCTGCTAATGATCCTTACAGTTGAGCTCTGCCCGACAATACGGTAAGCTGATCCTTGAAACTAGTCCATGAAATATAGCAGCATCTCTGCGATCGATCTCTGACTCTACTCCCAGCCAATCTTCGTCGGAACCTCTACAGAGGTGGTATTGCTGATGAAACTCTTGCTGTGAGTCCTTGAATCTCTTGCCAAAGCTTCCTTTCACGATTGGTTGCTGAATATTATTCCCCAGGTTTTGATCAAGGACGACGGTGCAGCGAACGAGGATGGTGTTACAGCAATCTTCCCTGCAGTCGACGAGACATCGGATGGTGGAGCTTTCCCGCAACAGCAAAGCTCGAATAATGCACCAGCTACAGGCGGACGGGACTACACTTTTGGCCGGAACTCGAACTATACTCCTCGAAGCGACCCGCGACCGAAGGATTCGAATGGTTTTCATACACACTCGCAAATGGATGACTTTGCATTCATGCCGGAAGGCACCGATGGCTTCTATGATGGGGGAAGCGGGAACAATGACTCTCAGTCACGCTTTCAGCGCCAGCAATACGATAAGTTCGCCAAACGAACCATTCTCCTTGCCAACCTACCTGAAGCTGCCACTCACTCCGATATTGTGGCCGTTGTCAGAGGTGGAATGCTATTGGATATTTATCTTCGCACACATGATCGTACTGCAAGCGTCTCTTTCTTGGAAGAGGCTGCAGCTCATGAGTTCTTCCGCCACGTAAAGCGTCATGACCTCTACGTCCGTGGAAAGAGGGTGGGGATACCAGCTGTAGATTCTGTGAATAAGTTCTTTGCTAACAGCCGCCAGGTTGACATTCGCTGGAACGATCGTCAATTCATCTTGCCTGGCCATGTCGCTAACAAGATAGCCATCGGTGCCACCAGAAACTTGGTCATTCAAAATTGCTCCCCGAAGCATAACGAGGAAATGATCCGGGACGACCTCGAGCACATCCACAACCTCGTTGTCATTAATGTCAGCTTTAGTGGCCAGAATGCATATATTTCTACCAATTCCGTCCACAATGCTATGTTTGCTCGTACTTGCATGATGAGTCGCGCGTAAGTAATTCAGATGACTGAAGACCCGCTGTGCTAACTCTCTGTAGTACCTACAAAGGATCTAAGATCGAGTGGGACAACGACGAATGTGCGACTCCCCTAAAGAGGCCTCTACCGACTCGCAAGGAAAACATTTCGCCGAAGAAGAAAGATGCACCCTTAATGAATCGCTTCCAACTTCTGAACTTGGACGGCACTGACGACGATTCCGAAGCGGATGACCATGACGCCAGCGGCATCACTTTGCCTACTGCCATGACTGCATCCACTCTTAGCGTTGTTGCTTGAGCTGCAACTTTGGGAAGGGATTTATCGGCTGTTGCTTGGTTGAAAAAACGTTATCGGCCCCTGTACGGATACTTTTCAGGCTCTATTCATGTTGTTTTCTTTGCAACTCAAACATTCGACTTTGGCGTTGGTTGGGCGTCTTTCATGAGGATCGTGGTGGGAGCTATCTGCTGATACCCCACGCTGTTCTGTCTGTTCTTCATAATACCGAATACCCCAAAATTGCGTTTAGCCTGCACTTGCTGGGATGGGATATCCCAAGCGACGAGACGGCATTCTCTGTAGGTGTTATCACTATGAGCAGTGATTGTAGATAGTTCAAGACATGAGAGCATGTCGATAGTGGGGAGACAAATAGTGATGGTTATGATCCTCGATGGTTTATACTGAACACTGATTGACGGTGGGATGTAAAGTTACAGTTTTAGCCCCTGTTGGAGATCCCCACAAAGCGCCCCTGGCGTTGACGCTAACGATACCTCGATAAGATAAAGCTAACGACGAACCATACGACGTTTCAGTCAGGTACCGGCAGCGAATTCTCAAATCTCCATCCCCTCGAAGTCGACCTCTCTTAGAGTCATCTTCCATCTGCGATGCGACCACAGCTCATTGAGCCGGCCACTGCAACGACCTTCAATGCTACCCTCAGATAAATGCGACGACGATGCGTGTTTCCCACCGGGGCACCGCCGTGCATTGGCATCCGAGTCATTCACAGCCCTGGCTTTCTCCTCCATTCCATTCTTCGTAACGTTCCTCGTCGTCAGCGTTGTCGTAATACACAAGTTATTCCCTATTGTGTCGAGTCTACAACAATCGAGAGATGATGAAGACCACTACCTTCCCAGCGATGCCCCTCCGAGTCTACGACAGAAGCATCTCGAGTATGGCGCGAAATCAGGGAGACGGAGGGTTGTGGCAGTTACTTTCTCTGCTACAATCGCTCTAGCAGCCGTCTTGGCGGAGTTGATTCTCTGCGAGATATCGAATACGTTGAATCCGGCCGCAAGGACGCTTGCTTTGAAAGTCACCGTCCCGAGTTTGCTATTTGCTCTGGTTGTACTTATACCCTTCCTCGAGCTACAGTCCATAGTGTCTGGCTCTGGATGGTCATTTCGAAGAACTGAACAGGGAAGATTACCGAAGACAGCATGGCTGTTACAATTATGTGGCTTTACGATATGGCTTATGGGGTTCTGGTGGTTGGGGAAAGGGATTCCGGGGACATATATACACACGATGGCCTCACAACCTGGCAAAGGGCTCAGTGAAGCATGTCTGGAGCGAGTTGGGATCATTGGAATCTCTCTCATGGCCCTTCTTTCCGGCTTTGCTGCCGTTTCAGCTCCCTGGCAGACCTTTGGAGCAAAACCTCGACCAGTCACCGAAGCAGACGTTACCCGTAAGCAAGCAGGCCTTGACGCCACGAAGGACATGATTGCTGCAAAACGCAGCCGACTCCGAGCTCTCCAACGCAAAGTAAAGGAAGCACCTTCAGAAAGCTTCATGACCAAAGTCATCGGCACCATCCGCGGC
>Ga0302325_10021362_pt1 | contig 13554 bp, 11 predicted proteins | sample Palsa_T0_2_FD_201948 | JGI IMG/M metagenome (GOLD analysis project Ga0302325, IMG submission 201948) | Peat permafrost microbial communities from Stordalen Mire near Abisko, Sweden - Palsa_T0_2 | ecosystem: Environmental > Terrestrial > Soil > Palsa > Peat permafrost | place: Sweden: Abisko... | reverse complement strand
CGAGTCGAGTGTTGAGGAAGAGCGCGACGGTCGCCGGCTGCGGGTTGGTGTACACCTGGCTCGCGTAGCGGGTCTCGAGCGTCGCCAGCAGGCCCTCGGAGGGAGGCGTTTCCGATAGGGCGGTACTGAAGGCGTCTGCTTTGCCGCGGATCACGTCGTTGACGTCCGCGTCCGGTGTGCCGCCGATCTCGAAGACGATCTTGTCGGGGTAGCCGTCCGGCTGCGCGGCCTGCGACCACTCGTGGAACCGCGGATTGCGGACGAGAGTGAGGAGGCGGTTTGGGCGGTAGCTCCTGATCATGTAAGGCCCGGTCGCGGGTAACGGATGCGTGTCGACTGCTCGGATGGGCGTGTTGGCGGGGACGACGTAGGCGAAGGGGAGCGCGAGCTTGTATAGGAACTCCGGGTCGGGTGCGACGAGATGGAAGGTGACGGTCCTCGCTGCGTCGTCGACGACGATCCCGCGCGAGAGGTCGCAGCGCTTCGGGTTGTCCTGGCAACGAGCCGCACCGATGATGCCGCCGTAGTAGGACGGCGGCGCATCCGTGTCGAGCTTGAAGTCGCGCTCGAGCGTGGCACGGAAGTCGGACGCCTTGACTGTCTGGCCGTTTGAGTAGCGGATGTTCGGCCGTAGCTGGAAGGTGTATGTCCTGCCGTTGTCGGTCGGGGTGGGGAGCGAGACGGCGAGGTCGGGGACGAGCTGCGTCCCCTGGAGCCCGCTGGTCTGGTTGAACGCGACCAGGCCGTCGCTCGTCATGCGCAGGATCGGCCAGGAAGTCGTGCCGTAGGCGATGGCGGTGTCGATCGAGTCGGGGGGCCGGTTCATCCGCAACCTCAGGGTGCCGCCGCGGTGGCCCGCGCCTGACTGGCGGACACTCACAAGAACCGTTCCCCCGGCGATGGCCACCGCCTGTGGACGGTTCCCGACGCTGATCCGTCGAGTCACCTGATTCGTCCGCGGATCTATTCGCACCAGCGTGCCGCCGAACTCGTTGCTCACCCAGACGCCACCGGCGCCGACCGCGACGGCCGTGGGGCCGTCCCCGCTCGGAATCGTCGCGGCGACCGAATTCGTGTTCGGATCTATCCGCGAGACCGTCCCGTCCAGGCTGTTTGTCACCCAGGCTGCGCCGCCGCCGAAGGCGACCCCCGAGGGGCCGTTCCCGACCGGGATCATCGCCACAACCAGTCCCGTGGCCGGATCGATTCGCACGACGCGGCTCGCGCTGCCCTCGCTCGCCCACAATGTTCCGGCGCCGTAGGCGAGCTCGGTCGCAGCGATCGCCAACGGCTGGCTCGGATTGCCGCTCTCGGAATCGATCCTCGTGATCGTGCCGTCGCCGGTGTTCGCGACCCAGACAGAGCCGGCGGCGTAGGCGATACCGACGGGGCCGTTGCCGACAGGGATCACCTGCCTCTGCGTGTTGGTCGTCGGGTCGATCCGCGTGACGGTGCCGTCCAGGCTGTCTGCCACCCAGACAGCGCCGTTCCCGGTCGTGATCCCGCTCGGGCTGCTGCCCACGGGGATCGTCTCAACGACGACCCCCTCATCAGGGTCGATCCGCGACACGCTGTCGCCGTCGGCGTTCGTGACCCAGACCGCTCCCTCCCCCACCGCGAGGTGGCTCGGCGTCGCCCCGTCAGGCACCTCCTCGACGATCCGGTCGGTCTTCGGATTGATGAGCCCGACCGCGTTCGCATCGACATGCGAAAGCGCACGCGCGGCGCCCGGGCCGCCCAGAATCACCACCAGCGCCGCGATCAGGCCGCCGGCCACGAGCAACCCAGCGATCCCTGCCCCCAGCCAGCGACGAGTCCGCAAGCGCGCGCGCCAGACCACCGCGCGCGCCTCTCGAACAGCCGTGCCTGGCGACGCGCCAGGCTGCGGCCCACCCGCTGTCGTCGGCGCCGTTCGGGCGGCCGGCGGCGGAGCCCGCGCGGGGCGTGGAAGGTCGAGCGCGGGGTCGTGTCGGAGGATCGCCGTCTCGAGCTGCTGGAGCGACTCGCCCGGGTCGAGGCCGAGCCCTTCCACCAGCGAACTGCGAGCGTCCTGGTAGGCGGCGAGCGCGTCAGCCTGCCGCCCAGCCCGGTACAGCGCAAGCACCAGCAGCTCTCGCAAGCTCTCCCGCAAGGGATGCTCACGAACCAGCGTCTCGAGCTCGGGCACGACCTCGGCCCCGCGGCCGAGTGCAAGGTCGGCCCCCAACCGCTGCTCGAGCGCAACCAGACGCAACCCCTCCAGGCGGCTGATCTCGTCGCGGGTGAACTCTTCGTAGCGGAACTCCGCCAGCGGCGGACCACGCCACAGACCCAGCGCCTCACGCAACACATCCGCCGCCTCGCGCGCGTCGCCCTCGGCGAGCAGCCCGCGTCCGCGCGCGAGCAGCCCCTCGAACCGCGCTGCGTCCAAGCCGTCCGGCTCGAGCCGCAGCACGTAGCCGCCCGGGCGTGTCTCCAGCAAGCCCTCCCCGAGCAGCTTCCGCAACTGCGAGACATACACCTGGACTGCTTTGACGCCCGTCGCGGGCGGCCGCTGACCCCAGAGCCCTTCCAGCAGCGTCTCGGTCGGGACGAGCTCGCCCCGTCGCAACAGCAGCAGCGCGAGCAGCGCCCGCTGTTTCGCAGCCCCGATCGGCACCTCGCTGCCGTCCCGCCAGACCACCAGCGGACCCAGGATCCCGAACTTCACTCCGCGAACGTACCACCCTGCACAAGCAGGGGTTTTACCGAGCCTTAGCCGTCCCTGCTCCGACGCTTTAGCGCCGCGACGTCTCCTACCAGCACCGATCGCACCCGACGATCCCAACCAAGCCAAGGAGACCGAAATGAACGCCCGCGCAACCGTCCTCACGCTCAGCACGACACTCGCGCTGATCGCACCCGCAACCCAAGCAGCCGCCGCCGGAAACGCCCCCGGCTGCGGCCCGCAAACCAAGCGCGCAGCCACTAACGCCCGCACCTCCCGCAACTCGCTCTTCTCCCCCCAGGACTCCCGCGGCCTCCAGTACCTCACACTCGGCGACGGCACCGCAACAAGCCAACCGGCCCGCACGACCTGCGGCGTGACGAACATCACGTCACTCATCGCGCCCAACCACTACCAGGTGGCCCGTGACGCGCTCTGACACACAACACCCCACACCGACCAAAGAGCCATGGCCGCTGCCACCCACCGGTTCAAACCGGGTGGCCAGGGCGCTCGCGAGCACGCCGGGCAGGACGCCGGGGGCACCTCAGCCCCCGGCGCCCACGATCAAACGGGTGCCTCCAACACCGATCCGAGGCCAGTCACGGAAAGCAAGCCACGCACGCGCGCGCGTCACCCCAACGATCGGCATCGAAACGACGACCCGATTCACGCAGTCTCGAGGAGCCTAAGGTGGAACAGAGAATCGTTCCGGGTAGCGGTGCGGACTGTGAGCGGATGCGACGCTTGACGTCGTTACGCCTCGACGGCGAACTCTCGGAACTCGGACAGGAGAAGCTCACACGACATCTCAGCCAATGCGAAGCGTGTCGTGAGTTCGCGATCTCGCTCGCCACTCTGACCCAAGCCCTCCGCGACTCAGCGCCGAGGGGCCGCTCACGCACCGTCGCAAGTTCGGTGATCGGTCATCTTGAGTTGAACGGATTCCTCATCTAGAGCGCTCAACCGATGCCGGGTCAGCCGCGCCGCCGTGCGATCGCGTCGAGCGGGTTGACCTCGGCTTGGTGCGCGGCCAGCACACGAGCGGCTTCATTGCGGCTCACCATGATTCATGGATCGAAAGACCGGGCTGAGATGTCCGGGATCGCGCCGCTCGCAGAGCAAATGAACGATGGAGGTCGACGTCCCGTGCGTCCGCTCACGACGTCCGACTGAGACCGCTTCCCCGGCTGGGTAGGCTTTTATCACCGGGGACATGGCTTCGCGACGATGCTGAGCGTGGGTTGAACCGCAGCACAGCGGATGAGCGAGGCGCCGTTCGCGCCACCTGATCGGGAACGACCGTGCTAACGACGCCATGTCATAATGGGGCGCCCGCGAATCGAACGTGCAGCGAAGGGAGTCGTGCGATCTCGATGCCGGAGTCCATCGGCGCTACCCGCCACGAGACGGAGACCTGGAGCATCCTCTTTGAGCGTCAGGTCGTCGGACTCCAGGGCAAGGCCTGTGATGAGTTCCTGGACGGGGTGGCGGTGCTCGGGCTCGATGCCGAGATCATTCCGACGTTCTCGGAGCTCGGAGACCGCCTCGAGGAGGCCAGCGGGTGGCGGATCGATCCGGTCGATGGTCAGCTCTCCGGCCGCGACTACTGGCAACTCATCGGGAACAAGCGGTTCCCGGTCGTGCCGACGCTTCGAGGACGGGACGAGCTCGACCACGCCCGTGAGCCGGATTTCTTCCACGACGTGTTCGGTCACATCCCGCTTCTGACCCATCCTCCCTACAGCGCGTTCCTGCGCGACATGAGCACGATCGCGCTTCAGCGCATCGACGACAAGACCGCGCTCAAGAAAATCGGCCGCATCTACAAGTGGACGATCGAGTACGGCTTGATCGACACGCCTGCGGGACTGCGTGTCTACGGTGCCGGGCTCGCTTCTTCGTCGAAGGAGATCGAGCACGTCTTCAGGGACGATGTCGCCAAGCTCCCCTACGAGCCGAGAACGGTGCTCTTGACGCCTCACACGCCGGCGTCGCTCCAGGACGCCTACTTCGTGATCTCGTCGTTCGACCAGCTCCTGCAGACCTTCCCCGAAGTCGAAGCGCTCGTCTTCCAAACGGCCCAGGACGGGCCGCTCGGTTGAGGGCCCCCGCCTTCCCGCTTCTAGCCGCTTCCCTGATCGCCGGCGCGGGCATCCATCAGCCGCAGCTCGACCTCACAGCTCTCGTCGATGATCAGCGTATAAAGGCGCTCGACGAAGTCCGGCGAGAGCCCGAGCTCCGACCCGAGGCGCGCACACCGGCTCTTGACCTGGGCCACGCGGTCCGACTGCATCATCGGCAGGCCGGACTCGACCTTGTTTGCAGCCACGACTTGGAGGAGCTCGAAGCGGCGAGCAAGCGCCTCGACGACTTCGGTATCGATCGAGTCGATCGCGGCGCGAATCTCAGCAAGATCGACCGTTCGGCGGGCCAAGGTCGACGAACGATAGACGCCTTCCCAGGGGCGGTCAAACGCCTCACCTGCCGGGGATGACGGGGCTGCGACTCGGCTTCGTCGTGAGCGCACTCGCAGAGGAACGTCCCGTCTACACCACGATCACAGTCGCTCTTGCCGCGCTGCGCCGGGGGCATGAGGTGTGGTTCATCGAGGCGTCCGAGTTCGTCCACGACACCGACGACCGGATCCGTGTGCGAGCACGCTCGACGCCGGAGCGCGAGTATGCGCTGGCGGCGGGCTCCGAGTACCTGGAGTCGTTGCTCGGGACCGAGGCTCGGCGAGAGCGCTTCGCGCTGGACGAGCTGGACGTCGTCTGGCTGCGGAACGAGCCGAGTTTCGATTCCGAGGCTCGTCCGTGGGCGTCGTCGGCCGTCTACTCGTTCGCGCGGGTCGCGGAACTGCGTGGCGTTGTCGTCCTCAGCCCTCCGGACTCGCTGGCGCGGGCGGCGGCGGACAAGCTCTATACGCTCGGCTTTCCATCGGCGGTGCGGCCGACGACGATCGTCACCCGGGACCTCGGCGAGCTGGCCGAGTTCGCGGACTCGGCTCTGGGCGACATCGTCGTCAAGCCACTTCAGGGAGGGGGAGGTCGGCGGGTCTTCTTTCTCCGCTCGGGCGACCGGCGGAATCTGCCGCAGATCTTCGAGACGGTGAGCGAGCTCGGCTACGTGGTGGCTCAGGAGTATTTGGAGGCCACCCGCGAGGGGACGATCCGACTGTTCATGCTCGACGGCGAGCCCCTCACGGTCGGGGGGAAGGTCGCAGCTACCCGGCACGTGCCCCGGCCGGGCGACCTGCGGAGCAACTTCGGGATCAGCGGGATGATCGCTCCCGTCGAGCTCGACGCCGAGACGCTGGCCCTTGCCGTCAAGGTCGGCCCGCGGCTCGCGGAGGACGGGCTCTTCCTCGTTGGCCTCGACATCGCGGGTGGGAAGCTGCTCGAATCCAACATCTTCTCCCCCGGCGGTCTGCGGGGCGCCGAGGAGCTCCAGCGTCGGCCCTTCTCGGAGGCGGTGGTCGAAGCCATGGAGGGTCGGGTCGCGCAGTCCCGCCGGTCGGCGCATGGTCTGACCGCGTAGCCGGCGTGTGCGGCTTCGCCGGCTCCCTGATTCTGTCCGGGCAGCGGCGCAGCTGGCCGGAGCGGCTCGCCGTCCTCAAGCGCATGTCGGCCCAGCTCGAGCACCGTGGCCCCGATGACGAGCAGGTCTACGACGACGGCTACCTCTCGTTCGTGTTCCGGCGCCTCTCCATCATCGACGTCGACGGCGGCTCCCAGCCTCTTCGGAACGAGGACGGCTCGTTGGTGGCCGCAGTCAACGGAGAGGTCTACAACCACCGCGAGCTCCGCCGGCACCTGCGGGAAGACCACGTCTTCCGGTCCCGCTCCGACTCCGAGATCGTCGTTCACCTGTTCGAGGAGCTCGGCCGATCGTTCCTCGAGCTCCTCAACGGTATGTACGCCGTGCTCGTGTGGAATCCGTCGGAACGGCGCCTCCTGCTCGCACGCGACCGGCTCGGGATCAAGCCGCTCTACTACGTGCACGCCCCGAAGGCGCTGCTGTTCGGCTCCGAGCTGAAAGCGGTGCTCGCTCACCCGGATTGCCCCAGGCGGTTCAGTTGGCGGGATGTCGACTGGAGCCACCTCGAGGACGACACCTATACGAGCCCCAACTACACGGCGGTGCCGAGTTTTGTCGAAGGCGTCGAGCTCCTACACGGAGGACACTCGCTCGAGGCGACGCCGTCCGGAATCGGCTCGCCCCGATGCTACTGGTCGCTCTCGGATGCGATCGATCGCTCGCGTGCCGAGCCGCCGCGCAGGCCCGAAGAGTACGTCACCGAGTACGCCACGCTGATCGAGGAGAGCGTCACGCTGCAGATGACGAGTGACGTACCGGTGGGGGTGTTCCTCAGCGGCGGCCTCGACTCGTCCATCATCACTGCGGTTGCGGCCCGAAGCGAACCCTCGCTGGCTTGCTGCTTCAGCGTCGCAGAGCCCGGGACGATCTCCGCCGGAGACCTCGGCCGGGCACGCTCGCTCACCGACCAGCTCGGCCTGCCGTTTGCTGCAGTCCGGTTCGATCACGGCGAGTTCGCCCGCGAGCTCGACTTCTCGCTCGACGCGTTCGAGTACTTCGTCTGGATGATCGACGCGCCGCGATTCGCACCCGAGTACCTGTTCAAGCACGAGCTCCACCGCTACGCGAAGACGCGGTTACCGATGCTCAAGGTGATACTGCTCGGGCAGGGTGCCGACGAGTTCGCCGGCGGATACTCCACGTCGCTGACGGCAGAGCGGACGAGTTGGCATGACTACCTCGTGGAGTCGCTGGCGCCGCGGGAACGCGCTCGTCTGCTCGCCGGGCGAGGAGTCCCGGCCGAGGTGCGACCCTTCGTCGCCCCGGACGCGTTGGGTGACCGAGACCTCGCTCCCTATCATCGGGAGATGCTCGCGAGGGTCTTCGCGCTCCAATCCCACAACCTGTGGAACGAGGATCGTGTCTCCTCGAGTCAGGGCGTCGAGGCGCGGGTGCCGTTTCTCGACCACAGGCTGGTCGAGTTGCTTGCTGCGGTGCCGGCGGAGCTCCATGCGGAACTCTTCTGGAACAAAGCGATCGTGCGCCGGGCTGCGAGTCGATGGCTGCCGGAGTGCTACACCGGCGCGCCCAAGGTGCTTTTCTGGGAGTCCGGGGACGCCTCGTCAGTGCATTACCTGATGCGCGCGTGCCTCGAGCGCGCCTATCCCGCCTTTCGCGAGTCGTACGGCACAGGCCCCGACGCGATCTTCCCGGCCCGCCTGCTCGACAAGCTTCACACTGCGGCCGAGGGGCTCGAGCCCGGCTGGACTCGCGCCTCGCGGACGCTGCTCGGCTGCATGTCGATCGCCGTGTTCGACCGACTCTGCCGGAGCCTCGCGCAGGGGGCCTCGACGATCATACGGCTCGGGCCGCCTTCCCCGCTTGCGGCACTCGTGGTCGAGGCCGCGGGCACGGATCAATCGCGCCCGCCGCTCGGGGCGACCGAGTAGCCCAGCCGGGTCAGGGCCGCGCGGGCGATCCGCTCGAACGCGGCCAGCTCGGACGGACTGAGATCGCGTCTGTAGCGGCCGACGGCGTCGGCGTAGATCGGCCTCGAAACCGTCTCGGCGCTCGGATGCTCGTAGGGGTTCCTCAGAAGCGAGTGCTCCGCCTCGTCGTGCCGGAGAACGGCCTCGCTCCACCGAAGCCCAAGAAACCGGAGCAGGCTGCGCGCGGCGGTGGCCGGCTCTGCGACGAGATCCTCGTAGCGGAGCGTGTGGCTCCGGATGCCGAGCCGCCGCAGCGAGCGGCTCTCGACGATCTCGAGCCAGCCGCAGGCTGCTTCCTCGACACTCTCGTAGCCCCATCCCCGGCTGCCGCGCAGCTGGGAGGCGGCGACGTCCCGACCGTCCCGGAGGACATGGACGAACTGCGAGCTCGGCCACACGGCTCCGAACGCGGACGCGCGCCCGATCGAGCGCTGGATCTTGATGCCCCAACGGAGACTTCCGGTCGTCGTGCGCCGAAGCTCGCCAAGCTCGTTCATCAGGGCGCAGCGAGCGCGAAACGACACGAGGTCGCTTCCTGTCGTCTCGACCGTGCGAGCGACGGTGTGGCGCAGATCGGCAAGATCGACGCCGAACCGATGGCACTGGCGGACGAACTGGACACCGAGGCCGTATGCGGGATCGTTCGTCTGGACCCCCTGTCCCGCGACCCGCTCGTCCTCGGACTCGATCAGGTCGCAGCATTCGAGCACGTGCGAGCCCAGGTTGATCGGCTCGAGGAAGTCGATCTCCGGGCCGACGGTGAGCTGCGGGTGCGAGTCGAGGACGAGGCTGACGAGCGTGGTGCCCGAGCGGTGGTCGCCGCCTACGAAGATGGGCCCCGTCGTGCCGGCTCCCATCGTCAGCGGAGCATGCGCTCGGCCCGCTCGAGCGACTCGACCTGCACAGGCTCGATCAGACGTCCCAGCATCGCGAACAGCTCCTCGAAGGCCGGCTGCCCGGCGATACGCTCGTCGAGCTCCGCGAGCGCCTGCGCAAGCAGAGCCCGGGCTTCGTCGCCGTAGGGGTTGTCGCACTGGATTCGGCGATAGACCTCCGGGTCGTGGGCGACCACACGAGCCAGAAGCGACAGCAGAGCCCGGTGCAGGGGCGTGGCAAGAGCGGGATCGGGCGCATAGTCGAGACGCTCGAGACAGATCCCGAACGCGAGTAGCGCCGCATGCGTCGCAACCTGCGTTGCGGCGGCGTGACGATCGTGCTCGGCGGCGGTGACGATGCTCACGCAGGCACCGTGGCTGCGCAACAGCTCGAGAAACGCATCCGAGTGCGGGCCGCCGTACACCGAAACCGCGGCGACGTTGCCCCCGGCGAGTCCGAGGTCGGGGCCGAACAGGGGGCTGAGGCTGAGAGCTTCCGCGCGCGGTCGAGCCGCCTGGATGGCGGCGACGACGGGCGTCTTGACCGAGAGCGTGTCGACGAGTAGCGCGTCCGGCCGAAGACCCGGCCCCAGCAACTCGATCGCCGTCAGGGCAGCCTGTTCGGGGAGACAGAGAACGAGACAGGCAATCTGTCGCGCCCGCTCTCGCAGAGCCGCGTCGGGCTGGGTGGCATCGCTGCGCAGGAAAGCGGCGAGGCCGGAGCCGGAAGGCTCGGGTTCGAGGTCGACGCCCACGACCTCGAAGCCTGCGTCCGCGAGCAGTTTCGAGAATAGCCGTCCGAACCCACCGGCGGCCCCGGCAACGACGGCGCTCTCGCGGGGGGGCACGTCCTAGCGATCCTCGTCGAAACGCACGAAGATACGGCAGTCCGCATCGACCTTTATCTCCGGGTAGCGGTGCCGATGCATCTGGCGCCAGGCGAGCTGGTCGTCGAAGCCGTAGCGGCTGAAGCACCAGCTCTCTCCGGCTGCTCCCGCTGCGACGATCTCGCGCAGTCTCGCCTGGATGTACGAGGTCTTGCCTATGTATCCGCCGGCGTTCAAATGCCGGTGCCGCGGATCGCGGTACTCGGGCACCGAATTCTCGAACTCCCAGCACTCGGGCGAGCTCGGCTGGTTGCCTCTCGTCCCGGCGAAGAGCAGCTCGCTGCCGCTCTCTTCGAAGCGATCCAGCGCCAGCGCGGGGTCGTCGACGACCAGGACGTCGTCGCCGTCGAGGCACATGAGGTGCGTGGTCTCGCAAAGGTCCGCGTCGAGATAGTCGAGCACGAGCGAGACTTTGTGCAGCCACGTCCAGGTCTCGACGCCGCGACCGACGACGACGTAGCGTGTCAGTCCGAGGAATTCGAGCGAGCGCTCGAGCAACCCGGCCTCGGGCTTGTTGTTGTAGGTGAGGATTGTAAGATCCTCCGGATCGGAGAACCTCGCGCGGAGCGTTTCGTCGGCGAAATACCGGGCGCAGGTATCGACCCACACTCGGCGAAACGGATTCGATCGGGCCCGCTGGGGCGCGGGGCAGTGAAGAATGAACGCCTCCGGACTCGAGAGCCCGTGGAGCTGCTGTGTCCTCGATCGGTCCCTGCCGTGGCCGAGGAGGTTCGAAATGGCCCGGCGAGCTCCGGTGGCGTAGAAGTAGCTGTAGTTGACGGCACGTTCGGTGCCGCCAGCGAGGGCCTTCCGGAGCACATCGGGGCCGAAGTAACCGTCTGACATCTAGGCGCCGAGTGCGAGCGTCGGAACCTGAAGGAAGTTGTGGAGGATCCGCTTCCCTTGCGGAGTCCCGATCGATTCCGGATGAAATTGGATGCCGTAGGTCGGATAGTCGCGGTGTCGCACGCCCATGATCGTGCCGTCGTCCGCGCTGGCGATCACACCGAGACACTCGGGAAGCGAGTCCGGATCGCCGACGAGCGAGTGGTAGCGCATCGCCTCGAACTCCCTCGGGACGTCGTTGAAGAGAGGGTCGCTGTTGTGGCGGACGACGCTCGTCTTCCCGTGCATCACCTTCGGGGCCTGAACGATGCGGCCGCCGAAGACGTGGATGATCCCCTGGTGGCCGAGGCACACCCCGAGCAGCGGTCGTCGCGGCGCGAACGCGATGATCGCCTGCGCGCAGATCCCGAAGTAGTCGGATCTCGCGGGATGGCCTGGGCCCGGAGAGATCACGATTCGATCGGGATCCAGGCGGTGCAGAGCGGCGAGTGTCACGCCGTCGTTGCGAAAGACGATCGGCGCCTCGTCGAGCTCGCCGATCAGCTGGTAGAGGTTGAACGTGAACGAGTCGTAGTTGTCGAGCAGGACAGTTCTCACCGGTTCGTCCCGGCTGCGACGCCTGCCAATGCCAGCCTCAGTGCGCGTGCCTTGTCCATCGTCTCGTCGTACTCGGCAGCGGGGTCCGAGTCCGCTACCACCGCTCCACCGACGCTGAACGTGCACAGCCCGCGCTGGACCAGCAGGGTCCGGATCACGATGTTGAGATCGAGAGCGCCGGAGAAGTCGATGTAGCCGATCGACCCCGAGTAGATGCCTCGCTTCACCGGTTCCAGGCGATCGATGATCTTCATAGCCTCGATCTTGGGCGCGCCCGTCATCGAACCGCCCGGGAATGCCGCGCGGACGAGATCGATCCCGTCGAACTCGGCGCCTAGCACGCCCTGGATGGTCGACGTCAGCTGGAAGACAGTCGCGTACGACTTCACCGCGAGGAGCTGTGATGCCTCGACTGATCCGATCTCGCAGACCCTCCCCAGGTCATTGCGGACGAGGTCGACGATCATCAGGTTCTCGGCCCGGTCCTTGATCGAGCTCTCCAGGTCGGCTCGAAGCTCGGCGTCGGCGGCGGGACTCGCTCCGCGCGGCCGAGTGCCCTTGATCGGCCTGCTCTCCACGAGCCGGTCCGTGGCGAGTCGAAGGAAACGCTCCGGCGAGGAACAGACGACCTCGGCGCCGAGCAACCTCAGGTAGCAGGCGAACGGCGACGGACTGACCGCCCTCAGCTCGCGGTAGAGCGACCACGGGTCGCCCCGAAACGGAACCTCGAGACGGTGCGTGAGGCAGATCTCGTAGGCATCCCCGCGGACGATGTGCTCCTTGCACCTGACGACGGCGGCCTCGTAGCTCGCACGGTCGAAGTGACCGCCAATGGCCAGTGAAGCGTCGGTCGGGATCCTCTTCTCTGCCTCGAACTCCGGCTCACGCCACCGCGCCCCGAACTCGGCGATCTCGGTATGAGATCTTTTGAGCAGGCGCGCGGCGTTCCGTCGGGCCGCCCGCTCGTCCCGGCCTCGACCCAGAACCGCGAGGTAGGTCGCGTTCGACGCATGCTCGTGAGCGAGAACGCAATCGAAGACTCCGAAGCGGATCTCGGGCAAGCGAAGGTCATCCGCGCCGGTGTCCGGGAGCTCCTCGACGAAGTAGCCGGCTTCGTACCCGAAGTAGCCGACCGCTCCACCGAGAAACGGCGCCGGTCGTTCGGCGAGTGGCAGCTCGTGCGGACACAGATGCTCCAGAAAGGAGCGCAGCTCGACGAACGGGTCGCCGACGAATGCCGAGGAGGCGGATCGACCGTCGTCTCCGCGGACGGTGGTGTGCACGATCGCACGGCGCCCGGGATCCCCGCGGAGTCTCCGCGCCTCGTACACGCCCGTCGGGTCGGCGCCCATGAAGGAGTAGGCACTGGCGCCATCCAGCTCGCTGGCGCTGTCGAGCAGGAACGCGAAGGGCCGGCGCCGGAAGATCTCGAAGTAGCGCCAGAACGGGTGCGGGAGCATCACCTGCTCGAGCAGTTGCACCGATGTACTCTCTCTCAGCGAGACGCCGGATTCGGTCACAATGCCCGTTTACCCATCCTCAGGCCGACCGATTCGACGAGTGGTTTGGGGCAGCCGACCGTGCGGCCCCTACTGCTCGTTCCTGCACCATTCCGCGCCGGAGGATATCCTCTTTGTGTTGGTCCGGGCGACGACGAACTCTGCCCGTGTCGTGCCGCGGTTCGGAGGTCGTGGGTCCCGGCGGCCCTGACGCGCGCTACGGCCGTCGGACCGAGCGCCGCCCGTTGGCGTGCTCCCGCATCGCTTCGGAGAACCCGACAATCGAGCGCTCGGCCATGTCGTCTGTCGCCGTTAGCGAGATGCGAAAATAACCCGGAAGGCCGACGATCCGGCCCGGCAGTACGTAGACGTTGTGAGCTGCCAGCAGGTCCACGAACGGCGCCTCATCGGCCGCCGGCGACTTGACGAGCATGTAGAACGTGCCTTCGGGCCGGTGGGCCTCGTAGCCGTGCTCCTGGAGCGCCCCGGCGAGCAGGTCTCGCCTGCGCTCTAGGCGCCGGACATCCACGCTGAGCGGCTCGAGGTCGGGCAGCGCGTGCTGCATCAGGGCGTCGGGGACGCCGAGCGCGCCACCGCCGAACTGGGCGAGCGCGATCGCCTCTCGCAGTTCTGCGA
>Ga0302325_10021361_pt1 | contig 13555 bp, 21 predicted proteins | sample Palsa_T0_2_FD_201948 | JGI IMG/M metagenome (GOLD analysis project Ga0302325, IMG submission 201948) | Peat permafrost microbial communities from Stordalen Mire near Abisko, Sweden - Palsa_T0_2 | ecosystem: Environmental > Terrestrial > Soil > Palsa > Peat permafrost | place: Sweden: Abisko... | reverse complement strand
GCCAAAATTGGCCACTGGGATCGATGCCTAAACGCCACACAATGGGGCAATTTCAAACCGCTGGTTTTGGATGAAATTCACGCCGCTGGTAACACCTGCAACAGCATGTCCGTAGTGGTGAAGATGACCGCGATCGGTTTGGGGATGAGTCTCGTGCCGATCGAAGTTGCACGACAGGAACTCGACGCCGCCTCGTCACGCTGGTTCCGGTGCAGGTGATGCTGCCCACGAACGCATCCGTGACAATCTATCCGCAGTCAGGTCGAGCCCGCGCTTGCTGCGGTCATCGAGGTCATGCGAGGACCTGATCGGGATCAGCCAGCACGGTGAGCGATCGCCGCACATGGCTGTGTGGCACCGAGTAGTCGTTCTTGTCGAAGCGGACGTAAGGTGTCTTGCCGACCGAGACCGTCACCTGCTCCACGACCGGATATGGATTGTCCGGCAACTTCATAAGGTGAGGTGCCTCCGCGGCGAAGGCTTCCCGGACAGTGATGGCGCCCTGATCCGGGCAGCGCCGATCCGCTGCCGCGCCACAGCACCAATCGTCGGCTTGCGCGTTGAGGTCATCGACATCGGCAAACTGGCGGCCGGCAAAGAAGCCATCCCGTACGTAGCGCACGGCGCGTTCGACCCGGCCTTTTTCGTTGCCGCGGGCGATGGCGACGGGTCGCGGCTCGTAACGGTAATGCCCGGCGAAGTCGAGCAAGGTGGGATTGAAGCGGATGGCGTCGCCGCGGCGCTCCAGCACCGCACTTCGCAAGTTGTCGTACAAAATGACTCTCGGCACCGCCTTCCAAACCGCGAAGGCGCCGAGATGGCCGCGCAGGAAGCTCTCCATGCGGGCATCGAGAAAGAAGCGCAGGAAGATCTGGCGAGAGAAGCTCAAGACCGCGACAAAAGCCATCAGCGGCCGGCGGGCTCGACCGATCACCACATGGCCAAAATGTCCCCAATCGACCTGAGCTTGTTCGCCAGGCAGGGTGCGCAGACGCAAATAAGCTTCCGCCGGCGGCCGTGGTCGGTGACAAGCAATGATATGGCGGAACTGGCTTTGACCACCGCGATAGCCGCGCTGCTGCACCATCGCGTGCAGGCGGCTTGCCCTCAGCGTCGGGAACTTCGCCAGGGTCTCGTGGATGAATGGCAGATACGGGTCGATTTTCGAGGGGCGGCGCAGCCTCTCGATGCGCGGCAGGCCGGCCTGGGCCAACACCCGGGCGACCGTGTCACGATGCACGCGCAACTGCTTGGCAATGGTTCCGATCCGCCAGCGTTCAGCATGGTAATAGCGCAGGATCTGCGCCTCGATGTCAGGGGGAATGGTCACGGCGACGTCCTCTTCGATCGTTCCACGGGCCTCGGCTGCGCTGCAGAAAGTCGCGGCGAACGAGCTGTGGACAGCGACGCCCGCAGCGATGACAGCGCCATCGCGGCCGGCTCGCTCTGTCCCTCGACAATTGTTCCGTCGGGGCCACTGCCGGGTCCTCGGCCAACAGACCATCCGATCGCTCCGGCAGGGAACCCTGATGCGTCACGTTATTTTTGCGCACCCGATGGCGGCGTGATCGCGCCGCATGATTGAGGCGGCCGCGACGGCTCGTCTGGTAACGACGGCCGGCGTCGCGCTGCGAATGTCGGCGCGCTTCCCGAGCACAGCCCTCGACGCAGTACATGTGGCCGCGATCGCAATGGCTGCAGATCAGCACTTGGACCCGGCAGCCCTGGCACAAGAACAGCCGCGCAGGCGTTCCAACATCAGCTTCTTCGTGGCAATCGCCGCCCGCATGTGCGGCTCCACGCTCGTGCCGTAGACGCAATCCCTCCCGGGTGCGATCATGCCCCTGCATTCGTGCTCCTGCACGGTGTAGGGCACGGCGCCGATGCGAACTGCCACGTTGGGATCGGTGCCGTGCCTGCCTTCCAAATATCGACAGGTTCTTATCGCGACAGCCGATCGCCTGTCAGGCGCGGCGCGTCTGAGAAGAGGCAATAACTCGCAGCTGCAAATCTGGAATTGGAAGAAGCACCCTTTGTGGCAGGGCGATCGGGCTGCGGGGCGCGTCAATCAAGATGAGAATGCCGGGCATGACCCGGCTATCCGAGCGGCTATCGTTGTCGCTCGTGGGCCACTCACATCCCGCAGATTGCCCAGGTGGGTCCACAGGTTCCTCCCACCCCTCCGCTTCGCCGCGCGCGAAACGCGCTCCGCTACGGGGCGGGGCCCTCCTATGGACTACCTGGACAATCCGCTACCGGCGTCAATTGCGGGTGCAGATCACGTGCCGCCAAAAAAGTGCGGATTTCGATCGGCGTTCACATGCGAGCGCTTGCGGCGTCTTTGCTGCGACGACAGTCCGGACTCGGCACCAAGCGGACAAGGCGGTGACGGAGTGAGCTAAGCCGGGCTCTTCGGATCACAGGTTCGACCCATCTTCACGAGGCGCAGGGCAGGCAGCCCGAGCACCAGGGTGGCGACAGACACGAGACGATGGCGGTCGACTTTCCGGAGATCAATGGCACGGCTCGTCCCGCAGCCTGGACAGAACACGTCAAGCCAGGACATGCCTGCGATCAATGCTGCCCGGATCGTCGGAGACCACAGCATGTCGCGGCTGGCGGCCTGCTGCTCATTCCAGCGCTCGATGACCGCGTTGGCAACCTGCCGCTTGGCATTGACCGCAATGTCGAGGTCGCCGGACTATCCGGGTTCTTAATCTTCAGCCAGTCCCGGGACGGCCCGGACCGGTAGGGCGAGTTGAGCCGCTTCGACACGATGCCCTCGAACCTGCACCTGCGGGCGCGTGGTCGTTGAACCTGCTCGCGCGCTGATCGCCACCATCCCCCTATTTGAGGGGGTGCGGCAGATGCAAGGTGCATGGTACCCGAAGCTACTTGTGCCGCAGATAGCTCAATGGAAGAGCAGCAACGCAGTATGTTGAAGACGAAGGTTCGATTCCTTCACTCGGCTCCAGTTCACCAAAGTGAACGCACCCACTACTAAAGCATAACACATACTCGCACATCCCCTCAACCGCGGGGGTTGCTGCGTCTTGCGCGGCGGGCGAGCAATCCGTCAGAGATCCTGCTCCCGCCAATGGCTGGAAGCTCCCCAAATCGAATCTCTTGCCTTGGTTTGCGATCGCCAAGGCTTCACACTCGAACGTCTCCAGCGCGATCTTCTGCGCCAGCATGCAGTCGCTCGCAGCTTGGTTTCCTACCGGTAGGAAGCACAAGGTGCAGACCTTATTGCCGGCGGAATCGAGTTGGTCGATGTTCATCATTCGGCCGCGTCGGATGCGGTAGCGCGTGCCGGTGTCGGAGCCGACGACCTCAAAATGCTTTTGGGAATCATACTGCTCCGCCTGTTCCGGGGAGAGCCAGAAGCGGAGAAGGGTGAGGGCTTTTTGCTCTGCCTGAGGAAAGGCGGCCCGCATCCGTTCGGCTGCCATGATCGCAATCGTGCCCCCATGGCAGCTGTCAGCGCGACGCCCAATTCGACAGCCGGTTCCGCCCAGTTCATCCGCCCTTGAGCCGCGGTATGAACAGCGTCACCTCGGCCGTCGGGTCGAAGCTCCTCACGACCTCGCTCTTACCCCCGTCCAGCCGCTTCGCGGCGGTGAAGCCGGCGCCGGTCAGCATCTTGAAGCGGGCCTCGGCCTCCGCCACGGCCGCGGCATCGGCCGGATCGAACCGGTGCCTCGAGTCGCCAGTGTGATCCATAACGACCTGCGTCGCCATCGTATCCTCCTTGTCGGCTGAGATTGAGGTGATGTTAGAGGACCGGCCGGAGGCGACCAAGGCGACTAAAGTCTATGCGGGCTGACCTGCCATGGTGCCGGGCGCCCCCTCGGCTCAGGTCGGCGATGAAATCGTCCGCCTGGAGGTTGGCCACGGCATCGTTTGGTTATCGCGTGTCCCAGTCGCCGCGTGGCACTGGCGCGCCGGTGGGTTCCAGCTCCAGCCATCCTTCACCCGGTAGCTCGCCGGGGCCGGTCATGGGGATCGGCCAGCGTCCGCTGGATCTTCGGATTTCCTCCCGGCGGCACTATCTCGCCGAGCAGGCGCATGCAGGCAAGATGCAGCAGGCACAACGCCGCCATTGCCCAGAAGCCCCGGCACCAAACCGCCCATATAGAGTCAGCAGCGCTGTCATGGCTCCGGTCGTCGTGTTTGTCGTGGTTGGGCAGTGGCTCCTCAACCGGATCTGTCCGTCGCGGGCAACGATGCTCGCCGCGACGGCGGGCGTCGTGCGCTGATCGATGATGGCGTTGACCGCGGATGTCACGGCGAGGCGGTGATCGAACCCTTGCACGGATTGAGCTGAATCGGCCAGACTTCGAACCGGCCAATCTTTACGTCGGCCATCATTCCTGTCTTGAAAAGAAGTCGTCCGCCAAGGATTTGAAAGCGTTTGATCGATCCAGCGAAGGCTCGCCGAATTGAACCAGCGGCGATAGCGCGATCATCAGAGCTGCCAAGCTGTCGGCAGCTCGGTTGATTCCGGGGAGCGCAACGATCTGGCGGCATGGAGTTGGGTGATCGAGAACGTTTTCGTAAAGTTTGCGTCGACAAGAAATTAGCACCGGTTTGCTTTGTGTCGGATTCTAAACTGAGGATAGGAATCGGTTTCCGGCATTCAAACGTAACCGTTCTGGTGCCGGCTTCGTCGGGCACGATAGGCGAGCAGCGGTGCGACCTCGCCGCTGGCGTTCTCGTCGATGCGGTGGAGACGTACGAACGGATCGAGGATGAGCAGGCGCGGCTGCAATCTGGCGACCGGCGAGGTCGGCATCCAGATCGAGCCGGACGGCGGGCGCGGTGATGACCTGGATGTCGAGATTGGCCAACGCAACACTGGCAGCTGCCGAGATGCCTTCGAGGCGTCGGCGCCCATGTGCAGTGCGTCCTCAGCGGCGAACAGCAGGACGCGACCGGCACGCGGCACGGCGAAGCGGCGCAGACAGGCAGGCGCTGCACAAGGCCGGCGCCGTGAAGCCGATGACCCCGGAACTGATTGCGCCAGACGGCCGCACTCAAAGGCCGAATACATGACCGCACCCGAACGCTTCGCTGACAGTCAGATTCCTCTTGTACCGCGGGCGTCGTCCATACATGACTCCTTGGACGACTTTCGGCAACTGGTTTTCACCCTTCAATCGCCGCCTCTGCGCACTCTCCCGCACCCCGGTCTGGAAACCGACGAGTTCCTTCTTGCCCTCGGGTGTGGCGCCAATTAGTGCGAGCATGCATTCGGCGATGCACGATTCCAAACCCCGACGGCCGCCCCTCCTACGGGAACGGTTTCCCACAATCTGCCGAACCGCCGTATACGGACCCGTATGTACGGTGGTGTGGGAGGGCGCAAGGCCGACCCCTATCCCTATTCGCTCGATGAGAAAAGCCGTGGCTCAGCGGACATCGTGCACGATGTGTGAACTCGTTCATACGTCGGAACGGAAAAGCAACGCATCTTCGAATCTCGTGAACCGCGCACCGCTTGGCTTAGGCGGCGCGCAACTCAGGAGAACTTCGATGAAAAGGCTTCTCGCCATAGTCGCTCTCGGCACCGTGTTGGCGGCGCCGGCTTTCGCCCAACAGGTTCCGAACGGCCGTCAGGACGCTCAAACTTGGTCGTCCAGGGTGCATCCCTACGCGGCGGACTTCTACGCGCGCCCTGGAAATGAGAACAAGAACCTCAACTCGGACCGTCAATTGGGCGGTGATCGGTAGGTCTATCGCTCCAGCCTCAGGCAGGCATGGGCTCCGGCCGGGTCATGGCTGACGGCTGGGGCCCAACGCACCAAGCCACGCCCGGTGATGCCGATCGCCGCATCGCGCCGACGATCAGCCTTGGCGATCATGGGGAGGTCGACAGTATTCGAACATACCGCGGATCGGCGGCCCGGGCGACGCAACAGCCGCCGGCACGAGCGGTGAACCGATCAATCGGTCCGCGTTACCAAATACCAAGGACGCAGTCAGGGAATTGGAACATGAGCGAAGCCGCGGAACCGGCCGCCCAACGGGCGCACGGCACGCCTTTTGTCATCGCCTTTATCGTGCTCGCGGCAGGCGTCCAGGGCGTTTGGATGGCCTTCCTGATCTGGCTTGCAATCCGTACTATTTTTTGAGTGACCGACAAGTCCCCCGTCGACGGCGGAGGTGTTATCTTCATGAAATCGAAATCGGGATAGGGGGGCGCCTCACAGCGCCGCCCCTCCCACACCACCGTAACGTACGGGTCCGTATACGGCGGTTCGGGTGAAACGCCGCGTTTGATCAGGTGTGCAAACCTCGTCCGACCACGCCTCCACTGTTTCCAGGCGATGGCGCGCAGCCGCGCCTAGTCCACTGTTCCAGGGCGCGCAACACCGTCGGGGTTTCGCAGAAACCGGAGTAACTACGCCACCCGGTGAGGTACACGGACAGCTCTTTGACAATCTGCGCGAGGCTCCTGCCGCGGGTCCAGCGCGTTAGCTCCTGAACTCGTGCTTTGAACCGGGCTACCGTCTGCGGCGGAAGGCGCCGCTTGGTGTTCGTCCCGCTTGTGAAGCTGAAGCCCAGTAATTTCCGCACCCGATCCTTGATGGTTGTGGACTTCGCGATCAGACGTTCGCTCGTCCGACCGGGTAGGCTTGGTCATCCGATTTTTGTCCATCGTGCCGCGGTTTTGCTCCACGCTTCCTTCAGACCCCGCCTCGCGACGACGCCCTTGCGCTTCGCTAATCCTTCGCTACCATCGGGCTGGATAGAGGACTTTCACCTCCAAGCTGTAGATCATGCTCGGCGCATTTAACCATAATTGCCTTCGAGCGACCGCATGTATCAGCCAGTCCCTCAATCGAGTCGACCTGCCCTCGTCGGGCAGGTAATCGACGGCAGAACGGACGCTGGCCGGCTAGCCCGGTCCCGACTTCGCGCCGCTCGATCCGTGCTGAGGCGCTCAGAAGCCGAGACCTTGCACGTTTGTCCGTCCGAGCAGCGTCCGCGGACTCTCCCGTCGAAACTCAGTCCAGGACCTTCTTGGCGAACTGACAGTCCTGCTGGTCGCACGGCTCGTGTGTCTGAAAACAGCGCGAGCATGGGGCCGAACGTTCAAAGCGTGGATGCGAGCAGCATTCATGCTCAGGATCGCCCGAAATAGTCCTTGATCACCTCTGAAATCCATCCCGAGGCTGTCTCGGGATCGGGCGCGGTCGCAAGATGGTCGACGACCACGAGGCGGTCGACTTCACCCCTCAAGTAAGCGCTCAGGAAGGCTGGGTAGTCGCTGAAGGAGACGCATCCATTCGACTGGCCGTTGGGACCGAGCATGTAAGTATGTGCAAGCATCCCAGCGCGACCAAACATCTTGCCATCGTCGACGGGATTGAGGCGAATGGCACGAACACCGTGAAACAGCTCCTCGCGCAATGCGAGATTATAGACATTGGGCGGCGTCGGCCCTCGCGCCTTTACATTGATATAGCGCGAGTCGTCCATCAGGCTGCCGAGGCCGGAATGTGCTTCCAGCCGGCGCCCGTTGGGCAGGTACACCGTGCGCGCGGCGATGTCATAGATTGCGGTGTGACTGTCGGCCTGAAGCGAACTTACGCCGTGCGACGCATCTGCGATGCGAAGCCGCTTTTTTTCGGCGCTGGCGAGCGGTGATGAAGGGACCGGCTTCGGCGCGGACCGGCCGGTCGCAGGTTGGGCCGCTTTGAGATCCGGCGATGGCTGGAGTGCGGTGTCCGCGCGCTCCTCCGTCTCCGCGGCTCCGGCCGAATTGGTGCCAGATGAGGCGGGTGCGCCGGCAAAACGCTCGTCAAAGGAAGCGAGGCGATCGTCGAGAAGAAGGCGGTCGCCGGAAAACGCGCGGGGATTGGTGAACCGCGTGTCGGCGGGACTGAGCGGCATTTCCAGGCTCGCCAGTTGCATGCCCGAGCCGTTCTTCTGGATCTGCCATCCGAGGGGTCGTTGGAAATCGATTGGGGGGCTTGTCTCGACATCTGACAGGCGCGCGACCAAGGGCCGCCTTCCGATGTCGGCCAGGCGGTAGGTAACCACCAATCCCAGGGCAAACCCGAAAGCCAGGGCCCCAATCCCTGCGGTGGTCGAGCGCAACCCGATGTGAATCAAGGCTCCCCAGTCCCCTCACCCGGCGCGGGCCCCCCGGCCCTCCGCGTTCACGATTCCTTGATACCAGAAAACCGAGCAATTGCGGCAAAGAATCGTCCGCAGGCAGCCGAAGACCTCGCTCACACGTGCTGTCGATGAAAATATTCCTGTACGCCCATCATCTGAAACATCGCAGCCCAGATCGTGTCGAGGTATCCAGGCCCTGCTGATGCAGGAAGAGGTCTACGCCCTTGGCGTGAAGCTCGCGAAGCAAGTCGAGCGATCAATCAGCGGTCGGCCAATGCGACCGACCAACGATGCCGCGACGCGCTACCATTTTATCATGGTGTCGAGCCCGGGCCGCTGACCACGGTCATTGGTGCCCGACGGCTTATGCTCCCCCGACAACTGCGCTGGGTCACCTTGTGATTCCCGGCACTGACGTGCCCCGCGGTGGCCCCAGCCGTCTCTCTCGGCTGGTTCGCCTGAATTCGGCCGGCCATCCGTTCCGACGAAAGCCTCGCTATGGTGGTTCACGACTCGCCCTCCTTGTTTGAGGCTCTGCCCGGCCAATCCGGGCAACCCTCGCGGCAACATCGAGGGTGAGTCGCCTCTTTTGGGGAAGGACATACGGTCTGGCCCGCCACGCCCGCGAGCATTGACCTCAAGAAACCCGGACAGTCCGCCGATGCGGCGGCCAGGCGCGGCCGATGGTCAGCGCCCCGCCAAAAAAAGCCCCGCAGAATGCGGGGCCAGTTCCCAGAATTATGCGCGCAGGGGTAGACAGACAACATCTTAGAGCATTTTGGAGGTGCGGTGGTTGCGGATAGATCACACCGTTGCCGAAAGTAAGCAATGCCCCGCATGCTAGAGACGGAACTGATCGCAAACTACGGGATGCGCTCGCTGTGACGATCGCACCACCGGGCTTCATCCATGCGGCTTCGTAAACCAATCGAGTGCGGTGGCGATGCGTTGCGCAACCGGCTCGCCTGTTTCCGCTTCAACCGCCACGGCGGGCCCGACCATCGCTCGCAGGTCGTCGGCAAGCTGCGCGTCGAGCCCGTTGCGCTCGATGCTTGCCGAAATGCGTAGTAGTCCAGCCTCCAGCGGTCGGGGCGCGTGGGCCTTACGGGCATGATATGCGGCGCGCTTGAGCTTCTGCACCCCCTTGGCCAGTGCCAGGGGCCGCTTCTCCGGCTCTTTCCGGGCGCGCAACTCCCGCTCCAGGGAGGCGATCTTCCGCAGAGCATCCTTCGCCACAGTTTCCAGCGGCGGTCGCGTGCGCATAATGTACCGGGTCAGAAGTTCCTAGCATTATGGCTGGGGCGGCACTCCCCGGCCTGCGGACTGGGGAATTCTCTAGCACCCGTCACATCGCACCGCGCCCCCCTAAACGGGGGGCCATGCCGGTGGCCGATCGCGTGCAAGACTTGGCCATTCCTGCCGATGAAGCGCTCCGACCTCGCGCCCCCGACGAAGGCCCCAACCCCGGGGAAGTGTGGGATCGGGGCAATACCTACCTGCAGGCGCGGATGGAAGAGAGCCCCGAATGCATGTTCGTGCTGATTGGCGCTACACCCGCAGGCAAGCAGGAACTCGTCGGCTTCCAGACCGGGGTGCGGGAAGCGCGCAGAGCTGGCGCGAGCCCGTGATCGATATCAAGCGGCGCAAGTTCGAGATGGGCCGGATCTCGCGGTCGGCGACGGCGCACTCGGCTTCTGGAAGGCCATCGATGAGATCTTTTCCCGGCACCCGGCACCAGCGGTGTTGGGTTCACAAGCTCAACAAGATCGACCTCTCGGTCCAGCTCACGAGCCCCCTCCCCGCATGTACTGTCTTCCCGACGCGCGCCGCCAACGATGGCTTCGGCCCCCTTACCCGGCGGGTCGTTGTCCGATCCGGGTGCTACCGGGCCTCTAGACACTCAAGAAGCCGCTTCGCTTCATCGCGCGTTAGCCGCCGCCCCAACTGCTTCAGCGGCACCAGGGTGGCGTGCTCGGCGTCCGGCCGGTGCCCCTCGGTGAAACCGGCACCCCCGGCGACCACGCGGGCATGGATCGGGGACGGCGTTGGTTCCTGGTCGGTCGGCGCTTTCGCGCGGCGCGTGTCATCCCCGCCGCGGTTACCGAATCCGCGGGCACGTGACCGAAGATACCCCGCCAAGCTCGCAACGCCCTCCGCGAGCGCGCGCCGGACTGCGATAAAAACCGGGCGCCGGGCACAGCCCAAGCCATAGTCGCCTAAGCCCAGGGCCGGCGCTCGCTTCAACCAATCGATGGAGCCGATGCTCGGTAACATGCGCGTCAATGATGTGCGGTCGCTCGCAGTCCCATCGACCGACGGCAAAATGTAGGCAATGAACGCAACAAGTGCGACAGCCAAAAAAACCATGGGGAGAAGGCCAACAAGCATCGTACCGACGGCGATGCTCAAGACCAATGCGGCCATAATCGCCGCACTGGTCAGCGGCTCCTTCGTACTCCGGCCACCGAGCGATCGCTTTGTTCCGATCAAAAAGTAGATCACCCCGTAAGAGAGGGCGAGATAAAGTATAAATCCGACCGTTCTCGCGCCCATCGCCGTCAGTTGTTGCGCCTCTCCGGAGCCATCCTCCAAAATATGCCCCTGACAGAAGGCCAAACTGAGGCACTCCCGCGAGACGATCATCGAGGCCGAACGGTGGCGGGATTACCTGACTGCGCCGTCCTTAGGGCCGAATGAAACGGTCGCCAGCAACGCCCGCCTGACGAAACGATCTGTCATGAGCATAATTTAAAGTTGATGGTAGATCCGTTCCAAGAGCGTGGCTCCGTCCCCACGCACAGTATTGCCACGTTGGGGCGGGGGCCATCGTGTCCGGCTTGCAACAGGCAGCGTATTTGCTACCGGCGCGCGGACCCAATGCCCGGAATCACCAGCATTGAGGTGGCCATGAGCCCAGTGAGAGAGAGGCGTAGGCGTTTGCGGCGGCGAACGAGTTGCCCCATTTTTTTCCATCGAGTACGAACTGCCTCACATTCGCGTCGGCCCAGACACGGCATTTTCAAGCTGGAGGGGCCGCCGCGTGCGCGGCGCCTTTGGTTCGGTCTGGTCCGTGAGATCGCTCTTGCTGACAACTGCCCTGAGGACCCGATACGCGAGGAAGGATCATCGGAAAAATGGCGGCGTGACACCCGCCATGGTCGTCGGATATTGCTCGGCCGACAAGGGATGGACTGATGCGATCGTGCCAAGTGCGGTTCGTCGCACCGAGATAGAACTTTTTCCGATCCGGTGCATGAAGATCCCGCCTCCCGTCTTCGGGATTGAGTGACTCCGGCGCCCGACATGGCACAGCCGCGGCCAAGCCGATGCGCGCCGCCGGATCCATGTTGAGGGTCATGGATGCCACTCGCCGTCGGATCTCTTGCGGACCCCGACGGCTCGCGCCCGACGTGGTTGATCCAAGCAATGACCTCAGCGACTTGCCGAGGGACAAGCATAATCTCGTTGGGCTCCGTCTAACGGCGCTGTTGATCATCATCATGTACGTCATCGCTCGATCCTATTCGCCATAGGCGGAGTGGGAGAGACCTGTGCGCTGAGCCTCGAAAGAGTGGCCGGCGCGCCGCCGCGGTCACCGTGCGGGCGCGCGCTCCGGTTGTCAGCGCGTATCATCGGCACCGACTACCGAGACTCACCGACTTGCGCCGGTTTCGTTTGAATTCTAGAACACCTTTTTTTGGCTGTTCCGAAGAGCTTAATCTGGTTGGATCGCGCCACCGGTGCAACCGATCTTGACACCTGGTTACTTGACAATGCCCGCGGTCAAACAGGTTCTCCGAAACCTCGCCTACGGGCTGCAACCATCTTAGATACACACACCTATTATTACTCCGCATAAGACCAGCGCATCTCGATTACCCCGCCAATTATTACGGCCGTGATTATCGATACGAGAACAACCGCGCCTGAGCGCAACCACGACATACCCACATTTAACAATTTATCCGTTCGGCTCATTCGATTCTCTCGACGACCATTATGGTTAACAACTCGTTAGCTTTAAAGCTATTTTGGCATTCTTTCCAAAGCCATAAAGGGTTCGTCATCTCGTCACAAATCCTCGCAAAGATTTCGTCATCGCGATCGACGCAGTGAAGCCGTCAAACAGTGGCGTTGAGCAAACGATGCGGAATGAACGCACTGGATGAGCATTGGGGGCACAACATGGGGAAAGTTATCGTGGTGACATCCGGCAAGGGAGGCGTGGGTAAGACGACGTCGACCGCGGCGCTCGGCGCCGCGCTGGCGCGCAGGGGAAACAACGTCGTCGTCGTCGATTTCGATATCGGACTCCGCAATCTCGACCTCGTGATGGGTGCCGAGCGGCGGGTCGTATTCGATCTGATCAACGTCATACAGGGTCAGGTCAATTTGGCGCAGGCTTTGGTCCGCGACAGGCACCTCGAGACCCTTTACCTACTGCCCGCCTCGCAAACCCGCGACAAAGATGCTCTCACTGAAGATGGCATCGCGCGCGTCATCTCAGATTTGCGCGAAGTATTCGACTGGGTCATCTGCGACAGTCCGGCGGGGATCGAGCGCGGCGCCACGCTCGCCATGCGCTTTGCCGACGAAGCCGTCATCGTCGCCAATCCGGAAGTTTCTTCGGTTCGGGATTCCGATCGCATTGTGGGCATGCTGGATTCCAAGACTTTGAAGGCCGAAGCGGGGGAGCGGCTCAAGAAGCACCTGTTGATCGCTCGCTTCGACCCGGCGCGAGCCTCGCGCGGCGAAATGCTTGGTATCGTGGACGTCCTCGATATTCTGTCGATCCCCCTGCTCGGCATCATCCCGGAAAGCGAAGAGGTGCTGCGCGCCTCCAATCTCGGCGCACCGGTCACGGTCTGCGGCCGCGACAGTGCGCCGTCCCGCGCCTATTTCGCCGCAGCGGGCAGGCTCGCCGGCGAATGCGTCGAGGTGACCATCCCGCGCCACAACAGAGGACTGCTCACCAAGCTGTTCGGACGGAGAGCCGCATGAACCTGTTTCGAATTCTGACACCGATCAGATCGGCACCGAGGGCGCGCGATCGATTGCACCTCCTGCTCGACCATGAACGGCGCCTGGTCACCCGGACCGATCTGATCGCGATCCTGCGGGAGGAGATTTTCGCGGTTGTCGGCCGGCATGGCTGCGTCGATCCGAACTTGGTGCAGGTGCGCGAGGTCCGCGGCACGGCCGTCTCGACCGTGATGGTGGATATCAAGATTCCGATTCGCCGCGGTGCAATTGCGAGCGCAAACTCTGCACGCCGTGGAGCACCACCTGCCGGCTCCGAGAGGAGGCAATGATACTCTTCACGGCGATCAGCGGGAGCGTGCCCAAGAGCCTGGGAGACTGCGCTTCGCTCGATAATTCAGGCATGGCGCTTGGAGGAACGACGGCGTGGTCAAGCGCGCTTACCGGC
>Ga0302325_10021360_pt1 | contig 13555 bp, 13 predicted proteins | sample Palsa_T0_2_FD_201948 | JGI IMG/M metagenome (GOLD analysis project Ga0302325, IMG submission 201948) | Peat permafrost microbial communities from Stordalen Mire near Abisko, Sweden - Palsa_T0_2 | ecosystem: Environmental > Terrestrial > Soil > Palsa > Peat permafrost | place: Sweden: Abisko... | reverse complement strand
GACGACCAGGGCGCCAAGTACGACGGCGACGGCAACCTGGTCGACTGGTGGACCGACGATGACCGCGCCGAATTCGGCACCCGCACCAAGGCGCTCATCGAGCAGTACGAGGACTACACGCCGAGAGAGCTTACGAGCCACCACGGCCCACCCCATGTCCAAGGCGCGTTCACCGTCGGCGAGAACATCGGCGATCTGGGTGGGCTATCCATCGCGCTGCTCGCATACCAGCTGTCGCTGAACGGCGAGAGCGCTCCGGTGATCGACGGCCTGACGGGCGTCCAACGGGTGTTCTTCGGCTGGGCGCAGGTGTGGCGAACCAAGTCACGCGATGCCGAGGCGATCCGGCGATTGGCCATCGACCCGCACTCACCGCCGGAGTTCCGCTGCAACGGGGTCATCCGCAACCTCGACGTCTTCTACGACGCGTTCGACGTCACCGATCACGATGCCTTGTACCTGGAACCGCAACGCCGGGTCAGGATCTGGAGCTAGGTTCCGCGAGCAGTCGCAAAAGCGCCCGACACGCCGCCGAAAGAGGCGCTTTTACGACTGCTCGCCTCAGAGCTGCCAGTCGTTGGAGCCGTCGTTCTTCGAGTAGGTCCCGGTTGAGTTCTTCACCACGATGGGATCGCCGGAACCGAAATTGTCGAAGAACCATTGCGCGTTGGACGGGCTGATGTTGATGCAGCCGTGGCTGACGTCGCGCTTGCCCTGGTCGGCCAGCGACCACGGCGCGCTGTGCACGAAGTCGCCGCTGTTGTCGAACTGCACCGCATTCTCGACAGTCACCTTGTAGCCGTAGGCGGAGTTCACCGGAACCCCATAGGTCGACGAATCCATCACGACCTTGGCCTTCTTGTCGAGCACGTAGTACGTGCCATTCGGCGTCTGGTGACCGCCTGCCGCCATACCCATCGACATCGGGAAGGTTTGCACCACGGCGCCGTTGCGGGTGACGGTCAGCTGATGGGTGGCGTCGTCGGCGGTGGCGAGCAGTGAGTCGCCGGTGACGAAGTTCTCCACGGTACCGGCCGCGTCGACATGCACCGCGGTGTGCGCCGGCCAGAAGCTGAGCGGGCGCCAGCGCACCTGGCTGGGGGTTAGCCAGTAGAACTTGCCGGACACCGGCGGGGTCGACGACACGTGGATGGCCTGCTCGGCCATCGGCTGGTTGGCGATCGGCCGCGCGAAGTTGATGATGATCGGTTCGCCGACGCCGACCGTTGAACCGCCGACCGGATTGAATGTGGGCGGCACGAACGGCGGCGCGCCGGTGAAAGGCGCCGGGTTCTGCCCGACAACCGGCCCCGCCGGCGCGCTGGCCGGAACCGCCGGCGGCGGTGCGAGCGGGTCCGCCGGGGGCGGCGGGGGTGCGAACGGGTTGGGCGCCGGCGGTGCGGCCAGCGGGTCGGCCGGTGCCGGGGCCGGCGGGTCGGCCGGTGGCGGCGGAGCCGGGGCATCTATCCCGGGCGGCGGCGGCGGCTCCGGGTCGGCGAGCGCCGAACCGCTACCCAGCGTCAGGACAGCTGTCAGCCCCACTGCGCTGAACGCAGCGGCCAACGGACCCTTGGTCCATCGCGACATTTGTATCCCTCCAAGTCACGGTCTCAATCCAGTATGCAGGAGCGGCAAGCCCGGCTAATAATCCAGCGGTCGCCGCTGCGCTCGGACGGGGGCCTCGGCCAGGCTGCTGACCTGCCGTTATTCCCCGGCTGAGTGAGGATCGTTACGGCTGGCCGGCCGCGGGGACGTCGAACAGCTGCCGCTTCGCAAACATTCCAGCGGCCGCGGCGCCGATCAGCGCCGCCGATGCGGCCAACATCATCAGCATGCCGTGGTCGTAGAACAAGCCGCCGGCGAATGACCCGGCCATGATTCCGACCTGAAACGCCGCCATGTACAGCCCGGACGCGCCGTCGGGATCGTCGGCTCCAGCGCGCATCGCCGCGGCCTGCAGCATCGGCGACACCGCGTTGGCGGTGGCACCCCACAACGCGATGGCAATGATCCCGATCAGGGCGGTTGCCGCAGTGGGCAACCGGTGGAAGGCCAGCCCGGTCAGCACCAGCAACGTCAGCCACAGCGCCGCCATGCAGCTGATGACGGCAGCTCGGGGTCGGTGGTCGAGCATTCGGGCCACCAACGGCATCACCAACAGCCCCGCGACACCATAGGTGGCCAGTAACCATGCGATAGCTGGTCCCCGCACCCCCACGACATCGCGAATGATCACCGCGATGAAGGTGAACGAGATGAAGTGCCCGGTGACCGCGACCAGGGTGAACAGGCTCACGATGACCAGTCGCGGATTTCGGTGGTGCCGCGCGCCCGAGCCGGCGGCGGCACGCTGGTCGTCGCTCAGCGCCAGCACCGGCAGCACAGCCCAGGCGGCGACCGTCACCGCGGCAGCCACGACCGTCACCGCAGCAACAGCGACGCGCCAGTTCCACGCCAGGCTTATCGCTGCGGTGGCCGGGCTGCCCACCACCACGGCCAGGCTGGTGCCGACATAGATCATCGTCGTCGCGCGGCCCGAGTGGCTGGCCGGAACGAGCCGGGTGGCGATCGGCGCGATCACCGACAACATCAGCCCGTGGGTGACCGCCGAGAGCGCTCGACCGCAGGCCAGCATGACGAAGTTAGGGGCCAGCGCCGAGATGAGCTGCGAGACAGTGAGGCAGGCCAGCGACAGCAACAGGGCACGGCGTCGCGGCCAGTGCGCCGTCCAGCGGACCAGCGGAATCGTCGTCACAGCCGCCACCAGGGCGTACCAGGCCAGCAGGGTCCCGACCACAGGAACGCTGACGTGCAGGTCTCGGGCGATTGCGGGCAGGGCGCCGACCGGCAGTAGCTCAGCTGTGACGTAGGTGAAGGCGGCCGCGGTCAGCACCGACAACTGCACCGCAATCCGGGGTGTCCGCGGCCCGGCGCGTAATCGCGCTGCTTCGTCGGCACGGGCTGGCCCCACGGCCACTACTCAACCATGCATTGCGGGCATCACGTCAAACATCAGGACCGGACGAGTCGCGCTATCGCGGCGGAGGCTTCGGCGAGTTTCTGCTCGGCCTCGGTGCCGCCTTCGGCGACCGCGTGGGCGACGCAGTGTCCGAGATGCTCGTCGAGCAGGTTCAGCGCCACCGACCGCAGTGCGTTGTGGGCGGCGCTGATCTGGGTGAGGACGTCGATGCAGTACTGGTCGTCTTCGATCATCTTGGCGATGCCACGCACCTGACCCTCGATGCGCCGCAGCCGTTTGGCGTAGTTGTCCTTCTGCGCCGAGTATCCGTGTGCGGGTGCCATCTACCCCTCCAGCAACTTGGTCATCTGATCGTGCTCGGGCCACCGCGACGGCTCCGGTGTTGTCACCATTGTCAATGCCTGGCTGCCCGGTCGCCACAGCGCCCTGCTGGACGCGCGTTTCACGGTCACGCAGATGGTACCCGGTGGGGGTATATAAATGATTTTGGCCGACATGCCGTTACGCGCATACTTGGACCGTGACCCCCGCCAAAGATCCGTCCACCGTCGATATCAAGCCCCGCAGCCGTGAAGTCACCGACGGTCTGGAGAAGGCGGCGTCGCGAGGGATGTTGCGGGCGGTAGGTATGGACGACGACGACTTCGCCAAGCCGCAGGTGGGAGTGGGGTCGTCGTGGAACGAGATCACGCCCTGCAACCTGTCGTTGGACCGGTTGGCGAAGTCGGTCAAAGAGGGCGTTTTCGCCGCCGGCGGCTATCCGCTGGAATTCGGCACGATCTCGGTGTCCGACGGCATTTCGATGGGCCACGAGGGCATGCACTTCTCCCTGGTGTCGCGCGAGGTGATCGCCGACAGTGTGGAAGTCGTCATGCAGGCCGAACGCATGGACGCATCGGTGTTGTTGGCCGGTTGCGACAAGTCGCTGCCCGGCATGTTGATGGCCGCGGCGCGACTGGACCTGGCTTCGGTTTTCCTCTACGCGGGCTCGATCCTGCCGGGGCGAGCAAAGCTGTCCGACGGCACCGAGCGTGACGTCACGATCATCGATGCCTTCGAGGCCGTCGGCGCGTGCGCCCGCGGATTGATGTCGCGGGCGGACGTCGACATCATCGAGCGGGCCATCTGCCCCGGCGAGGGCGCATGCGGCGGCATGTTCACCGCCAACACCATGGCCAGTGCGGCCGAGGCAATGGGCATGTCGCTGCCCGGGAGCGCCGCGCCGCCGGCCACCGATCGTCGTCGCGACGGGTTCGCGCGGCGCAGTGGCGAGGCCGTCGTCGAACTGTTGCGGCGCGGGATCACCGCCCGCGACATCCTGACCAAGGAGGCTTTCGAAAACGCGATCGCCGTGGTGATGGCATTCGGCGGGTCGACGAACGCGGTGCTGCACCTGCTGGCCATCGCCCACGAGGCCAACGTCAAGCTGGCGCTGGAGGATTTCAGCCGGGTCGGGGCGCGCGTGCCGCACCTGGCCGACGTCAAACCGTTCGGCCGCCACGTGATGTTCGACGTCGACCGCATCGGCGGCGTCCCGGTGATCATGAAGGCACTGCTGGACGCGGGGTTGCTGCACGGCGACTGTCTGACGGTGACGGGTAAGACGATGGCCGAGAATCTCGCGCACATCGCCCCGCCGGACCCCGACGGCAAGGTGCTGCGGGCACTGGACAATCCGATCCACCCCACCGGCGGGATCACGATCCTGCACGGGTCCCTCGCACCGGAGGGCGCGGTGGTCAAGTCGGCCGGTTTCGACTCGGACGTGTTCGAGGGCACGGCAAGGATTTTCGAGCGGGAGCGGGCGGCGCTGGATGCGCTCGAAGACGGCACGATCACCGCGGGTGACGCCGTGGTGATCCGCTATGAAGGCCCCAAAGGCGGTCCCGGGATGCGCGAAATGCTCGCGATCACCGGTGCGATCAAGGGTGCCGGCCTGGGTAAGGACGTGCTGCTGTTGACCGACGGCCGGTTCTCCGGCGGCACCACCGGCCTGTGCGTCGGGCACGTGGCGCCCGAGGCAGTCGACGGTGGACCGATCGCCTTCCTGCGCGACGGCGACCGGGTGCGGCTCGACGTCGCCAGCGGCACCCTGGACGTGTTGGTGGATCCCGACGAGTTCGCATCCCGCCGTGAGGGTTTCACGCCACTCCCGCCGCGCTACACCACGGGTGTGCTGGGCAAGTACGTCAAGCTGGTGGGGTCGGCGGCTACCGGAGCGGTCTGCGGCTAGGCCGGGTTCAGCGCACCAGCGCGATTGCGAAACCATCCCAGTGCTTGGAGCCCACCGTCTGTAGCACTGCGGTGTCGAGCTGGGGATGCTCGCCCATGATCTCGAGCGCCCGCCGCGTCCCGCGCGCCACCTCGTCGCCGGGTTCCGGAGACAGGATCGAGCCTTCGCGAATGACGTTGTCCACGATGACGACTGAGCCCGGCCGAGTCAGTTTCACCGCCCACTCCAGATAGCCCGGGTTGTTCTCCTTGTCGGCGTCGATGAAGACCAGATCGAACGGACCCGTGACATTCGGCAGCGAATCCAGGGCGGCACCGACCAGGATCTCGACCTGGTCGCCGACACCGGCCCGGTCGAGGTTGGCCCGGGCGACTTGGGCGTGCTTGGGCTCATACTCCAGCGTGACCACCCGGCCGTCGGCGCCGACACCACGGGCCAACCAGATCGTGCTGAAGCCGCCGAGCGTGCCGATCTCCAGGATGCGACGGGCCCCGACCGCGGTGGCCAGCAGGCTCAGGAACTTGCCCTGTTGAGCCGATACCGCGATCTTGGGCAACCCGGCTGCGTCGCTGGCCTCGAGGGCGGCGGTCAACGCGGGATCGTCGCTCAACACGGTGGCATCCAAGAAAGCATCGACGTCGACAGGGTTCGGTTTTTGGGTCATGCATTCACGCTAGCTCGACGGCAGCGCCGCCCGCCACTGCTTTTCGGCGTCCTTGGCATATACCCCATGGCGGTATATGCCAAGGCTGTCAAGTTCGCATCGAGGTCCAGTGCCACTGCGCCGGCACCGATCAGCCGTACAAGTGCACATGCGGCGACGACATGGTCGTCGTAAGTTAGCGCACACCCTCTTTGGCGTAGACCACCCGCAGCACATGGCCGAGCTCGGGCCCCATGACCAGCTCGGCCAGTGTGCACAGCGTTGCTACGTACTGCGAACCGTGTGGCGGCGATTCGTCGCACAGATGGTGTGCAATTTCATGCAGGACGACCAGCTCACGCATCGCCCAGCTGGCGGTGGCTAGATCGGGAACCGCGATAACCCCGGTGCCGTCGCGGTTTTCGTAGTGAGCCGCGGTAGCGGCCCGTCGTGCCCGCACCGTCAAGGGCGCCAGCTCTGGCCACTGCCGTCGCACCGAAGGCAAGGCCAGCACCTCGTCGACGTACCGCTGCACCGCGGGGACCGATCCGAATCGCGCCTCCGGTGGCAGCGTCAACTGGGTGCCGAAGAATTCCACGCTGCGTGATCCGTGTTCGGCCGCGCGGTCGAACAGTGTCCGCACGAATTCTTCTGCGGCATAGACTTTTGCGCGCTGCGAATCCCGCGCAGCTCGTTCCCCGGCGCTCACCGCTCCAGCGCGGTCCGCGCCCCGGACAGCTCTGAGCCGCCACCCAGTCGAGCCCGTCTGCCCGCTCGGTCCCCCGCCCGCCGGGCCGCCGATGAATATCCCGCGGTAGCCCGGTTAGCCTGCCAGGTGCCCCGCGCCCTGGACGCGGTGCGGTAGTAGTCGCGAAGCTCGAGTTCCTTGTTCCGCAACGCGATAGCGGTTCCGGGCGGACGACGACGATCTTTCTTCGCGTCTCGCTGCGTCTGCTCTCGGGCCTCGGTCAACCGATGGCCGATTCGAGCACCGAATGCCAGCTGAAAATTCAGCCGGGCGGTGATCGTCGGGGTCGGCCGGTGGGCGCCGGACGAGATGTAGCCGTCGGACGCGCGGACCATCTGAACCACCAGGCTGGCGTATAACGCGTGGGTGGTGTCGATGTCCTCGGCGAACCCGTAGGCGTAGACGAACGTCGAGTTGGACGCCACGTCGCAGCGCACGTCGTTGGCCAAGGCGATGACCACGAACAGCTGCACATACGTCCGCAGTCCTCGGGTGCCGGCCGCGCCGATGGTGACGGTGCGCTGGATCGGCGTCTGCGCGGGCGTGCGCTTGTCGGCATGCGACCGGGCCACCGCCAAGTCGATGGACGTCGCGGTGGCCAGCCGTTGTGCGGCCGCCATGAACGCCTCGGCCTCATGGGCGTTGTCGGTGCCTTCGGCCTGACGCAGCAGCGCGGCGATCCGCGCCAGCATCTTGTCGTCGCTCATAGCACCAAACTAGGGGAACAGTGCGACTTTCCGTCGCGGCGCCTCACAGGCGAGCGTTGATCCACGATACGACGTCGTCGAGCACCTGATCGCGCTCCGGCTCGTTGAACACTTCGTGATATAGGCCCGGGTACACCTTCAACTCGACATCCGAAGTGCCCACCGCGTCGACCAGTTGGCGGCTGCCGTCGACGGGGATCAGCCGGTCCTCTGATCCGTGCACCACCAGCAGCGGCGTGTTCAACGCAGCGGCTCGTTGCGGCATCGTCTCGCCGACCACCAGCAGCGCCCGGGCGACGCCGCCGGGGACCTTGCCGTGATGTACCAGCGGGTCGGTGTTGTAGGCGTTCACCACGGCCGGGTCGCGGGAGACCGCGGTGGCGTCGAGTTGCTGCAGTGGCAAGCCCGGCGCGATTGCCCCGACCATCTTGGCGACCCAGGCCAGCACCGGCGACACAGCGGTCTGGGCCGCCACCGCCGGTCCGGACAGCACCATCAAGTCGTAGTCGTCAGGACGTTCGACGCCGTAGGCGAACACGATGCCGCCGCCCATGCTGTGGCCGAGCACGATGCGCGTCAGGCCGGGGTGTTCTTTGCTGGCGATACCGACCAGGGTGTCGAAGTCGGCGGTGTACTCGGAGATGTCCTTGACCACCACCCGCTTGCCGCCCGAGCGGCCATGCCCGCGGTGGTCGAGCGCGTAGGTCACCAATCCATCCCGGGCGAACCGCGCAGCGACATGATCGTAGCGGCGGGCATGTTCGCCGAACCCGTGCGAGAGGATCACCACCGCACGCGGTGTGGTCCCGATATCCGCGGGCGTCCAGACGTCGTAGACGATGCGCACACCGCCGACGCCGTCGAACGTTCGTTCGCTACGCGTGGTTGTCATCAAGGGGCAGCGTAGACCCAATCGCCGGACGCAGCGCCGCCTCTCGGCGGCTTGTTCGTGGGCCCTGAGCGTTGAGTGGCCAGTTATGCCACACCATCCCGCAAAATCTGTGCAATAACTGGCCATTCAGCACCCGCTTGACGAAGTGCGGCACACACTCGGGCAACGACCACCTCGGGCCGATAACGAAGAAGATCGCTGCTCACCCGGACGATCAGCCAGCCCAACGCGGCAAGTTCCGCGTAGCGGTCGATATCGGCTGTCCGCTGAGCCGAGTCCGTCCAGTGTTGTGCGCCGTCGAATTCGATGCCGACCTTCAATTCGCGGTATCCCATGTCTAGACGCGCGAACGGATAATTGAACTTGTCCACCACCACAATTTGCGTCTCAGGTTTGGGTAATCCCGAGCGCACCAGCAAAAGGCGGGTCCGCGTTTCCTGCGGAGATTCAGCGCCACCATCCATGAGCTCAAGCACGTGGCGCAACTGGACCAGCCCACGAACGTGCGGATGTCTTTGGATCAAGTCCTCGACATCAACAGCCTTCAGCTTGGTCGCCCGGGCCAACGCATCGACGCGAGTTACTGCGGCGATCAGGTCCTTTCGGCGCCCGAGATCGAACGCGGTCCGGGCCGATGTGGTGGCAGCAATTTCGCGAAGTGTGCAGACTTCGTCGTCCCACAGCTCGTCGCGGTGGATGGCGATCCCGTCTACCGGCTTACCGTTACGCCGGTATAGCTCAGCAGGAAGTCCCGGGTCGATCCATCGTGCGCCGTGCAAGGCGGCTGCCGACAATCCGGCGGCGGTAGCCCGGCGTCCAGACCACAACCAGGCGGCAATTCCGCGGGTGACAGCGGTCAGCTCGTGGCCCTTCGATACGTAGACGTTGCGGTAGACCGGCTGATGTCGGCTGCGCAGCGTGCGTCTGGTGACGTATCCATCAGCCAGCGCTTCCGTACCGATGAACGGCCAGGACTGTTCGCCCATGCGCTCACGCTGACACCCGGGTATGACAAATTTTCGATTGGCCAGTTATGGCACGCCAAACCGTGAAACGCGTGCTTTAAGTGGCCACTCGACTCCCGACGAGCCGGCTGTCCGGTGACGGCCCGGGCACCGACCGGACCAGCCCGGCGCCGGTGACCAGCGGCAGGTCCAGCGCGGAAAGCAGTCCCGGCTGTGCTTGGCAGACCGCCGGGATGGCGTTGACCATCCGGGATGCGCCGGCGATCCGCGCACCCAGGTCGTGGTCGTGGTCGTCGGCCATCTCGAACTCGCAGCGCATGCTCGGCGACCCGTCGATCTCGACACGATAGAGGCCGCGACCAGAAGCCGGCCCGTAACCCAGATCGCGCGGCGGTATCGAGATGTGCGGTTGCGGCCAGTCGGGAGCAAGGTCGTCGCGCATCCGCGTGACGTGGTCGATGACGAAAGTCGGCGTGCCGTCGACGTATCCGGTCAGCGTCGAGCGCATCGCACCAACGGTCCCGGCGGCGATGTGCCCGGTGGGCGTGTCGAACGACTCCTGCGAGACGATCCGTTCGACGCTTTCGTCCAGGTCGTCGATCTTGACGCCCAGGCCCGCGGCGAGCTGATGCAGCACCGGACCCCAGCCGAACGTGAACATCCCCGGCGCCGCAGCGAAGGCGGTGAACTCCGGCGGCTTGCCGAATCCCAGGATCTCGTACACCGCATCTTTGTCCGGGTAGGTCGCATAGTTGAACATCTCGGTCACCCGGACCGACTTGATGACGCGCGATACACCGGTAAGCACCAGCGGCAGGACGTCGTTGGCGAACCCGGAGTCGATCCCGGTGGTGAAGAACGACACGCCGCCGGCGGCCGCGGCCTCGCGCAACGGCGCGGTGAACGCCGCGTCGACGCCGTCGGGATACACCAGCGGCACCACCGAGCATGACACCACGTTCTTGCCGGCCCGCAGAATCGACACCATGTCCCCGATCGCGTCCGCGGGCCGTAGGTTGGCCGCCGCGGCATAGACCACCGCGTCGGCGTCACCGGCCAGCAGCGCCGCGGGATCCTGGGTTGCCGTGACACCCACCGGCGCGATGCCGCACAGCTGCCCCGCGTCACGGCCCGCCTTGGCGTCGCTGTGCACGACTAGATCCACGAGCTGCAGCTGTGGGTGGTCGATCACCCCTCGCAGAGCGATCACCCCCATCGAGCCCGGACCCCACACGCCGACCTTGTACATATCTCTCCTAATATTAGGAACTAATTATTAAGATTTCGGACGGATGGTAGGAAGGTCGGCATGGGTTCGTCAACAGCTCCGGCGCACGGGGTTCGGGCACCCAAGTCGCCGCCCACCGGTCGAGTGATGGATGTGCTTGCGGCACTGTCGGATTCACCAGGTGGCCAGGCATCGTCCGACCTGGCCAAAATCTGTGGGATCAGCACCTCGACGTGCGCGCTGGTGCTGGCCGAGCTTGAACGACGCACCTGGGTAACCCGGCGGCAGGATCGGCGCTACACGCTGGGCAGCGGGCTGTTCGGGCTGGTACACGGCCTGCGGGCGCAATTTCCGCTATTGGATCGCGGTCGCGACGCGCTCAGCTTTTTGCACAGCACGCTGGGCGCGGGCTGCTCGATGTCCAAGATCGGGCAGACACACCTGAGCACCCTCGACGCGGTCGGCCACGGCACCGATGGCGCCCACGCCGTTGGTCAGCGGTTTCCCATCGGGCCACCGTTCGGCCTGGTGGCGATGGCCTGGCGTGACGAAGACGCGATCGACGGGTGGCTGCGGCGGGTCACACCGCGGTTGACCCAGGCCGACATCACGGCACATCGGCTAGTGCTCGCCGACATTCGCGACCGGGGCTACGGGGCGTGGCGGTTCGACGCCGCCCACACCTCGCTGCACGACCGACTCGCCGCGGTGCTCGCGTCGTTGGAGCCGACTGCCCAGGTGACTCGAGAGCTCAGCACTCTGATGACGATCATGACGCTGCAATCGGTAACGCGTGATCTCGAAACCGAGCTGGCGTCAACCGAATTCGTGGTATTGCCGATATTTGGGCGCGACGGGCAGCCGGAGTATCAGATCGAGATCCACCTGGGCGGTCGTGACGAGCTGGCCCTTGACGACCTCGATGCCGCGCTCCGGCACGCCCAGGCGCTGCTACACCCCGGACTACCCTGACGACATGCAGGCAGGCGTCGACATCCGACGTGCGCACGACCGGGCGGTCACCACCACGTCGTGGCTGACATCCCGGCATTCGTTTTCGTTCGGCGATCACTACGACCGTGGCAACACCCACCACGGGGTGCTGCTGGTCAACAACGACGATGTCGTGGCACCGGCTACTGGCTTTGACACTCACCCGCACCGCGACATGGAAATCGTGACGTGGGTGCTGGAAGGCGCGCTGGCGCATCGCGACTCGGCGGGCAACAGCGGCGTGGTCTATCCAGGCCTCGCGCAACGGATGTCGGCCGGCAGCGGAATCCTGCACTCGGAAAGCAATGCGTCGACGACCGACCCGGTGCGTTTCGTGCAGATGTGGGTACAACCCGACGTGTCGGGAATCGCGCCGGGCTACCAGCAGCACGCGATCGGCGACGGCCAGCTGGACGGGCAGCTCGTGACGATCGCGTCGGGAATGCCTGGGCACGACGCCGCGATCACCATTCACAATCGATCGGCGGCACTGCACGGCGCGCGGTTGCGGCCCGGCGACGAGCTCACCCTGCCGGCGGCGCCTTATCTGCACGTGTTCGTCTCTCGCGGGCGACTGACCATGCACGAGCTCAGCACTGAGACCGAGCTCGGCGAAGGTGACGCGGTGCGTTTGACGGCGCTGAGTTGTCCGCGCGTCGCAGCCGGTGAAGCCGCGGAAATCCTGGTCTGGGAGATGCACGCGGCCCTCGGCGGCTAGGGTGGGCGCGGATGAAAGCGAGCCAGAATGTCTGATCTACACCCGCGTCGCGCAGCATCCGACGTCACCACCGACAACGAAGCTTCCGAACACCACCCGCCGCGGCAACCGGCTGGGAGCCGTCTGGCCAACCCGAAAGCGACGCGCACGGTGTGGTTCTGGACCGTCCCGATCGTTGTCACGCTCGCGGTGGTGTCGGCGCTGGCCGCCTTCTATCTCGGCGGAATCCTGCGGCCGATGACCAACCTGCGGCATTTTCCCATCGCCGTATTGAACGAGGACGCCGGACCCACGGGCGCCCAGGTCGTCAAAGGAATGCAGTCCGGATTCGACAACGACGCCTACGACGTCCGGATTCTGACCCACGATCAAGCCAAGCAGCAAATGGATACCGCGCAAATCTACGGAGTCGCGGTGATACCGCCCAACTTCTCCTCGAAGCTGCAGGCCTACGCCAAAAGTGCGCTGACGCCGGGCCACGTCGACCGCCCCATCATCGTCGTCTCGACGAACCCACGGGCCGGCACAATGGGCGCCAATATCGCCGGCCAGACACTTCTACGTGCCGTCGCCTCAGTCGATCACATTATAGGAAAACAGCTTTCGCAAGAAGTCGCGCAACAGACCCGTCGGGCACCCGAGGCCGGCGCGGTGGCGCTGATGCTGGCCAACCCCATCGAGGTCAAGTCGACCGTGCACAACGCGCTACCGGATGGGACGGGTAACGGCTTGTCCGCGTTCTACTATTCACTGTTGCTGCTTCTCGCCGGCTTCACCGGCAGCATCGTGATCAGCATGCTGGTGGACTCGATGCTCGGCTTCGTACCCGCCGAATTCGGCCCGGTCTATCGATTCGCCGAACAGGTGAAGATCTCGCGATTCCGCACACTGCTGATCAAGTGGGCGCTGACGGTGGTGCTGGCGCCGCTGACGTCGGCCGTTTATATCCTGATCGCCACGAAACAGGGTATGCCGGTCCAGAACGATTTGGCGTTATGGCTTTTCGGGGTCCTCGCGATCGCGGCGGTGGGCATCACGTCGACGTCGCTGATCGCGATACTGGGTGCACTCGGCCTGCTGGTCAGCATGTTCGTGTTCGTCATACTCGCGTTGCCGTCGGCAGGCGCAACAATGCCGTTGCAGGCAACCCCGGCATTCTTCGGCTGGTTGGCGAAGTTCGAGCCGATGCACCAAGTCTACTTGGGTGCAAGGGCGTTGCTGTATCTCGGCGGCCGCGCAGACGCCGGCTTGACGCAATCATTGGAGCTGACCGCGTTCGGACTGGTGATCGGACTGCTGCTCGGCGGCATCGTCACCCGCATCTACGATCGCCGCGGCTACCACCGTCTTCCGCCGGGGCTCGCGGCAACCACCGCCACCGAAACGACCACTGCTGGCGCGAACACGGCGGAGACGTACCCGGCGTAGTCGGTCGCAAACATGCAGCA
>Ga0302325_10021358_pt1 | contig 13556 bp, 8 predicted proteins | sample Palsa_T0_2_FD_201948 | JGI IMG/M metagenome (GOLD analysis project Ga0302325, IMG submission 201948) | Peat permafrost microbial communities from Stordalen Mire near Abisko, Sweden - Palsa_T0_2 | ecosystem: Environmental > Terrestrial > Soil > Palsa > Peat permafrost | place: Sweden: Abisko... | reverse complement strand
GGCCCAGGCCAACCTTGTCCGCTGTGCGGCCAACATGCGGATGATCGGTCAGGCGATGTTTAATTACGCGGCGGACAACCATGGATATCTGGAACTGCATTGCCGCTCTGCGGAAAATCCCGCGGGCACGGGCTGGATCATTACTCCTGGTGGACTCATCGATTCCACCAAGACAACCACAAGTCTTTCATGTTTTTCAGGATTTTTCCAATATGGAACCAGTCCGCTTAGCACGCTTACCGGGGTGAATGCCGATTCTTACGCGAACCTGGGGCAGTTAATCGCGACGGGGTATTTGGGAAACTACCAGTTGAGTAGTACGACCACGACAACCAACGTAGATATTCCGTCCTTCGCACCGTTTCGATGGTGCCCGGCAGTCCCGCCGGAGGATATGACCGGTGCACCTCCGGTCAGCCCTGTCGCAGGCGAATTTGCTGAAAATTCTAGCTATTTGCTGAATCCGCATTGGTCGAATTCATCTTACAAGGTAAGTCCGGGCGCGCCTTATCCGACTTATATCGCGACGTGGTATCGCAAAATCAGCGATTATCCCGCCCAGCAGGCGCTTGCCTGCGAATCAATGTTTCAATTGGGAAACAGCAATGGCATCATCGTTCCGCATCCGGGATCAGGGCATACTGCCACTTGGAATTTGCTGATGCGTGATGGCCATGTTGCCACGGTGACCGATCCCTACATACTGCCCCTCAACACGGCAACTCCGATCAACAAGAAACTTGGAGCGCCGAGCAACAATACGTTCGACGATGCGCTGGACATTCTTGAAACCGAAGCCGATGGTCGCAACCCCATGACCTCTGTAGCCCTGCCGGGTTATCAACCTCAAACCTGGACCACCCCGCTGGTGAATCGCGAGTATTATTTCCCCAACACCTGTCAGTACAAAGCCAATGTGGCCTACTCAGGCCCAGTCAACTGGCCCTGATCTAGTATCCGCCAATTCCCTAATATCCCCGCCAATACGGATTCCAGCCGGTTAAGTAGACGTTGCTTCCCGTGACATTCTGAGAATTAAGCCCCAGTTGGTCGGCTCGCGTCACCAGCGCTCCGCGCAGAAATCCATCCGCCCCGGCCCTGTTCGCCCGCGCGATTTCCATCTGCTGGCGGGCGGCTGTGAGGTCGGCCTGTCTGTAAAGCTGCGATTCGAACTGCTCCTGCTTTAACTGCAGGTTCTGCGATGCGGCCAGCAGCCGACCGTGAGCCTCCTGCACCGCCGAATCATTATCCAGCGCCTCCGCCTCCAGTTGCGTGACCATCGAGGCATACCGCAATTTTTCCGTCGCGACGGAATTTCGAACGCCTGATCCGATCGCGGTTGTCTTCAGCGCCACCTGCTCTTCGGTTCGCTTTTCCACCAGGTCGCGATATTGCTTGTCATCGTGCAGCCGCGACAGCACGATCTCCACGGCCGCATCGTACGACTGCTGGGCATCCGCCATCTGCTGCCGGGCGGTCATGTAATCTGCCGAGATCTGAAAATCCTTTCGCGCCCGCTCGATCATGATCTGCAGGTCGGTCCAGCGGTTGTCGAAATCCGCATCGGCAAACGCGGCCTGCCCAGCGGCGGGGGCGATGTCATACACCTGCCCCTGAGCCTGCGACTGTTGCGGTCCACTTGCGGCATCCGCGCCATAATACGGGACGCCGCCAAAGCCTTGCCCGCGCCATGGCGCAAACCCCGACTGATGCTGGGGCCGGGGCGCATCCGCGACGGCTGTGGAACCAACTGCCAGAACTCCCAGAATTGCGCTCGTAAGGATCGATTTGCCGAGCATGGTAGGTCTCCTTAAACTATATACGCGCCAAAGCAGGCCCTTTTCCGCATTATATTGCCGATAACTATTCCAATGCCACGTGATTTTCCTATCGGCTTGACACTACTATAATCTGGCCGATAGTGAATCGGCAGTTTTTATGAAAAATGCCCGGCAATTGATCGCGGTAACCCTGATGGCCACAGCCATCTGCGCCGACCGTTCGCTGGTGGCCGCACCGGCGGAGCCCGCCCGGACGCACCTTGCCGGCCGGCTCATCGAACGGCTCAGCGTCAATTTCCGTCGCGTCGTTCCCGCGTGCACCCTGTGCCAGCCGCAGCGTTTTGGGCTGCCGCCGATGCAGATTCTCGCCACCGTGCGCGATTGCGATGTCCTTTGGATTCCCCGCCCGCTATCCCCGTTTCAGTTTCGCCTGCCGCCTCCCGCCTGCTGAATCCTTCCCGTTTGCTGTTCCCGTTTTCGACGCCCGTACTCTTTGAACCCCGAGGCGCCTCATGGCAGTCAATTTCTCGAAAGTTCTCACGAAGGTTTTCGGCAGCCGCAATGAGCGGATGCTGAAGCGATACCACAAGGCCGTCGCTCAGATCAACGCGCTGGAGCCCGCGATCCGCGCCAAGTCCGATATTCAATTGCGCGAGCGCACGCAGGAAATCCGCAAGCTGCTGACCACCGGCAAAATTCAGTCGTCCGAAGTGCTTCCCGAAGCGTTTGCGATCATCCGCGAATCGATGGACCGCAACATCGGTATCCGTGCGATCTTCGATCCGGAAAACAACTTTGATCCGGACACGCTCAGCGATGAAATGCTGGAAGCCTACGATGAGGTCCAGCGCACGCTGATCAGCACGGGCGTTTCATGGCGGGAGGTCCCGATCCCGCCCAAAATCTACGATGCCATCCGCCAGATGTATCCCGAAAGCCGTCCCCCGTTCCGCGCCCGCTGTTTCGATGTGCAGATCATCGGCGGTCTGGTGCTTTACGAAGGCAAGATTGCCGAGATGGCCACCGGCGAAGGCAAGACGTTCGTCGCGCCGCTGGCGTGTTTCATGCGCGTACTGGAGGGGCATCATGGGCATGTCGTGACCGTCAACGATTACCTCGTCCGCCGCGACGCCAACTGGATTCGACCCGCGTTTGAAAACCTGGGGCTATCCGTCGGATTTATTCAATCGGATATGGAACCGGGTGGCGACGCGCGGCGATCGGCGTACCAGTGCGACGTCACCTACGGCACCAACAGCGAATTCGGTTTCGATTTCCTTCGCGACAATATGAAATCCAGCGTCGCCCAGCAGGTGCAGGGCCCGCTGCAGTTTGTCATCGTGGACGAAGTGGATTCGATCCTGATCGACGAAGCCAGAACCCCGCTGATCATCAGCGGGGCCGCGCACGATGATGCGGCGAAGTATCGTGCCGCGGACGTGGTCGCCAGAAAGGTGATGGAACTGCACAAACCCTACGCTGCCGCCGAGGCGGATGAGGATGCCGCCAAGCGCGCCATCAAATCCGCCGAGGGGGATGAGGACAAAGCCAGGAATTCCGCGGAAAAAGAAGCCGCGCGCAAGCGTCAGGCCGATGCGCAGGCGCAGCTCGTCGCCGCGGAACGGCTCAAGGCGAGCCGAATCCAATATTATGAGGTGGAGCTGGACCGCAAGAGCGTCCACCTGACGCACGAGGGGATCGCCGCCGCTCAGGAGGCCGCGGGTGTGGGATCATTTTACGTCGGCAACAACATGGAATGGCCCCACCTCATGGAGCAGTCGATGCGCGCCCACGTCGTCTACGAGCGCGACAAGGATTACGTCGTGGAGCGCGGGCCCAAGGGCGTCATGGAAGTCGTCATCGTCGATGAATACACCGGCCGCAAAATGACCGGCCGCCAATGGTCCGATGGCCTGCACCAGGCCGTCGAGGCGAAGGAAAAAGTCACCATCAAGGAAGAGACGCAGACGCTGGCGACGATCACGCTGCAGAATTTCTTCAAGATGTACAAGATTCGCGCCGGTATGACCGGCACTGCCCAGACCGAGGCGGAGGAATTCCACAAGATTTACCGGCTTGACGTGGTGACGATCCCAACCAACCGCAAAGTCGTCCGAGCCGACCACGAAGACCGCGTCTACCGCACCGAGCGTGAGAAATGGGAATCGATTCTCGAGGAAATCAAGGAAACCTGCGAAAAGGGCCGGCCGGTGCTGGTCGGCACTACAAGCGTCGAAAAAAGCGAAATGCTTTCCAACATGCTGAAGCGCAAATACGGCATCGACCACGAGGTGCTCAACGCCAAGTTCCACGAGCGCGAGGCCCAGATCGTCGCCGTCGCCGGGCAGAACCATAAAAATAACCGCGGTGAAACCGTGGGCAACGTGACGATCGCCACCAACATGGCCGGTCGCGGGACCGATATCAAACTCACGCCCGAAACCACCGGCGCCGGTGGCCTGCACGTCATCGGCACCGAACGGCACACCGCCCGGCGCATCGACAACCAGCTACGCGGCCGCTCCGGCCGCCAGGGCGACCCGGGGTCCAGCAGGTTTTATGTCTCACTGCAGGACGAGCTGATGAAGATGTTCGCCGGCGATTGGACCATCAAAGTCCTTGGCTGGCTGGGGATGGAAGAGGGCATGGCCATCGAAGACAAGCGCATCAGCAAGGGAATCCTCCGCGCGCAGAAAAAGGTCGAGGAACGGAATTTCCTGGCGCGAAAAAATCTGCTGGAATACGACGAGGTGATGGATCACCAGCGCACTTCATTCTACGGCATGCGTCAGCGGGTGCTGCGCGGGCAGAACGTGGAGGGGGTGATCTGGGACATGATCGGCCAGGCGATTACCGACGCGGTGGACAAGTACATCACGCAGGATTACGTCGCCGCCACCGTCTCGGAATGGGCTCGAGTCAACTTCGAGGTGAACATCGATCCGGAAGACCTGCACGGCAAGCGGAGCATCGACGAGTTGGAAGCCTACATCAAATACGAAGCCTGCGCCGAAGCCGAAACGAATATCACCGCCACGCTTGGTGAATTCATGGGCGAAGAGCAGGACGATGGAAAGGCGAAATGGGACACCAAGGGTCTGCAAAGCTGGGCGATGAGCCGCTTCCAGGTGAATCTCTCGCAGAACCAGCTTCGGCAGATGGGCGAGGAGGAAGTGGAGCAGACGCTCCGCACTGCCGCGGTCGAGCAGATCAATCATCGAAGCTGCGACGGACTGATGAAATATCTCGATCCGAATTACTGCGAGCAGGAATTGGCCAACTGGGCGCGGCAGAAATTCGGAATTGAAGTCAAACCCGAGGAATTTGTCCTCGATCCGCGCGGGCATAATCTTCTGCCGGCCGATCAGATCGTGGAGTTGATCGACTCCCGCGCCCGCTTCGCCTACGCCCGCCGGGAAATCGAATATCCCGTCGAGCACGCGCTGACTTTCGCCTACGGCGGGCCGGAGGGATTTACCGATCATCCCTACTCGGCTGACTACATCAGCAAATGGGCCAAGCGGAAATACGGCGCGGAGATGCCCATCGACGATATCCGTACCGGTTCGCTGCAGAAGCTGCACATGGCGCTGGTGACGCAGCAGCAGCGATTCCTCACCGGCGGTGAAATGGAAAAAACCGTCGATGCCCTCATCGCCGCCAACAAGGAGGTCGAACCGCTGCGGCTGGCTTTCAACGAACGATTCGGAACGCGATTGGTGAAGCGCGATTTTGAAGTCGAGGTTCAGACCGATGAGCGTGACATGCGGATCGTGACGCGCCCCATGTCCCCGGAGGAAGTGCATGCCCTCTTACTTGATCGCGCTCGTGCCGTGCTCCGCGAGGAACTGACCGATCTCGAGCAGTTCGTGCTCACGCAAATTCTCGATCAGAGCTGGAAAGATCATTTGTACGCGATGGACATGATGAAAAACGGCATCGGCCTGCTGGCGTTTGCCGAGCAGGACCCGCGCGTGCAGTACAAGAAGGAGGGGTTCCGCTACTTCCAGGAGATGATGAGCGCCGTTCGCGACAAGGTGACGGATTTGATCTTCCGCGCCCGGGTCGTCGGCGCAACCCAGACGCGAAATGCCTACAAGGAAACCGCGGCGGTTCACGAAGCGCCCGGCGGTTATGGTGTAAAGGAAAACGCCGCCGAGACCGCAGCCGCCGTCCAGGGCCAGCCTTCCGCTGAAACCGCCGACGCCTCCGCACAGCGGCAGGGCGAAGGCGCGGTGGCGGTAAAAACCATCGTTCGCGAAGCGCCCAAGGTCGGACGCAACGATTTATGCCCCTGCGGCAGCGGTAAGAAATACAAGAAATGCTGCGGCGCCACGGCGGCTTGAAAATCGAGATTTATGCCCGGATTTCACGGTTTTTATATTAACCTGGACAGGAACACCGCGCGGGCGGCCGAGATGTCCCGGCAATTGGCGGAAACGGGTTTGGCGGAGCGATATCAGCGTCTCCCCGCAATCGATGGGAGCAGTGTGGCGGCGGGTCACGCCACTGAGCTTGATCCCGGGAATCTCGGATTGTGGCTCTCGCACGAACGGCTGACTTTCGCGAACCGATCCTCGCCGTTGCACCTGCACATTTTGGAAGACGATGCGCTTCTGCCGAAGGATGCGGCCGCCAGCTTTTCGGATTTGCTGGCGCAGGCTGATGCGGAACATCCCGATTGGGACATCCTCTTTACCGAGATTTACGTCGAGCTGAATATCAACCTGTTTCAGATGATCCTCAAGTTGAAGGAGGAGCAACGCCGGGGCGGCGGGGTGAAGCTGTACAGCGCCAGGGGTTATCCGTTTGCCTGCACTTCGTCCCTTTTCATCAACGCGAAGTCGATCGATAAATATTTCCGCCTGATCGAGGGGAAATGGGTTAAAGCGACGCCCATCGACTTATATCTGAGGGCGGCGATCCAGCAGGGCGCGTTAAATGCGTACGCCACGCTCCCGTTTGTGACGAGCTTGTCCGATCAGACCAGCGATTCCGATATCCGGGGCGAATTGGATCTGTCGCGGCGGGTGATGAACGTTTACCGGAGATCGCTGTTCAAGGATGCGGATGAGCGGCAACTGGCGGAAGAAATGCGCCGATTGACTGCGGGAGCAAAATTATCCCCAATTGCCGAGTGTTACCTGGACGCGGTGAAATTCGTCCTCAGCGATCAGTGGGTGCATTTCTGAGATTTATTCGCTCAGCACGTCGATGCACAGGATGTACATCTTGTTGTTGTGCGCGTCGCGGAAGCAGGTGCTGATGGTCCGGCACAGGTTGCCCGTCGCCAGCGAGACATACGGGTCGGTGGTGTATTTGTTCAGCTCGACATCCAGCAGCACGTAGTAATATTCCTTAAGCGAATGATCGGCCCCGCGCGGCGCCGGGCGGAAGATGATCCCCTTGTTGCGCTGCGGAACGCGGTGGTTGCAGATCGTCGAGGTGATCTGCGTTCCCGATTCATCCATCACGTAGACGCACTCGACGTTTTCATATTCACAGATGGTCGTCCGCAGCACATCGTCGAAATCATCGTGATCGCACTTGCTCAGCTCGCACAGCATCTGGTTGAGGATGATGTTGAATCGCCGGTGCTGCAGCTTGCGCTGATTGATCCGGTCGATCATGTGGGTCTTGTAACGCCGCGCCAGCGCCTCGATGCACGCGGCGGCTTCGGCGCATTCCAGCGTGCCGGTGTTGGCGGGTTTGCCGAGGAAAAATCCCTGGAGAAGATCGGCGCCCAGCTCCAGCGCGATCAGCGCCTGCTGCTGGGTTTCGACGCCCTCGGCGACCACCAGCGCGCCGATGCGCCGCGCGAGCTGCACCAGCGATTTGAACGTTTCCTGCCGGTGATAATCCTTGTCGATCCCGCGAATCAGGTTGCGGTCGAGCTTGAGGATATCCGGCTTAATCAGCGCGATCCGGTCGAGGTTGGAATATCCCGCACCGATGTCGTCCAGCACCAGCAGAAAACCATGATCGCGGAATTTGCCAAGCTGCTCGGCGAGAAGCTCGGCGTTTTCAAACGCGCTTTCGAGGATTTCAATGGCAATATTTCGCGGCCCCAGCGACGCGCGGGCGGCGCTTTGGAGGATATCGTCGGCGGCATCGATGTCATCCCCCATGGTGGAGGTTTCCACGTTCAGAAACAGGATCAGATCTTCGTGCCGCTCCAGTTGTGCGAAGCTGCGAATGGCCGTCTCGCGGCAGAGCCGCTCCAACGGAAGCGTCAATCCCTCTTCGGCGGCCATGCGAAAGAGCGTGGCGGGGGGAATCAGTTGTCCCCCTTCGGTGAGGGCGGCGAAGTTTACGCCGCTGGTTCCGCGGGTCAGCGCTTCCACGCCGATCACTCCGCGCGACAGCGCTTCCGCCCCGACGACCGACCGTTGCCGGGCCGATAAAATCGGTTGGAAATACGTGACGATCCCGCTGGTTTCGATGATCTCCCGAGCGCTCGTTTGATTGCCTAATGCATTTGCCGACATGTGATTATCCCAACAAAAACCAGGGTCATGTTCCGCAGCGTACATCGGCAAATTCCAACCCGACCGTAATCATTTATGCAATCTGCAACACATATCTAAACTCGTTGGAAAGTTAAGGCGGACTCAACGGAAATCGTTTCGGGGCACGTCATTGATCGGAAGCGCCAATTCATCCTTATCGGCCGCTCACGACGATTCATATCGAATCCCCTTTACGTTTCCCTCACTTCGCGCTACGATGATTCACGATGTCAAACGCCCCCATTCCCGACTCCATCGGGCGGCTTGTCGCTGCGCCGCAGGTCAAGGCGCTGGCCGCGACATTGTCCAGCCACCGCGCCGCCGCTGTGAGCGGGCTTTGGGGCGGCAGTGTGGCCGTTGTTCTTGCGGGGATTTTACGGCAGCTCAAGTGCCCGATCCTTCTGGTCTGCGGTCACCTCGATGAAACCGAAGACCTCGCGGATGACATCGAGCTTTTCACCGGCGCCAGGCCTGATATTCTTCCCGCCCTGGAATTCGCCGGCAGCCTCGGGCGCGTCTCCGAAGAGCAGGTTTCAAATCGCCTGCGATTGCTGGCGCGCTTCGCCCAGGAAAAAGGGCGATGGACCGAATCAGGCGTGCTCGTCGCCCCGATCCAGGCAGTGATGCAGTCGATGCCGTCCCGGCAGCAGCTCGATCAGCTCATCCTGCCGCTACGGGCCGGGCAAAATCTCGAAGCCGAAAAACTGATCGTCTGGCTCTCCGAGCATGGATATAACCGCCTCGACCAGGTGGAAGTTCCCGGCGACTTCGCGGTGCGCGGCGGCATCATCGACGTCTATCTCCCCGGAATTTACCAAGGCGCGGGCGAGCAACTCGGCCTGACCGTGCGGGTTGATTTCTTCGATGACCAGATCGAATCCATCCGCCGGTTTGATCTCGATTCCCTCGGCTCCGGCGACAAGCTTGAATCAGTGTCGGTGATCGACATCAAGGGCCAGTTGCCCTCCACAGGTGAATCGACCAGCATTTTCAGCTATCTTCCGGAGGATGCCATCGTCGCCCTCTGGGCGCCGCTGGAAATCGCCGAGCAATCCAAAAGCTATCTCGATCGGCTTCCTGATATTAAAGGCATCTATCCGCTTTCCGCGGTGCTGAAACTCGCCGGGCAATTCACGAGGCTCGAACTGAGCCAGTTCGATCAGCAGGCGATGATGCTGGAAAAGGATTCGCCGCACCTGAAATTGCCGGTGGGTTCGCTCCAGCGTTTTGAAACCGAGGCGAAGAAGGCGATTGTGGAACTCGCGGAAGTGGCCCAAACGCACGATATCACTGTCTTTTGCGAAAACGCCGGAGAAAAGCAGCGGTTTACCGAATTAGCCGATGGCGAAATTCCCGGTCTCAGCGCGAAGCTCGACATCGCCCTGGGCTATCTGCATCGCGGATTCGTGTGGGATTTCGGCGGTGGGACGAGGCCCGCGGCGCTGCTGGGGCACCACGAACTTTTCCATCGTTACGAGCAGCGGCGGCGCGTCAGCAAGGTGATCGCATCCCGGCCGGTCGATTCATTTCTCGATTTGAAGGAAGGAGATTACGTCGTCCACGTCGCCCACGGCATCGCCAAGTTCACCGGTATGCACACGATGAGCAAGGACGGCAAGAACGAAGAGTTTCTGACGCTTCGTTTCGCCGACAACGCCGTGCTGCATGTGCCGGCGGCGCGGATCAACCTGATACAGAAATACATCGGAGGTTTCCACGGCCATCCGCAGCTTTCGCGGCTGGGAAGCGGCGCGTGGGAGAAACAGAAAGCGAAAGTCTCCGAAGCTGTCATGGACATGGCTGCGGAGTTGCTCGATGTGCAGGCCGCCCGCGCGGCGCAGGAGGGCGTGGCCTATCCGCCGGATACCGAATGGCAGAAGGAATTCGAAGCGGAATTTCCCTACGAGCCGACAGACGATCAGATCACCGGCGCTGATGAAATCAAGCAGGATATGCAGCGCCCCCGGCCCATGGACCGCCTGCTGTGCGGCGACGTGGGATACGGCAAAACCGAACTCGCCATGCGCGCGGCGTTTAAGGCGGTGGAATTTGGCAAGCAGGTGGCCATCCTCGTGCCGACAACTGTCCTTGCCGAGCAGCACGAGCGATCCTTCCGCGAGCGGATGGTGAACTATCCGTTTCACATCGAATCCATCAGCCGATTCAAAAGCAGCAAGGAACAAAAGGAAGCGGTCCGTAAAACCGCCGCGGGTGAGGTGGACATTCTGATCGGCACGCATCGGCTGCTGAGCAACGATGTGAAGTTCAGCGACCTCGGCTTGGTAGTGATCGACGAGGAGCAGCGCTTTGGCGTCACACACAAGGAACGGCTCAAGCAGATGCGCCGCACCGTGGACGTGCTGACGATGTCCGCCACGCCGATCCCCCGCACGCTGCACATGAGCATGCTGGGCTTGCGCGATATCAGCTCGCTGACGACCGCGCCGCAGGATCGCCGCAGCATCGTGACGGAGGTGATCGCTTACGACAAGCAGAGGATTCAGCAGGCGATCGTGCGCGAACTCAACCGTGAGGGGCAGGTCTATTTCGTCCACAACCGGGTTTACAACATCGCCGAGGTGGCTGATGAGATTCTAAAGCTCGTGCCCAGCGCGCGGATTATCATCGGGCATGGGCAGATGGGCGAGGGTGAGCTGGAAGAGGTGATGCTGAAGTTCATCCACCACGAGGCGGATATCCTGGTGTGTACTACGATCATTGAAAGCGGCTTAGATATCGCCAACGCCAACACAATATTCATCAACAACGCGGATCGATTTGGCCTGAGCGAACTTCACCAGCTTCGCGGTCGGGTGGGGCGGTACAAAAATCGCGCGTACTGCTACCTGCTGCTGCCGGCCGATCGGCCGGTGACGCCGGTGGCGGCGAAACGGCTGAAGGCGATCGAGGAATACAGCCATCTCGGCGCCGGCTTCAAGATCGCCATGCGCGACCTGGAGATTCGCGGCGCGGGAAATATCCTTGGCCCCGAGCAGAGCGGCCACATCGCCACCGTGGGATACGAGATGTATTGCCAGCTTCTGGAGGAAGCGACCCGCCAACTTAAGAACGAGCCGAAACCCGCCAAACCGGAGGCGCATGTGGACATCGGCGTTTCGGCCCTCGTGCCCAAGCAGTGGATCGCGGCCGATCGGCAGCGCATGGATGTCTATCGCCGGTTGTCGCGCTGCAGCTCGATGGAGATGCTCCACCTGCTGGAACAGGACCTGAAGGACGCCTTCGGCGAACCGCCGCGCCCGGCTGTCATTTTGCTCGCGCTGACGGAGCTGCGCCTGCTGGCGGGAATTTTCGGCATCGAAAGCATCATCCGAAAAGACCCGGATGTGATCCTCACCGTGCGGGATGCCTCCCGCGCCCAGGCTGGCCTGACCGGCGCGCCCGGCCGGCTCACGGTCGTGGACGAGAAAACAATTTATCTCCGCCTGCCCGCCAGTTTCCTCGAACCGGATACCCTGCTGATAATCCTGCGCAACCTGCTGAAGGCCGCCTGGGAGCGGCAAACCACCGGAGAAGCGCCGGCGAAATCAAAAAATCCCAAGCTGATTAAGGCTTGAATCGCCACAAATCCCGAACCATTTGCAATCAATCTTAATCGCGTGGAAAATCACATCAGGCAACCATGAATCGAATCGCTGAGATCATCCGCCAAACCAGGGAAACCAGCGTCAAGCTTTTTCTCGACCTCGACGGCACCGGCAGAACCACCGCGCAGACCGGCGTCGGGTTTTTCGATCACATGCTGGACCTTCTGGGCCGCCACAGCCTGATCGACCTGACGGTCGAGGCCCAGGGCGATCTTCAGGTCGATTCGCACCACACGGTCGAAGACGTGGGCATCGTGCTCGGCCAGGCGCTGGACAAGTCGCTGGGCGACAAGCGCGGCATTTACCGCTACGGCTGGGCAATCGTGCCGATGGATGAAACGCTCGCCCAGGTGGCGATCGACCTGTCGGGCCGTCCCGCGTTTGTTTACAACGCCAAGTATGCCGCCGGCGCAATCGGGAATTTTCCTGTCGAACTGGTAGAGGAATTTTTCAAGGCCGTGTCGATCAACGGGAAGCTGAATCTGCACATCAACGTGCCGTACGGCGGCAACAATCACCACATCGCCGAGGCGATTTTCAAGGCGACCGCCAAGGCGCTCCGCCAGGCCGTGAGCCTCGATCCGCGCAACGCCGATGTGCCGAGCACCAAGGGTTCACTGACTTGAAAGTAGCATGGGCGTCCCGCCCATTTCTTTGCTTTTTAAAAAATAAATTCGGTGGGCGGGACGCCCACGCTACTATCAGCTCAACCCATCCCACCGTTCCGGATCGCGCGCATACGCATCCAGAATCGCATCAAACCCGGTGACGCGCGGATATTCCGTCGCATCCGCTGGGGCGGCGGGAAAGGGTGTCGGCTCGGGCCGATCGCAAATCTCCGTCGTCAGCGCATCGGGTTCATTTCCATCCGGCATCGGTGGATCGTAAACCGCCAGACGTGGAAACGTGGCGCCGCGTTCATTCAGAATATCATCATTGCGGGGCTGCATTGTGGATCTCCTCCTAAAGGAGGAAATCCAATACAACCGGGCGCGGGGCAAATGTGCGCCAGGAAATGGCGGTTATCGGACCGCTTTCTTCAATTCACTCCCGCCGGCTCGGCGGTGTTGCGGTGCGCGGGCGTTGGGACGACTTCCGTCGGCGAACCGCTGCGGATGCGCATGCCGTAGAACGAGCGGTATACGAACGCCATCGCGATCGCGAAGAACACCGCCGCCAGCACATATTTGAAGTCGCTGGTGATCGTAACGGCCAACTCCACGGCCAGAAGCCCGAAGAGCGTCGTGAACTTGATGATCGGATTCATCGCAACGGAGGAAGTATCCTTGAACGGATCGCCCACCGTGTCGCCGACCACGGTAGCGGCGTGCAGGGGTGTGCCCTTTTGGCGCAATTTAACCTCCACAACTTTCTTGGCGTTGTCCCACGCGCCGCCGGCATTGGCCATGAAAATCGCCTGGAACAGACCGAACGTCGAAATCGAAATCAGGAAGCCGATGAAGAAATACGGCTCGACGCAGGCGAACGCCAGCGTGATGAAGAACACCGTCAGGAAGATATTGAGCATTCCCGCCTGTGCATATTTCGTGCAGATTTCCACCACGCGGCGGCTGTCGGCCGTTGAGGCCTTAGCGGTGCTGGTCAGATCCATGTTGCGCTTAATGAATTCCACGGCGCGATACGCGCCGGTGACGACCGCC